>Ga0335077_10012678_pt1 | contig 10537 bp, 9 predicted proteins | sample Lox_Sample_31_FD_207151 | JGI IMG/M metagenome (GOLD analysis project Ga0335077, IMG submission 207151) | Soil microbial communities from Loxahatchee National Wildlife Refuge, Florida, United States - Lox_Sample_3.1 | ecosystem: Environmental > Terrestrial > Soil > Wetlands | place: USA: Florida...
GGGTGGCCCTTCGTGGCTCAGGACAAGCAAGCGCGGTGGTTCAGATCCTTAGCGGCGCTCAGGATGACAAACCATTTGTGCGTTGATCGATGCGGAAGGCTGGCGGGGTAAAGCCGCCTCTACAAGCCTAGCGATCGAAAAGGCGAATGATGGAAGGTTTGTCGCCATTGGAAAAGTGGACAGAAGAGGAAGAACCTTCGAATCTCAGGATGAGCGGGTGGACTCGATGTAGTAGACGCCGAGGAGGGCGAGAATGGCGCCGAGGAGTTCGAGGAGCGAGCCGCGCTCACCGAGGAAGAGAATACTGAGGGCGGAGGCAGAGACGGGGAGGAGATAAGAGAAGGAGGCGAGTTGGGAGGCGGCGAGGTAGCGAAGAAGCCAGAAGTAGAAGAGGTAGGCGAGGGTAGAGCTGAACAGGCCGGTGTAGAAGACGCAGGCGTAGGCTTGCCAGGGAAGGGCTCGCCAGGTGTGGAGGATGTCGTTGGCGAAGAACTGTTGCATGGCGACGGGGAGAGCTAGGAGGGCGCCGAAGATGAAATTCCAGGTGGTCATGGTGAGGGGGTTGTAGCGGCCGGCGACGCGTTTGCCGAGGACCACGTACATGGCAAAACCGAGGGAGCCACACATGGTGATGGCGTCGCCGAGAAGAGTAGGCGAGTGGTGGGCCATGCCGGTGGAGGAGGCGAGGAGCGCAACGCCGGTGAAGGCAATGGTCATGCCAATGACGATGCGAAGAGTGAGGCGCTCGAGGCGGAAAAGGACGGCAAGGATTAGGGTGTAGATGGGAGCGAGGCCGACGATGATGGAGGAATGGGTTACGTTGGTATACCGGAGGCCGAGAGTGAAGCAGAACTGGTTGACGGCGACGCCGAAGAAACCGAGGTAGAAGAAGACCCAGAAGTCGTGGCCCGTGTTCCGTGATTCGTGACTCGTGGAAGAGAGAATCGTCGCGTCGCTCCCTGCGCGATCGTTCGGGGCGGGGGGAATGACGGTTCGGTCTGTTGTGGCGGGATCACGGAAAATTGCGAGTCGGGCGCAGAGGGGGGCGATGGCGAGCATGAAGGAGCCAGCGGCGACGAGGCGGAAAGACGCGAAGGTGAGAGCGGGGAGATAACGGAGGCCGATTTTGATGACCAGGAAGTTGATGGCCCAGATGGCCATGAGGGCGGTAATGGAGAGGGCGATGACGGGGCGCGAGGGAGCGCCGGGGACGGAGGAGTCTACGCGCACGGGAAGAGGCCGGGAAGAATGGTGAGGAGAATGGGCACGGGTGCTTCCATTATAAGAGAGGAAAAGTAGAAAAGTGGAACGGTGGAGCAGCGAAGTTTGCGACGAAGGACCTCAACTCCCGTGACTTGCATACACTCCCCCATGAGTTGATCAGGTGAGGTGGTCCTGGCGGACGGTGATGCTGGAGATGCGGTCGGCGCGGGGGAGGAAGCCGATGCCGGGTGAATCGAGGACCTTGATGGTGCCTTGGGGAGTGACGGTGACCTCGGGGGTGATGACGTCTTCCTGCCAGTAGCGGGCGCTGGCGCTGACATCGCCGGGGAGCGAGAAATTCGGAAGGGTGGACATGGCGATGTTCTGGGCACGGCCGATGCCGGATTCGAGCATGCCGCCACACCAGACGGGGACATTGTGGCGCTGGCAGAGATCGTGGATGCGCTTGGCTTGCAGAAGGCCGCCGACGCGGCCGAGTTTGACGTTGATGATTTTGCAGGCTCCGAGAGAGATGGCGGCTTCGGCTTGTTCGTAAGTGTGGATGCACTCGTCGAGGCAAATGGGGGTCTGGAGTTCTTTTTGAACCTGGACGTGGCCGAATAGGTCGTCCCAGCCGAGGGGTTGCTCGATCATCATGAGATAGAAGGCGTCGAGTTGCTTGAGGAGCGGGAGATCGTCGAGACGGTAGGCGGAGTTGGCGTCGACAGTGAGCTTGATGCGGGGAAAATCCTGGCGGAGTCGCTGGACGGATTGGATGTCTTTGCCGGGCTTGATTTTGATTTTGACGCGCTGATAGCCGGCGCCCAGTTCTTTTTTGACGGTGGCGGAAAGTTCGTCGAGCGAATCTTTGATGCCGATGGAGACGCCGCAGGGGATTTCGGTGCGCTCGCCGCCGATGAGTTTCCAAAGAGGAATGTTTTTGAGTTTTGCTTCCGCGTCCCAGATGGCGGTTTCGACGGTGGCCTTGGCCATGTTATGTCCGCGGACGTGTTCGAGGAGAGGCCATACGTCGGCGGCGGAATTTATTTCCCTGCCCTTGAGCGCGGGCCAAAGATATTTTTTCAGGATGTGCCAGGCGGTTTCGGTGTCTTCGGGAGAGTAGAAGGGCGATTCGCCGGCGGTGCATTCGCCCCACCCGGAGAGGCCGTCGATTCGGACCTCGGCGAGGATGATGCGCCGTTCGGTAACGCGGTCCATGGAGGTTTCGAAGGGAGCGATGAGTTTAAGATGAATTTCGCGGAGGGTCAGAGATTGGATGCGCATAGGTGTTGAGTAATAAGTTATCAGGTTTGCGGGTTGAGTAAAGAGGGAGACGGAGCGAGAGGGGATTCGGGCGCAGCTCAGGGCAAGCAGGATGACAGAGGGGGTTGGCGCAATACAAGCGCAGCGTGATGCAGCATAACGGCGGCGTCATTCGGCAGAATGGCGTTCCCGGGGAAGAGTGGGCACGACTTATCGATTGAGGAGGAGGCGTAAGGCAGGGCCAGCAAGACGCGGTGATTGAGGTGCTTCGCCTAGCCCGGACGGATGGGCCCAGGATGATGGCCGGGGAAATTCACATGCGGACTAGATGGGAGAGGTGAAGAAGTTGGAGAGCGAGGACCAGAAGGAGAGCTTGGAGTTGTTTTTGTCAGGTTTGTCGGGATTGTTGTATTTGACGGAGTGGATGGAGGAAAGTTCGAGAACGGGAAAGATACCGGTGTCGGTGGCGTCGTCGGTGATAAGCGTGCCTTTGGCTTGAACAAAGGCGTCCTGAAAGGATTCCAGCTTTTGCGGGCGTGGGGTTTTGATTTCGAGAGTGCTGAGCTGGCGGCCGCCGATGATGATGACGGGATTGAGCTGGAGGGCCCAGGCGACGGGTTCGGCAGCGTCGGCGGAGACTTCGATGAGCTTGCCGGTGACGATGAGATGTTTGGGCCTGGCGTGAAGAGGCAGATAGACGCAGAGCAGCGCCAGGAGAAACGCGAGAATACGGGTGGGTCGCATGGGTGAACCCTCGGGGACAATTCGGGACACCCGATTGTACACAAGCGGGAGAGAAAAGAAAGCGCAGCATAGGCTTCAGCCTGCGCGCTTTCCCGGGAGCCCAGCCGCGGCGCTACGGTTGCCAGTATTGGTTGAAGCCGATGTAATCGGAGGGGAGATTGGCGAGGATGGTGCGCCGGAGTTTGAGAATGTCGAGTGAGCCGAGCTGTTCGTAGAGAATTTTACCGTCGGGATCGAGGAAGACGGTGTACGGGACGGCGGAATCCCACTTGGGATTGAAAGCTTTCTGGAGGGCTTCAGTGTCGGCGGAGTCAAAGAGGAGATTGCGGCCAGTGGAATGGAAATGCTTGAGCATGCGGAGGACGCCTTCGCGCTCGTCGGGCTGATTGGTGGAAACGGTGAGGTAATCGATGTCGCGGACGCTGTACATGCGGAAGGTTTGTTCGAGATCGGGGAGTTCGTCGACACAGGCGCCGCACCAGGTGGCCCAGAAATTGATAAGGGTGAATTTCTTGGAGGGATTGGCGCGAAGAGTTTTGAGCCCGTCGGCGGAGATAGGAGAGACGTCAACGGGCTGGGCATCGAGTTTCCCGGTAGCAGCGATACGGTCTGCGGATTTTTCGGCCCACTTGGTGGAGCAGCCGAAGCTGCCGGTGTGAGTGACGGGCGGATCTTTGCGGGCAAGGAGGGCGTCGATGGCGTTGCGGGCGTCCTGCGTTTTGACCTGTTCGATGCGGTAAGAGTTGTCGAAGCGACCTTCGTAGCGGAGATGGCGCGCGGAATCGAAGATGAAGACGTGGGGTGTGGCTTGGGGGCCGTAGGCACGAGCGACGGATTGGGTTTCGCCGTCGTAGAGGTACGGGTAGGTGAGATGTTTCCAGGCAACGCGGATTTTCATTTCGTCGAGAGTGTCGGAGATGTCAGAAGAGTCCAGTTCATCGATCCGTAAGGCGTTGGGGTCGTTGGGCTGAATAGCCACGACGGCAACCCCTTGGGGAGTGTACTCGTCGAAGAGCTGCTGAATGCGCTGCTCGTACATCTGGGAGATCGGGCAGTGATTGCAGGCAAAGATCACGGCGAGGACGGGGGAGGCGGAGTAGTCGGCGAGGGAGTGAGTCTTGCCGTCAACTCCGGGGAGAGAGAAATCGGGAGCGGGAGAGCCGATGCAGAGGATGGGGTGTTCGATGTGAGTGGATTGCGCGACGAGAAGGAATGGAGAGAAGAGGAAAGCGAGAAGACGGACGGATTTCATGGGGCCCTCGATGATGCTGAACGAATAGAGTAGCAAAAAAAAAGAAGTGGCGAGTGCCGTGTGGCGAGAGAAACCGCTGACGGCGCCCGTCTAATGTGAAACGGGCAAAGTGAAAAGTTGCAACACAGGCCGTGCGATGGATTTTCAGTTGGCCGGCAAAGGGCGGGGGGTGAGGTCGGCGTCGGTGAGCCGCATGGCCCACTTGATGGCTTCGAGGTACATCTGCTGGATGCGGGGGTCGTCCCAATTCTCGGGGACGTGGCCGAGGGTGGAGTAGAAGACGCGGCCTTTGCCGTAGGTCTTGGCCCAAGTAACGGCGAAATCGCGGTCGGTGCGGTGCACCTTTTTGTTGGCGAGGTCGAGTTTGGAAGCGTCGAGGCGCATGAGGACGCGGCGATCGCCGCGGAAATAATTTTTGATCTGGTAGATTTCATCGCGCTGGGTGAACTCGCGGGGGAATTGCGACATGCCGGGAAAGGACGGATCTTCGACGATGATGGGCGCGTCGAAGGTGCCCCAGGGATGCTCGTCGAAATAGCCGCCAATCATCTGGCCGAATTCAGGCCAGGCGGTGAAGGTGATGGTGGCAGAGTGGACGCCGATGAAGCCTTTGCCGTCGTCGTGGATGAAGGAGAGTAAGTCGGCCTTTTGCGCGGGAGTGAGTTCAAGATCGCCGCCGGTGTAGAAGAGGACGGCGTCGAAGTTGGCGAGGTTTTTGGCGTTGTATTCGAGTTTGGATTTGGTGAGAGCTTCGGTGTCGGTGCGGATGGTGGTGTCAAAGAGGCCCGATTCGCGCCCGAGGCGCTCGATGGTGGCCATGGCGTGGGAGACGGCTTCGTGGCGATAGCCTTTTTCCTCGCCGATGATGAGGAGATGTTTTTTCGGGGGAGGAGTCTGGGTGACGGCGAGGCATGGAATGAGAAAGATGGCGAGAAGGCGAAGGGATCTCATGGGGCCTCAGTGCTGAAGGGATAGGGTAACAGAGAGAGGAGGAAGAGAGAGATGGTATTCGAAAATCTAAATTCGCGCACCCGCGCGTTGCGCCAAGGCGGATCGGTCAACGTTGAATCGACGAGAGAGCCCCAGGCGAGAAACTAGGGCTGCCACTGATGGAGGAAGGCGAGAATGTCTTCGGGAGCCATGGAGCGGGCGGCTTCGAATTCGCCGCGCTTCTGGGAGAAGAGGAGCTTGCCATCGGAATCGAGGACGGCGATGGCGGGAACTCCGCGGTCGAGGGGGATGTCGTACTTTTTGGCGATGTCGAGATTCTTATCGGCGTGACCGATATCCACGTGAACGACGAGGAATGATTTGTTGACGGTGGGCGCGATTTCGGGGGAGTGGAACGCCTCATCGAGGACATGGCAATCGAAGCACCAGTTGCCGCCGAAAACGACCAGAACCCGTTTGTGGGATGCGGCGGCGGTGTGGAGGGCTTCGGAGATTTCCTTGGTGGGATTGGCGGCGGCGGAGTAGATATTCTTGCGCTGAACGGGCTGGCGAAGACGCGTGGGAGCGGAATGAGCACTGAAGACAACGCGCCAAGCATTGTCCTGCAGGCTCCAGGCTTGCGAGAGGATCACGTATTCGTGTTGCGGAGTGGCTCCGGGGTTAAAAGTGAGGGTGACCTGCTGAACGAGAATGTGGACGTCTTCCCGGGGATTCTGTTCGTCGACCACTTCGGTGGAGAAATCCGCGAGGCCTTTGGATTTGAAGGAGGACCAGAAAGAGATTTCGTCGGGGAGAGGAACGTCTTTGCCGTCGGGACCGCCGACCTTGGCTTCGGCGGTGGGAGAGTAGATGGAGGCGAGAGCATCGGAATCGCCGGCGAGGACGGCGGCACGCCATTGGTCGAAGGCGGGGAAAGACGGAGTGAGAGACTGGGCGAAGGCAGCGGGTGAAGCGAGAAGCACCAGGAAGAGGAAGAGATTGCGCATACTGATTCGATGATCAGAGTAGCAAGCGGGATGCGCGGCGGGTTGGGAAGCGGGTGGAATGACAGAAGAACCGCTGTCATCCTGGGGCCCGTTCTCTGGGCCGAAGGATCGCAACCCCTCCGTCTTGCCGCTGCGGACGGCCCTTGCCGCGTAGGGGCACGATACATCGTGCCCGCCCCGGCAACCCGCCCCCGTCTTGGCTGCTGGCGAAAAGAAACTGCAACCCTCCTGTACCCGGTTGAGAAATCGATAGCATCGGAAAGACGGGGAGGGCAACGCCCAAAACCGGCCGCTCGGCAAGCGGCGGTCCAAGGGGGACTTCCCTTCCCGTGGTAAAATATGGGTCTTTGATTGGCGGGATAGAACGGACACCCTCAGCCCTTTCGGTACTCAGGGCAAAAAGGCCGTCCCTACATGGGAGTGAAGCGTGGCGGACCACAACGAAGACAGCGGATTCAAGGTGATCGACCGGAGGCCGTTTACGGCTGAAGGGGAAGTGCGCAAAGAAGTGGTGGAAGAGCAGGAGCGCGAGGCCAGGCGCGAGGAGGTTAAGGAACAGGCCGCGGCCAAGGAAGCGGAGAAAAAGGCGGCGGCTCCCGCAGATGCGCCGAAAAAGATTCAGGCGTTCGAGAACCTGGTACGGATGCTGGGAAGCAACGCGGCGATGGTGCTGGGGGCATACCCGGATCCGAATACTGGGCAGCCGATGGTCGATCCGGACTCCGCGCGGGAGTTGATCGACATTCTGGATGCGTTGCAGGTAAAGACGAAAGGAAATCTGGCGCCGGAAGAAGAGAATATGCTGGTGGATCTGACCGGAAAATTGAAGCTGACGTACCTGGAGATCCAGAAAGCCATGGCCGCGGAAATGGCGAAGATGACGGCGCAGGCAAAGGGCGGGAAGAAGTAAATTTGAAAATAGAAAATGGAAATTAGAAGCGGCACGGCTAGGGTCGTGCCGTTTTTGCTTTGGCGACAGAGTGAAAAGGTGTAAGGGTGCAAAGGTATAAGGGTTAGTAGGTGGAAAAGTGGTGTGGTGGAAAGATGGGAGCGCAAGAACGTCAGAGCAAAGGTGCGTGACGGCGGATCATAAGAACCCACCCCTTGCGAAAAAAAGGCCAGAGGATGAGGCGCACCCCCAAGATCAATTGTGGCGAGATAGAATGATGGAATGAGTGGAGACGAGAAGATAAGAGTAAGGGTGTTGGGGTCGGGGACATCGATGGGGGTCCCGACGCTGGGGTGCCCGTGCGCGGTGTGCCACTCGACGGACGAGCGGGATAAGAGGTTGCGTCCTTCCCTGCTGCTTTCGCGCGGCGGGCAGAATGTGGTGATCGACACGACGCCGGACTTCCGGACCCAGGCGCTGCGCGTGGGGCTGGAACGGCTGGATGCGGTGGTGCTGACACATTGTCATGCGGATCACATTCTGGGATTCGATGATTTGCGTCCTTACAACTTCCGGCAAAAAGGGCCGATTCCGGTGTACGGAAGCGATGACACTTTTCGCGTGTTGCGGCGCGTCTTTTCGTACGTGTTCGACGGGCGGCCGACGTTGAGCAGCATTCCCAGTGTGGAACTGCACGAGGTGGATGGGCCGTTTGTGCTGATGGGCGTGCCGTTTATTCCGGTGCCGCTGCTGCATGGCGAGATGGAAGTGCTGGGATTCCGGTTCGGGCGAGCGGCGTATTTGACGGATTTTTCGCGGTTGCCGGAAGCGAGCGTGCCGCTGATGGAAGATCTGGACGAGTTGATGCTGGACGCGTTGAGAGATATACCGCATCCCATGCACCAGACGGTGGAGCAGGCGCTGGCGATCGTGGATAAGCTGCGGCCAAAGCGGGCGTGGTTCACCCACATTGCGCACGATCTGGGGCATGCGGCGACGAATGAGAGATTGCGGAAGCTGGGCTATCCGCACGTGCAGATGGCATGGGACGGGATGGAACTGGGCGTGGCGACGGAATCGCCGGCGGTAGAGCGGGCGGAGAAAGTGCTGGCGGTGCATGGGCACAGTCCGAGCAGCGGGATTACGGTGTTTTATTCGGCGGCAGACTGGGCGGCGAAGCATGGGACAACCGAAATTCGAAACTCAAAATCAGAAAATCGCGAACTGCAAACCCAAGACCCAGGTTCCAAAACCGATCGACGGGCACCCGGCGGCGGCGGATATCAGATATCGGATATCGGATATCAGGAACGAAAAAGCGGATCCCTCGCGTCGCTCGGGATGACAAATGATGATTTGCGCGGTGTGGGACGGGGGAGCGTGGTGGCGGTGGGGACGTTTGACGGGATTCATCTGGGGCACCAGGAGGTGCTGAGATTTGCCATGGCGCGGGCTAAGGAATGCGGTGCGGTGGCAACGGCGTTGACGTTTGAGCCGCCGCCAGTGAAGGTGCTGCGGCCGGATCTGGCGCCGCAGCGGATTTCGACGAATCAACAAAGGATGGATTGGTTTGACGCAGTGGGGTTGGAAGCTGCGGTGGTGTTGCCGTTTACGAAAGAGTTGGCGGCGCTGACCCCGGAAGAGTTTGTGGATCAGATTCTGGTGCGGCAGTTGCAGGTGCGGGCGGTGGTGGTGGGCGAGAATTTCAAGTTCGGGCGCGGGAAAGCGGGAGACGTGAAGTTTCTGCGTGAACTGGGAATGCGGTATGGATTCGAGGTGGTGATGCATACGCCGGTGATGCTGAATGGAGAGATCATCTCGAGCACACTGATCCGGAAGCTGGTGGCGGAAGGAGATGTGCGGCACGCGGCGCGATTGCTGGGAAGGCCGTTCAGTTTGACGGGAGAAGTGGTGAGCGGGACCGGGACGGGGAGGAAATTATTGTTCCCCACGCTGAATTTGAAGCCGGAGCAAGAATTATTGCCTGCCAGAGGCGTGTACATCACGCGGACGGTGCTGGAGGGGGAGACCAGCAGTCACCGCAGCGTGACCAATGTGGGAGTGAGACCGACGTTCAATGGATCGGGGTTGAGCGTGGAAACGCACCTGCTGGATTATTCGGGAAATTTTGCGCCGAAGCGCATGGAAGTGCGCTTCTGGAAGAAGTTGCGGGAGGAGAAAAAGTTTTCGGGAGTGGACGAGCTGAGGGAGCAGATTGCGAAGGATATAGCGGCAGCGAACAGGTATTTTGCGCGGTTGCGCAGGGTGAAAGGGCGGGCGATGAGGGCGGGAGAGTAGGGAGAAGGAGAGATTTGACAATGGAAATTCGAAATTGGGGAAAAGAGCAGAATAATAGAATAGTGGAATGGTAGGAGAGTGGAATACATCACGCCAAAACCCCACGCTGGAAAACCAAAGGATACGGCACCCACCGTAAGTTAGAAGCTAGAGACAATTATTTCTTTTCGGCGGCGTGGCAGTCGTTGCAGATGCCGCCGACTTCGGTGCGGGAAACGGTGACGCGGATGTCGCAATCGCGGGCGATCTGCTGTTTGAGCTGTTCGTAGAGGCGGGATTCGAATTCGCGGACCTTGCCGCAACGGAGACAGGCGACGTGGATATGGTCGCGGGGACCGTGGGTTTCGTAGTAATGGCGGTCACCGCGGAGGTGGAGAAGATCGAGTTCGTCGATGAGACCCTGGCGCTTGAGCAGGTCGATAGTACGGTAGACGGTGACGAGGTGGACGTCAGGATCGATTTTCTGGGCGCGATCGAGGATCTGGTCGACGTCGAGATGCTGGTCCGCGCTGTCCATGACCTGCAGGATGACGCGGCGCTGGCGGGTGAGGCGGATTCCACGGTCACGGAGGGCGTTCTGGAGATGGCCCTCGGGGGCGGCGGTGTTGATGCGCTCGCCGGAGGAGACGCGATGAGTAGGCGTGGACGGCATGGAGCGAGTCCTCGTGGGATGAGCAGACATAGGCAAGGATACACGAAAGCGAGGGCGAGTGACGAGTGGGGAAGCGGTTAAAGGTGAAAAGAGCAAGAGTTCCGGAACATGGATGGCAGGCAAGATGCGGGGGTTGAGATCCTTCGCCAACTGCCGACCGGCGTCATGCAATCCGCCGCTCCCTAGGAGTGGATGTGGAAGATGCGGCCGACGTCGTTGTACATGACGTAGGCGATGAGGACCAGGAGGAAGACCAAGCCGACCTGGATAAAGCGTTCCTTGAAAGCAAGGCTGAAATC
>Ga0335077_10012679_pt1 | contig 10535 bp, 8 predicted proteins | sample Lox_Sample_31_FD_207151 | JGI IMG/M metagenome (GOLD analysis project Ga0335077, IMG submission 207151) | Soil microbial communities from Loxahatchee National Wildlife Refuge, Florida, United States - Lox_Sample_3.1 | ecosystem: Environmental > Terrestrial > Soil > Wetlands | place: USA: Florida...
TATGCGGTCATGCGGCTCAAGTAACAGATTGTCGGCCGGGTTGCCAGCTAGTGCTTCGCGGAGATCTACGCTCAAGATTTTGAGCGTCCCATCTTTTGTGGTGCGGAAGAGTTGCGCAGAATCCAGGCTCGCGTCTGATGTGACACCGCCGGCAAGATAGATCGCATCCCGAAGGCGTGCTTGCCCCGAAGTCGTGTACTGGCCGGGAGCGCGCACTTCCCCGCCCACGGCCACCTCCGGCGGCGGCTGGAAATCGTATTTGCCGAAAATGCGCACGGTATCAAGGGGCTTGAGCGAGGGGGCATCCGCGGGGCTTGCGAGGGCTTGCGCGAGATCGAAACTCTCGACAGTGGGACGAAAATCCGGAGGATTGAGCCGGATGATTTCCGCGTAGTTGCCGGCCGGTTCGGGGAGGAGATCACGATAAGAAGAAAGGAGGTCGCGTACCGTCATCCCATCGTGATAGGAATAACGGCCAGGCCGAAGCACGTGCCCCTGCAGGTAGATGGCCTGGTCGTTATACGGCGCGATCGGAAAGATGTGGATCCGATCGCCATCCTGAACCTGGAAATTGCCGAACTTCGCGACTAACTCCGAAGAATCTCCCGTTTCCGAAAGGTCCAGACTGAACATGGTGCGCTTCTCGTGTGCCACGAGCCGCTCGACTTCCACGTGTTTCAGCGCCGCGGCCGGCAGAATCCCTCCCGCAAGCTCCAGAGCTGATTCCAGGGAAGTCTCGCCGTGCAATTCGTAGATGGCGGGACGCCTGACCATTCCCTCGATCGTGATTTGTGCTCCAACTGGGGGAACCAGTAGGGAGTCTCCATTTTCGAGGCGTTGGCCATCGGTGCCGACCCCACGCAGCAGGAGGTCGTACGCATCGACAATCTCGATGAGCTGTTTCCCCCGATAGTGCTTGATGGCACGAAGCGAGCCGCCCTGCGCAACTCCGCCCGCCGCCACCAACGCATTCAATGCCGACGAAAGCGAACTGATGTCATAAGCGCCAGGATCGGCTACTTCGCCGACGACGTAAACGCGGACGGTCCGTAAACGGGAGAGAGACACATCGGCCGAGACGTCGCGGTATTCCATGCGAAGAGTCTGCTGAACGGCCGATTGCACGTCGCCGAGGGTGCGGCCACTCACGAAAACCGGCCCGACGTCGGGGAGAGAGATTCGTCCTTCGCGATCGACAACTCGTTGCAGGCGCTCGGAAATGCCGCCCCAGAGATTGACCGCCAGCGTGTCGCCCGGGCCGACGACATAATCCGGGCCGACGGGAATGTCCAACGGAATCGTGGCAGATTCGCGCGCTCCGGTCGTGAGTGTATCGACTGCAAAACGCCGGAGAGTCCTCTCCTGAGGCAAGGCCTGCACGTACAGGTCGTACAGCGAGGGGACATCGGAATACGGATTCGGTTTGCGGATGATCGGTCCGAGAGACGGGTCAGGGCCAGGCTCGAGTGAATTCTCCCTATTCCAATTCGCCGAGCGTGAACGGGTCCGCGAGTCGATTTTCGGCGTGCGCGGTGATTCCGGACGGCTTGCTGCGGACGGCCCTTCGGTCAAAGCGGTGCCGCCTCTGGGCCGGTTCGAAAGTTGCCCGGAATCGCCTGGCGAAGGACCATCGGCCAGCGCGTCCTTTTGGGCATTCATCGCCGCCATTCGCAGCAGCTCATTGGAATCGGCGCTGCCGGAGAGACTTGCCGTCATCATGGGCGACATCAACGGCGGAAGGCTGATTTGAGGAGTTTCATTGGGAAAATCAGGCAGTTCGAGAGAGCGGCCGGGAGGTTCGGCCTGCGTTTCGGTGTCGCGGCGAGAGCGGCGTGGGCTCGGCTCCTTGCACTCCGATTCCTGGGTGGAGCCACAGTCAGAATTGGAAGCTTCGAAGGCTTGCGCCCCATTATGGCCTGAAGGCTTGAGCGATTCCGCATCTTCCTGAGCTTCGATCTGTACCAGCCGGCGCGCACGCTCCTTGAGAACCAGTTCCTGTTGCTTTCCAGCTTCGGAGTCCGGATTCACGTCCGGCCACAAATACCCGAAACGCTGGAGCAGCCGCGTGGCTCGCGCGCGAAACACGACGTCGTCGCCAAGGCGGTCGAAGATGGCCTGGTCGGTAAGATCCGAGTCGTCGACCATCTGCCCATCGGAGGTAGCGTCTCTCGCCACGCTGCGCTTCAGTTCCACGAGCAGTCCGGGATTCTTCACCAGCACGGATCGAATTTGCTCGACAGAAGCAGCCACACGGTTTTCATTTTGCCGACCAAGATCGCTAAGGACTTCGCGATGCCGCAATGAGACGCCTTGTTGTCCCGCGTGTTCCGCAGAAACAGTCTGGGCGAACGCGACACAGCATCCCAACAGGCCAGAAAAAACGCAGACCAGCGCGTAGCGCTTCGAGAGCTTGGCCACCCCATTTCCCTTTGACCGTTTCACGATGCCGCCCTTCCTTCCTCCGTAGTGCCGTGAACGGCTTCCAGGATGCCGGCGGCAGAAGCCTCGACCGGCTGACAGTGGATCTTCAATGAGGCCCAGTAGCAGACAGTGCGATTTTCAAGATAGGCCACCGCAATGATGCGCAAGTAAGGATGCTCGCGAAGGACAAGATCGCAGATGGAAGGCCGCTCTTCGTTCTCGTCGAGGGCAACTACCAGCAAGTCGGGGAGGGTGGCCTGTACTTGGGGAAGAATCTCAGACTCGTCAGACACCTCACCGACAATCTCGATGTCCGGCCTGTCGGCCAATGTGGCCACGACAACTTCTCTCATCAACCTGGGGTGGTTCGCCACGAGTATGCGTGTTGGCTTATGCATTGGAACCTCTGCGCGAACCCAGTATCGCGGCCGTGCAAAAAACAGAAAGGCCCAATTCAAGTCAGACGGGAGTGCCAATTCGGACCAAGCGCGGGGTACCAATTGGCACTAAGCGGAAATCCGGGAGGAATTTGTTTGAGCAAGAAGATGACGCGCGCTTGACTTTGAAGTGACAACTTTCTCCGCAAGAGCCGTTAGTCTGCGAATTGTCTCCGGTATCCGCCTTTCGCGCGCGATCGCACGAGGCCGGGCTGATCCCGGAAGCAGGGGCAAAACGACCGCGCCGCAGAGGAAAGTCGGCATGCCAAGAGATTTTGAGACTGTATTGGGATGGTCGCCGGGGCAGGGTCTCTACCCCCAGCCCGATGTGCCGGCCCTCGCCCGAGGCAGGGTCTGAAGGACAAATCATGAGATTCAAAATTCCAGCAACGACTTTTCTCCTGCTGTGCGCTGCTTTGGCGATGCCCGCAGCTACACAATCAGCGAAGACTCCCAGAACCATTACGATCTCTGCCCATCGATTTGCTTTTGAGCCAAACGAAATCACGCTGAAACAGGGCGAAGAAACCGTCTTGATCATCCACTCCGAGGACGTCAACCATGGCCTCGTCATCGAAGGCCTGGGAGTCCGCGCGGAAGTAAAAAAAGGTCAATCCACACAAGTCCCCATCACGCCTCAATCGACAGGCACTTTCGAGGGAAAATGTGCGCATTTTTGCGGAGCAGGTCACGGCTCCATGACATTAACAGTGCATGTTGTGAATTGAACGAAGAGATGCAAAAACTCGCAACAATCCTGGCGGTGTTGTGTATTGGCGTCGCGGCGGGATGCAAAGCAACGCCGCCCCCGAAATGGGAAGCTTCGATTATGAACAGAGTGAAACACTCCGTCACCGTCCGCGGAAAGAGCACGAAAAATCCGCTTCCGGATTCGGAGGGGAATATTGCGGATGGGAAAGACGCATTCTCGCACTACTGCGCCGCGTGTCACGGATTCGACGGCCAAAACACCGGCGTGCCCTTTGCCGATCATCTGTCGCCGCCCGTGCCTTCGCTGAATTCCCAACAAGTGCAGTCCTACACGGACGGCCAGCTCAAATGGATTATCGACAACGGGATTTCTCCTTCGGGCATGCCGTCTTCAAAAGGAATTCTGACGGAACGAGAAATCTGGTCCATCGTGATCTTCCTGCGCCACCTGCCACCACCGGGGAGTCTGGGAGAACCGCTGATGTATTCGGGCGATGACTCTTCGACTCCCTGCCCGCCTGCGGCTCAAGTGCGATAGTTCAATGAGCAGACGCAATTGCGGCAGATTGCGTTGTGAGCAACGTCGAGGTTCGCTCGGAAGGTGCGGGCTGGCGCTCCGTTGACCACGTCCTCCAAGGATCGGTCCGACAAGTTGCCGATCGATCGATGGAAAAAGCAGGGACGGACGGTGCCGTCCGATTCGATCACGGCGGAGACCCACGGCGCGTTGCAGGCAGGAGCTTCCGCTCGCTCGAGGCCTAGCTGGACCCGGAAATGGCGCACAATGCGGCGAAGTTTCTCCGGCGATTCGGCGATGTAACCCGGGTCGAACTCGGTTGCCGCGTTGAGAATCAGGTTTTCAATCTCGTTTTCAAGAGTGGCGATTTCCGCCAGCGAGAGGCCCATCTCCGCTTGTCGATTGGTTGGCCACACCAAAGGACGGTTAAACGCTGTTGAAGTGATGTCCACGGCGAGAAATGAGATCCCGTTTAGGTCCAGTTGCCGGGCGGCGCGAAGCGTCTCACGCAAATGGGCATGGTTGGCTTTCTGCACGGTGCAGCGCGCGGAAATTGGCAAGTCCGGCCGGAGATTTCTGACGGCCTGAATGCCTGCTTGCAGAAGCTCGAAAGCGCCGTTGACGCGGCGGATGCCATTGTGAATCTCCGGCGGACCATCGAGCGACACGATCACGTCATCAAAATTCGCGACGATGTCCGCTGCACACTTCGAGAAAAGCAAGCCGGTGCTTAAGAGCGTTAGCCGAACTCCTTCACTGCGGAGCAACGCACAGAGTTCCGGAAGTTCTACATTCATCAGCGGCTCTCCCCCCGAAAAGACCATCCAACGGACGGCGAGTCTCCGAATCGAGGGCAGCAGCGCTCTCATTTCGCGGACGCCAAAGCTCTTTGCTTCGCGCGTTTTCCAGATGTCGCACATCACGCAACGGCAATTGCAGGAACTATGCGCATGGACAACAAGAATGGGAAGCGTGCGAAGAGTCTGCGAGAACTCCCCGTGCTCCGGGCCGGAGACCAAGCTTTCAGTACACCATTCCAAAGCGCACCTCTTTCCCTCCCAGGCAAAACGCAGAGCCGAGATGCATGGCGGTTTCCGCAAAAAGCTTCTCCATTGGTGCGCGAACCCAGCGGCGGACCCCCGCGATGGATAGCGGCTGCAATCCCTTGCGGGCTTCGGAGGAGATACGCCCCAGGAGTGCAGCCGACGCAAGTTGCACCTTTCCTCCCAGCAGGACTAACTCGACGTCTTTGTAAGATAGAGCGGCCAGCGTATCGGCTGGCGTCCGCCCGGTATCCCGCACCGCGATCAGGTCGGCAATGCCGCCGGCACGGATGATTCCTTCCCCATTCTTCAAGTTCATCAGGTCGGCCGGCTGGCGAGTGACATAACCGTAGAGTTCCGAGGCAGGCGTTTGCAGAGTCTGATGCGCGAAGCGAATTTCATCGAGGAGATCACCCTGAGCCGTCAGCGGCGAATCGCTGCCGAGAGCCACTCTCTGGAATGTCCGAACAGTTTCGGCGGAGAGTGTTTCGCCAAAGAGAAACATGTTGGAACTGGGGCACCAGACCAAACCGGCGCCGGAAGCCTGGAAGAGCGCGCGTCCTTGCTCATCCATGCCCAGGCCATGAATCACTACCGTGTACGGGTCGAGGGCCTTCGCGCGGGAAAGCTCGTGAATCTCGCCAGCGCTTCGCTGATCGACACCTTCGGCGAGATGTACGAAAAATGGACACCCGGCTGGGGTCTCCTGCTTCCTGCGGGAAACCGCAGGATCAAACGCAAAGGAGTGGGCCCACCCGAACTCTTTGAGTACGCGTACGGGGAATTCGGTCGTGAACACCTGAGACTCGTACGGGTTGTGGTGACAAACCGCGGTGACGCCGCAAAGGAGATTGCGGATTCCACCCCACCATAGGCGCACATCCCTCGGCACCTGCCGGTGCTTCGCAACGGGCGGCTCTCCGGGATGATAGATATCCTGAGCCCATTCGAGGAAATTTGCATAGCCCCCTTTTCCCAGCCGCGGATAAAGCGCGAACTCCAGATGATCGTGGGCATTCACCAAGCCAGGCAGAACCAGAAAACCCTGCAGATCGAGGGAAGTTCCAGGCCATTTTGTGGATGGCGTCGGGTCTGACTCCGTCGACAATTCGACGATGCGCTCTTCTCGAATCTGTATCTCCGCGTGGACGGTGTCTTGGGCGCTGAGCGCGATTCGTCCGCCGCAGATTTCACTGATTGAATCGGAATCTGCCCTTGCTGTGATCCGGGTCGTGGCCACTTCAGCAGGGATCAACTGCAGGACGTAGATCGCGGGGTATTCCGAAATGCGGTCGAAGTATTCCGCCTTTCCATGCTGCAAGAAAATCAGCCGCTCTTCTTCTCCGAATCGCGGCTCCAGGAAAAGACAGGCTTTCCACCCGGCGCGCTCACAGAGCAACCGCACTTGTGAGAGCGTCCGACGATGCGTCTGAATTTCCCGGAATTCTTTCCCCCTGCCGGCGCCGCGACTCCAATTCAACACTCTGGTTGTTTCCGGATGCACATCGGTCAAAAAGAAAGAACCTTCCGGACGGAGCAATCGTTTCACGGTATCGAGGAATGACTGGGCGTCCGCGACATAGCTCAACACAAAGCTGGCTAACACCAGATCCGCCGAGGCTATGGGAAGTTTCGCTTCTGTACAGTCTGCGTGGACAAGCCTTGCCGCCCTGCCCAGCTTGGCTGTGGCGCGAGCCAGCATTTCGCCCGAAGCATCGACTCCCGTTAGACTGCCTGCTCGGGCTTCCCGCATAGCTTCCAGCCAACGGCCCGTGCCACAGCCGAGATCCACGACGTCCAGTCCAGTCAATGGTGGAAGAAGCGGTTCGAGAACGCGTTGCTCGAGCGATAGCATCGGATTCGCTTCTGCGTCATAGGTGCGGGCCCATACACGGTAACCGTCGGCAGCGGGGAGGCATGGTGTGGAAGAAACGGTGGCCATAACGGTTTGAGAGTTCAGCTAGAGACTCTCCTGCTTGGGCTTCCGCAGAGCGATAAATTGCTGTGCCCAGCGTAATTCCTGGGGAAACGCGTAAAAGCGCGCCGCATAACGCCACGAACTAAGCGTTTTCAGCAGCGCGCGGCTCCAGCGTGGAGCGCGGATGTCCTGCACTGTGGGCCAGCGAGAGTTGACGACGAGTTCGAAATTGTCGATGAGGTTTTTCGTCTTCCGCTTCAGCCAAGGCGTTTTGGGATCGATCCGAAGAGTGAAATCCATCCAGCGCTTCGTGGCCCATTCTTCGGGACTCGTGGGGAAAGACACCTGGTTGTCCACGTTGCCGTACATCGCGGTGCGCTGCGGCACGGGCGTGTAGTGATAGATGATGATTTCGGAGCGCCGGTTGGTCCGCTTGATTTTGCGGATGAACTGCAGGGTCTCCCGCGTGTCCCGCTCCGGATCGCGCGGGTTTCCGATAACGAAGGAAAACTCGGGAATGATGCCGAATTGCTGGATTCTGCGCGCGACGGAGAGAGTTTGTTCCGTCGTGATGTCTTTTTGCATCTCTTTCAAGACCCAGTCGGACCCGGACTCCGCGCCGAAGAAGATCATGGCGCAGCCCGCGCGGCGAATTGCCTCGAGAGTCGCATCGGAATAGCGGTTAAACGTGTCAATGCGCGCTTCACACCACCAACGAAGCCCCAAAGGCGTCAGACGGTCCGCAAGTTCGCGCGAATGGTTTTCTTTTAGGAAGAAATTCATGTCGTAGAACTGCACAGAGTCGGCACCGTATTTTGTCTTCAGGTGCCGGAGGATGGCCTCGGTACGTTCGGGGCTCTCCACCAATTCGCGATTGCCGTAGACGGCGTGGACACCGCAAAAGCTGCAGCGAAACGGACAGCCAATGCTGGCGTGGTGTGCGGCGGTCCGCTTGCCGAAGAAGGAAGGCCGCAGATATCTCTCCACCGGCACGCGATCAAAGGGCGACCAAGGGAACGCGTCAGGGCCTTGGATCAGTCGTTCTGGATTGTGGCGGTGCAGACCGAATGTATCTTTGTAGGAGAGGCCCAGAATGCCTTCAAAGGGGCGCTTGCCACGAATCGCGCCGATCAACTCCAAAAGCGTGTGTTCCCCCTGGCCTCGCACGACGTAATCCACATAACGCGCATTGAGTGCGGCGTCGGTATATGTCGAGGGGAAATAACCACCCCAGACGATGGGCAGTTTTGGATGGTGCTTTCGAATTTCCCGGCATGCGGCGATGGCGGAGACCATCTGAGGTCCCGGCATCACGGAAACGCCCAGCAATGCAACGTGATTTTCGCGCATCAGCGCCAAAATGGTTTCGACCGGGGCATCGTCGACATTGCCGTCGACAATCTGATATTCCTCGCGATTTTCGAGCACCGCGGCCAAGGCCATGACGGAAAGCGGGAAGCGCCGATTGCGGGGCCTCGTGGCGCGCGGGTTAAACAGGATGATCATTGAGCCTTCACCTTTGCGGTATAGAGCCAGAATTGCGAAGGCTCGCGCCGCCGCTTCAGTTTTGCCACGAACGGCCGGCACGCCCAGCGCACCCCATACCAGACGCGGTGCGTCTTCCACTCCAGGTTGTGCCGGGCTTCGAGCGCCAGCAGGCGATCGCGGGTCAGGTACTCGTTACTGGCAATGCTGTCCGGAACAAATCCAAAACGCCTGCGGAACAGCGTTCGCCGCTCCTCCAGCATCGCGAGCCCCGACTCTTCGCGGCCATAGGAAGGCGAGTCCGCGATGACGACGCTGCCACCAGGCCGCAGGCAGCGAATTGTTTCGGCCACCGTGCGGTCGTAGTTCTCGGAATAATGGAAAGACGCATTGAAGATTGCGCAATCAAACTGCGCATCGCCAAAGGGCAGCCGGTCGAGTTCCGCCTGGAATCGCGGGAAGAGCACGGACAATTCGCTTCGGTAGTGAAGTGCGGCGCCAAGCCCGTCGTAAGCGTTGGTCTGGAGATCGATAGCGACCGGCCGATGGCCCAACGCCGCCAGACGATACGACAACCAGCCATTCCCCGCGCCGAGATCAAGGACCGACAGAGGCTGGGACAAACTGCGAGCGAATTCGGGCAGAAGTTTCTTTTCTATGTATCGATACGTCCGGGCGCGAATCGACCACTGCCAGGAATTCCGGTTTGTGAGGTCGCGATAGGGAAGCGCAAGGTAGAAGTCCGCACTCTCGCTTCCCCTGCCCTCTGCTTTTCGCACGGCTTCATATTCACCGAGGAAACGCGCGAAGTATTTTCGGCGAGGTTCGGGAAGCGCAAGCCAGATACCGCGCTGCTGTTCAAGCACGCTTCCGCAACGGGAACACGAATACGGCTTATGAGTCTGAGCGAGCGAATGATAAGGCAGCGCAATCAGGGTTGCGTTGCACGCTGGACAACGCAACTCCATATACTTCAGACGCTGGGGATTCTGCCGGACGTTTTGTGCCGCTGGCAGCACGGCCACTGCGAATCCAGCCTCTACGGATTGCATCGCATGAACTCCAAAAGTCGGTGATCTCCCGCGTCCCGAAGAACGGGCCAATGCGCGCAAGCGCTGTCGAGTTTTTCCAGCCGCGCAAGCATGCTCGGGCAGCCACGAACCCAGCTTTCCGCGTAGGACGGCGGCACGAACAGGCCCACCGCACGGCGTGCATTCAGACGGAACCACGGGGCAAACGCCAGCCGCAGCGTGCGGATCGTTGGATACCACACGGAAAGAGCGGCTTGGCCAAGCTTCACCCCGGCCTTGCCGGCGAAGCGCCGCACCGCCTTTCGCGGCTGGCCGTGGCACAAATACCAGATCACTTCGGCGGCACACACACGGCCCCAGAGGCAAAGTAGGACCTTGCCTCCGGGCCTGACGAGGCCGGCCAGGTTTTGTGCGGCCGGCCGAAGGTCGGAAAGGCAGTTGAGGCCGGAGAAATTGGAAAATGCTCCGTCGAAAATCTCTTTTCCCTTGAAGTAAGATAAGTCTTCAATGGCCAGATGCAGATATTTTGGCGGGGGCGCCGCGCTTTCTCGGGGGATCTGCCGTTTGGCGACTTCCAGCATGCCGGCAGAAGCATCGCAGGCTACGACGGAAACACCTCTCTGCGCCAGAAATCTCGCGTCTTCGCCGGTCCCGCAATTTAACTCGAGGACCTGGTCACCTGGTCGAAAAGCAGCCGTAAGTCTGTTCCACACCTGGCGGCGCTGCGCGCGCCCGATCGCCGAGTGCGTGAAGAGCTCATCGTAGGAAGCCGCCACTTGGTCAAAGGCAGCCGCCGCGGGAGGAAGCTTGATGCGGGTGACGGAGTTCACGCTGTCACCTCCGAGGATGCGGCATAAAGGCCCTCGCGTAACGAGTTCGCCTGCTGCCGCAGTTCCTGTTGCGCCGCTTCACTCGTCCCTGAGCGCTGTGCGCGGGCGAGTTGAACTTCGGTTTGCAACAGGCGATCCGCAT
>Ga0335077_10012680_pt1 | contig 10535 bp, 8 predicted proteins | sample Lox_Sample_31_FD_207151 | JGI IMG/M metagenome (GOLD analysis project Ga0335077, IMG submission 207151) | Soil microbial communities from Loxahatchee National Wildlife Refuge, Florida, United States - Lox_Sample_3.1 | ecosystem: Environmental > Terrestrial > Soil > Wetlands | place: USA: Florida...
AACCGGCTGCTGGAAGCAGTGGATGGCACCGAGCCGTTCAAGTGGAACGGTGGCAACCCGGACCTGGAGACCGAGTGCGGGCCGCGCACCGAGAAGTTCTTCTACCGATCCCAAAGTTACTCGCGCCAGGAGCTCAGTGACCTGGTGGCCTATATCAAGTCTCTGCCGCGGCGGCCCAACCGTTACCGCATGCCGAACGGCGAATTGACCGCTGCCCAGGACCGCGGCAAGGACATCTTCGAGCGCACCGTAAAGAAAGATGGCACACCAATCCCGCCCGGGAACCAGTGCCCGGTCTGCCACTCGGGGCCGCACTATACCAATCAGACACAGGTCGACGTGGGCAGCGGTAAGTGGTCCGACCGCTCGCCTGTCATCGACGTCCCGCAACTGACAAACATCGCCCTCACCGCGCCGTATCTGCACGACGGTTCGGCGCGGAGCCTGGAAGAAATCTGGACCGTATTCAACCCCAAGGACACCCACGGGGTAAGTAATGACCTGACCAAAGACGAACTCAATGACTTGATTGAGTACTTGAAAACGTTATGAAATACTGGTTAGCCATCCTCGCCCTTCTGCCGCTGGCTTTGTACGGCCAATCCATGCCCCGCTACCGCTGGCAAAACTACACCACAGCCGACGGCCTTCCCGACGATCGTGTCTTCAACGTGGCGGTGGATGGGTCGCGCATCTGGGTCGCCACCGAAAATGGTCTCGGCCTGTACGAAAACGGCAAGTGGCGCGTGTTCCGGCCCGAAGACGGACTGGCCCACCGGGTGGTGCTTTACGTGGCCGTAGACAAGAAAACCCATGATGTGTGGGCCGCCACCATGGGCGGTCTGAGCCGCTGCTCCGCCGGCCGCATCGACACCTTCACGCAGTTGAATAGCGGCCTTTCCAACGACGTGGTCTATGGCGTCGCCGTACAAGATAACTTCGTGTGGGTAGCCACCGCTGCGGGCGCCAGCCGGTTAAACACGAAGACCGGCGAGTGGAGCCTCTACAACGAACGCAACACGCCCATGTACGAGATCTGGACTTACGGCGTCAGTCCCGGAAGCACTAAGGTGTATTACGCCGTGTGGGGCGGCGGAGTACTCGAATACGACGTAAAGACCGAGCGCTGGAAGGATTATAACGACCCGGATGGCGAGACGGAGTTAGTGCTCTTCAAAGACCAGGGGCTCATTCACGAGATTACTACATCTGTAAGTTGGATGGAGCAGGACAAGATTCTCTGGGTGGCCACTTACTTCGGCGCCAGCCGCTACGACGGCCGCAATTGGAAGAACTTTCTGGAAAAAGACAGTGGCCTGCCCAGCAATTTCCTGAACCAGGTGAAAGGCGTGGACGGCAACCGCGCCTGGTTCTCCACGGATAAAGGATTGGCCTATTACGACGGCGAGAACTGGGCGGTCTATCGCCCGTCGCTGCTGACAGGCAAACCAGAGATGCTGGTGCGCGATGCCGCCGGCCATGTGAAGCAGGTGGAAACCGATTCGGCGCCCGCTCACAACTACGTTTTTGGTGTGGATTTTCAGGGGAACGACTTATGGGTGGCGACGGCCAAAGGCCTCAGCCACGGGATTCAAATACAAAACGAGGTTACCACCAATGTTACTCGAAGAAATGCTCAATGAAGTAGCCGGCGCGGCAGTTGAAAAACGTGCTATTAGCGAGCCGCGCGTGCTCAACGAAGCGTATGCCTACACGCGGCCCAGCTCTTTTTCGCGCGGCATGCGTATTGACCTGAAGGGCTTGGTGATCCTTCTGATCTCCGGCACCGCCAGCATCGACGAGAATGGCCAGACGGTGCACGTCGGCGATTTCCGTGCGCAGTGCCGCCGCACGTTCCACAACATCACCGGGCTCTTGGCCGCGGAAGGCGCCACCTGGCACGACGTGGTGCGCACTACCTTCTACCTGCGCGATATCGACCGTGACTACCGGGAGTTCAACGAAGAACGCACGGCGTTCTATCAGTCGCAGGGGCTGGATCCGCTGCCGGCGTCGACTGGAATCCAGGCGAAGCTCTGCCGTCCCGAGTTATTGGTGGAAGGCGAAGCCATCGCCATGTTTCGCAAGAAAGAAGATGCGTAGTCTGTTCGCCATGCTTCTGCTGGCCGGCGGGGCGCTGGCCCAGCCGTTCGGCCCATGCTCCTGCGGCGTCAATCCGCCCGGACCGCCGCCGGTGCGCACCATGGAGCCGTACGCCAACGAACCAGACGACATGCGTCCCTACGCACACTTCGCCAAACCTTACTTCGAGCATTACACCAAGACCGTGGAGTACAACGGTCCGGCGCGCGATGTCCCCGTGCCCAACTTGAGAGACCTGACCGAGGTGCGCATCGGCTTCCTGGGGCCGATCTACGAGCACAAGGACGAGGCGCTGGGCCAGATGATGCTGCACGGCGCGGAACTGGCTATCGAAGAGGCCAATGCCGCCGGAGGTTACGGCGGCAAGCCCTTCAAACTGCTGCTGCACAACGATTCGGCCATCTGGGGGGCATCCAGCAACGAAATCGTCAAGATGACCTACGACGAGAAAGTCTGGGCCATGCTGGGCTCCATCAGCGGCGACACTACGCACATCGCGCTGCGTGTCTCGCTCAAGTCGGAACTACCCATCGTCAACACCGCCGCCACCGACCCAACCATTCCGGAAACCATCATTCCGTGGTCGTTGCAGGCCATCCAGGACGATCGCGTGCAAGGCTACACGTTGGCGCGCCGCATCTACACGGAGCTTGGCCTGAGCCGCGTGGCGTTGCTGCGCGTCAACGAGCGATACGGCCGCTTCGGCGTGATCAAGTTCCGCGACGCTTCGCGCCGCCTGGGACATCCGGTTGTGATCGAGCAGAAGTTCATGCCAGGCGATATGGACTTCCGGCATCAGCTCAGCGTGATACAAGACTCCAACGTGGATGCCGTCGTGCTCTGGGCGGATCAGGCGCCCGCCGGCACGATTCTGAAACAGATGCGCGAAATGGGCATGAAACAGCCCGTCTTCGGTGCGTTCCGCGTCTATGGCGACGATATGCTGCGCATCGCCGGGCCGGCCGCCGAAGGCCTGGAGGTCGTGTTCCCGTTCGACCCCACGCGCGACGATCCGCTATGGAGCGGCTTCAAGCAACGCTTCGCGAAGCGCTTTGAGAAGCAGCCCGAAGTGTTTGCCGCGCTCGGTTACGACGGCATGCGCATCCTCCTCGACGCCGTGTGCCGCGCCGGCCTGAATCGCGCCCGCATTCGCGACGTGTTCTACGGCCTGGAGCGCTATCGCGGCGTGACCGGCGAAATGATCTTCGACCCCAACGCCAAGAACATCGCCTCGCTGTACTTGGGCAAGATTCGCAATGGCAAAGCGGAGTTCCGCCGCGAGCCTATGCAGAAGGCCTACGCGCGCATTGAACCGGAAACCGTTGCCTACAACGGTCCGCCCTTGCCCGACAATCCCGCGGGCGAGGTCCGCATCGGCATTTTCGGGCCGCAGGCCGACAAACTCGCCTCCGATCCCGTCCTGATGCGCGCCGCCGGCGCGAAGCACAAGCTGATCGGCGTAGCGTCGGAAGGCTCCTGGGGCAAGGCTTCAACCGGGCTCGTCGAGTTGATGGGCCAAGACCGGCTGATCGGCCTGATCTCGACCGACCGCAACTCCAGCCACCTGGCGGAACAACTCGCCGTGAAAATGTTCGTGCCGCTGATTGCGCTCTCTGCTGACCGGTCCCTGACCGCGCTCAACATCCCGTGGATTTTCCGCCTGCCGCCGGATGCGACCGTGGCGCAAGCGGTCAGCGCAATGGCCGAAGCCACCGACAAGGCCGGCTCGAATCGCGAGCGCGTGCGGGCGGTACTGGCTTCCGGCGCCTTATTCGCGGGCGTGCGGTTCGACGAGCGCGGCGAAGTGCGCTGAGGCCTACTTTTTATCGCCGGCTCCATCGAAAAGCGCGCGCGTGTCTTTGGAAGGAACCACTGGTACGATCTCGAACTCGATCAGATCGCTCCAGGCTGACACCCACTTCTGGAACAGGCAAGGGTCGCCGGTTTCCATGACCTGAAAGCATCGGTCCAGGTCCGCCTCCACCCAACTGTCGACATACTTCAGCCCGTCGGGCATTGCGCGCCCGGTTTCGCGCAGCCGGCGGTAGATCGCCTTCGCGTCGCGGTCCTTGAACCGCTCGATCACCATGAAGAGCATGTTTGGAACGGTAGCACAGGTCCGCCCGTGAGCGCGACCAGCATCGCGTGCACTTGTACCGGGACCACACGGTAACGTGCAACATTGGCAAATCTGTCGGCGCATGTCTCGGCGGCAGGATTCGACCCCACACCGCGAATACATTTCCATTGTCAAGACTAAGGTCACCGAGTAACATGCCTGGATCCTTTGCCTGCCCACGGTCATCACGCCAGCAGGCTGCGGATACGGCTGGCCCCAGCCGAGTGCGCGGCGCTGGCTGTGGGAGACTCCCACCGCAGACCTACAATCGTCTTGCCGTTGTACAGTTATTTCAATTCCATGCTGAGTTGTTCTTGCTACTAATTACATTTGCCTGCGAAAACTAGCCCGCACGATCCAATAAGATGTCCCAATCGCTTGCCGTGCCCGAGGCCAGATCAGAAAATATTTAGATCTTTTTCTGTGCAGATCGAATCTCTTCACGGACGACGAGGTTACCTAAGTCGCCACATCGTTCGAGCTGGACGTCCAATTGTAGCGAAAGGAGAGATGTATGCCTAAAGTGGACTTCACCTTAAGAATCACTCTGGCCCTGATTGCCATATTCCTCGGGATGATCGCGCTGCGCCCCTTTGTTTCACCCACAACGAACGTGATGGCGGATGCAGCTCGATTCGATCACGTCTTCATCGCTTCCGCCGGGTTTCTTTACAAGGGCGACCAGGGGCTTTTGGTTATGGATCGCCGGAACGGAAATGTCTGGTTCATCCCCAAACAAACCAACGGCGGTGGTGGGGCAGTCTCCTTCGGCGATCCCGTCTTCCTGGTACGGGTGCCCTTTGAAAAGCTCGATCAGGCGCCATAGCGCATAACCTACCCGCCAGCCGCGACGCTGGCGCTATGATAACATCGGCATTTTGCGCGGCGCAAATTCATGCCGCGGAACCCTTAGATGGCAAGCTTAACCAACAGTCCACTGCTAGTTTTCGCTGCTAGTTTCGTCACACTCTGGCTCTCCACGCGACTGGGTGCCTGGATTAGAAGGCATCGCGAGTTGAACGAGAACGAGCATGAGGATCTGAATGTGATCGCTGGCGCGGTCCTAACCCTGCTGGGTCTCATTATCGGATTCTCCTTCTCGATGGCGATCTCGCGTTACGATCAGCGCAAGCAATACGAAGAGGAAGAGGCCAATGCGATCGGCACGGAATACCTTCGGGTCGGTTTGCTTCCGTCCGCGAGCGCGGCGAAAGCCCGCGACCTGCTGAGAGCCTATCTGCAGCAGCGGATCTTGTTTTACACCACGAGGGATGGGCGCCAGCTTGAGCAAATCGCGGGCGCCACTTCTCAACTGCAGGCGGATATGTGGGCCGCGGTCGAAGCGCCTGCCACGGTCCAGCCGGTGCCCACGTTCGCACTGGCCGCCGGCGGCATGAACGATGTCATTAACTCTCAGGGATACACCCTGGCAGCCTGGCGGAATCACATCCCCTCAGCGGGGTGGGGTCTCATGATCGTGATTGCCATCTGCTCCAATGTGCTCGTGGGATATAATGCACGCCAGTCACACGCCAGGATCAAGAGCTTTTTCGTACTGCCCCTGATCCTCTCCGTCTCGTTTCTTCTCATCGCCGACATCGACAGCCCGCGCGGCGGTCTTATTCGCGTGCATCCGGTGAACCTGCTTGGCGCGATTCCGCAAATCTCCACGCACTGATCCGGCGCCGGCCTAATCTCCGGCGTGTACCGCTACGGCACAGGAACGGAGCAGTGCCGTCCAACCCTGCTTAAGGGTGCGGCCGCACGCGCCAGCAGCGGCGACTTGCGGATGCTGCTGTAACGTTGCGTCATACGCGAACGCATCTCGCTGCGGGCGCGGACCAGCCGGGACTTCGCCGCCGAAACCGTAATGCCCAGTCGCACGGCTACATCGGGCATGGGCAGTCCTTGGATATCGCGCAGCAGCATTACGTTACGCATCAACGGTGGAATTCGGCGCACCTCGGTCCGAAGAGCGTGCGAGAGTTGCCAGCACGCATAATCTCCTTCCGGATCCGGCCCGGTGGCGGGCAACTGCAAGGGCTGGGAGTTGGAAGCCGAAACCGCCTCGTCCAGGTACACGAGGCGTGCTCGCCGCCTGGACCGCATCAGCATCAGACATTCGTTGGCCACAATCCGCGCTAACCACGTCGAGAACTCCGCATCGCCCTGGTATTGATCGAAGTGCTCGTATGCCTTCAGAAAGGCCATCTGTGCCTGATCCTCGGCATCACCGCGATTTCGAAGATAAGAGCACGCCAGATCGACACACCTGCGCCGGTGACGCCGGATGAGTTCCCCAAAAGCCTCAGGGTCGCGTCGCCGGGCGAGTTCCACAAGCTGCCCATCAGTCATTGCTGAAATCTCTACCATCACGTCCTGCATCTTCCTTTTCCTCTCTTTCCCGGCAAGCATGTTCAGATTTATGGACCCGGACGTGGCATGCTCCATGCCAAAGCCATTCGTTGGCGCAAGTGCAGCATTTTCAACATGATTGCGCCACGGCCAACAAGGAATCCGCCTGGTGTGCCCGATTAGGGACGGCTGACTTGAGGCATGTACCCATTTGAGGCGTCGCCAGACGAACGGCCAGATGAAGAACCGAATCCTCAATCAGGCCGCGGAATCCCCCGCCGACCGCCCCGACGCGATGGCGATTCCCTGCGAGAAATCGGGACTGACGAGGCCTGGAACCAGCCGGATTGGGCCTGATCACCTCCATACAGGTCAGAGCTGTCGCGCGGATCCGAGAGGTCGCTATTCAGCGGACATCGGTCGTGGCGCAATCGTCATACCCTCCCCTGCTGAAAAAACTAAAGCCCCGGCTGCGCCACAAGAATCTTCTGTGTGGAAGAGACGCAACCGATTATGAAGGATCATGATGATACCGGCGGCAAGCCGCAGATGGGAAACAAGGAATACGAGAAAGAGTTGCGCAAGCTGCAGGTCCAGTTGTGCAAGCTGCAAGAGTGGGTCAAACACAAAGGACTCCGCGTAATCCTGGTTTTTGAAGGCCGTGACGGAGCGGGAAAGGGAGGCACCATCAAGGCAATCACGGAGCGGGTCAGCCCCCGCGTATTCCGCGTGGTCGCGCTTCCCGCCCCATCGGACCGCGAGAAGAGCCAGATGTACATGCAGCGCTACATCCCGCATTTCCCCGCCGCTGGTGAGATCGTCATCTTTGATCGCAGTTGGTACAACCGTGCCGGGGTGGAGTACGTGATGGGGTTCTGCAGCAAAGAACAGCATCGCCGCTTCCTGGAGCTCTGTCCGATAACTGAGAACTTTGTCGTCGCCAGCGGAATCATCCTGATCAAGTTTTGGCTCGAGGTCAGCAACGAGGAACAGGAGCGGCGTTTCAAGGCCCGCATCGAGGACCCGCTGCGCCAGTGGAAGCTGAGCACCATGGACTTGCCCTCACGCGAACGTTGGTATGACTACTCTCGCGCCCGCGACATGATGCTGAAGGCCACCGACACCAAAGACGCGCCCTGGTTCATTGTCCGGTCGGATGACAAAAAGCGGGCACGCCTGAACTGCATCGCGCAGATTCTGAAGCTGATTCCCTATAAGCAAGTGCCCAGGGAAAAGGTGAAGTTGGCGGCGCGCTCCAAGAAAGACGCCTACGATGATCAGGCGACGCTCGAGGGGAAACGATTTGTTCCCGAGCGATACTGACCGCTCCAAGCTCCCAAAAAAAATTAAGATCGGCTTTACATTAAGGAACATCTTCCCAGCGAATAGCGGCTGCATCCCATGGCATCTTTCGCGATTTGCCACCTATCGATGCCCGATGGCCCGCCGCGGCGCGGGGGTGCCGGAGCCGTGCAACTTCCAATACTAGCGAGAGGAGTTCACCGTGAGTGCCAATGCAGCCGCGCAGCCTGTGCCGGATATCTCGAAGTTGTCTGAACAATACGGATGCGGTCCGGTCCGTTTTGAGGGATCCGATACAGGATTGTATGAGCGTCATCTGCTCTTCGATAATGCCATCGAAGTAGCCGCGGCAGCTCCGCGCGATCAGTTTGAGGCGGTCGCCCGCTCGGTGCGGGACATCCTCTCGCAACGATGGGTACTCACCGAGAAGACTTACGATCAGCAGAACGCAAAGCGTGTCTATTACCTCTCGATGGAGTTTCTAATCGGGCGGTCGCTGGCGAACAACATCACGAATCTTCTGCTGAGTCCATTGGTACAGGAGGCCGTCCAGAACAAGAAGCTCGACTGGATCGAGTTGCTGGAGCAGGAACCCGACGCCGGGCTTGGAAACGGAGGCCTGGGACGACTGGCGGCCTGCTTCGTGGAATCCGCCGCCACTCTGGCGATTCCGGCCATGGGCTATGGCCTGCGATACGAATACGGCATCTTTAAGCAGACCATCCGCGATGGCTGGCAGCACGAAGCGCCTGACAACTGGCTTCGGCGCCAGGATCCTTGGGAGGTTGCGCGCCCAAATGAGAGAGTCGAGATCGGGCTGAACTGCTCCTTTGAGGTGCATGGCGGCAGTTTGCGTGCCATAGCCGGCCGGCCGTCCAGCTTGATCGGCATCCCGTTCGACCGCCCCGTCGTCGGCTATGGCGGTAAAACCATCAACACCCTCCGGCTGTGGGCCGCGGCGGCGCCCGATTTCTTCGACTTCCAGGCATTCAGCGGCGGCGATTTCGTGGCCGCTTTGGCCGAAACCCTTTCTGCTGAGTCGTTGACCCGCGTTCTGTATCCCGATGACTCGACCAGCATGGGCCAGGGTTTGCGGTTCGTGCAGGAGTATTTTCTGGTCGCCAGTTCGCTGGCCGACTTGGTCCGGCGTTTCCGCCGCGGCAACACGGCATGGAGCGCTTTTCCTGAAAAGGCGGCCATCCAATTGAACGATACTCACCCGGCAATGGCTGTTCCTGAGCTGATGCGCATCTTGTTGGACGACGCGCATCTCGGATGGGATGAAGCTTGGGACATCACTACCAGGGCGCTAGCTTACACCAATCACACCTTGCTGCCTGAAGCTCTGGAGAAATGGCCGCTCGGGTGGTTCGAGATCCTGCAACCCCGTCTCCTCGAGATCATCTACGAGATCAACCGGCGGCTCCTCGATGATGTGCGGAGCCGTTTCCCGGGCGATGACGGCCGCGTTCAGCGCGTGAGCCTGGTAGAAGAAACCGGCGCACGGAAGATCCGCATGGCCAACCTGGCGATTGCCGGCTCACACAGCACCAACGGCGTGGCCGCCATTCACTCGGAACTGCTGCGGCAAACGACTGTGAAGGATCTAGCCGACGTCTTTCCAGAGCGATTCAACAACAAGACCAACGGCGTCACGCCGCGGCGCTGGCTGTTGCTGGCAAATCCCGCGCTAGCCCGCACGATCACCGAGGCCATCGGAGATAGTTGGATCACGGACCTGAGCCAATTGGAGCGGCTCAAGCCGCTGGCTGCCGACACCGGCTTTCGCGACGCCTTCCTCAAATCCAAGCGGGAAGCCAAGCTGCAGTTTTCCGATTGGCTCCGATGGACTGCCGGCCTGACCGTGGACCCCGACACCATCTTTGACTCCCATGTCAAACGCATTCACGAGTACAAGCGCCAACTGCTGAATGCCCTTCGGATTGTGGTGCTCTACAACCGGCTGCGCGCGAATCCGGAACTGGAAATGCACCCGCGCACGTTCTTCTTCAGCGGCAAGGCGGCGCCCGCATATCACTTCGCCAAACTAATAATCAAATTCATCAATAACCTCGCCGGCACCCTCGACGGTGACCCGGCTGTGCGCGGCCGGCTCAAGGTCATGTTCCTGCCGGACTATTGCGTTTCTCTTGCGGAGCGGCTGATCCCCGCCAGCGACGTGTCCAATCAGATCTCTACCGCGGGCTACGAAGCCAGCGGCACGTCCAATATGAAGTTCATGATGAATGGAGCCCTGACTGTGGGCACGCGCGACGGCGCCACCATCGAGATGGCCGAAGAAGCCGGGGAGGAAAACTTCTTCCTGTTCGGTCTGACGGCCGAGCAGGTGTTGGACAGCCGCGGCTGGTACAACCCTTGGTGGCACTATGAAAACGAGCCCGAGACGCGGGCAGCGCTCGACCTGATCATGAGCGGCCACTTCAGCCGCAACGAGCCGGGTGCTTTCGATCCCCTTCGTGACACACTCCTGACCAAGGGAGACTTTTACCTGCATCTGGCCGACCTGACTTCTTACGTGCAAGCGCAGGAACAACTCGGCGCTTTGTTTTCGGACCGGCGTGGGTGGGCGAATAAGGCCATCCTGAACATTGCCAGTTCCGGGAAGTTCTCGAGCGATCGCACCATTGCGGAATAC
>Ga0335077_10012682_pt1 | contig 10534 bp, 13 predicted proteins | sample Lox_Sample_31_FD_207151 | JGI IMG/M metagenome (GOLD analysis project Ga0335077, IMG submission 207151) | Soil microbial communities from Loxahatchee National Wildlife Refuge, Florida, United States - Lox_Sample_3.1 | ecosystem: Environmental > Terrestrial > Soil > Wetlands | place: USA...
GCGACGGCCGCGCGGGAATGCGCGCTCTTCGCCTTCGCAAGCGCGTGCCCGTGCGTCGCCTTCCGCTCGGCCGGCGCTGGAGGCGCCTGGTGTGCCGCAGGCGTCAGGTCGATCACCACTGTGGTGTCGTGCACAGTGAACGCATTGGCATCAAGCGGCCGTTTCAGGCGTGCCGTGAGTGTCGTGCCGTGATCCTCGAGCTTTGACGAAGCGACATAGGCCGGGAGTGCGTGCGCGAGCGCGCCGAACTCGGCGTGAAGCACTCGGCCGAAATGCACCCTGAGCGTGAGATTGTCGACGTGCGCTGCATATTCGATCGGCGCGGCGAAATCGAGCGCGATCCGGCCATAGCCGTCATGCTCGGCGGCGCGGATCGCAACCTCTTCGGCGCGTGCCAGCGGCGCGAGCACAAGCGCGGCCAGAAGCGCGGCGGCAAGATGCCGCACGAGTGCGCCTGCCAGGGTCATTGCTGGGCCTTCGGCGCCGCCGCCGGTGCCTCCGACTGGGACTGTGACTGGGGTTGTGGCTGCTGTGGCTGTCCCCGCGAGGCGTCGGCGTTCTTTGCGTCGGTCAACGCGATGGTCACGGCCTTTGCTTTTGCCGGATCCATCGCGGCGAGGATCGGCGCAGCCTTGAGTTCGCGCATGAGCGACATCATCTCGAGCACGACCGGCACATCGAGCTGGTTGAAGACGCGTGCCGCGTCCTGCGGCTTCATCTGCTCATACATGTGGGCCAGGCTCTGGACCCGCGCCTGGTCGTCGGCGCTCTGCTGCTTCACCGTGCTCTCGATGCTCGTTTGCAGCGTCTGGAGCTTCGCGATCTTCTCGTCGACGCGCTTTTCCGCCGCCTGCATCAGCACTTCGCGCTCGCTCAATTCGGCAGCGCGCTTGTCGAGCTCGATGCGGCGCTTCGAGAGTTGTTGCAGCTCGTCGATCTCCTGCGGCGACATCTGCAGCGGATCCTTGCGCGCCTTGTCGTCGGACTTGCCCGAAGCCGCCGACGCCGTCTGCTGTGCGGGTGGGGCCGCGCCAGGGGCCGGCGGCGCTGCCGCGGGTTGCGACGCCTCCGCTTTGGCCGGCGCGGGAGCAGATGGCGCGGTCGGCGGTTGCGGCGAGGGCTGCGGCGCCGGTGCGCTTTGCGCTTCCGCGGCGACGATCACGGCGCTGCCGTTCGAACACAGATCGACGAGCTTCACCCCGAGCAACGCGGAGGCCGCCAGGATGACGCTCGGCAGGAGGCGCGGACGCGGGATCGTCATGGTTCAGCGGCTGGCAAGCGCTCGCAACAGCTCGCGCTCGGCGCGCGAGGGCGCAACGGTTCGCGCGGCACCGGCCTCAGGCGCCGCAGCGCGCGGCTCGGCCCGCGGCGGCGTCTCGAGCTTGGGCTCGCGCTTCTTGTCGGCGGGATCAGGCCGCGCGACGTCGCGCCGGGCGCGGATCGTGCCCTCGAGCCGGTCAGCGATCTGGCCGCCACGCTCCAGCATGTAGTGCAGATCGTCGCGCAACGTCTTGCCCAGCTCGATCTGCTTCTCGAGCCGGCGACCGGAATCTTCCGATGCCTCGCGGAGCCCGGCGATACCGGCTTCGGCGCGCTGCGCCGCCACGGTAAGGCCGGCGACGAGCGCCTCGAGCTTGGCGCGGTCGCCACGCAGGACGCTAAGGCGTCTATTGAGGATTGCCGCATAACTAATTGTAACAATGAGTAAAAGACATACGACTGCGTCGCCGAAAAGGCTCAACATCATGAGGAGGTTCCCTTCTCGATTTTCTCGGCCACGCGGATCGCGATGTTGCCGGACTTACGCCCCATCTTGCCGACGAACATCTGCAGGTCGCCGCACACGAGCCGGACATCCGACTCGACCGTGGCGTTGAGCGGAATGCGCGTGCCGATCCCCCATTGCAGGACTTGGCGCAGCGACATCTCGACCGAGTCGAGGATCGCCTGGATCGGCACTGTGGTGTGCCACAGCTCGCCGGCGAGATGCGCTTCCCAGATCGAGTCGCGGCCGAACTTTTCGCCGAGGAACCCTTGCAGCAGGATCTCGCGCACGGGCTCCAGCGTGGCATAGGGCAGCAGAACCTCGAGCCGGCCGCCGCGATCCTCCATGTCGACGCGCAGGCGCGCCAGCACGGCGGCATTGGCCGGCCGGCCGATCGTGGCAAAGCGCGGGTTCGTCTCGAGCCGGTCGAAGCGGAACGTAACCGGGCTCAGCGGATCGAACGCACCCGAGAGATCGGACAGGACGACGGCGACGAGGCGCTCGACCAGGTTGCGCTCGATCGTCGTATAGGGGCGCCCCTCGATGCGCATTGCCGCGGTGCCGCGGCGCCCGCCCAACAGTACGTCGACGATCGAGTAGATGAGCGCGCTGTCAATGGTCAGAAGCCCGTAATTGTCCCATTGCTCGGCCTTGAACACGCTCAGCATCGCCGGCAGGGGAATGGAGTTCAGATAGTCGCCGAAGCGGATCGAGGTGATGTTGTCGATCGAGACCTCGACGTTGTCGGACGTGAAGTTGCGCAGCGACGTCGACATCATGCGCACGAGGCGGTCGAACACCACCTCGAGCATGGGCAGGCGCTCGTAAGAAACGAGCGCGGAATCGATGATCGCGCGGATACCCGCGGCTTCGCGCGACTTGCCTTCGTCGCCGTCGAAGCCCAAGAGGCTGTCGATCTCGCTCTGGTCGAGGATGCCGCCCGAGCCGACCCCGGCGGTGCCGTCGTCCGATGTGCCGCCCCAATCGGCAGCAATCTTCGACTCCCCGTCTTCGGCGGTAACGGGGGCGGCGTCGTCTTGGGGTTTGTCTTCGGCCATCGGCTAGCGCGCGTTTCTCACTGGACCAGCATTTCCTTGAACAGCACGTCGTCGACCTTCACCGGCGAGACGGCGTTGACGCGAGCAAGCAGTTCCTCGCGCAAGCGATAGAGGCCGCCCGAGCCGCGCAAATCCTCGACCCGAAGCTCGCGCAGGAAGATCTGGCAATTGTCGATGATGCGCGGCAGCACGGCCTGGAGCCGCGCCTGATCCTCAGGCTTCTCGATCTGAAGACTGACGGTGAGCTTTAGGAAATTGCTCTTCTTGTTGCCGGGCGTGTTGAGGTTGACGAGAAAATCGGGCAGATCGAAGAAGACGAGCGGCTTCGGCACCTCGGGCGCAGGCGCGCTCTTGTGGCCCAACAGCTTGTCGATCCCGCCGGTGAAATAGAGATAACCGCCGGCGCCGAGCAGCAGCACAAGCAGCACAGGACCCGCGATCAACAGCGTTTTGCGATTGAGCTTGGGGAGCTTGAGCTTGAACCGCGAGCCCCCGCCTTCCTCGGCGACCGGCGCGGCCGCTGGTGCTTCGGCGATCGTCTCTTCGGCCATGCCCTATGCCGCTCCAAGGGCCGCGACAGCATGCGGCCGACGCGGGCGAGAATAGGTGGATCATCGTTAACAAGCGGTTGAGAGGCCCTGCCCTAAACCCACGGAGCGCGCGAGCTGAGCGGCAGAAAATGCTGGGCAATCTCTGCCTTTAGCCGGCGCTCGCGGTTGGCTCGGCAGCGGCGAAACAGGGTTCCTGGGCGAACCTGCGGTCTGGCATAGAGCGTGCATTGCCAAGCTCCGAGATTTCGTCAGCGGAGCCTCGTCGCTCATGGATACCCCGTCTTCCGTCGCTCTCTCAGGCCAGCTGGTGCGCGAGCAGCAGATGGACGTGCTCGCCAACAACATCGCCAATCTTTCGACCGTCGGCTTCAAGGGCCAGTCGATGATCTTCGCCGAACTGCTCACGAACACGACCGGCGAGCGCGCGGCCTATGTAAGGGATGCGGGCACGGTGCGCGACTGGAGCCAGGGATCGCTCACGCGGACCGGCAACTCGCTCGACGTGGCGCTCCAGGGCTCAGGCTTCCTCGAAGTCGGGACCCCGGCCGGCACGCGCTATACGCGCGACGGGCGCATGAAGCTTGATGCGCAGGGCCAGCTCGTGACGCTGCAAGGCGACCCGGTCCTCGCCCAGGGCGACCAGCCAATCCTCATCCCGCAGGGAAGCGGCACGCTCACCATCACGCAGGACGGCTCGATCTCCTCCAAGAACGGCACTATCGGACAACTCGCCGTGGTTTCCTTCGATCAGCTGCAGGGGCTCGAGGCCGAACAGAACGGGCTCTACGCGACCGACGAGGGACCGACGCAGTCGACCGACACCAAGGTCGTGCAAGGCTCGATCGAGGAATCGAACGTGCAGGCTGTGCTCGAGATGACGCGCCTTATGGAAGCCTCGCGCGCCGTGAGCCGCGCCAAGACCTTCCAGGACAACGAGGCCGATCGCCACAAGAATGCGATCGACCGGCTCGCGAAAACCGTCTGACGGGGATCTGATCCATGCGCTCTCTCAATATCGCCGCGACCGGCATGCTCGCGCAGCAGCTCAACGTCGAGGTCATCTCGAACAACATCGCCAACCTCAACACCACGGCCTTCAAGCGCCAGCGCGCCGAGTTCCAGGACCTGCTTTATCAGACCGAGCGGCGCGTCGGCGCGACCTCGTCGGACACCGGCACCGTCGTGCCCGTGGGCGTGCAGATCGGCTCCGGCGTCAAGGCCGCGGCGGTCTATCGCATGTCGGACCAGGGCAATCTCATCAATACGAACAACCCGCTCGACATCGCCATTCAAGGATTGGGATTTTTCCAGATCCAGATGCCGGACGGCACGACCTCCTACACGCGCGATGGTTCGCTGCAACTGAGCCCGACCGGCGAGATCGTCACCGCCGACGGCTATATCGTCGAGCCGGGCATCACGCTTCCGAGCAACACCATCGCCGTCACGATCAACGCCAATGGCCAGGTGCTGGCGCAGGTCGCCGGGTCGTCGACACTGACGACGGTGGGCCAGCTTCAGCTCGCGAATTTCCCGAACGAGGCCGGGCTCCAGGCCTTGGGCGGCAACTACCTGCAAGAGACGCCGGCGTCCGGCTCGCCCGTCGTCGGCAATCCCGGCGCAAACGCGTTCGGCACGATCCAGCAGGGCTATCTCGAGACCTCTAACGTCAACATCGTCACCGAGATCACCAACCTCATCACGGCGCAGCGCGCCTACGAGATGAACTCGAAAGTGATCCAGACCTCGGACGATATGGAATCGACCTTGTCGCAGATCCGCTGAGCCATGACCCGCATTCTCGCTTTGGCATTTGCCGCTGTTCTCGCGCTCGCGCCTTCCGCACTGGCGCAGAGCCTGAAGCCCGCCGTCACGATCGATGCGGCCGTGGTGCATATTGGCGACGTCTTCGCCGATGCCGGCGCGCACGCCGGAGATCCGCTGGTGGCGGCGCCTCCGCCCGGTACCCGCATCACCTATGGCGCCGACTGGCTTGCCGCTGCCGCGCGCGAGCACAATCTCGACTGGCGGCCGCGTTCGGCCTACGACCAGGTCATGATCGTGCGCGCAACCCGCGTCATCGACAGCGACGCGGTGAAGCGGCAGCTGCTGCAGGAGATCGCTGCGCGGGAGCCCGTCGATGACGCCGAGCTTCAACTCGACAATCCGGGCCTTAGCCTCTTCGTCCCGGCGAACGCCGCAACCGACCTTGCCGTCGACGGACTGACGATCGACAACCGCACGGGCCACATCTCGGCCTATGTGTCGGCGCCAGCGGGCGATCCCACGGCCGAGCGGCGACGCGTCACGGGGCGCCTCGTTTTCCGGGTCACGCTGCCGGTTCTGAATCACGCGATCGGGCCCGGTGCGGTGATCGCGCCAGGCGACCTTGATACGATCAAGGTCGCGCGCGAGCGCGTCGGGGTCGACACCGCGACCGACGGGCAGCAGATAATCGGGAAAAGTCCGCGCCGTCCCCTTGCGGCGGGAATTCCGGTACGGCTCGGCGATCTCGCGCTGCCGATCCTCGTGCACAAGGGTCAGCTCGTCTCGATCGAGCTGCACACGTCTTCGCTCGAGCTGACGGCGCAGGGGACGGCGCTCGAGGATGGTGCCAACGGCGCTCTCGTGCGCATCGCCAACACGAAATCGAACCGCGTGATCGACGCAACGGTAACCGCGCCCGGCACGGTCGCGGTGAGCCTTCCGGGCTCACCGGTGCCACCCCAGACTGCGGCCCGCTAGGAGGGATCATGCCCCTGCTCCACACCCGATCCTTCCGCCTTGCCACGGCACTTGCGCTCGTTGCGGCGCTCGATGGCTGCAGCGCGTGGACGCGCCTGACGCAGATCGGCGAATCCCCACCCCTCACGACGATCCAGAATCCGAAGACCCAGCCGGGCTATCAGCCGGTCTCGATGCCGATGCCCGACCCCATCGTGACCGAACGGCGGCCCAATTCATTGTGGAAGGCAGGAAGCCGCGCCTTCTTCAAGGACCAGCGCGCGGCCAATGTCGGCGACATCCTCACGATCGACATCAGTTTCGACGACAAGGCGCAGTTCAACAACGAGACGCAGACGCAGCGCACCACGGCCGAGCAGGACGGCATCAGCAACCTATTTGGCCTTGAGCAGCAGATCCCGAAATTCCTGCCGCACGCCGCCAATCCGGCAAGCCTCGTCAACGTGAACGGAACGACGAACAACGACGGCAAGGCAGCGATCACACGCGAGGAGCAAGTGACGTTGGAGGTCGCGGCCACGGTCATGCAGGTGCTGCCCAACGGCAACCTCGTGGTCCAGGGGCGCCAGGAAATCCGCGTCAACAACGAGGTACGGGAATTACAGATTACCGGCGTCCTGCGCCCGCAGGACATCACCTCGGTCAATACGACCACGCTCGACAAGCTGGCCGAGGCGCGTGTCTCCTACGCCGGACGCGGCGCGCTCACAAACGATCAGCAGCCGCGTTATGGCGAGCAGCTTCTCGACATCGTGGCGCCGTTCTAGAAGGCGCCGAGCGCTGCAACCTGCCGCGTGACGGGCTATTCCTCGCGCTGCGTGCGCTCGAGGCGCTCGTGGCGTTCCTGCGCCTCGACGCATAGGGTCGCGATCGGCCGCGCCTCGAGACGGCGAATGCCGATCGGTTGATCGGTCTCCTCGCAGAAGCCGTAGCTGCCGTCCTCGATGCGCATCAGCGCCGCGTCGATCTTGGCGATGAGCTTGCGCTCACGGTCGCGCGTTCGGAGTTCGATGCCGCGATCGGTCTCGAGCGAGGCGCGATCAGTAACGTCGGGCTCAGCCAGACTTTCGTGCTTCAGGTGAAGCAGCGTCTCCGAAGATTCCGCCACGAGCTCGGTGCGCCACAGCAGGAGTTTTTGTCTAAAATACTCGAGCTGTCGCGGATTCATGAACTCTTCGTCGTCGGACGGACGGTAGCCGACCGGCAGCTTCAGAGGCATACACCACTCCCGCGATCCAAGCGCGGAGAGTATATGAATCGCCTCTTCGCTCCGCAAGCCGAGCGCGGCGTCAGATCGCGCTGTCGAGCTTCGCGAGCTCCACCGCCGCACGCACCTCGATCTCGGCGAGGATTTCCTGAAGCCGCGCGTCGTCGACGAGCGGTGTCGTCTCGGCGGCGAGCCGCGCCAATGTTTCGAGCTGCGCGCGCGGCAGGGCTCCTGCGAGGAGCGCGTGGCGCACGCCGTCGAGCGCATCAAGCAGTTTCTCGCCGCGCTGGATCGCGCGCTTACGTCCGCCCAAGCCGTCTGCGATTTCCTGAAGCGTCAGGAGCCCCTCGATCGCCGGCGTGGCGCTTGCACCTTTGAGCGATTGAGCGGCGCCCGCCTCACCGCTCAATGCTGTGCTGAACGAGCGGTCGCCAACCGTCGCTTTCTCGTCCCGACGCTGCGTCGCCGGACGCAACAACGGGTTCCATTCAATCCGCATGCGCGAGAAGATCGCGGGCGCAAGGTTAAGGCGGACTTAAGGGCAGCGGCAAAATTTGCCCGCCTAATGGCAGCGATTGCCGCCCTACGCCGCGAGAAAACAGCGAAAAATCGCGGTGTTTGGCCGGTTTTGCGATGGCACGGGATTGGCATGGAAAGGGCAAAGCGACCCGCTTGGCCAGGCCCGATGATGCGCAGTTTATTCCGGCTTTTCTTGACCGCCCTCATGGGCGCCGTTTTCGCGCTCGCGAGCCCCCAGCCCGCGGCCGCGATGTCGCGCATCAAGGACATCGTCGATTTCGAGGGCATCCGCGACAATCTCCTGGTCGGCTATGGGCTGGTGGTAGGGCTCAACGGCACCGGCGACACGCTCAACCAGGCGATCTTCACGCGTGAGAGCCTCATCGGCATGCTCGAGCGCTTGGGTGTCAACGCGCGCGACACGGCGCTCCGAACCAATAATGTCGCGGCCGTCATGGTTACGGCGACGCTGCCGCCCTTCGCGCGCCAGGGCGGGCGCATCGACGTCACCGTCTCGACGCTGGGCAACTCCAAGAGCCTGTTGGGCGGAACTCTGCTCGTGACGCCGCTTCTCGGCGCCGACGGCGAAGTCTACGCGGTGGCACAGGGCACTGTCGCGACGGGCGGCGTCGCCGCCAAGGGCGAAGGCGCATCGGTGACCAAAGGCGTTCCGACCGCGGGCCGTGTCGCAAGCGGCGCCATCGTCGAGCGTGAGATCGGCTTCGAGCTCTCCAATCTCCACAGCATGAACCTTATGCTGCGCAATCCCGACCTCACCACCGCGCGGCGTGTCGCCGAGGTCATCAACGCGCATCTGGGTCGCCAAGCCGCGGATGCGATCGACCCTTCGACCGTCGCACTCAAGTTCGACGCCAAGTCGAAGGACGGCGTGGTCGATCTCCTAACCAACATCGAGCAGCTCAATGTCGAGCCCGATGAGGTGGCCCGCGTCGTCATCGATGAGGCCAACGGCATCATCGTCATGGGCGAAAGCGTACGCATCAGCACGGTTGCCGTGGCGCAAGGGAACCTCACCGTGCGCGTCACCGAGACGCCGCAGGTCTCGCAGCCCTCGCCCTTCTCTGCCGCAGGCACGACCGTGCCGACGGTTGGTGCCAATGGCGAGATCGAAACGCCGGGCCGGCGCGGCGTGCAGTTCGCGCCGTCGGGCGGCGCCCAGACCGTGGTCGTGCCGCGCACCAATCTCCAGGTCGACGAGGACAAGGACAAGCGTATGGCGTTGCTGCCCGCGGGCGTGAGCCTGCAGGAACTCGTCGATGGCCTCAATGCTCTGGGTGTCGGCCCGCGCGACATGATCAGCATCCTCCAGGCGATCAAGGCCGCGGGGGCGCTCCAGGCCGACATCGAGCTGATGTGATGGACCAAACCCCTGCCCTTTCGCCCGCAGCCACCGCGACCATCGCCGGCGGCCGCGGCGCGCCTGCACCGGGCGCCACGGCTGACCCCTCGGCGGCACTGAAGGCGGCGCAGGATTTCGAATCTTTCTTCTTGTCGCAGTCGTTCGAGACGATGTTCTCCGGTATCGGCACGGATGGGCTCTTCGGCGGCGGCAACGGCGAGTCCATCTACCGTTCGCTGCTCATCCAGGAATACAGCAAGATCGCCGCCAAAAGCGGCGGCATGGGCATCGCCGATGCGGTGCAGCGCGAAATCCTGCGCACACAGGAGATGAAATGACGCCCGCCCCTGCTCAAGCGGTGCTCGCCACCCCGCTCGATCCGGCCGAACTCCTTGCCATCGTGCGCGACCTCACGGTCCTGCTCGAGCGCGAAACGGCGCTCGTGCGCGGCCTCAAGATTGCCGAGATCGGGCCGCTCCAGGGCGACAAGACGCGGCTGACGCAAACGCTGCGCAGACTGCTGAAGCAATGCGAGAACGGCGCGAATCTCCCGGCTGCCGCGCGGCTGAAATGGACCACGATGGGCGAGCGCCTCGTCGCCGCCGCGACCGACAACGAGCGTGCGCTCCGCGTCGGGCGGATGGCGACCGAGCGTCTCATCGGCGCCGTCGTCCGCGCGGTGCGCGAAAGCCGCCGCCCGCATGCGTGCTACGCGCCGCGAAAGCCCGCGACGCGCGATCTTGGTGTTTCGGGCGTCGCGCTCGATCGCCGCCTCTAGGAAGCGCCATGAGCCTCACAATTGCCCTCAACTATGCCCTCTCGGGCCTCACCGCGACCCAGTCGCAGCTGCAGGTCTTGGCCGGCAACATCGCCAACGCGCAAACGCCCGGCTATTCCGAAGAGACCCTGCCGCAGACCTCCGACGCGTTGACGAACGGCGGCGCCGGCGTCGTCACCGGCGAGATCCAGCGCCTCACCGACAGCGGCCTCCAAGGAGAAGTGCTCGGCCAGACCACGCTCTCGGGCGCCGCAAGCGCCGCCGACAGCTACCAGCAGCAGATCCAAAGCCTCATCGGCAAGGTCGGCAGCGGAATCGGTATCTCCGACGTCCTCAACACCTTCACTGGCGCGATGCAGACCCTCGCCGCCACGCCGGAAGATCCGACCGCGCAGGCGAACGCCGTCACTACCGGGCAGCAGCTCGCGAGTCAGCTCAACAACTTCTCGGACGGCATCCAAACCATGCGCCAGGGCGCCGACGCGCAAATTGCGACCGATGTCGGCACCGTCAACTCCGCCCTCACGAGCATCGGCCAACTCAACAATCAG
>Ga0335077_10012683_pt1 | contig 10534 bp, 10 predicted proteins | sample Lox_Sample_31_FD_207151 | JGI IMG/M metagenome (GOLD analysis project Ga0335077, IMG submission 207151) | Soil microbial communities from Loxahatchee National Wildlife Refuge, Florida, United States - Lox_Sample_3.1 | ecosystem: Environmental > Terrestrial > Soil > Wetlands | place: USA...
ATGTCATCGGAATAGACAAGCGAATTAGTGGCGCGCCCGGAGGGATTCGAACCCCCGACCCCCTGGTTCGTAGCCAGGTACTCTATCCAACTGAGCTACGGGCGCGCTGCTGACCGTTGCGCTGGCGGCTGAGAAGTTCGAGCCACCGGTCGCCGAGGGGTCGCGATCCTACCACATCGGAGTCGTGCGCAGCACGCCCTCCGGCCAAGCCTTGACGAGGGCGGGAAATACCGCTATTTCGCTGCGCACCTCAAGGGCACCGAGTTGGCTGTGCCGTGGAGAATCGTGATGTCCAGAGCTTTTCGCTGGTGCTCGATAGGAATGTTGGCGCTGATGGCGAGCGCCCACGCACAGGATCAATCGAGCTCGGATAAGCCCAAGTCCGACGATGGAAAGAGTGATGAGGCCAAGGCCGAGCATTTCGCGCCCGAAGAGCATGTGACCAGCGGCTCGGTCACGATCGGCGGGCGCAAGATCGAGTACCAGGCAATCGCTGGGACGCTCGTGGTACATCCCAAGGGTTGGGATGACGTGCCGCAGAATCTGAGCAAGGAAGATAAGGAACACCCGACCGAGGCGAGCATGTTCTTCGTCGCCTACTTCGCACGTGGGCAGAACGGCGCCGCGCGACCGCTCACTTTTGTTTATAACGGCGGCCCGGGGTCCGCGAGCCTGTGGCTGCACATGGGTGCCTTCGGACCGCGGCGGGTCATCACCGCTGATGACATGCATACACCCCCACCTTCTTACCACTTGGCCAACAACGAATACAGCCTTCTCGATGCGAGCGATCTCGTCTTCATCGACGCTCCGGGCGCAGGGCTCAGCCGCATCGCCGGCAAGAATCGCGAGAAGGCGTTCTGGGGTGTGGACGCCGACGCGGAAGCGTTCGCGAATTTCATCACGCAATTTCTGACCAAGTACGGCCGCTGGAACTCGCCGAAATATCTGTTCGGCGAGAGCTACGGCACGACGCGCTCCGCGGCGCTAGCGAATCTGCTCGAGACGCAGCGCTACGTCGATCTCAACGGCGTGCTGCTGCTCTCTCAGATTCTCGCTTTCGACGCAAGCGCCGACGAGCCGGAAGCCAACCCCGGGGTGGATCTGCCCTACGAGCTCGCGCTACCAACTTACGCCGCGACCGCTTGGTTCCATCACAAGCTGGACAATGCTCCCGCCACGCTCGATGCGCTGCTGCCCGAGGTTGAGAGCTTCGCACTCGGCGAGTATGCCGATGCGCTCGCTGCCGGCAGCACTCTGGACGCCACGCGCAAGCATGCAGTCGCGCAGAAGCTGCACCAATATACGGGCCTTCCGGTCGATTATCTCGAGAAGGCCGATCTGCGCGTCAACGTGGGCGAGTTCGACAAGACGCTGCAGGACAGCTCTGACACCACCACGGGCCGCATCGATACGCGCTTCACGGGACCGACCATGGATCCGCTGAGTCAGCAGGCGGCCTACGATCCCCTGATCGCAGGGATCGGCTCGGCGTTCACCGCACTCTTCAACGATTACGTGCGCAATGAGCTGCAATTTCGCACCGACCGGCCGGTCAAGTTGTTTGCGGATGTGGAGAAAGCCTGGAACTTTCAGCATCAACCCCCCGGACGGTCGCAGCCGGTACCCCAGACGACCAATGTGATGCCCGACCTCGCGCACGCCATGAAGTACAATCCGCAGCTCAAGATCCAGGTGAACTCGGGGTACTTCGATCTTGCGACACCCTTCTTCGAAGGCAGCTACGAGATGCAGCACCTGCAGATTCCGCCAAGCCTGCAGAAGAACATCGAGTACCGGTACTACCAGTCCGGTCACATGGTCTACCTGCACGAGCCGTCATTGAAGGCGCTGCACGACAACGCCGCGGATTTCATTCGCCGCACCTCGACTGCGCAGAGCAAGTCCGGCTAGGAGTCCTCGTGACGGAGCTGATGGTCTCCATCGCGGTGAACGTCCTCCTCGGCGTCGTCGCCGTGCTGCTGGTCCTCGCCTATCGGCGGCGGCTACGCAGTGACGTGCGACTCGACGATTCCGGAGCGGCGCTCGCCGCCTTTCGCACACAGTTCCCCGACGCGAGCGGAACGGTGACGTTGGTCGGTGACGGCCGGTCAGCTCTGCTGGAGCTCGACGAGGGCCGCCGGATCGGGCTCCTGCAACGACATGGCGACCGCTGGATCGCTCGGGTGCTCACGCCCGGTGAGATCGCCGCCGCCGATGGGCGTCAGACAGGCGTCATTCGTCTCCAGTTCGCCGATTACGGCTGGCCACGGACGCTGCTTCGCATCGATGACGCGCAGCGGCACGCGGAGTGGCTCGGCCGTTTGCAAGCGCTGGCAGCGCACAGCTCTGAAAGCGCGCGCTCGGATCTCAGCCGTGCCTGATCCGGGCTATGCCGATTGGGTGAACCTGCTGCAGCTACTGCTGCTGCTCCTCATACCGCTCGAGATCGCGCTGGCCGGACGTTTGAGACTCAAGGCCGAGTACGATCTCAGCGATACGCTTGCTAACATGACGGTCAGCGTCGGCAGCATCTTCTTCTGGGGCATGCTCGGCTGGCTCTACTACGGTGGCGTCACATTCGCCTACGCACATCACCTGCTCGCGATCCCATTTGCGTGGTGGTCCTTCCTTCTAGTATTCGTGCTCGATGATCTGCGCTACTACTGGTGGCATCGGATCAGCCATCGCTCGCGCTGGTTCTGGGCCTCTCACGTGGTGCACCACTCGAGCCAGCACTACAACCTGTCGGTCTCCGTCCGTCAGAGCTGGACTTCGCAGTTCACGGGTCTCACCTTGATGAACGTGCCGCTGGCATGGATCGGATTTCATCCTGCAGCCATTGCGCTCGCGTTCTCGGTCAACCTCCTCTATCAGTTCTGGCTGCACACGGAGGCGATCGACCGACTGCCGCGCTGGTTCGAGGCCGTGTTCAACACGCCCTCTCATCACCGGGTTCACCACGCGAGCAACCCGCGCTATCTGGACTCCAACTACGCAGGCGTGTTCATCGTGTGGGACAAGCTCTTCGGCACGTTCGTGCCGGAGGATGTTGCAGAGCCGCCCCGCTACGGGCTCGTAAAGAATCTCGGGACCTTCAATCCAATACGCATCGCGACCCACGAGTACGTCGCTATCGCGAAGGACCTCGTGCATCCGAAGTTGTCCCTCGTGCAGCGCCTCGCCTATCTCTTTGCTGCCCCCGGTTGGAGCCATGATGGCAGCCGCCAGAGTACTGCGTTACTGCGTGCGGCGGATCTCGAGCGCCGCCGGCGCGCGCAGCCGGCGTCAGCAGCCGCAGCCGGTGCAGCGAACGAGCGTCTGGCTCCGCTATCGGTGTGAGGCGCTCGCGCGTCCGATCGGGAGCGCCCGCCGCTGCCCTATTTCTTGCGCGGATCCTTCTCGCCGAGTCCGGGATAGAACATGGCCCGATTCGGCTGCGATTCATTGAACACGCGGCGCTTCTTGAAGAGCCAGTGCCCGTTCTGCTTCACGAGCTCGTCCTCGTAATGGCCGAAGTACACGAGCTGGACATCCTTCTGCGGCGTGTTGTTGGTGATGGCGAACCAGTAAGCGATGGTCTTGGCCGTGTTGCCCTTCACGTCGATGACGTGATTGAGGATGTGATGATGAGTGCGCTGCCGCGAAGTCGCACTTTCGGGAATCTTCCCCTGCAACGCCTCGCCGAAGCCGGACATCGCCTTGCGGATCGCCGCCTTGCCATTCTCTACTCCGCCCACCCACTCGAGCACCCCGTCATCGGCCCAAGTCGCCATGACCGTCTCGATGTCCCCGGCATCCACCGCCACCATGTAGCGGTTGGACAAATTCTCGATCTCGGCACGATCATCGGCATAGCTGCCGAACACCGTAGCCGACAGCAAGCACCCCAGTACGGCGCCCATTCCCACGACGAAACTCTTCATACTTCCCCCTTCATAGCAAAGTCCGCAGCCTATTACTTTACGGATGAAATGAGGTCGAGTGTCTGCGCGAGTGAGCTCCGCCGGCACGAATCGCGCTCGCTGACGCTCGATCTCCCAGGGGGCAGAACACCGTGAAGCGCTAGTTGTGCGCCATGAGATTCGCATAGCCGCTGCTGTCGCCGTCTCTTGGGCGAGGTGCGGGCGGCGGAGAGAGGGATTGCTCGGCGCTTCGCGCCTCGTCCTTCGCTGACGCTCGGGACCGCTAGGTCCTGCAGCCGCGGCATCCAACCCGGCGAGGACTCGCCGCGTTGTCGAACCCCCTTCTCGGGTTCGGGCAAAATTAACTGGCGGAGAGAGAGGGATTCGAACCCTCGAAGGGCTTTTGACCCTTACACCCTTAGCAGGGGTGCGCCTTCGACCACTCGGCCATCTCTCCGCGCGGCGATAAGAGCTCGTCCGGTTCGTGCCCGGTTCGGAAAACAGCTCAATCAGATCAGTGACTTACGGAAGAAAACCCGCCCGAAGCAGGTGCGCCATCATACTGCCTTCGCGATCTCAAGGTAAGGCGCTCCGCGCAGGCGGCGCCCAGCAGCCATCAGGGAAGGACTGGATACCGCGGGCCATTTCGGCCCCGGAGCATCTCAGAGGGATGCGAATTCGGCCTCGGTCTTCGCTTCCGCTTCCCGCTGCTCGCTCTGCTCGCGCTTGATGCGCTCGTAGATCTCCTCGCGGTGTACGGCCACGTGCTTCGGTGCGTTGATGCCGATGCGGACCTGGTTGCCCTTGACCCCCAGCACGGTGACGGTCACTTCGTTGCCGATCATGACCGTCTCGCCCACCCGCCTCGTTAGTATGAGCATTTATAGTTTCCTCCGTGCTCTTGTAGCCCTACCTCACCGGCATGGCCGCAAAAAACGCTCGAAATGTAACCATTGTTACAAAAAAGACAAATAAGAGAAACCCTGAATCTGGCTCCCGCGGTGTGAGGATCCTGTGAGCATTGTGTGAGGATCGTGTGCGGAGTGCCGCTTCCTGACGGTGCAGGGTTCTAGAGAACGTCAGCGGCGCGCACTGGCGAGCTCGGTGGATGCCAGCTTGCCTCTCACGATTGTCTCGACGTCGCCCAGTGCGGCCTCGAGCGCTGCGGGATTCGTGCCGCCAGCCTGAGCGAAATCCGGCCGTCCGCCACCACGGCCGCCGACCTTGGCTGCCACGGCGCCCACGATCTCACCCGCCTTGAGACGTGCGGTCTGGTCGGAGGTGACACCCGCGACGAGCAGCACCTTCCCGGCGCTGTCCACGGAAGCGAGCACGATCACCGCTGATTTCAGGCGCCCCTTGAGCTGATCGACCGCGGCGCGCAACGCGGCGACGTCGGCGTCCGCGATCGTGGTCGCAACCACCTTGATACCTTGCACGTCCACGGCGCCCGCGGCGATATCGACTCCCTGCCCGGAGGCGAGGCGATCCTTCAGCGAGCGAATCTCGCGCTCCAGGCTGCGAGCGCGCTCGAGTGCATCGCGCACCCTCTCCGGCACGTCATCGCGCGCTCCGCGCACCAGTGCGGCGATTTCCCTGAGCAAGGTCTCGCTGCGCTCGACGTGATCGAGGGCTGCGGCGCCCGTCAGAGCCTCGATGCGCCGCACACCGGCTGCCACGCCGCCTTCGCTGACGATCTTGAACAGCCCGATGTCCCCCGCGCGCTGCACGTGCGTGCCGCCGCACAGCTCGAGTGAGAAGTCCCCGATGCGCAGCACACGGACATCGCGTTCGTATTTCTCGCCGAAGAGCGCCATGGCGCCCGAGGCCACCGCCTGTTCGTAGTCCATTACCTGCGTCTCGGCGGGCGTGTTGCTGCGAATCTCCGCGTTCACCAGGCGCTCGATGGCCTTGAGCTCCTCGCTCGTGAGCGCCTGGAAATGCGAGAAATCGAAGCGCAGCCGATCCGGCGCGACCAGCGAGCCCTTCTGTTGCACGTGCGCGCCAAGCACCTGGCGCAGCGCCGCATGCAGCAGGTGCGTCGCGGTGTGGTTGAGCACGACCGCGTGCCGACGCGCGCCATCGACGTGTGCCGTAAGAGTGTCGCCGGGTGCGATCCGCCCCTCCACGAGCGTGCCGAGATGCGTGTGGGCTGCACCGCGCTTGCGCGTGTCCTCCACCACGAAGCGCACCCCGGGCGCGGTGAGCTCTCCGGTATCGCCCACCTGGCCACCCGCTTCGGCATAGAAAGGCGTGCGATCGAGCACCACCTCGCCGCGCTCACCCGCGTGCAAGCCCTGCACCGCCGTCGAGTCCTTGAGCAGCGCCACCACCTGCCCCTCGCTCTGCAAGGTCTCGTAGCCCTGAAAAAGCGTACGCGTGTCCACGGCAGCGGGACCGCGCAGGTCCACGGCGAAGCGGCTGGCCGCGCGCGCCCGCTCGCGTTGCACGTCCATGGCGGCCTCGAAGCCCGCCAGATCGATGTTCAGGCCGCGCTCGCGCGCGACATCCGCCGTGAGATCCACAGGGAAGCCGTAGGTGTCGTAGAGCTTGAAGACCGTCTCCCCGTCGATCACGGAGCCGCTGGTTTCGCGGATGGCCGTGTCGAGGAGTGCCATGCCGGTGGCGAGCGTCTCCGCGAAGCGCTCCTCTTCCTGGCGGAGAGCCCGCTGGGCGTGTGCACTCGCGCGCGCAAGCTCGGGATAGGCGGCGCCCATCTCCTGCTCGAGCACCGGCACGAGCTTGTAGAAGAAGGGCTCCCGGATACCGAGCTGGTAGCCGTGACGGATGGCGCGCCGAATGATGCGCCGGAGCACATAGCCGCGACCCTCGTTGGAGGGCACCACGCCGTCGACGACTAGGAATGTGCAGGAGCGGATGTGATCGGCGATCACGCGCAACGAGCTCTGCGTGAGCTCCTTGGTGGCGGCAAGATGCGCGGCCGCGCCGATGAGCGGCCGGAACAGATCGATGTCGTACACCGAGTGCACGCCCTGCATGACAGCTGCAATCCGCTCGAGGCCCATGCCGGTGTCGACCGAGGGCTTGGGAAGCGGCGCCAGCTGGCCATCCGCGGAGCGCTCGAACTGCATGAACACGAGATTCCAGATCTCGACGAAGCGGTCGCCCTCCTCCTGTGCCGAACCGGGTGGGCCACCGGCAATCGACTCGCCATGATCGTAGAAGATCTCGCTGCAGGGGCCACAGGGTCCGGTATCGCCCATCGCCCAGAAGTTGGATTTCTCGCCAAGGCGCGACAGCCGCTCGTGCGCGATGCCGATGTCGTCGTGCCAGATCGCGGCTGCCTCATCGTCCTCGCGATACACGGTCACCCACAGCCGCGCAGGATCGATCTGCAGGCTGCGCGTGACGAAGTCCCAGGCAAAGCGGATGGCATCGCGCTTGAAGTAATCGCCGAAGGAAAAATTCCCGAGCATCTCGAAGAACGTGAGATGTCGGGCGGTGTAGCCCACGTTCTCGAGATCGTTGTGCTTGCCCCCGGCGCGCACACAGCGCTGGCTCGATGCGGCACGCGCGTACGCGCGCCGCTCCTTGCCCAGGAACACGTCCTTGAACTGGACCATGCCGGCATTGGTGAAGAGCAGCGTCGGGTCATTGGCCGGGACGAGCGGACTCGAGGGCACGACGGTGTGGCCGCGCTCGCGGAAAAATTCGAGAAAGGCACGCCTGATGTCTGCTGCGCGCCGTGGGGACGAGGAACTCGAGGTCATGTTTGTGAGTCGATGTCAGCGTCTAGAACCGAGCGGATATCATCCGCTGAAAACCCTCGGTACTGCAAAAAGCGCGCTTGACGCGCCTTCTCGGCCCAGGACTGAGGTCGTGCGGAGCCGAATTTGCGCTGCTGCTCGCGCGCGGCGAGCGCGCGCCATTCCGGCCCGCAGGCGAGCGCCTCCTCGATCAGCCCCGCCGCAACTCCGAGGCTGCGCAGCTCAGCCGCGATACGCACCGGCCCCTGGCCCCGGTTCGCGTGATAGGCAACGTAGTTGGCCGCGAAGCGCGCATCATCGAGGGTGTGCGACTCGATCAGCTCGGCGGTGACAGCGGCGGCCATGGCGGGGTCGCAGCCGCGTGCGGTGAGTCGCGTCCGGAGCTCGCTGCTTGCGAAGTCGCGGCGCGCCAGGAGCGCGATCGCCGCGGCTCGTGCGGCTTCGAGCTCGCTCGCGGGTTGCGCTTGCCGATCAGGCGGTGTTCGCCTGCTCGGCATTGCGCTGCTCGCGCACCGGCAGCAGCTTGGCGCGAATCTGCTCCTCGATCTCGCGGGCGACGTCCTTGTGCTGCTGCAGGTACACGCGCGCGTTGTCCTTGCCCTGACCGATGCGCTCACCCTTGTAGCTGTACCACGCACCGGATTTCTCGACGATCCCCTGCTGCGCGCCGAGCTCGATGATCTCACCCTCGCGCGAGATGCCCACCCCGTACATGATCTCGAACTCCGCCTCGCGAAACGGCGGTGCCACCTTGTTCTTGACGACCTTCACGCGCGTGAGATTGCCAACGACCTCCTCGCCGTTCTTGATCGCTCCGATGCGGCGAATATCCAGACGCACCGAGGAGTAGAACTTCAGGGCATTGCCGCCGGTCGTTGTCTCCGGGTTGCCGAACATCACGCCGATCTTCATGCGAATCTGATTGATGAAGATCACCATGGTGTTGGAGCGCTTGATGTTGCCGGTAAGCTTGCGCAGGGCCTGTGACATGAGGCGCGCCTGCAGTCCCACCTGCATCTCACCCATCTCGCCCTCGATCTCCGCCTTGGGTGTGAGCGCGGCCACCGAATCGATGACCACGAGATCGACGGCGCCTGAGCGCACCAGCATGTCGGTGATCTCGAGAGCCTGTTCACCCGTGTCCGGCTGCGAGACCAGCAGTTCGCTCACGTTGACGCCGAGCTTCTCCGCATAGGCCGGGTCAAGCGCGTGCTCCGCATCGACGAATGCGGCAGTGCCGCCGCTGCGCTGGATCTCGGCGACCACCTGCAACGTGAGCGTGGTCTTGCCTGAGGCTTCCGGCCCGAAAATCTCGACGACGCGCCCGCGCGGCAAGCCTCCCACGCCGAGCGCGATATCGAGCCCGAGCGATCCCGTCGAGATCGACTCGACGTCCCAGCTCGCGGGAGCATCGCCGAGACGCATGACGGAGCCTTTTCCGAACTGCTTCTCGATCTGTCCGAGGGCGGCGGCGAGTGCCTTCTTGCGGTTGTCGTCCATTCTCAAAAATCCTCGCTTGGATGCCGCGATTATCCCACAAAGAACCTGCCTCAGGCACAGCGAAAGCGGTGCAGTCGGCGGAATTTTTCAGGACGTTCCTTCACCGCTGCACAGTGTCCACGAAGCAAGAACACTGTATACGGAGCCGCTCGCGTGGGTGTGACTCTCGATGAGCGCGAAGTCGGCGAACGACCACGCCACGCGCGCCATGCTGAGCTCGTGTGGCGCGCGCAGCACTTTGCGCGCCAGCGTGACATGCGGGCGAAACGGCTTGAGGTCGGGCGTGAAGCCGCCGGCAACGAGGGCGCGCTTCAAGCTCTCGGCGAACTCGCCGGCCGCGACGGGTGCGTGTTGCGATGTGGCGCAGAGCAGCTGCGCTTTGCGCCAGTAATCGATGTGATCGAGAGTCACCTCGAGTCGCGCCTCCGGTAGCGCGGCGCTGCGTGCCGCCTCAGCGGCCAACTCCTCCAGTCCCTTGAGCGAGCCTTCCGGCACCGCGCCTAAGAAGGCAAGCGTGAGGTGCAGACTACCGGACGGCACCATCCGCCCGTTCTCGAGCGCGCCGAGCGCCTTGCCGACCGCGCCCGCCAGCTCCTGCTGCATGCTCGGCAGCGGCCATAGCGCGAAGAACAGGCGCCGCGTTTTCATAGCCTCAGCGCGCGCGCCATGAGTCGCAGCGCATGGGCGACCGACTTGCGCCGCACGGCATCGCGGCCGCCGGGGAAATGTTTGAGCGAGGTTACGAGCACGGGTGCCTTGCGCGCGCGCACGGCGATGCAGAACCACACCGTGCCGACTGGCTTCTGCGGCGTGCCGCCGTCGGGCCCCGCAACACCGGTGACCGCGACGGCGAGCTCCGCTCCCGAGGCGTGTAGCGCTCCGCGGGCCATCTGACGCGCCACGGCCTCACTCACCGCACCATGCGCATCGAGTGTGCGTGAGGAGACCCGAAGGTCGCGCACCTTGGCGGCGTTGGAGTAGGTCACGTAGCCGCACTCGAGCCATTGCGAGCTGCCGGGCGTGTCGGTTAGCGCCTTGGCAATCCAGCCGGCGGTGCACGATTCGGCGGTGACGATGCGGCGGCCCGCAGCGAGCGCCCGCCGACCCACGCGCCCGGCCAGTCGCTCGAGATGCAGATCGCTCGGCGCACGCTCACCCATCACGTCGAAAGTGTACGCCGCCGGCAGCATAACGAGGCGCGAAGCGGCGCTTTCGCCGCTTTGTGGGTGAAGGCGCCAGATACGCCGATCGTGCAGATCCGACGCGCATGCGAGAACTCGCGCCCCGCAAAGGCCCGGAGGACTCGGCATGAACCGCTCACTCTTTATCGCATGGCGCTCAGTCGGCTCATTGCTGCTGCTCGCTTGCAGCCTGGGCTCGCTGTCCGTTCTCGCCGCGACG
>Ga0335077_10012686_pt1 | contig 10534 bp, 6 predicted proteins | sample Lox_Sample_31_FD_207151 | JGI IMG/M metagenome (GOLD analysis project Ga0335077, IMG submission 207151) | Soil microbial communities from Loxahatchee National Wildlife Refuge, Florida, United States - Lox_Sample_3.1 | ecosystem: Environmental > Terrestrial > Soil > Wetlands | place: USA: Florida...
ACGCCGTCACCGCCATGCGATCACTGTGGCTGGCCAATCTCATCAACATGGCGCTCGACCCGTGCTTCATCTACGGCTTCGCCGGCTTCCCCAAGCTGGGTGTGATGGGCGCGGCGGTGGCCACCACCACCGGCCGCACGGTCGGCGTGGCCTATCAACTCTCTGTGCTCTTCAGCGCCCGCGGCCGCGTCGCGGTCACCCGCCGGCACCTGCGCATCGACTGGCCCGTGCTGCGCCGCCTGTTGCAGGTAGCCCGCACATCCATGTTCCAGTACTTCGTGGCGATGGCGAGTTGGGTCAGCCTGGCGCGCATCAACGCGACGTTCGGCAGCATCGCGACCGCGGGCTATACGCTTGCCATCCGGGTCATCATGTTCGGCATCCTGCCGTCGTGGGGCATTTGCAGTGCGGCAGCCACCCTCGTCGGCCAGAACCTTGGCGCCAAAAGGCCGGACCGCTCGGAGCGCGCCGTTTGGCTGGCCGGCTCCTACAACATGGCGTTCCTCACCGTGGTCGGGATCGTTTTCCTGTTCAGTGCGCGGCTCATCGTCGGCCGCTTCACCACGCAGCAGGCGGTCGCCGCAATCGCCATCCAATGCCTGCAGTTCGTGAGCCTCGGCTATCCCTTCTATGCCTGGGGGATGGTCATGGAGCAAGCCTTCAATGGCGCGGGCGACACCGCCACACCCACCTGGATCAACCTCTTCTGCTACTGGACGCTGCAGATTCCTCTGGCATGGTGGCTGTCGCAGAAGACGGGGCTCGGCCCGCGCGGAGTCTATCTCGCGATCTGTTCGGCGGAATCGGTGCTGGCGGTGGTTTCGGTCATCCTGTTCCGCCGCGGGCGCTGGAAACAGGTGCTGGTGTGAGGCGTGGCGTGACTGCCGCGCCTTAACTGCCCGCGCCGTGGCACGTCGCGTCCCGGACTTGAGCTTTGGAGCACTGCGTTATAATAAGGCCCATCGCCATTTTCGCCGGTCAGACGGACCGCGCAGGTGGGGTGTTCCCTGGCGGCCGGGAGGTTTGATGTCTCGCATTGTTCGCTGTTCCCTGATCCAGGCAACCAACGCGGCAGCACCCGACGCTTCGCTGGAAGCCACCAAGAAGGCCATGCTCGACAAGCACGTGGCCTACATCGAACAGGCCGCGGCCGCCGGCGCGCAGATCGTCTGTCTGCAGGAGATTTTTTACGGACCCTATTTCTGCGCGGAGCAGACCACCCGCTGGTACGACTTCACCGAGCCGATCCCCGGCGGCCCCACCGTGCGCCTCATGCAGGATCTCGCCCGCCGGCGCCACATCGCGCTGATCGTGCCCATCTACGAAGTGGAGCAGGAGGGCATCTACTACAACACCGCCGCAATCCTGCACAACGACGGCACCTACCTGGGCAAATATCGCAAGACGCACATTCCGCACGTGGCGCCGGGCTTCTGGGAGAAGTTCTACTTCCGCCCCGGCAATCTCGGCTACCCGGTGTTCGACCTGGGCTTCGCCAAAATCGGCGTCTACATCTGCTACGACCGGCACTTTCCGGAAGGTGCGCGAGCCCTGGGACTCAATGGCGCGGAGATCATCTTCAATCCCTCCGCTACCGTGGCCGGCCTGAGCGAATATCTCTGGAAGCTGGAACAGCCGGCGCACGCGGTGGCCAACGGATATTTCGTCGGCGCCATCAATCGCGTGGGCGTCGAGGCGCCCTGGAACATCGGGGAATTTTACGGCTCCAGCTATTTCTGCGATCCGCGCGGGCAGATCTTCGCGCAGGCATCGCGCGACCGTGACGAAGTGCTCACCGCGGACCTGGATCTCGACAAGATCGCCGAGGTGCGCAAAACCTGGCAGTTCTTCCGCGACCGGCGCCCCGACATGTACGAATCGCTGGTAAAGGCATAATCATGACCAAAGAAGAAATCATCCTGGCAAACCAGGAGTTCCTGTTTCCGGCCGTCTTTCATTACTACAAGGAGCCGCTGGTGGTGGCGCGCGCCAAAAACCAGTACGTCTGGGACGCCGACGGCAACCAGTACCTGGATTTTTTCGGCGGCATCGTGACGGTGAGCGTGGGGCACTGTAACGACCAGGTGAATGCGAAAGTTCACGAACAGCTCGATACCCTGCAGCATGTCTCCACGGTGTTCGCGAACGAGCCGCAGGCCGCGCTTGCCAGGAAGATCGCCTCGATTACGCCGCAGGGCAAGCTCACCAAGTCGTTCTTCACGAATAGCGGAACCGAAGCCAACGAGACCGCCATCCTGACGGCGCGCTGTTACACCGGCAACACCGATATTGTGGCGCTGCGCCACTCCTATCACGGCCGGTCGTCGATGGCGATGGGCTTGACGGGGCAGGGCTCGTGGAAGCTCGGGCCTTCGCAGGCCGGCGTCGTGCACGCGCACAATGCCTATTGTTACCGCTGCCCCTTCGGCCTCACCTACCCGAGTTGCGAGGTCCGCTGCGCCCAGGACATGGAGGAATTGATCCGCAGCACCACGGCGGGGCGCGTCGCCGGATTCATCGCGGAACCGATTCAGGGCGTGGCCGGCTTCATTACGCCGCCCAAGGAGTATTTCCAGATCGTCGAGAAAATCGTGCGCAATCACGGCGGCGTCTTCATCAGCGACGAGGTGCAGACCGGATGGGGCCGCACCGGCGGCAAGTGGTTCGGCATCGAGCAGTGGGGCGTCACGCCTGACATCATGACCAGCGCCAAGGGCTTGGGCAATGGTTCGCCGATCGGCCTGACGGTCGCGCGCCCCGAGGTCGCCGACTCCGTCAAGGGCCTCACCATCTCCACCTTCGGCGGCAATCCGGTGACCTCCACCCAGGCCAAAGCGGTGATCGATTTCATCGAGGAGCAGAACCTGCTCGCCAATTGCACCGAAACCGGCGCCTATCTCCGCGCGGGCCTGGATGAGCTGATGGACAAGCACGAGATCATCGGCGACGTGCGCGGCATGGGATTGCTGCAGGCCATCGAGCTGGTGGAAGACCGCGAGTCGAAGACCCCGGCCACCGCGCAGACCGCTATGGCCATGGAAGCCGCGCGCGAAAACCGCCTGCTGATCGGCAAAGGCGGCATGTTCGGAAACGTAATCCGCATCTCGCCGCCCATGAACGTAGGGCGCTCCGATGTCGATCAGTTCCTCGCGTTGCTCGACCAGACGCTGGCAGCCTGCGGCTCGATGGTAGCCGGTGGCGTCAAATGAGCACTCTGCCCATCCCCCAAAACCTGGAGCGATTTCCGGAACTGCACCCGCCGCTCGATTCTCAGTCGGCGCTCGCCGAGGCCAACCGCTGCCTCTTCTGCTTCGATGCGCCGTGCACCGCCGCCTGTCCCACCCACATCGATGTCCCGCGCTTCATCAAGAAGATCGCCAGCGGCAACCTGCGCGGCTCGGCGCTCACGATTCTGGATTCCAACATCCTGGGACTGAGCTGTTCGCGAGTCTGCCCGGTGGACGTGCTATGCGAAGGCTCCTGCGTCCTGCATCGCTATAACAAGAAGCCCATCGAAATCGGCCTGTTGCAACGCCACGCGATGGACCATTTCTATGCCGTCCCCAATCCCCAACCCCCAATCCCCAACTCCCGCTTGGGCAACCCCCGAATTTCGGTTGCGTGCATCGGCGGTGGTCCGGCATCTCTGGCCTGTGCCGCGGAACTTCGGCGCTACGGCTATCCGGTCACGATCTTCGACAATCGCCCGCTGCCGGGCGGGCTGAACACCTATGGCGTCGCGGAATACAAGCTCCGGCCCACCGACAGCCTGCGCGAAGTCGAACTGGTGCGTTCGCTCGGCGTCGAGTTCCGGCAGGCCGAGGTTGGCGGCGAGGCGCATGCGATTCCGTTCGGCGCCCTGGAGCGCGATTTCACCTTCATCTTCATTGGCGTCGGTTTGGGCGCCATGGAACGATTGGGGATTCCGGGCGAACACCTCCACGGCGTGATCGATGCGCTGCATTTCATCGAACGCTACAAGACTTGGCCCGAGATGACGGTGGGCCGCCGGGTGGTGGTGATCGGAGGAGGCAACACCGCCATCGACGCCGCGAATGCCGCAAAGCGCCTGGGCGCCGAGGAGGTTCACCTTTTCTACCGCCGCACCGAAAAAGAAATGCCGGCATTCTCGTTCGAGTACGACCACTCCAAGGTCGAGGGCGTGCGCTTCCATTGGCTGGCGCAGCCCGTAGAGATCCTGGGCCGGGATGGCCGCGCGGCCGGCGTGAAGTTTGTCGAGACCCGGCTGGGAGCGCCTGACCGAAGCGGGCGCCGCAACGCGATCCCGGTGGAAGGATCCTGGTTCGAGTGCGCCTGCGACATGGTGATTCCGGCTCTCGGACAGTCACGCTTCCAGGCGATGCTGCACGAGTCCTGTGGAATCGAGCTGAAGGGCGGCACCATCCTGGTGGACCGTCCCACCGGACGCACCACCAACCCGAAGTATTACGCCGGCGGCGACTGTGTGAATGGCGGCCGCGAAGTGGTGGACGCCGTAGCGGACGGCAAACGCGCAGCGAAGGCGATCGTGGAGGCGACCCGTGAGTAGCGTGGCGCGGGCACTCCTGCCTGCCGCGCCGAGACTCATCTCGGCGCTTTTCGGGCGCCCACTGCACTCGGGCGGCGACGGTTTCTTCACCCTGCCCAAGAGCTCTTCCTGGAAGCTTTGGCGCGCCGGCGTCCAAGACCTCTTTACCGCCGCGGAACGTGGTAGCGGCCAAGAAGCGTCGGCAGGAGTGCCGACGCGGCAGGCAAGAATGCCTGCGCCACGGCGGCCGACACACGTGTGCAGGCCATACCAAAGGCACCATCCATGGCTGATCTGACCACCAACTTCGCGGGCATCCGATGTCCCAATCCCTTCTGGCTGGCCTCCGGTCCCCCTACCAACTGCGGCGAGCAGGTGATGCGCGCCTTCGACGCGGGTTGGGGAGGCGCCGTCTGGAAGACCATCGGCGAACCGATCGTCAACGTCTCCTCGCGTTACTCCTCGGTCGATTGGAACGGCCAGCGCATGATGGGCCTGAACAATATCGAACTCATCACCGACCGCCCCATCGACGTCAATCTCCGCGAAATTGCAGAGGTCAAGAAGCGCTTCCCCAAACACGCCGTGATTGCCTCGCTGATGGTCGAGTCGAAGCGCGAGACCTGGCACGATATCGTCAAACGTTCTGAAGACGCCGGCGCCGACGGGCTCGAACTGAATTTCGGCTGCCCGCACGGCATGAGCGAACGCGGCATGGGCAGCGCCGTGGGACAGGTGCCCGAGTACTCCTGCATGATCACGGAGTGGGTAAAAGAGGCGGCACGCACTCCCGTGCTCATCAAGCTCACGCCCAACATTACCGATATCCGCATGGTCGCGCGCGCCGCCCGCCGCGGAGGCGCCGACGGGCTCTCGGCCATCAACACCATCAACTCCATCACCGGCATCGATCTCGACACCCTGACGCCGCGGCCCGATGTCGGCGGTTACTCCGCCCACGGCGGATATTGCGGACCCGCGGTCAAACCCATTGCCTTGCACCTGGTGCAGCAGATCGCGTCCGATCCCGAAGTCCGCCTGCCCGTCTCCGGCATCGGCGGCATCTCCGGGTGGCGCGAGGCAGCCGAATTCATCCTGCTGGGGTGCGGGACCGTGCAGGTGTGTACCGCCGCCATGCACTACGGCTACCGGATCGTCGAAGACATGGCCGACGGCCTGAGCAACTGGATGGACGAGAAGGGTTACCGAACCATCGAGGATTTCCGCGGCCTGTCGCTCCCCAAGGTCACCGATTGGAAGCACCTCGACCTCAACTACAAGATCGTGGCCCGCATCAATCGCGACAAGTGCATCGGGTGCGACCTCTGCTATGTCGCCTGCTGGGACGGGGCGCATCAGTGCATTCACCTGGACGGCCACGCGCCGCCGGCCGCCATCGAAGCCCGTACCCGGACCGCGATCACCACCACGCCCATCGCCAAGCTCGATTCCACGCAAACCGCCTTCGCCGCCACGCCGCCCGCGCGAATTCCTCGCATCGATGAAAATGAATGTGTGGGGTGCAATCTCTGCTGGCTGGTTTGCCCGGTGGAGAACTGCATTACCATGGAGCAGATCGCCAACGGCCGCCCGCCGGAGAGTTGGGAGCAACGCACGCATGCGTAAGCACGACAGGGCCCGCCTCACACGAGCTGGAGACCGCCACTCATGAACACGCTCATCCGCAACGGTATCGTCGTCACCGCCCGCAACACCCAGGTAGCCAATGTGCTCATCGAAAACGAGCACATTTTCGAAATCTCGCCGAGGCGGATGGAGCACCTGGCGCAGAAGATCATCGATGCCACCGGCTGTTACGTCATGCCCGGCGGCGTGGACGTTCACACCCACCTGGACATGCCGTTCGGCGGCACCACCTCTGCCGACGACTTCGAAACCGGAACCCGCGCCGCCGCGTTCGGGGGCACCACCACGATTGTCGATTTCGCGATCCAGCCGCGCGGCACCCGCATGCGCGATGCGCTCGACACCTGGTGGAAAAAGGCCGAGGAAAAAGCCTGCATCGACTATGGCCTGCACATGATCGTCACCGACCTCGCCGGCTGCGGGCTCGAGGACATGGACGAGATGGTCAAGGAAGGGGTGGCCAGTTTCAAACTCTTCATGGCATACCCCAACGTCCTGATGGTGGACGACGGCACCATCTTCAAGGCCCTCTCGCGCACCGCCAGGAACGGCGCGCTGGTCTGTATGCACGCCGAGAACGGCAGCGTGATCGACGTGATTGTGGCGCGGGCGCTGGCCGAAGGAAAGACCGCGCCCATCTATCACGCCCTCACCCGTCCCACGCGCGCCGAGGCGGAGGCCGTGCACCGCGCGATTGCCATGGCGGAGATCGCCGGCGCGCCCGTCTACATCGTCCATCTCTCCTCCGAGGATGCGCTGAACGAAGTGCGCGAGGCACGCGACCGGGGCGTCCCGGTGTTTGCCGAGACCTGCCCGCAATACCTGTTGCTATCCATCGAAGAGCTCGAGCGGCCGAATTTCGAAGGCGCCAAGTACGTCTTTACCCCGCCGCTCCGTACCAAGGAGAATCTCCCCAAGCTCTGGGACGGCCTGATGCACGATCACCTGCAGGTGGTCTCCACCGACCACTGCCCATTCTGTTTCGAAGATCAGAAGACGCTGGGCAGGGACGATTTCACCAAGATTCCCAACGGCGGGCCCGGCATCGAAAACCGTTTGCAGTTGATCTACCATCACGGCGTGAATGCCGGCAAGCTTTCGCTCTCACGCTTTGTGGAACTGACGTCCACAGCGCCCGCCCGCCTGTTCGGCATGTACCCGAAAAAAGGCGAGCTCTTCGCCAGTTCGGATGCCGATATCGTGATCTGGGATCCGAAAGTAGACTACACGATCAGCTCCAGGACTCACCACATGCGGGTGGACTACTCCATGTTTGAAGGTTTCCAGGTGAGGGGCAACGCGCGCACCGTGATCTCGCGCGGCGAGGTGATCATGGATCGGGGCAAGTTCTACGGCGCCCCCGGCAGAGGCAAATACGTGAAGCGAAAGGCTCATGGAGGCGCATGGAAATGATGTGTCGTGGCGCAGGCACTCCTGCCTGCCGCGTCCCCACTCATGGGGACGCTTTTGGGCCGCCAGGAACCCGGTGCCGGTGCATTAGATAAGCCATGCCTCCTCGCGACCCCAGCCTGTATAACGAAGACCTCGCGCCGATCCCCAAGAGCCGGCGCACCTGGGGAATGTACAACTACGCGTCGCTGTGGGTGGCCATGTCGGTCTGCATCCCGACCTACATGCTGGCATCGGGTCTCATCGCCGGGGGCATGAGCTGGTGGCAGGCCATCGGCACCATCATGCTGGGCAACATCATCGTGCTCATCCCGATGCTGCTGAATGCCCACGCCGGGGCCAGGTACGGTATTCCCTTCCCCGTGCTGGTGCGTGCGTCATTTGGCGTGCGCGGCGCGAACATTCCGGCGGTCCTGCGCGCGCTGGTGGCGTGCGGATGGTTCGGAATCCAGACCTGGATCGGCGGCCAGGCCATCTATTCGATGCTGAAGATCCTGTGGCCCGCGGCTGCCGGACTGACCTCGGGCATCTGGATCTGCTTCTTCGCCTTCTGGGCGCTGAACATCCTGGTGATCTGGCGCGGCATCGAGACCATCAAGTTCCTGGAGGGCATCGGCGCGCCGTTCATGCTGGGGATCGGTCTGTTGCTGCTGTGGTGGATTACCGGCAAAGCAGGCGGACTCGGCCCCGTGCTGCGCGCGCCGAGCAAGTTCCATACCAGCGCCGATTTCGTGCGCTTCTTCATACCGTCGCTCACCGGAATGGTGGGATTCTGGGCTACTGTGGCGCTCAATATCCCCGACTTCACGCGCTACGCGAAGTCACAAAAAGCCCAGGCCTTCGGACAGGCGCTCGGCCTGCCTGCCGCCATGACGCTGTATTCGTTCATCGGCGTGGCGGTGACCTCGGCATCCGTAGTGCTGTTTGGCGAAGCCATCTGGGACCCGGTAGCGCTGCTCGGCAAGTTCAATCAGCCCGCCGTGGCGCTGATCGCGCTGGTGGCCCTGTTGGTCGCGACGCTCAATACCAACGTCGCCGCCAACGTGGTTTCGCCTTCGAACGATTTTTCGAACCTCAATCCGCGGCTCATCTCGTTCCGCACCGGCGGCCTGATCACCGGCGTGGTGGGAATCGCGATGATGCCATGGAAGCTGCTGAGCGACTTCAGTTCGTACATCTTCGGCTGGCTGGTGGGCTATTCGGGCCTGCTGGGGCCGATCGCGGGCGTGATGATCGCGGACTATTTCCTGGTGCGCCGCGCCCATTTGAAAGTGGATGAGCTGTACTCCCGCAGCGGAGCCTACCAGTACAACAACGGCGTCAACCTCATGGCCGTCGCCGCGCTGGCGGCTGGAGTGGTGGTGGCGCTTCTCGGCCTGGTGGTTCCGCCGCTGCGGCTCTTATATGACTACGCCTGGTTCGTGGGCTTCGGTGTATCGGGCGCGGTCTACGTTCTTTTGATGCAGCGCGCCGAAGCGCCTGCCAACATTCCGGAATGGGAAGGTGAAGGATGATCGCAACCGAATCGAAAGTCGGAACCGTATCGTATTACATTAACGGCGCCTGGGAGAAACCCGAAGGCCATACCATGCAGACTGTGACCAACCCGGCCACAGGCCACGCCCTGGCCGAGGTGCCATTCGCCTCCGAGGCCGACGTCGATCGCGCCGTCCGCTCGGCGCACGATGCTTTCCTGAAGTGGCGCGAGGTCCCGGTGGTGGACCGCGTCCAGGTGCTCTATCGCTACAAGGCGCTCCTCGATAAGCATGCCGATGAAGTGGCGCGCATTCTGACGCAGGAGAACGGCAAGACCGCCGACGACGCCAAGGCCGAAGTGCGCCGCATGATCCAGATGGTGGAAGTGGCTTGCGGCATGCCCAGCCTGATGATGGGCGATTCGCTGAACGACGTGGCCGCCGGCATCGATTGCAAGACCGTGCGCCAACCCATTGGCGTATGCGTGGGCATCTCGCCGTTCAACTTCCCCGCCATGGTGCCGATGTGGATGCTCCCCTTCGCCATCGCTTGCGGCAATACCTTCGTCCTCAAGCCTTCGGAGAAGGTGCCGCTCACTCCGACCCGCGCCGTCGAGTTGCTGCACGATGTGGGCCTGCCCGCCGGGGTCGTGACCCTGATCCATGGCGGGAAAGAAGCCGTGGATGCGCTCCTCCGGCACCCGCTGGTGAAAGCGGTGTCGTTCGTCGGATCGACTCCGGTGGCGAAGTACATCTACACTACGGCGGCGGCGCATGGCAAACGCGTGCAGGCGCTCGGAGGCGCCAAGAATCACCTCATCGTGATGCCCGATGCCGACATGCCGAAGACGGTCGAGGCGATCATCGGCTCCGCATTCGGGGCCGCGGGCGAGCGCTGCCTGGCGGGCAGCGTGCTGGTGCCGGTGGGCGATGCCGCGGGTCCGCTGCTCGACCTGCTGGTGAAGCGCACCAAGGGGTTGACGGTTGGCGACGGCTTGCAGCACGGAGTCGAAATGGGCCCGCTGGTGACCTCCGACCATTGCCGCAAGGTGGAAGGTTACGTCGAAAAGGGCGTCGCGGAAGGGGCGACTCCGCTGGTGGACGGGCGCGAACGCAAGCATGACCACGGCGGCTTCTTCCTGGGCCCGACGATTTTCGATCACGTGACGCCGGAGATGACGATTGCCCGCGAAGAGATCTTCGGCCCGGTGCTTTCGGTGATCCGCGTGGACACGCTGGACGACGCGATCAACCTGGTGAATCGTTCGCCCTTTGGCAACGCGACCGCGATTTTCACCAGCAGCGGCAAGGCGGCGCGCGAATACTCGTCGCGCTGCGAGGTGGGGATGGTGGGGGTGAACGTCGGTGTAGCGGCGCCGATGGCCTTCTTTCCGTTCGCCGGCTGGAAGAACTCCTTCTTCGGCGACCTGCACGCGCACGGCAAGGACGCGGTCGCCTTCTACACCGAGCAGAA
>Ga0335077_10012687_pt1 | contig 10534 bp, 9 predicted proteins | sample Lox_Sample_31_FD_207151 | JGI IMG/M metagenome (GOLD analysis project Ga0335077, IMG submission 207151) | Soil microbial communities from Loxahatchee National Wildlife Refuge, Florida, United States - Lox_Sample_3.1 | ecosystem: Environmental > Terrestrial > Soil > Wetlands | place: USA: Florida...
GTTTCGTAACGAGGACTCTCTTGCGCAGCGAAGCTCATCGGCTGGTCATCACCGGAGTTGGCGGATTGGCTCTGGTGCTGGCGTCGCAGGCTCTGATGAATGCGTTCGAGGGAGCAAAATCCGCACGCGAGGCGGCGCACTCGGCGAATGCTCTCGCGATTCCTTTTATTCTGACCTTCCTCGGCATCATCGGGCTCAGAGTGGTTTTCGAAATTCCGGCGGACCTGCGCGCCAACTGGATCTTCCAGTTCCTGCTTGATTCCGAGAATCAGGAGTGCAAGCCCTTGGCGAGAACAGCGATCTTTGCCAGCATTCTGCCAGCGATTCTCGCCGTCACACTTGCCGTCCATTGGTACCTCGACGGCGTGGCCATTGCGTTCCTTCACACGCTGTTTACGGCGGCGTGGGCAATTCTGCTGACGAACATTGTTCTGACCCGGTTTCGCAAGCTGCCATTCACCTGCAGTCTCCCGGTGTTCAAGCAGCATTCCATCGTGATTCTGATCGGGCTTTGCTTCGGATATCTGATCTATGCCGTTTCGATGCCCGAGTTCGAAACCTGGGCATTGTCCGACCCGGTGCAACTGCTCAGGGTGCTGCCCGCCGCAGTCGTCGCCTGGTACGTCCCACATCATCTGAACAAACGGGCGATGGACGTGGAGAGAAGATTGATTTTCGAGGAATCGGCGGCGAAGACGGTCGAAGTGTTACGTCTGAGCGAGTAAGAGTCTCTTCGCTACAAAAATCCCAGCCCGTTTCAGTGTCATCCAAATCAACCAAATATTCGTGTAGGAATCGCCGACAACCACTGTTGATAATCCCGACATCCTTTGCGCCGAAATCTCTGTAAATCGTTGAATCTTAATGATGGTCCATGGCTTGCATTGTCCAGTGTGGCCGAGGTCGTGAAATCGGCCAAGGAGGTCACCTCGATGGCTGGAGAGAATTGGACCATGTGGCTGAACATCACAAATTTCGCCCTCGGAATCGTCACCCTCATCGCGCTGCTGGTGGTGTTCTTCGCCGTGGGCTGGGACCTGTTGGTTCGTAAAGTACGGCGAGCGCCGGTCCAGGTCGACTGGAACCACCTCGATGCCGATCTGAAAGCGCTGTTGCATGGAGGATCGCACACCATGGCGGTGCCAGGACTGGGACTGACCATGGCGGACGGCGGGGAGCCGACCGATCCGAAGTCGTCGGAAAAGAAAACGCAGGAGTAATTTATGCCCTGCCCTTTTCTGCGAGAAGGTCGAGCCCGTTACTGCCACGCCGCGCCGGTGCGCAAACTGATTCTTGATGGACCGGGCGCGAGCGAGGGGGGGCGCTGTTCCTCGCCGCGATATGTGGAGTGCGAACTCGCGACGCAAAATGACGCTCCGAAGGATCGCTGTCCGCATCTGGAAGACATTCGGGTGCAGTACTGCGGTGTATCGGCAATTCCGAAGTTGGTGCCGTTCAGCGATTCACAACTGTCGAGCTGCACGAGCGAGACCTACCGCTACTGCGACTCGTATTTGCATCTTTCGCAACCACACGCCTCGAAGCCTCCGGCAAATCTGTTTTACAGCTCGAACCATTTCTGGCTGGACGCGGAAGAGTCCGGTCTCTGCCATATCGGGCTGGATGGTTTTCTCGCAGATGTGGCCGGAAGCGTCGAAGGCGTGACGTTCGTCTCGTCGCGCGGGACGCACTGTCCGTCCCTGGCGCTGGCGATTCACGGCGTCGAGTGGCCGATGACATTTCCCAATCCAATCATGATTCAACGAGTCAACACGCGCTTGCGCAGCGATCCAGCGCGGCTGGCGGCCGATCCTTATGGCGCGGGGTGGCTGTTCGAAGGCTGGGAGGTTCCAGGCCGCACGCGCGCGGGATTGATCGCGGGCCCACAGGCCACCGCCTGGCAGACGCAGGAGCGGGAACGCCTGACGCACGAGATTCATGAAACCCACGCGCCCGGCTGCGATGGCGGTTCACCGGTGCGTGGCGTTGCACAGTATTTGTCGCGGCAGGACCTGATCTGCCTGTTCCAGCATTTCCTGTCGCGCACCGACTGGACAGTCGAGCCATGAAGCAGCATCGCAACGCGATCGTTTTTATTCTAGGGCTTGCCGCCGCGCTGTTCGTCGGATGGTTCGTATTTCCCCGTGTGCTGTACGTGCAGAAACATCAGCCGCTCGATTTCCTGCACAAGACGCACGCCGAAAAATCGGGACTGACGGACTGCAGCGAGTGCCACACGATCCGCGAGGATGGAACTTTCGCCGGGATGCCTGCGATGGAAAAATGCGCCGGTTGTCACTCCGACAAAATTGGCGAGAGTACCGCTGAAGCGACGCTCGTAAGCGACTACATCAAGCCAGGGCACGAAACTCCGTGGCTGGTGTACTCACGGCAGCCGGCCAACGTGTGGTTCTCGCACGCGATCCATGTGAAGCGTGCGCAGCTGAGTTGTGACGAGTGCCACGCGACGTACGGCACATCGGATGCGGCGAAGATTTATCAGGTCAACCGCATCAGCGGGTACAGCCGCGACGTCTGGGGACCCTCAATGTCTCGTCTGGGCCGCGCGCCGCACGAAGGCATGAAGATGAGCGACTGCGAGGCGTGCCACGCGAAGCACAACATCGAGGTCGGCTGCCTCGGGTGTCACGAGTGAAGGTGATATGAAGGTCACACGACGAGATCTGCTGGTATGGAGCGCGGGAGCGGCGGCTGGGATGCTAGTCACTCCGGTTCCATGGAAGCTTCTCGACGACGTTTCCATCTGGAGCCAGAACTGGCCGTGGATTCCGCAACCGGCGCGGGTTCCGGTCGAGGTGAAGCAATCCTCCTGCACTCTCTGCCCCAATGGATGTGGCCTCCGCGTGCGCATGGCGGCGGGATGGCCGGTTGGAGTTGCCGGCGTAACTATGAATCCGATCACGCGCGGCGCACTGTGCCCGCTCGCGTTCGGCGCACATCAGTTGAACTGGCATTCGCGGCGGATGCGGGGTGTAAGGCACCGCGGTGGGATCTCGTCGTGGCCGGAAGCGCACGCCGCGTTGACGAAAGCGAGCGAAGAAGGGCGCACTGTTGTGATCGACGGCTACCCGGGGCGCGCGGCATCGTCGGTACTAGAACAATTCGCACTGAAGCGCGGCGGCAGCTATCAGGTCGTGTTGGGCTCGGAAACGCGCGGTCTGCGGCCTTATGAAAACTGGACCGGTGTCCCTGCAACCTCGCTTGGCTACGATCTGGAGAACGCGAAGACAGTCGTCAGCTTCGGCGCTCCACTACTGGATGGCTGGGGTGTACCCGGACGCTTCACACGATTGTGGGCGGAGCGTGCAGCCGATGCGGATGATCCGCAGTTCCGCCTGATTCAGATTGAAAGTTCGCTGTCGCGCACGGCCGCGCGAGCCTGGAAATGGATCTCGATTGTCGAAGGAAGCGAGTCGACGCTGGCTGCGGGATTGGCTCGCGTGCTGATTGAACAGAAACTGGTTCCGGCACGTGGCCCAATTCCCGCAGTTACGGTGTCTGACGCGGCAAAGCGAAGCGGGCTAACCGCAGATCAGATTCAAGAGTTGGCGCGTACGATCGCTGCAAAGAGGCCGGCACTGGCGATTTCGTCGGATGAGAATCCGTCGATTGCCGCCCTGAACGTGGTACTCGGCAGTGTGGGAAAAAAGGGCGGAATCGTAGGGCGTTCGCGCAGGGATCCAGCCCGAGTAACGGCGGACAAATCAATCTCTGGCGCACGGGCCGTCGTGGTTGACGCTTCCGTCCCGTGGGATTTTGTACCGGAAACCGATGCTGAAGTCTTCCGCTTTGCCGCTTGGGACGGCGGTTCGTCCAAGGCGGACTGGCTGCTGCCTGCTCCTGGTTTCCTGGAAGATCTCACCGATGTTCCGTCCCCTCCGTCCGCCGCTGGCGAAAGCTATGCTGTCGCCCCGGCCCTGACGAAAGCAACGGCGGATGTCCGCAGCGCGGCGCAGCTTCTCGTGAGCATTGATTCAAGTCTCACATCAATCGACAACATCATTCACGGACGCTGCGCGGAGATTTTCCGGCAACGCGCGGGAACTTTGTATGGCAGGGAGATCATGCCGGTCGCGCAGATTGCCTCCGCGGACAAACTGGAAGAGCAACTGCACAACGGTGCGGTTTGGATCGGAGAACCCGCCAGGGCGGCCTCTTTCCGTTGCGAGTTGAAGCAATGGCCGAGCCTGGCCGCAGCAGCGGAGGATCCGGACTGGGCTGAGCATTGGCCAGTCCCAATGCTACCGCCGCTGGCCTCGAAGCTCTATTCGGAATCGAGCTTGCGCGAGGCTCCTGCGAGAAGGAATTCATGAGCGCGCGCTACGGCATGGTGATCGATATCGACCGCTGCACCGGATGCGGCTCTTGCATGGTAGCTTGCGCGGCTGAGAACAACGTGCCTACCCTGCCCAAAGCAACGGCTCGCACGGGGCTCACTCCGATGCTGGTGCGGCGGGTTTCGAATGGGCGCGAAGGAAACGCCCGCCGCGAATCATTCATTCCGATCCTGTGCATGCACTGCGAGCACGATACTCCGTGCGTAAAAGTTTGTCCGCAGCAGGCGGTTGAAGTCGATAAGGCGACCGGCATCGTGATGCAGATGCCGCAGCGCTGCCTGGGCTGCCGCTATTGCATGACGGCGTGTCCCTATCATGCGCGCTATTTCAACTGGTGGGATCCGGCGTGGCCGGCGGGGATGGAGAAAAGTTTAAATCCTGGAGTCTCGGTGCGCATGCGCGGCGTGGTGGAGAAATGCAATCTGTGTCATTCTCGGCTGCACGCCGCAATGGAGAAAGCTGCGGCGGCTGGAAAGAAAGAGATCGACCCAGCCGACTACGTTCCCGCTTGTGTAGAGGCGTGTCCGACCGGCGCGATTCACTTTGGCAATCTTGCCGATCCGAACGATCCAGTATCGCGGGAAGCACGCTCGCCGAACGCTTTCAGGTTGCTGGCGCGGATCGGCACCGAGCCGAAGGTCTACTACAAATCGAAGGAGGCGTGGGTGAGAGCGCTGGCGGAATCGAACGCGGGCCGCGAGCCGGAGGTGCAACATGGCTAGCACTGTCCTCACCGACAGCCGGTGGATTGCGCGCGGAGAGGAGCGCACATCGCTGCCGCGATTCCTGCTCTGGCTGGCTCCGTGGGCGGCGCTGCTTGCCGTCGGCGTCTATGCGGCGGGGCTCTGCCTCTACTACGGCTTGAACCAGACCAACATGGACAACCGGTTCGCGTTCGGCCTCTGGATCTTCCTCGATCTCGGCATCATTGCCCTGGGCGCGGGCGCCTTCTTTACGGGATTCCTGGTCTACATCCTCAAACGCGCCGAGTTGAAGCCGATCCTGAACACAGCGGTCGTCGTCGGATTCATCTGCTATAGCGGCGCGGTCGCGATCCTGATGATCGATGTCGGACAGCCGCTTCGCGCGTGGTTCACCTTCTGGCATCCGAACACGCACTCGATGCTGACCGAGGTGACGTTCTGCATATCGTGTTACCTGCTGGTGCTGTGCCTGGAATATATTCCGATTCTGCTGCGCAACCGGCAATTGCGGAGACTGCCGTCGTTCCTCGTGTTCGAGCATCAACTGCACAAACTGGTGCCCGTGCTGGCCGCTGTGGGAACGCTGCTTTCCTTTTTCCATCAGGGATCCCTTGGCGGACTTTATGGAGTGCTGCGCGGACGTCCTTTCGCGTTTCGCAGCGGATTCCTGATCTGGCCTTCGACGTTTTTCCTTTTCATTCTGTCAGCGATCGCCTCCGGCCCGAGCTTTCTGATGCTGATCACCGCGACGGTCGAGAAGATCACCGGCCGACAGCTCGTGCCGCGGGATTTGTTTCGCAGGCTAGGATTCATCTCCGGAGTGCTGCTGGGAATCTATGTCGCGGCCAAATGCGTCGATACGCTGATCTGGCTGAACGTCACATCGCCGTCAGTTGGCTTCGCGCCGTGGCAGTACTACGTGCACAAGCCGTTCGGAACCCCGATCTTGTTCGCTGAGATCGTGGTGTTCGGACTGATCCCAGCCTTTCTGCTGACTTTCCGCAAGACCGCCGCGCATCGCGTCTTGTTGCTGACCGCGGCTGCCATGGCTTGCGGAGGCGTGCTGCTAAATCGGTTTGTGCTTACAGTGCAGACGCTGGCACTGCCGACGCTTTCGTTCGACGAATTTCTCAGCTATACGCCGAGTTGGCAGGAGATCGCTAGCTTCTCCGCAGTGATCGCCTATGGCGTGATCGTCTATTCGCTGTCGTATCGATATCTGCCGCTGTTTGCGCCTTCGAAAGGAACGGACTCCCATGTTTCCGGGAATTGATGGCTTTCATTGGACGGTTGGCCACATCCTTTTTCTCTGCTTGTTCTTCGCCGTGGCGGCGACGATCGGCATGACGGTAGCCAGGGCGGTCTGGCACACCGCAAGCGATTTCCGCAGGCATCGCGCAAGCGATTTTTGCTGGCAGGCTGATTTTGCCGAATTATCTGAGGCGGAGCGGCGCTGCCGGCATCAACTGGCCGGGCGCGTCATCTCTCGTACCTGCGACAACGCGTTCGATTGCCGGCATTGCGAAAAGTATTCGCAATTCGCGGTGCTGCCGGCCACGGGAAATTTGGCATCGCTCGGGCTCGACTACCCCGAGGATCGCTTCTACCACCGTGGACACACGTGGGTGAAACCAGAAGACGACGGGTCAGTCACAGTCGGGCTGGACGAGCTCGCAGCGCATCTGGTCGGAACTCCGGACGCGGTGCGCATGCCCGAGGTTGGAGAAGAGATCGATCTAAACCAGACGGCGTGGACCATGAAGAAGAACAAAAGGGAGATTCGAGTGCGCGCTCCTCTGGAAGGAACGGTGCTCGCGGTCGGAACTCCGAAGGAAGGCTGGTACTTGAAAATTCGGCCACGGCTCGATCTGCGTCAACCCATGGCGCTCCGCCACCTTCTACGCGGCCCGGAGGTTCACGGCTGGATCGCGCGCGAGATGGAACGGCTACAATTGCAACTGCGCGAGCCCAACACTCCGGCGGCGTTGGCCGACGGCGGCATTCTTTTGCCGGATCTGATGGATGTGGTCCCGCAGGCAGATTGGGACAGCGTACTCGCGGATACGTTCCTGGAAGTGTAGGCTCCCTGCGAGCTTCTAAAGCAGCTTTCTGCCCAGAGTTCACCTCAGCGGCTAGAGCCGCCATTCATAAGGCGCAAGCGACGGCGCGGCTTGAAGCCGCGCCCTTTCAAATCAGGACAGAATCAGAAAGTTTTCCTGGCTGTCCTTTCAACCGGCCGCGATCGAGTGGTCTCGGCCAACCGCATCAGTGCGAGATTTCGTAGCGCTTGAGCTTGTCGTATAAAGTCGAGCGGTCGATCCCCAACGCGGTTGAGGCTTCTTTCACATTGCCGTGTTTTCGTTCGAGAGCGGCAACGATCGCGCGGCGCTCCAACTCTCCAAGAGGCACATCGGGAACTTCCCAAGCGTCCGACTTTTGCTCCCCGCGGGTGAGCCAGGCGAAGTCCTGCTCCTCCAAGGTTCCGTTATGACAAGTGACGATGGCGCGCTCGATCACATTCTCAAGCTCGCGTACATTTCCTGGCCAATCGTAGGCGATCAAGATTCGCAGGGCTTCTTCGGATAGACCATTCACGTCCTTGCCCAATTCGGTGGAGATGCGTTGCACGAAATGCTCGGCGAGTAACGGGATGTCCTCGCGGCGCTCGCGCAGAGGGGGCAGGCGAATCTCGATGACGTTCAACCGGTAGTAGAGGTCTTCGCGGAACCGGCTCTGCTGGACCTCTTCGGCCAGGTTTTTGTTGGTCGCGGCGATAACGCGCACGTCGACTTCGACTTCCTGATTCCCTCCCACACGATAAAACCGGCGTTCCTGTAGGACGCGCAGAAGGTCGGCCTGCAACTTGGGAGAGATGTCCCCGATTTCGTCGAGAAAGATAGTGCCGCCGTTGGCCAGTTCGAATTTCCCTTTGGCTTGCCCGTTAGCTCCGGTGAACGCGCCCTTCTCATAGCCGAAGAGTTCGCTTTCGAGCAGAGTCTCGGTGAGGGCGGCGCAGCTCACCACGATGAACGGCTTCTCTGCGCGGCTCCCGGAGAAGTGGACCGCACGCGCAATCAGTTCTTTGCCGGTGCCGCTCTCGCCTCGAATCAGCACCGTGCTGCGCAGGCTGGCGACCTCCTGGGTAAGCGAAAGAATCTCTTCCATGCGTGGATTCTTTGTGATCACGTCATGATGGCGGTACTGGCGCGTGAGTTTCTTGCGCAGGATCGCATTCTCGCTCTGCAGCTTCTTCAACTTCAATATGCGCGAGACCAGCATGGAGATTTCCTGCGGATTGCAAGGCTTCACGATGTATTCCTGCGCACCCTCTTTCATGGCCTGGATCGCGGTGTCGACGGTGGCGTAGGCGGTGATGATGATGATGGAAGCCTCGGGACGGATGCGGTGAATCTCCATCATGGTCTCGATGCCGTCCATGCCGCCGGGCATTTTCAAGTCGACGAAGCAGATGGCGTAGTCGGCGGCGCGGGCCAGTTCGAGCGCGCGCTGCCCGTTGGGAGCTGTATCGACGCGGTAGCCATCTTCGCGCAACCAGGCGGCCATCGATTCGCACATCACGTCTTCGTCGTCCACGACCAGAATGGGCCAGTTCTTCTTCATACGCCTTCCTTTCGTGAAAACCGCTGCACCAGGTGCCGCCCGCAGCGGGAGCAATATTGTTCGGCCTTCGCGTCGACCAGTTCGATGTGAGTCGCCAGACTCATGGCACAGCTCGGATCGTTACAGTGAACCAGACCGAACGTGTGTCCTAGCTCGTGCAGCACTTCCTTCACCGTGCGCTCGCGCAGCAGGCCTTCCGCCTCAGGAAGTCCATAGAATTCCTGATGCAGGCGGCAGAGCGAAACGACCGCCACAGGCCCATCGAACTGCGCCTGCCCGAACAGAAAACTCAACATCGGAATAGCCAGATCGACATCGGTCACGCCGAGAATTCGCGATGCGCTCTTGGGTGCGATTTCCGATAACAACTTCATGATTTCCACTGACTGGTACTGCCGCCGCGTCGCGTCGTAAGCCGTAGGCGGGATCGGGAGCGCCGGCAAGCGGCGAATGGGCAATGGAAACCATTCCGCGCTGGCGTTCTCGATCCAGTCCATCGCTTTCGGTGGGAGCGTTCCGATGGGGACTAGACATAGCTCGTTCACACACCTTGTACCTGCACTTCCCGCACTTCCACGGGGCTGCTGGATTTCAGCGGAAGCGTGACGGTAAATGTCGTACCTTCGTTTCGTTTGCTCACGACTTCGACTTCTCCCTCATGCGCCTTTACGATGCCGTACAGCACGGCCAGTCCGAGTCCAACGCCCTTGCCTTCGGCTTTGGTCGTGAAAAAAGGATCGAAGATCTTCGACAGATTCTCCGGAGCGATGCCCTCGCCCGTGTCCTGCACGCAAAGCTCGACATTTTCTTGGTGCGGAATGAGGCGCGTGCGGATGGTCAGCTTGCCGCCGCCGCGCGGCTGCATGGCTTGTGCACCGTTGAGTACGAGATTAAGAATCACTTGCTGGATTTGAGACGCGTCGCACTCCACAGAGGGCAAGTTTTCCTGTAAGTCGAGAACGATTTCGGCGCTGATCAATTTGAGCTTGTGATCGGCCAAGCCGATGGTGGTGCGAACTAATTTATTTAGATCCGCAGGCGCGCGTTGCGGCTTGGAGCGGCGGGAAAAAGCAAGCAGATCGGAAACGATGCGGCCAACGCGCGCGGTCTCGGTCGAGATCAGGCTGAGATACTTGCGGAACTCGGCTTCCCTTCCCGGCGGATAGTTCCCGCTCGCCATCAGGCGCTCGAGCAGCATCGATAGATTCAACACGCCCGAAACCGGATTGTTGATTTCATGCGCCACGCTGGCAGCGAGTTGACCCAAAGTTGCGAGGCGATCGGACTGGATCAGCTTGCGTTGCGCTGCCTTCAGTTGCAGTGTGCGCTCGTCGACTTTGCTTTCCAGTGTCTGCTGCATGTCGTTCAATTCCGCCACGGCCAGCTTCAGGCGCTCCCGCATGCGATTGAAGGAGTCGACGAGTTCCTCAAGCTCCTGGCTGCCGCGCGCATCGTCAATGTCGATGGGGCGATCCAGTTCCATCGCGCTCACGTCTTTGGTTCCGGCAATGAGCGCCTGAATCGGAGTGGCAACAAAACGCCGGGTAAAGAGGATGACGAAGGCGGCGCCGATGCCGACTTCGAGCAACGTCCAGAGAATCATCTGCAAAGTAATAGCCCGGGTCTGCCTCTGCACTGGATCGAGCCTGAGGGCAACGTCCACGACTCCGAGAACTTTGGTGGAGGCCTGATGCGCATGGCAGCTGGCATTGCTGCAGGAAGGCTCGTTGTAGATGGGAGCGACCATGTTGATGGTCTTCATGCCGTCGGGCGAGGTGGCATAGCGGACACGAGCGTCGTCGCTGGGACGATTCTTGATGAGGTTCTTGCTGTGGCAGCTGGCGCAGACTT
>Ga0335077_10012688_pt1 | contig 10533 bp, 10 predicted proteins | sample Lox_Sample_31_FD_207151 | JGI IMG/M metagenome (GOLD analysis project Ga0335077, IMG submission 207151) | Soil microbial communities from Loxahatchee National Wildlife Refuge, Florida, United States - Lox_Sample_3.1 | ecosystem: Environmental > Terrestrial > Soil > Wetlands | place: USA...
GAACTGGTGCAGATCGAGCGCGCCAATTTGCTCGATCCGGCGGCGCCGACGCCGTCCGTCGAGGTCATGCTGCACGCCTTCCTGCCGCATCAATTCATCGATCACACGCACGCGACGGCGGTGCTCAGCGTCATCGACCAGCCCGACAGCGAAGCCAAATGTGCCGCGGTATTCGGCAGCCGCCTCGCCTATGTGCCCTATGTCATGCCGGGCTTCGGCCTCGCCAAAAGTGCCGTCGCGGCGTTCGAGGCCAACACGCCAAGCGACGGCCTCATCCTTGGCAAGCATGGCATCGTCACCTTTGGCAGCAGCGCCCGCGAAGCCTATGAGCGCATGATCGAAATGGTGACGCTCGCAGAGGATTTTATCGCCCGCAACGGCAAGGCGTTCGCCATCGCAGCAATGCCGCGCGAGATCGCGCCGGTCGCGGCCGTCGCACCGCTCCTGCGCGGCGCCTGCAGCCTCAAGGACACAGCCGTCGAAGGCGCCTGGCAGCGGCTCGTCCTCGACTTCCGCGGCGGCGATCGCATTCTCAACTCCTGCGCACCGTTGTTGCCGCGCCTCGCTCAGGCGGGCGTCGTCACGCCCGACCACACAATCCGCACCAAGAACTGGCCGCTCGTATTGCCCAGCCCGCAACCCGACAAGCTCGACGAATTCAAGAAAGCGGCGCACGAGGCGGCCGGCGCTTTCATGCGGCACTACCGCGACTACTTCAAACGGCACAACGCGCGCGTCGGCGGCATCAAGCGCGAGCTCGATCCCCTGCCCCGCGTGGCGATGGTGCAAGGTCTCGGTCTGTTCGGCCTCGGCCGCAGCAAACGCGAAGCGATCATTGCCGCCGACATCGCCGAGGAATGGCTCGCCGTTGTCGTCGACGCGGAGCGCATCGGGCGCTTCGAATCGATCTCCGAAGCCGACATGTTCGATTGCGAATATTGGCCGCTCGAACAGGCCAAGCTCGGTAGCCGTCCAGACCTGCCGCTCGCCGGGCAGATCGCCGCGGTCACCGGCGCCGGTGGCGCCATCGGGGCTGCGACCGCAAAGGCCTTCGCCGCGGCCGGCGCCGCGGTTGCATTGCTCGACGTCAACCTGGCTGCCGCCCAGGAACAAGCGAAAGCGATCGGCCCGTCGGCGCTCGCGGTCGCATGCGACGTCACCGCCGCCGACTCTGTGGCCTGCGCCTTCACCGAGGTGGCGGCGAGCTTCGGCGGCCTCGATATCCTCATTTCCAATGCCGGGGCGGCCTGGCAGGGCCGTATCGGTGAAGTCGGCGAAGACGTCCTGCGACGGAGTTTCGAGCTCAATTTCTACGGCCACCAGCGCGCGTCGCAGGCCGCCGTGAAGATCATGCTGGCGCAGGCGACCGGCGGCTCTCTCCTCTTCAACGTCTCCAAGCAGGCGGTCAATCCGGGACCGGATTTCGGCCCCTACGGCATCCCGAAGGCGGCAGCGCTGGCGCTGATGCGCCAATATGCGCTCGACTACGGCGCCGATGGCATTCGCGCCAATGCGGTCAATGCCGACCGCATCCGCTCCGGACTGCTGACGCCAGCGATGATCGCGTCACGCTCGAAGGCGCGCGGCGTGAGCGAGAAGGATTACATGAGCGGCAACCTGCTCGGCCGCGAAGTGACCGCCGACGACGTGGCACAGGCCTTCCTGCACCAGGCGCTCGAACTCAAGACCACCGCCGACGTCACCACGGTCGACGGCGGCAACATCGCCGCGGCGATGCGGTAACGCGGCGACTCGGTCCCGCTTGCCGCCACCGCGCGTTGTGATGTCATCGATGTCGTCAACCTGACTTCAAATTGCCGACGTGCGGAGCCGCCGAGAACCGATCGCCGCCGTCGCGCTCAATCGCTCGACAGGATGACGTTCTTCAGGAGCGGATAGATCTGGTTCTCCCAGCGCTTGCCGGAGAATACGCCGTAATGGCCGACGCCCGCCTGCATGTGGTGGCGCTTGAGATAGGGCCGCAGCTTGCTGCACAGATCGTGCGCAGCAACCGTCTGGCCGACGGCGCAGATGTCGTCGCGCTCGCCTTCGACCGTGAGCAGCATGGTGCGGCGGATCGCACTCGGATCGACGCGCTCGCCATGGTAAGTGAGCTCGCCAAGCGGCAGTGCATGCTCCTGGAAGATGATCCGCACCGTCTCGAGATAGAACTCGGCGGTGAGATCGAGCACAGCGAAATATTCATCGTAGAACGCCTTGGTCACCGCCGCTTTCTCGAACTCGCCGGCCGCAAGATTCTCATAAAGCTCGCGATGCGCTTTGACGTGGCGATCAACATTCATGCTCATGAAGGCGGCGAGTTGGACAAAGCCGGGATAGACGCGACGGAACGCGCCCGGATAGCGCAGCGGCACCGAGGCGGTGAGCGTCCGCTCGAACCATCCGATCGAGCGCTTATTGGCAAGTTCGTCGACCGTCGTCGGATTGACCCGCGTATCGATCGGCCCGGCCATCAGCGTCATCGAGCGTGGCTGCGCGTTGCTGCCGGATTGCGCCATCAGCGCGACGGCGGCGAGCACGGCGACGCACGGCTGGCAAACCGCGAGCACATGCGTGCCTGGGCCCATCACCTCGATGAATTTGATGAGGTGCTCGATATATTCCTCGAAACCGAAGCGCCCCGCGGTCAGCGGCACATCACGCGCATTGTGCCAATCGGTGATGTAGACGTCGTGCTCCGGCAACATGGTGCGCACCGTCGCCCGCAGCAGCGTCGAGAAATGGCCGGACAGCGGCGCCACCATGAGGACGCGCGGCTGCGCGGTGGCGATGTCCTTCCTGAAGCGCAACAGCGTGCCGAATGGCGTCGAGGTCACCGCCTCTTCGTGGACCTCGACCTCGCGGTTGCCGACATTGACCGCGTTGATGCCGAAGGGCGGCCGGGTATGGGTCAGGCCGGCGCGTGCGATCAGTTCGTAGACCGCGGTGAGATTGCGTAACGCGGGATGGTCGGACAGGAGCGGCGCGCCGCCGGCACTCGCGGCCAGGGTCGCCCAAGCCCGAACCGGCGTCATAATGTCAGATTGCAGCTGATAAGCTAGATACAGCATCCGTTGCCCGCGGGCGCCGCGGACCGCCTGGCGACGGCTTCTCGACCCCCAACGGTGGAAAGCTAGTGCATTTTTTGTTGCACTGCGACAAGAATATGCACATCCTACACAATGCTGAAGGAAGGTGCGGGGGCACGGCACCGGCGCGGGCACACCGATTCACGACCCTTTCATAAGCGCCTGTTTCAACGCTAGAATTCCAGCGAGAGCCGCGGATGTCGAAAGCCTCACTCACCATCGCCAGCAAAAACTACGGGTCGTGGTCTTTACGCGGCTGGTTGCTATGCAAAATGGCAGGTCTTGAATTCGAGGAGCAGCATGTCTCAACAGATGATCCCTCGACGCGAGCCGAACTGCTGCTGCTGTCGCCTTCCTTCCTTGTCCCCTGCCTGACGCATGACGGGTTCAAGATCTGGGACACGCTGGCGATCGCCGAATATCTGCATGAGATCAGACCCGAGGCCGGACTTCTGCCGTCCGACGTCGCACAGCGCGCCCATTGCCGCTCGATCTGCGGCGAGATGCATTCCGGCTTCAGCAATCTGCGCTCGGCGCTGCCGATGAACATCAAGGCGCGGTTTCCCGGCTTCAAAGCCTGGGCCGGCGCACGCGGCGACATCGATCGCATCACCGCGATCTGGCGCGACTGCTTTGCGACCTATGGCGGGCCCTATCTGTTCGGCGCCAAACCCTGTACGGCGGACGCCATGTACGCTCCGGTCTGCACGCGCTTCCTCACCTACGATGTCGCCATCGACGACAAGTCCGCAGAATATTGCCGGACTATCATGGCGCTGCCGGCCATGAAGGAATGGGTCGCCGCCGCCAAGGTCGAACCGGACGAGCTCGAAGAGCTCGACGTCGAATTTTAGGGCGAATGGCGGCCGCCGGCTACGCTCAATCCCATGTTGGGCTGCCGGAAAACGACCAGTCGACGACGCGGCCGTCGCGATGGGCGAGTGCGGCAATCTCGGCCATTTCCGTCGCTGTGAGCGCGAAATCGAAGATCGCGGCATTCTCCGACAAGCGTTCGATCTTGCTGGTGCGTGGGATGACCACGATGTTCTGCTGCACCAGGAAGCGCAGGCAGATCTGGGTCGCCGTCTTGTTGTGCGCCGCGCCGATGCGCTTGAGCACCGGATCGTTGCGCGCCTTGCCGCGCGCGATCGGGCTATAGGCGACGACCGCCAGGCCGTAGCGATGACAGGCGGCGATCAGCTTGGTCTGATCGAGGAACGGATGGCACTCGAACTGGTCGCAGACCAACGGTTCGGTCGCGAGTTGCAGCGCCTCCTCGATCAACGCCACGGTGAAATTGGATATGCCGATATGGCGGGCGAGGCCGTCGCGCTTGACTTTGCACAGGGCGCCGAGCGTTTCGGCGAGCGGGATCGTCGGATTGGGCCAGTGCAGCAGTAGGAGGTCGACCTCGGTCAAGCGTAACCGCACCAGGCCATCGCGCGCGGCGCGCGCCAATTCGTGCGGCGCAAAATGCGTCGGCCAGATCTTGGTGGTGATGAAAACGTGGTTGCGCTTGACGCCGGAACTGCGCAAGCCGTCGCCGACTTCGCGCTCGTTGTCGTACATTTCCGCCGTGTCGATGTGGCGATAGCCGAGCCGCAGCGCCTGCTCGACCGTGCGGCTGCAAACGCGGCCACGCAGATCCCAGGTGCCGAGGCCGAGCAGCGGAATACGCGCCCCTTTGGCCTCGACCGCTGGGATCGCATTGCTGTCGCTCGCCGACGTCACGATCAATCGCCCTCGCCTCTCGCCGCATCGCTGTGGTTATCGGGATTCGCACCAGTCTTCCACGCCGCGCATCGGCGAACTCCATCGCCAAGCGAGAAGGTCACCTCACGTCGCGCCCAGGATCGACGATTATACGCCGCGTTTCCAGTGCAACTTTATCGGCCGACAGTCGTTCCGCTGCGTTGCTGCGCGCAGTTGCGGCGCAGTCACGCCGTCAATCGACCGACGATCTGACCGAGCGCGGCAACGTGGCCGCACGCAGCAGCCGGCGTCGGCTCATTGGCCGCCGGAAAACGACTTGCTGATGGCGTTGAGCCGGTGAACCGTGCCCATCGGCACCGGAACACCGTGGGAATCGAGCACGACATTGCTGGTATTGCAGGGCTTTGTCGCGTCACTCATTCGACCGCTGTCGTTGTCGAATGTGCGCTGCTGGCACTCTTGATTGTCCCTCTGCATGATGACGGTGCCGGCATGCGGATTTTCGGCGGCATCGCCGACGGCTGCCTGGCTCGCCTGCCGCTGCTCCGGTTTGAAGAGGAGCTGCGGCGCATCGGTGAGGACGGCAAGCCCCACCAGGGCGCCGATCACGACAACGGATGTCGCCACCGCAATCCAGGCGCCGCGTCGGGATTGCGCTTTCTTGATCCGGGCGCCAGCCGCCGGATGGGCACGGCTCGCGGTTGCGCTCATGGCCTTGAGACCCTTCGCTTGGCTCATTCAAGCCTAGCGAAGTTCAATCTACGGGCCGTTAACGGCCGGCAAAGACCGTTAAGGAGCCGTCAACCGTGAGCGGATGCCGCCAGTTCAGGCGGAGCGGGGTTTGCCGAGCACGGCGAAGGCCGCCTCCGGCGCTTGTTCGATCACCTTGAGCAGAGCGCGCGCAGGCCCGCGCGGCGAACGCTTGCCCTGCTCCCAGTTGCGCACCGTCTCGACCGGAACGCCGATACGCGCCGCAAAGGCCGCTTGCGTCAGCCCGGTCTGGCCACGCACGTTGCGCGCATATTTGGCGTCGATTTCGCGAGTGTCAGACGCCGCGCGCGCAGCGCGATGCGCGGCGTGAGCGATGGCACGCGGATCCGTGGCGATCGGCCGCTCGCTGCCATCCGGCAGCACTTCGACCAATCGTCCGTCGGCTTTCAATCGCACGCGCAGCATGACATCCACTCGCTGTTCCCGCGCCGGGACATCATAGCTGATTCGTCGTGGATTCAATGAGTTAGTGGGAGGTCACGGAGGCTTGCCGGCCAACGACCGACCGTGCCTATGGCTGACTAGGCCAATGAACGAACGACAGGCGCTCAGAGCTGCTGGAAAAACTTCAACAACATGGCCCGGCGCGCTGTCTCCCGTGCCGCACAGGCATTTCCCATCGGGATTGCCATCGTGCCCTGCGCCTTGTCCATGTAGAAGTTGCAGGTGGTGTCGCGATAGGCGATCCAGGCGCGCTGCATGGCGCGCAGCTTCGTCATCTGCTCGCCGTCGAGTGTGGCGGCGAGGTCCTTGAAGTTTTCGTTGAGTAGTTCGTCCCAAATCGTCCATTCGACGCGGTAACAATCGGCCTGATCGAGATTGCCGGCGTTGGCCGGCCGTTCGCTGCAGGGCGTCGCCACGAGGTTGAACAGGCATTTTCGTTCGCCCTCGTCGAGATCGTCCCGGTATTTGGCGGCGCAGGCACGGATCGCCGCAATCTCCTGCGCGGTCGGCTTGCGGCCGACCTCTGCCTGCACCGAAAAGGCGACAGCGCAGCCGAACAACCCCAGCCCCGCCATCGCCATCAGCCGCCAACGCATCATCGGCCCCCGCTCTGGCAAAAGCTGCCCATCGCCCTGCCGTGCGCTAAGATACAGGCCGCCGGCCATTCGTTTCCTCAAGGACGCCCGCTCCCCATGATGAAACTCATTCGCGGCGGCACAATCGTCAATCACGATCATTCACGGCGCGCTGACGTCCTTGTACGCGACGGCGTCGTTGCCGCGATCGGCCCCACTCTCGAAGCGATGGGCGCCGAGATTATCGACGCCAGCGGCTGCTACGTATTGCCGGGCGGCATCGACCCGCACACCCATCTCGAATTGCCGTTCATGGGCGCGGTGTCGGTCGACGACTTCGAATGGGGCAGCAAGGCCGCGCTGTCCGGCGGCACCACCATGGTGGTCGACTTCTGCATCCCCAATCCGGGCCAGTCGCTGCTCGCGGCCTATCAGGACTGGCGGCGCAAGGCCGAAGGCGCGGCCTGCGACTACGGTTTCCACATGGCGGTTACCTGGTGGGACAAGCAGGTCTTCGACGAGATGGAGACCTGCGTCAAAACCTACGGCATCAACACGTTCAAGCATTTCATGGCCTACAAGGGCGCGTTGATGGTGAACGACGACGAGCTTTACAACTCGTTCCAGCGCTGCGCCGGGCTCGGCGCCATGCCGCTGGTGCACGCCGAGAACGGCGACGTGGTGTGGCGTCTGCAGCAGCATTATCTCGGCACCGGCGTCGACGGACCGGAAGGCCACGCCTATTCCCGGCCGCCCGCGGTCGAGGGCGAAGCCACTAACCGCGCCATCATGATCGCCGACATGGCGGGTTGCCCGCTTTACGTCGTGCACACCTCGTGCCGCGAGGCCCATGATGCAATCGCACGGGCGCGCGCCGCCGGCCAGCGCGTGTTCGGCGAACCGCTGATCCAGCACCTTCTTCTCGATGAGGACGAATATCGCAACGCCGACTGGGATTACGCGGCGCGGCGCGTGATGTCGCCGCCGTTCCGGCCGAAGAGCCACCAGGCGAGCCTGTGGGCCGGGCTGCAAGCGGGCTCGCTGCAGGTCGTCGCCACCGACCATTGCGCCTTCACCACCGAACAGAAGCGGCTCGGCCGCGGCGACTTCACGAAAATTCCGAACGGCACCGGCGGACTTGAAGACCGCATGCCGGTGCTGTGGACGGCAGGCGTCGGCTCCGGACGGCTCACCAAAGAAGAGTTCGTCGCGGTCACTTCGGCGAATGCGGCGCGCATCCTCAATGTGTTTCCACGCAAGGGCGCGGTGGCGGTCGGCTCCGATGCCGATCTCGTGATCTGGGATCCGGGCGCGACCAAGACCATCACGGCCAAAAGGCAGATCAGCCGGATCGACTACAACGTGTTCGAGGGTTTCCGCTGCACCGGCCTGCCGGTAGTGACCCTGACCGGCGGTAACATCGCCTGGCGCGACGGCACGTTGCGGGCCGAGCGTGGCGCCGGAAAATATGTGCCGCGCGATCCCTTCCCGGCCGTGCATGTCGCGAACGCAACCTGGCGTGAAGTCTCGGCACCGCGCGCCGTCGCGCGCGCCGACGTCACGCCGTGACTTCCATGCAAAACCTCCAGATCGACGGGCAGCGGCTGTGGCATTCGCTGATGCAGACGGCACGCATCGGCGCGACCGCGAAGGGCGGCATTTGCCGCCTGACGCTGACCGACATCGACCGCAAGATGCGCGACTGGTTCAAGGCGCAATGCGATGCGCTCGGCTGCACGGTCGCGGTCGATGAAGTCGGCAACATGTTCGCGCGACGGCCAGGCAAAAATCCCGATCTGCCGTCGATCGCCATGGGCTCGCATCTCGACACCCAGCCGACCGGCGGCAAATTCGACGGCGTACTCGGCGTCCTTGGCGCACTCGAAGCGATGCGGCGCCTGCACGAAACCGGCTACGAGACCAATGCGCCGATCGAGATCGTCAACTGGACCAACGAGGAAGGCGCGCGCTTTGCGCCGGCAATGCTCGCCTCCGGCGTTTTCGCCGGCGTATTCACTCCGGACTATGCCTATGCGCGCACCGATCGCGACGGCAAAAGCTTCGGCGAAGAGCTTGCGCGCATCGGCTACAAGGGACCGGAAAAGGCTGGCGCGCGAAAATTCGGCGCGATGTTCGAATTGCATATCGAGCAGGGGCCGATCCTCGAAGCCGAAGGCCGCATGATCGGCGTCGTGCAGGGCGTGCAAGGCATGCGCTGGTACGAGGTCACGGTGAGCGGCCAGGAGGCGCATACCGGCGCGACGCCGATGCGGCTGCGCAAGAACGCGCTGCTCGGCGCCGCGCGCATGATCGATCGCATCGACGCCATCGCGCGCGAACACGCGCCCGATGCAGTCGGCAGCGTCGGCCTGATCGAGAACCGGCCGAACAGCCGCAACGTCGTGCCGGGCGAGACTTTCTTCAGCGTCGATTTCCGCCACCCCGACGACAAGGTGCTCGATGTGATCGAGGCGAAATTCCGCGCCGCACTCGCCGACATCCTGACGCCGCTGCAGCTCACCTACGCTGAAGCGCGCATCTGGCATTCGCCCGCGGTGAAATTTGCGCCCGAACTCATCGACTGCGTGCGCATCGGTGCCGCCAAAGCCGGCTTCACCTCGCGCGACATGATCTCCGGCGCCGGCCACGATGCCGCCTACATCGCGCGCGTCGCCCCGACCACCATGATCTTCGTGCCCTGCGCCGGTGGCATTTCGCACAACGAGGCGGAATCGACGAGCTTCGACGAATGCGCCGCCGGCGCCCAGGTGCTGCTCAATGCCGTGCTGGAGCTCGACCGAAGGCTGGGGTGAACCGGTTTCCTCCCCTTACTAAGGGTTTGCGGAGTGGGCCCTCGGTGACCCGAACTTGAAAGCCACGGCCGCCGCAGACGCCTCGTTGCGGAGCGGCGCGATCCATGGTATCTATCACTGGTGTCTACCGTGTGGGCGTCGCAATGGCCAAGAGCGAAACTGCCAAAATTTTCAAGCACGGCCGCAGCCAGGCGGTGCGGCTGCCGAAGGAGTTTCGGCTGCCCGGCAAAGAGGTTCGCGTTCGTCGTCTTGGGCAAGCTATCCTGCTTGAACCGATCAAGCGCGATCACGAAACGATAAGAGCCGTTTTTGCCGAGATCGACCGGCTCGGCGGCGCTGACTTCCTGCTGGCGGGGCGTCCCGAACAGCCGCCGATGCCGATTGATGAGCGACAATACTTCGAAGAATGATCTGCCTCGATACCAACGTCGTAATCGCCGCGATGAATCGGCGTCTTCCGATGGTTCGTACGCGGTTGGAGCAAGCGCTCGTCGACAGCGTCGCGGTCGGCATTCCGACCATTGTGATGTACGAGTTGTGGTACGGCATCAGAAAGAGCGCGCGGCGACGCCTGAATACGGTCGCGTTGTCGACTTTCCTGGCGCTCGATATCACCCCATGGCCGTTCGAGCCTGAGGACGCCGAGGAGGCCGGCGATATTCGCGCCACGCTGGAGCGCCTCGGCACGACGATCGGCCCATACGACATTCTGATCGCGGCGCAGGCGCGCCGGCGCGGCGCGATTCTGGCGACGGCGAACGAGCGGGAGTTTTCGCGTGTGCCAGGATTGAAGACCGAAGATTGGGCAGCCGAGTAAAGGGCCCATTGCCATTACGGCCGGCATGACGGAGTGAGCGGCCAGCAAATAAATAATGCCCATCCGATCTTACAGCGACGGACCTTGACGCCTGATGACGCTGACGCCTGTCTCGGCAAGCACATGACCCTTCAACCCCCGAACCGCGTCTTATCGGGGAGACGATAAACGTCCAACAACGGGCCTCCACCGCCGAGCTTCCGTTCAATGCCCCGCTAGATTTCGACCAAAGGCTGGGCCGAGCCTCTTTGGCTCTAACTGCGAGCCGCTGTAGTCGTATCGAGCAAAACCGCCAGTTGCAATTCTGCCCA
>Ga0335077_10012689_pt1 | contig 10533 bp, 11 predicted proteins | sample Lox_Sample_31_FD_207151 | JGI IMG/M metagenome (GOLD analysis project Ga0335077, IMG submission 207151) | Soil microbial communities from Loxahatchee National Wildlife Refuge, Florida, United States - Lox_Sample_3.1 | ecosystem: Environmental > Terrestrial > Soil > Wetlands | place: USA...
GGCGGCCGCCGGCGGGCTCGCGGTCGCGAGCCTCCATCCGCTGTTCGGGCCCGAGGTCCGGACGCTGGGCGGGCGCGTGCTGGCGGTGCTGGACTGCGGCAACCCGGCCGCGGCCGACGCTGCGGCCGCCCTGTTCGGCGACACCGCGCTCACGATCACCCGCCTGCCGGTGGCCGAGCACGACGCCTACATGCAGTACGTGCTCGGCCTGAGCCACCTGGTCGCGATCCTGTTCTTCACCACGCTCGAGCGGAGCGGGCGCGACTTCGACCAGCTCGCGCGCATGGCGAGCACGACGTTCCTCAAGCAGGCGCGCACCGCGGCGGAGGTCGCCCGCGAGAACCCGCTGCTGTACCACGAAATCCAGGCGCTCAACCGTCATTCGCGGGACCTGTTCACGCTGCTCCACGGCAGCCTCGAGGCGATCGAGTCCGCCGCCCTCGCCGGCGACGGCGCGGCGTTCGTCGAGCTGATCGAGCGGGGGCGGGAGTGGTTCCCGGCCGCACTCCCCGCCGAGCTGGAATGACCCCGGACGTATTGTTCTGAGCCCGCCCCGCTGTTAGCGTAGGGCAACGCCACCCGCGCGCCGTGCCGCCATTCGAGACCACCCCCGCCGACGTCGAGCACCTCCTCGGCAAGCCCATCCGGGAGCTGGGGCTGAAGCTCGAGGGATCCGCGCTCGACAAGTACGTCCATGCGCTGTACCGGGAGATCGAGCGCAAGGGGCTGCGGCAGTTTCGCCCGGCGTGCTATCTCACCGACGAGTGGGGCTGCCCGTCGGGGGAGCCGGTGATCGGCATCCCGTTCTACCTCGCCGATCCCAAGCTCGCGGCGCTCGAGAGGGACATGAACGATCTCGAGGACGAGCGCGAGATCATGATGTACCTGCGCCACGAGGCCGGGCACGCGTTCAACTACGCCTACGAGCTGTACAAGGGCGACGACTGGCGCGCGCTGTTCGGCCCGTTCCGCCGCGCCTACAAGGAGCACTACCGGCCGGTGCCGTTCAGCCGCCGCTACGTGCGGCACATCGCCGGCTGGTACGCGCAGAAGCACCCCGACGAGGACTTCGCCGAGACGTTCGCGGTGTGGCTCACGCCGCGGTCGGGGTGGCGCCGCAAGTACCGGGGCTGGCCGGCGATGCGGAAGCTCCGTTACGTCGATCGCGTCGCGCGGCGGGTGGCCGACCAGCCGCCCGCTCGGCTGATGGGCGCGACCGACGTCACGGTCGAGGAGATGGACGTCACGGTCGAGCAGTTCTACCAGCAGCACGCGCCCGACGAGGCGCAGGCCATCGCGGAGCTGGCGCTGGACGCTGATTTGGCCGACATCCTGCTCAAGCCGGCGCCGCGGCGCCGCAACGGCATCCGCGCCGCCGGCCCCTGGCTCGGGGAGCATCGCAAGCAGATCGTGGACAAGCTGACCTACTGGACCGGCGTGCGGCGCCCGCTGGTCAAGGCCCTGGTGGAGTCCATCGAGCAGCGTGTGGCCGCGCTGGGGCTGGCCGTGGAGGTCGCGCGGGAGGACGCCCAGCTGGTGGAAATGACCGCCTACGCGACCACGCTCGCGATGAACTACCTGACCCGCGGGCGGTTCGTCCAACCGTGAGGAGCGCATGACGCAGGGGCTCAAGATCGCGATCCTGTACGACACGTGGGAGGACGGCGGGGAGGAGCCCACCGCGCCGGCCGAGGAGCCGCCCGCCCGCCGCGCGAGGAAGAAGAAGGCCCCCCGGCGGGCTCGGCGCCCCAAGCTGGATCGCGAGGAGATCTTCGACGCCCTCGCCAAGCTCGGGCACGAGCCGTCCTACCTGGTGCTGGACGGTCGCGACCAGAGCCTCCTGGCGGTGGCGCGCTCGAGCGCCGACCTCATCTTCAACCTCACCGAGTCCTACGCCGGCGACGACACCAAGGACATGAACCTCGCCGCGTACCTGGAGCTGCTCGACAAGCCGTACACCGGCGCCGATCCGCACGCGCTCTACCTGGCGCAGGACAAGTCGCTCGCCAAGAAGGTCTTCCACTTCCACAAGATCCGCACGCCGTTCTTCGCCGTCTCGTACAAGGGCCGGCTGGACCACGCGCACGACATCGAGTTCCCGCTGATCGTGAAGCCGCTCTCCGAGGACGGGTCCATCGGCATCGACGCGACGTCGGTGGTCGAGAGCGTCAAGGAGCTGATGGAGAAGATCCACTACATCCACGACGAGTTCGACTCGCCCGCGCTCATCGAGGAGTACATCGAGGGCCGGGAGATCTACGCCGCCATCCTCGGCGAGGCCAAGCCGGAGGCCCTGCCCCTGGTCGAGCTCGACCTCTCCAAGCTGCCCGAGGGCACGCCCCGGATCGCCGGCACCGACGTGAAGTGGGAGAAGGACTCCGAGGGCTACCGCAAGACCCGCTCGCACGTCGTCGAGGGCCTCGACGAGAAGACGACGGCGCGGATCCAGGAGAAGGCCGTCGCCGCCTACCAGGCCCTCAAGCTGCGCGACTACGGCCGGGTCGACATGCGGCTCACGGCGAAGGGCGAGATCTACGTGCTGGAGGCCAACCCGAACCCGTGGCTCAGCTCCGGCGCGGAATTCGCGATGGCCGCGCGCGAGTCGGGCCGCACCTACACCGACCTGATGCGCGACATCGTGGATCTCGCCATGGCGCGGTACGCCTAGGTCGCACGCACCTCGGCGTGAGCGCCGAGCGAGGCCGAGCCCACCAGCCCCTGCAGCACCACCTCGTCCCCGAGGATCGCCCCGTCCAGGCGGACGCGCTCCAGGCGGCAGTTCCGCCCCACGATCGCGTTCGTCACCACGCTGTCGCGCACGATGGTCCCGGCCTCGATGGACGCGTGGGGCCCAACCGTCGAGCGCTCGATCGCGACTCCGTCTTCGATGTAGCACGGCTCGACGATCTTCGCCGAGGCTGCCAGGTGCCGTGCCGCCGGATCGCGACCCGCCGCTCCGCGCAACTTGGCGTCCCGCAACTGCCTTTCCAGCAGTACCCGGTTGGTCTCGAGCGTGGTCGCGACCGTCCCGCAGTCGTACCAGCCGGCGACCTCCGCGGTCCGGATCCGCGCCCCGCGCTCGATCATCCACTGGAACGCGTCGGTGAGGTACCACTCGCCCTGGTTCTGGGGCTTGGCCAGCACGTCCGCGATCCCCCGCCACAGCTGGTCCACCTGACGCACGTAGTACAGGCCGATGTTCGCCAGCTTGGAAATGGGCTCCCGCGGCTTCTCGACGATCCGCGTCATGTAGCCCTTCGCGTCGGTGACGACCACGCCGAAGCGCTGGTAGTCCTCCACCTCCTTCGCCCAGATGATCCCGTCGTCGCGGCTCGTGGTGGCGATCGAGAGGTCGGCGTCGAACACCGTGTCCACGAAGATGATCATCACGGGACCGTGCACGTGCGGCCGCGCCAGGTTGATCGCGCCCGCGGTCCCGTCCTGCACCTTCTGCTCGATGAACCGCGACGGAATCGGGTAGCGCTCGCGCGCGTACGCCTCGACCTGCTCCTTGAGATGACCGGTGATGAAGATCAGCTCTTCGACGTCGAGGCCTTCCAGCCGGTCCATCACCCAGTCCATCACCGGCCGGCCCGCGACCCGGATGAGCGGCTTGGGCACGGTGTGGGTGTGCGGCCTCAGCCGAGTCCCTTTCCCGGCCAGCGGAATGATGACCTGCACGCTAGACCCTCCCGTAGCGGTCCTGGAGGCGGACCACGTCGTCCAGGTGTGATGTCGATGCCTCGAGCACGTCGGTGTGCTCGAGCGCCTCGAACTGGTGTACCAGTCCCGGCGGCACGCGCTGCGCCTCGCCCGCGATCATCTCCCGGTCCACCAGCGCCCCCGCGGCGTCCCGGTAGCGGAAGATCATCCGGCCGCGCAGCACGTAGATGGACTCGTCCTTCTGCTCGTGGTACTGCAGGCTCAGCACGTGGCCCGCTTCGATGTGGAGCAGCTTGCCCACGTACCGGTCCGTGACCGCCCAGTGGATCTCGTAGCCCCAGGGCTTGGGGACCCGCGTGGGCTCGAACCGGTGCGGATGCTCCGTCACACGCCCCCCTCGAGCGACAGGGTGAACGAGGATGGGGTCGTGACGCAAGCCCGCACGCAGATCCCGCACCCCACGCACGCCGTCCCGATCACCGGCCGTCCGGCGTCGTCGAGGTCCAGCGCGGCCGCCCCCACCGGGCACACCCGGGCGCACACGCCGCACTCGATTCCCTGGTACGCGATGCAGCGGCCGCGGTCGAGCGCGAGCGCGCCCATCTTCTCGCCCGCCCAGCCCTCCACCGGCGGGACCAGCGCGCCGGTCGGGCAGACGGTCGCGCAGAACATGCCCTCGCAGGCGATGCACGGCTGCACCAGCGGCTCGATGATCGGCGTCCCGGCCGCCAGTCCCGCGTTGGGGGGCGCGCCCACGACGGCGTCCACCGGACACGCCTCGATGCAGTAGCCGCACCGGGTGCAGGCCGCGAGGAAGGCGGGCTCGCTGATCGCGCCCGGCGGCCGGAAGTGCCGCCGCGGGGCGTAGCGCTCGGCCAGCAGGCTGCCGGCCCCCGTGACGACGAGCTTCAGGGCCTCCGACAGGAACCCGCGCCGGCCGACGGCGTCGTCCCCGCCGGTCACCACGCCTCCTCGAGGCTCCATACGGCCCGGAGCTTGAGCACCCCGTCTCGCGGGCCGCCCGCGACCGCGGCCGCAGGCCGCGACACGAGGAAGGGAAAGTCCAGGCGGGTCACGAAGCTCGTCGGGCCCACGCGGTGCCCGGCGCTGATCCCCAGTCCCGCGTCGCCGGCCGCGGCCCGCCCGATCGCGGCGCGATCGAGCCACGCTCCCTCCGCGAACGCCTCGACCGCGATGGTGCGGAACAGCCCGCCCCGCGCCCGATCGAACACGCGCCAATCCGCCTGAGCGCCCGCACCCACCAGCCAGCTCGCGGCGGCGGCCGGCGCGAAGCCGCGCAGGTCGCCTCCGCCGGGCGCCTGGTAGTCGACTCCGTCCTGCGCGAGCAGGGACCCCGCGCTCCTCAGCAGCGGATTCGCGAAGACCTGGTACGGGTCGGCGCCCGCCAGGAAGATGCGCCGCTGCGGCGGCACGGCCCGGCCGCCCAGCGTCCCCGCTGCCACCCAGCGGGTCCTGAAGTCGAATGTCCCGGTCCGGACGGCACTCCGCAGGTCCACCAGGCCGCGGGCGTAGCTCGCGCCGCGCAGCGAGTGCTGGGCGACGCACCCGGGGGGGACGCACGGCACCGCGGGTGCCTCGATCACCGGGGCGAACGCCTCGCCCGCCGTCAACTCCGCCCGCGCGCTGCCCGACGACACCTCGTCCGTCCGCGCGTGCTCGGCCCACCCCGTGAGCTCGGCCGTATTCGTGTCCGCCCAGCGCGTCCGGTCGAGATAGCGGGCATCGGTCACCGTCATCAGCGTCAGGGCCAGGCCCGCGCGAGCCCGGACCGGGCCCTGGAAATGCGGACTCAGGTCCAGCGATCCCGCCACCCGCTCGCCGGTCCGCCCCTCGACCGACCAGCTCGCCGTCTCCGTCTCGCGCCGCGGCGCCCGGCTCGACACGGGGTTGCGGAGCGAGACGAAGTAGTCGGGCCGCCAGCGGCCGCGCGCCAAGCTGTCGCGGCCGACGCCCACGCCGGTCGGCCACGTGATCTGGGCCTGGTTCAGCTCGAACCGGCCCAGGTAGTTCGACCGGGACTGGAACCCCAGGGTGAGGCCGCCCGCGTCGTCGTACCAGGCCAGCGGCAGCCAGTTCACGACCAGGCGGTCGCGCCGCGCCGGCGTCGCCGCGGACCACCCCAGGTGATCCTCCTCCACGCCGGGCGCCGCGAGGCGGCCGAGCGCCGCGTTCCACCCCTCGACGTTGTTGAGGTAGTTCCAGTCCATCGTCTGCCGTGCCGGATCGAGCTGCACGCGGCCGGGCTTCGCCGCGGTACGCACCTCGACCGTGTCCCGGCGCTCGATACCCCTCGCGCGCACCGTCACCACCGTGTCCCCCACGGGCAGCGCGACGTCCACGGGCATCACGCCGTCGCCCAGGCGCTCGATCTCGACGTCGGTGACCCAGCCGAGCGCGTCGTGGCGCCGCCGCACCTTGCCCACGGCGTAGTCGACCAGGGGCGTGCCGTGCAGCCACTCGGCGAAGAACCACGCCAGATCCTGGTGCGACACCTCCTCGGCGACCGCCTGGAAGCGCTCCGACGTCACGTGGCGGAAACGCCACCGCGCGTAGTACTCCCGCAGCGCGCGCTCGAACGTCGCCTCGCCCAGGACGTACCGCAGCATCTCGAGGATCAGCTGGCCCTTGGTGTAGACCATCCGCGCGTAGGTGCCGTAGTCGCGATAGTCCTCGGCCGGCAGCACCACCGGCTGGCTCCATCCGTCCAGGTCGAGGCCGAGGATCAGCTGCTGCGTCTGTCCGCTCGGCACGCCCATCCCCCGCGACTGGAAGCTCCACCCGGTCTGGAAGGTGGTGAAGCCTTCGTCGAGCCAGCCTTCCTTCCATTCGTTGTTGCCGAGGATGCCGTAGGTGTAGAGGTGGCCCAGCTCGTGCAGGACCAGCGATTCCCCTGCCCCCCCCAGCATCACCATCATCGGGAACTCCGTGCCGCCGTCCTCGATGCGGTGCACCAGCGTGGCCTGGGGCCACGCATACGATCCGTACAGTCGGTCGAGCCACGCGAGCGAGCGCGTCGCGCGCTCCACCGCCAGGCCCCGGCCCCAGCTCAGGCTGTCGCCCGGGAGGTACAGCGCGTGGATCACCGTGGAGCCGTAGCGCCCCTCCTCGTACACGTAGTCCGGATTGCAGGAGAAGGCGAAGTGCTCGACGCTGTCCGCGTAGAAGCGGACGAGCTTCCTGCCCGGACCTGCGCTCCCGGGCGCCGAGACATCGGGACCAGGGGTGTAGGGTGCAGGGGGTCGCGTGCCGCCGTACCAGTCCCGCTGCAGCGTGACCGGCGTCTCGCGCGTGGCTCTGGCCGCGCCCCACCCGGGATCGCCCGACACCGGCACGCCCGTCGCTCCGCACACCTGATCCGCCATCAGGTCGAGGGTAACATCGTACGTGCCGTACTCTCCGAAGAACTCGCCCTCCGGGAAGAGCGGATGTGCTTCCCACCCGTAGCGGTCGTAGACCGCCACCTCGGGGTACCACTGGGCGAAATCGTACCGCCGTCCCTGGCGTCCCTGCCGCCGCGGCACCACGCTCAGGCGGGAGCGCCACTCCACCTGCACCACGGTCGAGTCGCCCGGCGCGAGCGGGCGCGGCAGCGTGATCTCGGCGACCGTGGAGTCCGGCGCGCCGGGATAGCGGACCGGGACTTCCACGCCGCCCACGGCCACCGCTCCGAGCCGCTCGTACGCGTAGTAAGGATCGGGGAGGATCGCGTACCAGCTCCGGCCGTTCTCCGCCGTCTCGCGCGCCGCCCACTTCGAGCCGGGCCGGAACGCGTTGAGGTAGAGATGGAACGCCATCGTGGCGAGCGTGTCCGGGCTGTTGTTCCGGTACCACATCCGGCCGGAGGCGCTCAGCACGCCCGACGGCTCGTCCAGCCGCGCCGTGATGGTGAAGCGCAGGTCCTGCTGGAAATAGGGGGCCGGGCCCGCGTGGGGCCGCGGTCGGGCGGAGTCGGCCTGCCGGACGAGCAGGGTGGCGACGGCCAAAGCGGCGTACACCTCCTAAGCTTACCTCGCGCTGTCGCCGCCGCCCAGTCGCGCGTGCAACATCAGATGCCGAAGCAGCCCGAGCTTGCGCCGCAGCGATCCGTCGAACACGCGATCGCCCGACCGGACCACCACGCCGCCCAGCAGCGCCGGATCGGTGCGGAAGTGGGCCCTGACCCTCTTTCCGAACACGCGGTCGAGTCGCTGCGTGACGGCCTTCTGCAGCTCGGCGTCGGCCGGCCGCGCCGTGGCCACGACCGCGTGGACGCGGCCGAGCTGGACGTCGACCAGGCGCTCGTACTCCGCCGCCATCTCCCCGATCATCCCCTGCCTGCCCCGCTGCACGACGGCCTGGAGAAAGCGAATGAACGGGACCGGGGCCACGCCATGGAGCGCCCGCTCCACCAGCTGCTGCTTCGCCGCCTTCGCGACCCGCGGTGACATGAAGACCCCTAGCAGCGCGGGATCGGCCGCGAGCACGCCCGCCACGGCGTCGAGCAGCTCGCCGCACCGGTCCACGATGTCGTGGCGCCGGGCCGTGCCGAGCAGGGCGTCGGCGTAGTTGCGGGCGACGGTAGCGTCTCTCACGAGCGCGACTGGTGCAGGCTGTCGAGATACTGGCGGACCAGCCGCCGGTCGGCCTCGCTGTCCAGGTTCCGCTCCAGCACCTTGCTCGCCGCCGCCAGCGACAGCTCCACCGCCTCGCCGCGCAGCTCGGCCAGCGCCTTCTCCCGCTCGGCCACGATCTCGCGCCGCGCCCGCGCGATCAACTCCTCGTGCTCCGCGCGCGCGCGGTCCAGGATCTCCTCCCGCGCCTTCTCCGCGGCCTGGCGGCCCGCGGCCAGCACGTCCTGCGCCTCGCCCTGCGCGCGGGCCAGTTGCTGCTGGTAGTCGGCCAGCAGGCGCTGCGCGTCCCGGTTGGCCTTCTCGGCCTGGTCGAGCTGGGCCTGGATCTTCTTCTCGCGCTCCTCGACCGCCTTGAGGATGGCCGGCCAGGCCCACTTGGCCAGGGCGCCCAGCAGCAGCAGGAACACCACCAGCGTCCAGATCGAGACGCCGGGGTTGATCGCGAAGGGGCCCTTGGGGGCTTCCTCCGAAACCTGCAGGAGGGCGAAGACGGGCGTCACAGAACCTTGAAGAGCAGCGCGAACACCACCGCGGCCAGCGCCACTCCTTCGACCAGCGCCGCCGTCAGGATCATCGCGCCGCGGATGTCGGCCGACGCCTCCGGCTGCCGCGCGATCGCCTCGACCGCCTGGCCGCCGATGCGGCCGATCCCCAGGCCGGCTCCGATCACCGCGAGCCCCAGCCCCAGGCCGGCGCCCAGCAGCGCGTTGTTGTTCTTCGCGACCGCCGCCGCGTCCGCCACGGCTTGCATCATGGACATCTGACTACCTCCGCGAGTCCGGGTATGAGGCGCCTAGTGTTCGTGCTGCATCAGCCCGATGAACGTGGCCGTCAGCAGCGCGAAGATGTACGCCTGGATGAACGCCACCAGCAACTCGATCGCCATCATGAACAGCACGAACGCTACCGACCCGCCGGCGATCGCCCAGCGGAAGTAGTGGATGCCGCCGAACAGGAAGATCAGCGACAGCAGCGACAGGATCACGAAGTGTCCCGCCACCATGTTGGCGAACAGACGGAGCATCAGGGCGAAGGGCTTGACGATCTTCCCGATGATCTCGATGGGGATCATGATCAGCGTGAGCAGCACCGCCGTGATCCCCGTCGTGCCCGGCGGGGTGAAGACGATGGTCTTGAGGTACCCCTTCGGCCCCAGCGTCACGAAGCCGGAGATCTCGATCGTCAGCAGCGCCGTGAGCGCCAGCGCGCCCGTCACCCAGAAGCTGCTCGTCGGCTTCTCGCCGTAGGGAATCAGGCCCAGCAGGTTGCAGTAGAGGATGAACCAGAACAGGGTCAGGATGTAGGGCGCGAACCTCGCGCCGTTCTTGTGGCCGATGCTGGCGATGGCGACGTCGTTGCGCACGAACAGGACGACCACCTCGACCAGGCTGGCGAGACCGCGCGGCGCGCCGCCGCCCTGGTCGCGCCGCCGGGTCAACGCCCGGCCCGCGAGCCACAGCGTGAGGAAGACCAGCACGGCCGCGAGCACCAGGAACACCGACAGTCGCGTGGGCCCCAAGTCGATCGTCAGCCGGCCGACGTGGACCGGCCAGTGGGGCAGGTGGATCTCGCCCCCGAACGGGAGCTCGAGGGTGTGCGAATCCCCCGTGCGCTCGAGGATCATCCGTCCGATGTCGGGCGTCTGCATCATTCGAGAAACCGCGTCTCCGCGTAGAGGAGCGTCAGCAGCACGGTGAGGAACCCCAGCGCCGTCCACAGCGGCGGCAGCACGGCCCTGGTCGCGAGCACCACCCCGACCAGCACCAGCACGGAGGCACCCCGCATCGCGATGCCCGACGCCCAGCGCCGCACGAACTCCGGCGTGCCCGCCTGCATCCCCGGCCTGAGCAGGGCGACCGCAGCGACCTGAGCGGCCGTCGCGATCGCGCCGCCCGCCAGGGCTGCCGCCAGCCCGCGAACTCCTGCCGCGACCACGGCGACCGCCGCCACCACGACTTCGGCGCCGCCGCCCAGCACCGCCATCCGGACCACCCAGCTCACGACGTGCCGTCCCGCGGACCGCGGCCGGGCCCCCTCGTGCCGGGCGACTCGGCCAGCACACGCACGATGAAGGCGTACATCCCGCCTGCGAGACCCACGAGCACGCCGATCAGGGTGAAGATCGGGCGCGTATGGAGCCAGCGATCCAGCAGCACGCCGGCACCGAGAAACAACAGGACGGCGAGGGCCAGCTGGAACCCGGCCGCCACGATGGCGTAGCCCGCGCCGAAGCCGCGGC
>Ga0335077_10012691_pt1 | contig 10532 bp, 8 predicted proteins | sample Lox_Sample_31_FD_207151 | JGI IMG/M metagenome (GOLD analysis project Ga0335077, IMG submission 207151) | Soil microbial communities from Loxahatchee National Wildlife Refuge, Florida, United States - Lox_Sample_3.1 | ecosystem: Environmental > Terrestrial > Soil > Wetlands | place: USA: Florida...
CCGGGGGGCAAAGCCTCATGCCTCTCCTCAAGCTCCGGCTCGCTTCACCTTCCCTCCTCGTCGACATCAACAGAATACCCGGTCTGGACGGTATCAAAGAGGATGAAGGATTCCTCAGGATAGGTGCTCTGACGCGGATGGCAGAAGTCGAGACGTCTGACCTCATAAGGAAAGGGTACCCAATCATACACGACGCCGCCGAGGTCATAGGCGACCCTCTGGTCAGGAACCTCGGCACCATTGGAGGGAACGTCTCGCACGGGGACCCAAACAACGACATGCCAGCGGTCATGCTTGCGCTAGGGGCGCAGTTCGTCGCCACGGGGCCCTCTGGCGAGAGGTCGATCAAGGCGGAGCAGTTCTTCACAGACTCTTTCACGGTGGCGCTTGATCATGACGAGATCCTTACCGAGATTTGGGTCCCAAAGCGCTCCTCAAGGAGCGGGGGATGCTACCTGAAGCTGGAACAGAAGGTAGCCGATTTCGCGACAGCTGCGGTGGCGGTCCAGGTCAGGTTGGGAGAGGCTTGGAAGTGCGAAGAAGTCGGATTGGGCCTTACCGCTGTGGGCCCGACGGCAATCAAGGCGAGAAAGGCGGAACAACTCATGAGAGGGAAGAAGACAACCGACAAGAACGCGATCCAAGGGTTCGGACGCCTAGCGGCCGACGAGTCCAGCCCTGCGACGGACATTCGCGGCACAGCCTCCTACAAGAAACAGGTCGTGCGCCTGCTCGTTATCCGGGCGTTCCGGAAGGCGTGCGAGAGGGCCAGAGGCGGGTAGTGAGATGCCGGACAAGATCCGCATTACATTGGCTGTCAACGGCACCAAGAGGGAAGCCGCAGTTGAGCCGCGCCTGCTGCTTGTCCATTTTCTAAGGGAGGACCTCGGGCTCACTGGCACCCACGTCGGCTGCGACACATCGAACTGCAGCGCCTGCGCAGTGCTGGTGGATGGGAAGGTTGTCAAGTCATGTTCCGTGCTGGCGGTCCAGGCGGATGGCAGGGAAATCCTCACGGTTGAGGGTCTGGCCAAGGGGGGCCAACTTCACCCAGTGCAGAAAGCATTTCTGGCCAAGCACGGGCTGCAGTGCGGCTTCTGCACGCCTGGGATGATCATGTCCGCCTATGCGTTGCTTAAGAAAAACAGGCACCCGACTAGGGACGAGATCAAGAGAGGGATTTCAGGGAACGTCTGCAGGTGCACAGGCTACCAGAAGATAATCGAGTCGGTGGAGCAGGCGGCGCGGAACAAAGACTGGTAGCAGATCCTGGTCCTCCAGATCCTTTGAGGGTAGGTCCCACCACGCTGCCTCTTCGAGAGAAAGCTTCTCACCTTTGGGAATCGTCGCCACGGCTTTTATGCTGAAGCAGGTTCCTATTGGCCATGTCCGCTGATGGCTGCAGCAAGAGGAGAAGCGCCGTGGTCCTCTTCGCGTCGAGGTTTGGCACGACCGAAACTGTGGCTAGGGCATTCGAACGTGGACTGGAGGAGGCCGGGATGGAGGCCCTCTGCTCTCGGGCCAGCGACTTCCCTCCCGAATCCGCGAAGAACTACGACCTCATCTGCCTGGGCGGTCCCACAGAAGTCTTCACCGCTACGAAGCAAGTGAAAGATTTCCTGAAGGCATTGGGCGGGTTAGGCATCGAAGGAAAGTTCGGGTTCGCCTTTGACACAAAGATAGATTCGAGGATGTCAGGAAGCGCCGCCAAATACATAGAGAATGCGCTTGACGACCGAGGCCTGCGCATGATTGCGGGGAGGGAATCTGCGATCGTCAAGTCGAGGAAGGAAGGTGGCAAGATTGTGGGCGCCGACCTGCGGGAAGGTGAGGAGAAGAGATTTGAGGAGCTGGGGGCTCGCGTTGGCAAAGCCGCAGAAGATGCCCTCGCGCGGATCAAGGGCGGCGTCTAGCGGCAAAGATAAGACACTCTGAGGGAGAGGCGGGCGGAATTGCCCAAGAAGAAATCGCCAAAGATCGGCGGCCTGTTCACTGCCATCATCACCCCGTTCGATCGCCAAGGCAGGGTTGACTCTGATTGCCTCGCCGAACTCGTAGAATTCCAGGTCTCCAAGGGGGTCGACGGGATTTACCCGTGTGGCAGCACAGGTCTCGGGCCAATGCTGAGCCTTGCCGAAAGAAAGCATGTGTCGGAGACGGTAGTGAATGCAGCGCGGGGGAAGGCGAGGGTGGTAGTTCAGGTGGGGTGCGCAGACACTGCGTCGGCCGTCGAGTTGGCAAAGCACGCCGAGAAGGCGGGAGCGGACGCAGTGGCCAGCCTCACGCCGTTCTACTACAAGCCCGGGGACAAAGCGATATTCAAGCACTTCGAGTCGGTGGCCGCTGCGGTAGGCATCCCCTTGCTGGCCTACAACATCCCGCAGTTCACGGGAAACAACCTCCTTCCGGCGACGGTCGCGCTTATGGCAAGGGACGGGACAATACAGGGGATTAAGGACTCTTCGCAGAACCTTCTGCAGCTTGAGGATCTGATCAGAGCCGTCCCTGAAGGATTCGTGGTGATGAATGGCACCGAAGAGTACGGCCTCTTCGCCATCATGGCTGGTGCCGATGGCTTGGTTTCGGGCGGGGCGAGCGCTCTCCCTGAGCTGTTCGCGTCGATGGTCGCGGCCGAGAGGAAAGGGGACCACAGATCTGCAATAGCAGCCCAGAGGACAGTGCTGAAAGTGAAGGACCTGGCCAAACCCAGCCCCATCGCTGCTTACTACGCAATCCTCCGCGAGAGGGGCATCGACTGCGGCGCCCCCAGGGCTCCATTTCTCCCACTGGAGAGGGAGAAAGCAGACAGGATGATCTCCGGCCTTAAGGGTCTAGGTGTACTCTAGCCTGACGGCCGGGCCAGCTCCCTGTACCGGAAGCACGAGACGACGTGGTCATTCACCATCCCGGTAGCCTGCATGTGCGCATAACAGATGGTCGGACCTACAAACCTGAACCCCCGGTGAACGAGATCCCTACTCATTGCCTCTGACTCGGGTGTGGCCGCTGGGATTTCCTTCAGTCTCTTCCACCTGTTGACCTTCGTCCTTCCCCCCACAAATCGCCAGACATAGGAGTCGAAGCTCCCAAACTCTTTCTGCACTTCGAGGAATGCCTTCGCATTCTGGACCGCCGCGTTAATTTTCAAGCTGTTTCTGATGATTCCCGGATCTTGGAGAAGTCTCTGGACGGTCCGGACGTCGAAGCGAGCAACCTTGACCGGATCGAAATCTCTGAATGCCCGCCTGAAGTTCTCCCGCTTCCGTAGGATGGTACCCCAGCTTAGTCCTGCCTGGGCGCCTTCGAGCACGAGGAACTCGAAGATGACCCTGTCGTCATGGACTGGGACCCCCCACTCTCTGTCGTGATACTCCCTGTAAAGCGGGTCATTGAGTCCCGACCACCCACATCGCTCTGGTTCCCCCATCCTCTCTCTGGAGACGTCCGCATGCGAAGGAAAAATGCGTATCTATCCCGGGGGACTTCGCCCGCAACGTGCCTACGTGTCCCAAGTGCGGGAAGCTCATCAGTCCCAAGAAGTACAAGCGCCACATAGAGCGCTGCGGGAAATCTCACAAACATCAGACGAGGCCACTGCCACCGGGGCAAGACAACTATTACATGCGCATGTGAACCTTAAAACCCCCTCGGATTCCGGCCTTCATAGGTGCCCTGGTCGTATAGCGGGTAAGGCCCGTACAAAGGTCAGTATGCTGCCCTGTCACGGCAGCGACCCGGGTTCGAAATCGCATCGACGAAAATCCCGGCCAGGGCGCCTCCCGCTTGTCAAAGAGAGATTCGAACCCATTGGGGTCAGAATCCTAGCCGGCCCACTAGTCACCTGCATATTGGATGACGCACTTCACACTACGCGCATTTACTTCACGGTCATGTCCAGAGTTAGAAACAATGCACGATTGTCGGGGACTTGCAATTGGATTCCCAAGTTGGGGCGCCTGCGTAGAATAGCACGGCCCGGACAGTTGACCTCACTCACCAGGTGTCGAAGGAGGATGGACTACTCCATCGACCTCAACAGCTCATCCAAAGACACGGTTGCAAACTTTGTGGCAGAGTCGCTCATGGCGTAGGGGATGACGAGTTTGCGCCCGTGCAACAGTGCTCCGCAGGTGTAGACGACGTTCGGAACGTAGCCTTCACGCTCTGATTCGTTGGGGGAGAGCAAAGGCTCGCGAAGCCGACCAATCACACGCGACGGATCTTTCAGGTCAAGGAGGAACGCGCCGAGACAATACTTTCGCATGGCGCCGACGCCGTGGCTTATGACAAGCCAACCGGCATCGGTTTCTATGGGTGAACCACAGTTGCCCATCTTGAAGAATTCCCAGGGCTGAGAAGGCGAGAGCAACAGCTTCGGTTGTTGCCAGGAGTGAATGTCCTTGGAAAACATGATGAAAATATTCTCGTCGTCTTGGCGCGAGAGCATGACGTAATCGCCGTTGATTTGGCGAGGGAAGAGTGCCATGCCTTTGTTCTGGACCGCGGGGCCGTTGAGCGTACTGAATTTGAAGTGGACAAAGTTCGACGTTTCCAGTAATTGGGGAAGGATTGTCTTGCCGTCGAAGGCGGTGTAGGTCGCATAATAGGTGATACTTCCGTCCATTTTCTTGAAGCGGACAAAGCGAGCGTCCTCAATGCCGTTGCTCTGACTGGCGGTAGAGGGAAAGATTACGCGCTGCGAGATTTGGCTGGATGGAGAGAAGTTCACTTCATAGTTAGATTCGGCTAACATTAGGATCCCACGCGCGGCACGGTCGGCCGTGACGTCGGCCGGGTCTGCCTTCCGACGCTCCACTGCGAGGACGCGGTGCAGGCCTTCCAGGCCGAAAACCTCAGGGAGTTGATCCAACACCCGCCTGCAGAAGTCGTTGTACACGTCTGCTTCCTGAAGCTCACGCTCAAACAGGTGTCTGTCGTAGGCGGCGTCCAGCACCCGCTCTGGCTCCGTTACGAACCGCGCGGGCGGCGTGAGGGTAATCCGATCCCGTGCGTTCACAACGCCGACTCTGAAGGTGATAGAGGAAATGTGCCCTTCGCCCGTCGCCCGCAGACTCAATATGAAACGGAGCGCATTTTTGGCCAGTCCGCTCTGGTTCGGGTGCGGAACGATTGAGGGATTGAACAGCGCAGCTGACTCCGGAGAATATTCATGCGTGAAATAGGAGCCGATGAGCGCCTTACGCTCCGCTGAAGGCTCCCACGACTCGTTCAGGTAACGACGCACCTCCACGAAACGGTCGCGGAATATCTTCTCTGCGTTTTCGTGCCTGTGCTTGAACTCCCTCATCACCTCACCCAACAGTTGGGTGACTTCTTTGTTCGAAAGTGCCATCACACGGGCTACTATCCTCCGAGCGATGCCATCGTTGGTGGGATAGAAGGGACGCATAAGCACTCGCGACCGGTCGGGGATCAGGGTCGGTCCTAAGCGCTTGGGGACGCCACCGGTGAGGTGGGAGTCTTTGACCAAATCATGACACCCTGAGCTCGCGGTACCGCAAAGCAAGGGATAAGAAGATTAGAACATTCGGCGGGCGTGCACATGAGGCTAGCACGACGCCGGATCGCCTTTGACTTGTCATGGTCGAGTTTGGAAGGTCATGTTCCATTCAATCGGGTCTGATTAATGACGATTATTCAGCTGTGGGTTCCTTGAAGCTGGCGATGGAGTTCTGCAGCGACTCCATCTCTGCGAGCGCGATTAAGAAGGCGAGTGTGGACTCGGCACCCTGATTCTGGCTCAGACGGTCCACGTGCAATCCGTCCCGACAGCCACCTGTTGCCGGGTCGTAGAGCGCAAGTCCCAAGTCGTTTCGACCGAGGAACCACTCGAAGGCGCGCCACGCTTCCGCGACCCAAAACCCATCGCCCGTTGCGTTGTACGCCTCGATGCATGCAGAAACTGTCGCCTGGGCTTCGATGGGTTGCTGGTCAAAGATCGCACGTTCCTTGCCCCGTTGAAAGAATCCGTTGGAGCCGACGGGCCGGAAAGAGCCGACATCAGATGTTTGAATCCCCGTCAGCCACCTTAAGGTCTTGAGGCCGATCTCCAGCATCTCTCTGTTGTTCATGTCGTGTCCGCTTAGAATAAGGGCATGGGGCATGTTCGCATTTGCATAGGAGACCACCTCTTCGAACCACTGCCAATCACCTGTGGCGGCGTCGGCGTAGCGTTGCAAGAGTTTCGCCGAGAGCGATTCACGAATCTGATTCGCCCGTCTGTCACCGCTTAGTCGTCGCAGGTATTCATCAATGCCTATGAGCGTGTACGCCCACGCGCGCGGCGAGGTGAAGTCTGTGGCCACGGGCAGAGCCTGCTCGAACAGTTCCGCCGCTAACGATTGAAAGCCTTTCTGGCCCGCCTGCGACACGCACAGCCCCAGTGCCCACAAAGCGTGACCGTGGCAGTCCTCTGAACCAACCTCATCCAGCCATCGTCGGTCGAAGCCCATGAAATTGTGAAAGCGCTTTCGCCTCGGGTCGAAGGCATGATTCAGAAACGCAGCATATGTAGCGGCCAAGGCGCCGAGCCGCTGCGAGTCGTTGCCCATTTCCTGCAACTTCAAAGCCAGCACCAGGGCTCGAGCATTGTCATCCGTAGAATAGCCCTTTTCGAAGTTCGGTACTGTGAAGCTCGCATGTTGGAAAATCCCCGTCGAGTCGCTCATCCGAAACAGGTGGTCAAGCTTCATCGCCGGCAACTGGCCGGGCTGCTTGTCAAGCGTCCTGATTGGAGATGAAATGTGATCAATGAAGTTGAAGTCCTGGCGAGCCTGCTGGAACGACTTCATGTAGAGCTGCGCCACACGGCTCCAAATCATGCTTCTTCCTATCCTGTAGGCGTTCTCTTGCATTGAATTCCGTAAAGGCCTATCATGAAGCAGCTCAATCACTGCGGCCGTGATTGCTTTCGAGTCGCGGAATGGCACCAACTTCCCGCGCTCGCCTGCCAGCAGCTCAGCTGCGTGCCAGTACGGCGTGGAAACTACCGCCTTGCCTGCCCCAAAGGCGTACGCCAGTGTACCCGAAACGATATGCGCCTCCGCCAGATAAGGCGTCAAGTAGATGTCCGTAGCACCAATAAATCGCATCAACTCCTCCAATTCGACGAAGCGATCGAAGAAGACGACATGGTCCTCCACGCGGAGGTCCTTGGCCAGCCGCTCTAGGCTCAATCGGTAGGCTTCGCCCTCGCGACGGAGTACGTTCGGATGAGTCTGCCCTAGGACGACATAGACCACGTTCGGAAATTCTCGGATGATGTCTGGCAATGCACGAAGCGCGTATTCAATGCCCTTGTTTGGCGAGAGGAGGCCGAATGTCAGCAGGACCTGCTTGCCTGTTACGCCGAATTCGTCCTTAAAACGATCGGTGTCAGAAAACGGCCCGTCAGGAATGCCATGTGGTATGAGGTCGATTTTGGCGGGAGGAGTACGATAGACTTCCTGAAGCAATTCTCTCCCCCTTTCTGTCATGACGACGAGTCGCGTCGAAAGTTGGGTCAGGTCGTTCATCACGTGTCGTTGTTCCGCGTTGGGCTCCCTGAGAATTGTGTGCAGAGTGGTCACGATGGGCATGCGTAACTCGCGCAGGAGGGCCAGCACATGGCTGCCCGCCGGCCCACCGAAAATGCCGAACTCATGCTGTACGCAAATGACGTCAACATTAGTTATATTGAGGAAATCGGCCGCACGGAGGTAGGACGTCAGGTCCTTTTCGGCAATCTCGAAGCGCACCTCAGTTTGGTAGTCGTAGCCGTCTTCGACATCATTGACCGATACGACCGAGCAATCTATCGCCGGAAACTCCTTCGCAATGGACGAGTGCAGGTCGTTCGTGAAGGTGGCAATGCCGCATTTGCGCGGCAAATAGTCGCTTAGAAACGCAATCTTTCGAATGCCCTCTGTCACAAACCGCTTCTCACTTGTAGCGTCTCTTAAAGTAGAGGTACTCCCTATTTGCCCCGGCAGAACGATGAACCGTTGATGGGAAGGACTCCACCGTGTCTGCCTGCATCTCTCTCATGTTGGGGCGCTACGTGGACTGACAAAGCCTGTCAGGGCGCCACGTGGACTGACAAAGCCTGTCAGGGCGCCTCTCGTACATCGAGGAGCAGGTCAAGGGCATTGCCGACTTGAACGCTCTGAGATAGAAGCGAACGATGAGCAAGTACAGCGTGAGTCCGCGACCGCTCGAGAAGGCAGCAAGGCTTAAGTTTGGGGCCCTAACGCGTTAGGGTTATGAGCAACACAGCGGAGCAGCTGGGTCACCTCAAGAACCACGTGAAGTACCCCGCGAACAGAAATCAGGTTCTAAGTGCCTGCAACGAGATGTCCGATTGGGCCCCGGAAGACAGGGAATGGGTCACAAAGGCACTTCCAGAAAGGACCTACACAGCGCCTGAGGAAGTACTCTCAGCCCTTCTTCAGTCAGTCTAGAGCTCGTGCCCTGTCGGTTTCGGGCTCTCTTCCCTTTTTACGAAGCACGCAGGTGCTCCCTACTACGACAGCTAACCCCAGTTTCTTCGGTCTTTTGGCGCGAGCACTTAGGATGACTGTTCTCGGCCAGGGCGCCAGCTGATACGTTCCTTGCTAAATGCGTCCATACAGGTTCTGACCCTGGCTATTTCGAACCGTCCATCGGGTCCTTTACTGGGCGTCCAGATGATGATTGCTACCTGCTCAGCAACAAACACGCCTTCCGGATCGAGCCAAATCCGAATATTTCAGAAACAAATGACGAACCGTAATCCTTTCCTAACAGTCGCAATGGAGGAACTCTAATGCCCCTAATACAAACGAAAGAGCAGGAGAGCATTGCCACCATCGCATTCGACAATTATTCCAAACGGAATGCGCTCAGTCGCGCGCTCATTGCAGAGACCATTGCCGCTCTCGATGAGTTCAGAGTCAGGGGGGTGCGCGTTGTCGTCTTGCGGTCTGCGGCAACCGAGAAGGTCTGGTCGGCCGGCTATGATGTGAACGAACTCCCAAAGGCGAACATCGACCCTCTGCCATACAGCGACCCACTAGAGAACCTTCTTCGGGCAGTCAAAACATTTCCTGCTCCAGTTATCGGAATGGTGCACGGTTCAGTTTGGGGGGCAGCTTGCGATCTCATCATGAGCTGCGATCTCGCGTACGGCGACGAAACCTGCTCATTTGCAATCACGGCGGCCAAACTGGGGCTGCCGTACAATATCGCGGGCCTGCACAACTTTCTCAGTCGAGTACCCCTGACCATTGCCAAAGAGATGTTCTTTAGCGCCAATCCCATTCCAGCACGCAGGGCGGAGCGCGTTGGCATCATCAATGAGCTGGTGCCTGAGGCCGAACTAGAATCTCGAGTCTATGCAATCGCAAAAACAATCACCGCACGTTCACCTCAGGCAATCAAGGCGTCCAAGGAAGCGATACACGTTCTAAGCGAAGCCGTAGCGATCAACCCAAGCACGTATGAGCGTCTACAGGGGCTACGGCGAGGCGTCTATTTCGGCCGCGATTACCAGGAAGGGGTGCAAGCTTTCCTGGAAAAGCGCACCCCCAGCTTTTGAGAAACTACCCCAGAAATGAGCTTGTCCGACAAGCCAACACGCGGAATCTCTAGAATCAGAAACGTCTTCCTCTTGGCCTCTTCGGATTTGCCTAATCATGTGATCCCATCCCGAACGATACCGTCTCAACTGTTGGAATTTGGAGGAGGCTGCTACCCGGCAGTCATGTACGTCATTCTCTACTGAACCCGTCTCACCACAGTCACTGGAACTTGAGAGTTGTGTATCACGTCCTCCGAAACACTTCCAAGGATGGCACTCTGAAGCTTCCCCCTCCCCCTGGTCCCCATGATAACGAGGTCGACTCCCAAAGACTTCGCCTGGTCGCAAATCACCCTCGCAGGTCTACCCTCTATGATCAGCGACTCAGTCTTCTGTCCTTGGGAAGCAAAGAAAGACTGCTCAAGGCGCGAATGCAGCGCCTTGAAGCGCTCCCTGTCAGCTTCTTGCACTTCTTTCTCGAGGCCCGGCTCCGCCTGAGGGCCCGCGAGCGTCTCCAGAACGCTTAGCATGTAGAGGGTGAACTCCCTACCAGCCAGCAACTTCAAAGCAAATTGGGCTACAAGGTCGCTGTAGGCCGAGTCGTCGAGTGCAAGCATCACGCGCAATGGGGGGTTTTGCAACCAGTGGACATGGGACAGTAACCCATGTCGCCTTAAACCTTCTTCAAGCTTCGTGCTTGCGCGCCAGAGGACAGAAAGGGCGCCTACTCGAACTGTAGGGGCCCATTCGCCCTATGACACTGCCAGACGCCAAACCTCTTTGGTAGGTCTGTCCCCGGGTGTATCATTCGCTGGGTGACGCTGTCGTTGCCCGAGTGCTGGCACTACGACCTATTGGGACGGCTTGTTCTTTCTGGTGTATCTCCACCCTGCGACTAGGAACAGCACAATCCCCACCACCATGAGGAGGGTGCCTAGCCCGGAGCCGCGAAGGCCGGTGCCTGGGACGGTTGCTA
>Ga0335077_10012693_pt1 | contig 10532 bp, 10 predicted proteins | sample Lox_Sample_31_FD_207151 | JGI IMG/M metagenome (GOLD analysis project Ga0335077, IMG submission 207151) | Soil microbial communities from Loxahatchee National Wildlife Refuge, Florida, United States - Lox_Sample_3.1 | ecosystem: Environmental > Terrestrial > Soil > Wetlands | place: USA...
CCGGACAGTCCGTACTGTCCCCATCGTGACCCCTACACTTTTCCGAATATATACAAATATATAACAAATGTGGGGGTCACGTCACGGAAGAATTCGAAGAGTGTCTACGTGCAACGCGCCCCTCACACAGTGGCCCGATTCAGGGATCTTCGCGAATTGCCGCGGAGTTTGGTCCGTCCTGAATCGAGGGCCTTGATGTTTCAGGTCAAGCCCGCTGTCGCCGGATCGTCATCTCCTCTATCTTCCGCCACGGGCCGCCCTTGCGCCCCCTCTTCAGAGCATACCACCTGAAGGAGCCCGGCCGGATGTCCGAGAAGACCCATCGTTCGGTGCGCAGTCCCCGATTCTCTTCTTGGAGCACGATCTTGTTTCCGACCTTGCGGCCGATGAATCGGCGGACCCTCTTCTGTCGCGGCGCGATCCATGTGCTCCGCCAAGCTCCGAGGCGTTCGTCGTAGTATCGAATGGTCGTTCCCCATGGAGTGAAACGTCTCGTCCTCGGCTCGATCGAGCCCCAAACATCCTGAACCGCCCGGCCGTTCAGTATCCAGTTGAAGTGAACCTCACCCTGTGTGATGGTAGGAGACGGCAGGTTCCGGTGCTCAACGATATCCCAGCTCCCGACGAACTGGCCGAAGAGAGCGAGCTGTTTCCGAAGGCCCCTCGTTGGTCCTGAGGCAGCGAGACCCGGTATCTCCCAATCCGTGTTGGTCCGAGGGACGCCCGCTGCTCTTTCCGCCATCGGTTGCCGAGGGCGGTTGCCGGAATAAAGGAATGCCGTGAAATCCTTCGATGCGACGAGAACCCGAAAGGGTCGGGTAGGTGCGAGGAGACCTGCGCTCTAGCTCGAATCAGCTCTGGAGCGCTCGTCGTCGACGGACGTCGAAATAGACCAGGCCCACCGCCGAGGCGGCACAGATGCCGAGGACGACCCACGGCAGGACCTCGTACGGGATCACGGTCTGCTTCATCGCGGAAAGGTCGCTCATGTCCGCGGCGTCGAACTGAGTAGGGGGCGTGGCGCCCAACAAGGCGATCTGCGTGGAGTCGACCTCCCAGTACATGACGTCGTTCGGGTCGTTCGAGTGGGGCGGATGCGCGGGATCCTCATTTGGGACGTGTCCGAAGACTCCGACGAGGCCCAGCTCGTGCCCAAATTCGTGAATCATCACGGTCGTCGTGACCGCCGGAGCGTTCCCAAGGAGCGAGGAGTCGGAGAGAATCGTACCTTCGAACACGGCGATCGAGCTGGCTCGGAAGGCTAGCCCGATGACAGCGCTATCGGCCGCGTACGACCCACCGAGGTAGAGGTAGAAGAGCGACATCGTCCCGGGATACGGCCAGTGCTGGCGAAGCTGTTGGTCGAGGTTCGCGAGGTCGGCATCGCTGAACACCGTGGAGCTCGATGCGAAGCCGTGTTCGTCGACTGAAATGGACGCTTTCGAACAGGTCTCGTTGATCCGAGCGAGGAGCGTCGAAACTGCGACCGCGGGCGGCGGGCCTACCGATTGCTGGAATGCAATCTCTACGGTCAGAGTACCATCCGGAAAGGAATTGAGGAGAAGATGGGCATCGTCCCCTACCGATGAGAGCATCTCGGCTTGCACCGGGTTGATCTCGAAGAATCCGAGCCCGAGACCAAGAACAGCTGGAACGGCGAGGATGATGCCAACCTCGATGGCGAGTGCTTTCGTCCACACCCGGACCCTGGCCACTGTATGCTCAGGCCCCCCCGGAGCTCGGTGGAAGCCCTTGGCCGACGCCTTCCCTATAATGACTCGTCCAAGGCTGAAAAGAGTATCCCGCAACCCGTGCTTGCCGTGAGATATGGTCCCCTCGGGCGGGTGGGTGTCGGAGGTCGCGGTGGAGCGTACACTCGCGCCTTCGTCGGGATGTAGATCCTCCCGGCCCGCCGTGAATCGAGTGTCGGTGTGGGCAATCGCACTCCAAATCACCGGTGGTTGGCTGCGGGATCAGGGTCTCGAAGAACTCTCAGCACGCTAATTCCGAGGAGCCGTGGAGTGGTAGTGGTTCTCGGCTCAGAACATGCCAAGAGTCAACGTGGCGAGGAAGAACACGACAGTAACTCCGACTGCGGCAGCAACCAGGAACACCCGATAGTCCCACGATAGAACCAACCCACGAAGGGCCCGAAACCGGAAGAACATCGCACAGGAACCGAGAGCGGTGAGAGCTCCCAGGTACAGAAACGCAGCTCCCCATCCCTGAAACGGAAAGGAACAGGTCGTGGTAGTCTGGCCGAACGTCGAAACGGATGTGCTTGCCTCACACGTAACGAGAAGAATCACGCCCGCCACACAGAGCCCAACGGCTGCTACCAGCAGAAAGACGGCGCCGAGAGCGTAACTCTCTGTGTCGGAGGGTGGGCTTTCCGGCATCGATCGGAGAACCAACCTCTCAGGTCATCAGTCCGTTTCAAGGTGGCGTGACCCCCGCGTGCGTGCCAGCGGGCCCGAGTCTAGGTGCGAAACGCCGCAGGCATCGGCGGAGCCCCCGCAACGCGCCCAATTCTGGACGGGAGGATCACGCCGTACGTTCCGCGGCAGCCCACGCACTTATTGTCTCTGCTCAGATTGGTCTCGAAGTGACGCGGAGAGCGGCCCGCCGTGCCCTCACTGCCGTGCAGGTCCACAAGTCCGCGATCATCGTCGACACTCACGCCGACACCCCTCAGCGCTTTGTGGACGAACACTTCGATCTGAGCGACCCGTTGAATGGAGGCGATCTCAATCTCGCCTCCGTTCTCAAGGGCAACCTGGGGGCGGAGTTCTTCTCCATCTGGGTCGAGCCCTCGTTGTTCAAGGGGCAGTACGCCCGTCGCACTCTAGAACTGATCGACTCCGTCCACCGGCAGGTGGCCGCGCACCCCGGCCGCATGGTATCTGCCGCCTCCGTGGGCGACATTGAGCGCGCCCACCGGGCGCACAAGTTCGCCGCCTTGATGGGGATCGAGGGTGGACACTCAATCGAGAACTCGCTCGCCCTGCTTCGTCAGTACTACGCCTTGGGCGTGCGCTACATGACGCTGACCTGGTCGAACTCGAACGGCTGGGCCGACTCCTCCGGAGATATCGACGACGCGACCGTTCCGCATACCAAGGACGGCCTGACCAAGTTCGGCCGAGAGGTGGTCCGCGAAATGAACCGGCTGGGAATGATGGTGGACATCTCACACGTCTCGGACCGCACCTTCTATCGCGCGCTGAAGGTCAGCACCGCTCCGGTCATCGCCTCCCATTCGGGGGCGCGTGCCCTCTGCGACCACCCGCGCAACATGACGGACGAGATGCTCCGGGCCGTGGCCAGCTCCGGCGGACCCGATTCGGGCGGCGGTGTCGTCCAGGTCAACTTCTTCTCTGGTTTCGTGTCCCAGGCATTCCGAAACGCGCTGAACGCGATCAGCCCCACGGCTGACAAGGCGGTCGAAAGAGCCCAGAGAAAGGCCAAGGCAAGGGGACGTGAGCTTACCTACGGCGAAATAGCGGAGATCCGAGGTAGGTTCGTACGGAAGTTTCCCCGGCCCCCGCTCTCGGCGCTGATCGACCATATCGATCACATCGCGAAGGTGGCCGGCGTCGATCACGTGGGCCTGGGCTCCGACTTTGACGGGGTGGGCGGCCAGTTGCCGGAGGGCCTGAACTCGCCCGCCGACCTGCCCAAGATCACGCAGGCTCTGCTTGACCGTGCCTACTCTGCCACGGATTGCCGCAAGATCTTGGGAAGCAACCTGTTGAGGGTGTTCCGCGAGGTTGAGACCGTTTCGGCCTCGCTCAACCGATAGAGGGCCACAAGGCTACTCTGGTGCATCTTGAGTGAAACTGACCTTGCATCCCGACAGTTGACGGGCGGCCGGGACCGGCTGCCGCCGGGACACCTTGGACGGGTCGGTCCTGCCAAATGACGCAGATCCCTCTCTGGGTGAAACCCGGCAGTAGCACGGATGCCATCGACTGGGATCCGTGGCGAAAGTGCTGGGTGGTGAGCTGTCGGGCGCCGCCCACCGGCGGACGCGCGAACCGGGCCGTAGCGCTTCTCGTCGCAGGCTGGCTCGATCTTCCGCCCACAGCTGTCCGCTGGACGAAAGCCGGGACGTCGCGTTCGAAAGTGCTCTCGGCCGACGGAATCACGGACGCTGAAGCCACGCGTCGCCTCGGCTCGCACGTAGCATCAGCAACATCGCGGCCTCATCGGTCCTGAGCTCGGAAGAACGTGCAACAGTGCTTGCACACTTTCCGTCACGGAAGGGAGACCGGAGGGACCTCTCGACCATGGACGGCTTCGCCAATCCGATGCGCGACGGACGGTTCATATTGGTGGGTTGCATTTCGTGGTAACCGTGGCAAGCCCGACGCCGGTCGATGCGCTGTTCCCGGAGGGATTCAGGAAGCCCTCGGCGTTCTTCGTGTCGGGCTCCAACCGAACGCTTCTGAAGTGGTTCGCGTTCGCGTGGCTCAGCCCCTACGGCTCGCGAGTCTTCTGGACGGACGTTCGGCTGCCGGGAGAGATCCTCGACCCACTCGACCCGATGGCCATGCACGCTGTTCCGGAGGCCTCCGTCTTCGTCCTCGAGCCCCGGGACCTCTTCCCGGACGAACAGGGAGCCGCACGGGCCGAGGCGGCCGCGGCAACGATGCTCCAGTCCGACGAGGCGCCAGAGTCAATTCGAGGTCTCGTAGAGTTCCTCCGTATGCCGTCGCATGGTCAGCGACTGATCTCGGCGACGGGGCGTTCGGAATCTCCTTCTATCTTGGTGACGACCAATTCTCAACGCATCGCCATCGCGTACGCTCAAGATCGCCTCGAACCGCTGATGCGCGCGATGTTGGCCTCCGGGACCTGTCAGGTCGCCCTCTGGGCCGAGGCTCCCACGACGCTCACTTCGATCTTCGACGTGACCCTCGTCCTCGAGGGAGTCGGCCCCGCCGATTGGCGGAACGCCACCATTCGCTGCGAAAGGGGCATCTCCACCGGCGTGCTCGCGGGAGGGAGGGCGGTCCGGCTCGCCGATATCGAGCCGATCGCCACGGTCCTAGAGAAGTTTATTCCTTGACCATCGCGCCGATCGAGGTCATCCGTTTGATCTTGCCGTTCGCGAGCTCGAAGACGTCGACGAAGCGGACCGTCCAGAAGCCGCCCTCCTTCTTGGCCCCGTGGGCCGTGCCCTCGACGACCACCACGTTGTTCTCCTCCGTCATTCGATGGATCCTGGATTCGAACTCCGCGTCACCGAAATTCTGGATCCAGGCGGTCCGGCCCCGGGAACTGACGCCCGACGCAGGGACGCCGTCGGCATACTCTACCCACTCGGCATCCTCGGTGAGGAGCGAACCGACCTCCGAGCGTTTCGTGCGCGCGAGGTAGGCCTCGACGACCTTCTTGTTCGTACTCATGCGGGTGCCCGACCCGCGGTCCGAGGTAAATAGCCTCGCATCGGTCGAAGGGAAGTTCTTGTGACCGCGAAGGACGGTGGTGACAAAGGGAGGGTTTCGAAGGGGAGCTGAGGGCCGGTCTGGGTGTACTGTCCGGCCGGAAGTTCCTCTCCACCGCTCAGTCGCACGGACCACGCATAGGCTCTTACGACTCGCCAACGTGGACCTGCTTCGTAATGACACGGAAGTGCCCCACGTGCGGGAAGTCGGCGAGGCCCGCCCACCGATTCTGCAGTGCCTGCGGCCGGGCTCTTCCGAAAGATCGAGGGGATGAGCCCCTCGTGTGCACCGACTGCGGGGCTGAGGTTGACGACGAGAGCAATCGGTACTGCACGAACTGCGGGTCGAAGTTCGAGAACTGAGGTCCCGCGACCGCGTCGCCGGTCAACGACACCACTCGACGATCCACCCGACGTTTCGGTCCTTGGGTAGCGAACCGGAGATTCACCCCCGGTCAGGTATATTCAGAGGTCACCCTCTGGAGAGCCACGGTGCGACCCCGTCCGTTCGCAGGAGCTCCTCATGACCGACCGAGTCAATCGGCGCTGGCTGGTCGCGAAGCCACTGGAAGGCAAGCCGACCGCGGAGAATTTCCGGTGGGACGAGTCCCCGGTCCCCTCGGTACCCGACGGCCACTTCCTGGTCCGCAACCGCTGGCTTTCGTTGGACCCGACTCAGGTTCTCATGCTGCCCCAAGGCGATCCCCCGAAGGGTCCTGTGCCGATCGGGGGAGTGATGGGCGGGATCACCGTGTCGGAGGTGGTCGAGTCTCGCCACCCGGGGTTCTCGGTCGGGGACATCGTCCACGGTGAGATGGCCTGGGAGGACTACACCGTCTCGGACGGCTCGGGATTCAACCCCGCCTACCGGGTGCCGGACGGAGTTCCCCTCGACTGGGCGACCGGGGTGCTCGGCCTTACAGGATTGGTGGCGTACTTCGGCCTCCACGAGATCGGCAAACCGAGACCCGGAGAGACCTTCGTCATCTCCGGGGCGGCGGGCGGAGTGGGGTCGGTTGCGTCTCAGCTCGCCAAGATCGCTGGTCTTCGGGTCATCGGTATCGCCGGTAGCCCGACCAAGTGCGATTGGCTCGTCCAAGAGGCGGGGGTCGACGCGGCCATCAACTACCACGAGGAGGACGTTGCCCAGCGCCTGACCGAGCTTTGCCCGGACGGGATCGACATCTTCTTCGACAACCACGGCGGACCCCTTCTCGAGACCGCGCTCGACCGCTTGCGAACCGGCGGTCGCGTGATCCTCTGCGGGGTCACTGCCCACTACCTCGCCGACACCCGGCCACCGGGTCCCGCGAACCTGGTCCAGCTCATCATGGTCAACGGCCGCATGCAGGGGTTCCTGGGACGGGACTTCATCCCTCGTCGGGCCGAAGCGGTCGATGCCATGCTCCCCCTGTTGCGGTCGGGACGTCTCAAGGCGAAGGAGGACGTCCTGGAGGGTCTCCGGGAGGCGCCGAAAGGCCTCGTCCGTCTCTTTTCGGGAGACAACATCGGAAAGCAGCTCCTCCGGTTCGAGGAGCCTCCCGGAAGCGGAGGGGCTGAAGGTCAGGGACCTGCCTAGTCGGTCGTCCGGTCGCGGGGCGGCGCGAACCCAGCGATCGCATGAGGAGTCCCTATCGGATTTTCGAAACCGTATTGAGGTGCAGGCCCGTCCGGGCGCTCCCCGATGAGCGAAGACGCACTCACGGCGTCCCTCGACTCTGTCCGTCGCCTGGCGATCGTGAAACAGCATCTCGCCGGGCCGCTCCCCTCCCGGGTCACGGGGGATGCGATGCTATCGATGGTCCGGGACCTGGCGTACGTTCAGTGGGACCCCGTGGCCATCGTTGCCCCGTCCCACCTGCTCACGTTCTGGGCCCGGCTCGGGAACTTTCGACCAGCCCTTCTCGAGAGGCTCCTGTGGCAGGAGAAGGCGCTCTTCGAACACTGGACGCCGATGGCGTCGCTGGTGCTGACGGAGGATTATCCGCTCTATCTCTCGCTGATGGAGCGGTATCCGGAGTCGCTGACCCACTCCTGGGGCAACCACCGGGCGGCGGCCAAGAGGTTCCTCTCGGGGCACTCGGAGCTACGAAAGAAGGTCCTTCGGGAACTGAAGAAGGGGCCCCGTTCCATCAGCGAGTTCGAGGACCACCGCGCGGCGAAGGTCGACGGGAGCGATTGGTCGTCCGCCAGCGACGTCTCCCTCATGCTCTTCCACCTGCTGATGCGAGGCGAGGTGATGGTGGTCGGTCACGCGGGGGCCCAGAACCTGTGGGGCCTGTCGGAGGAGTTCCTGCCCGACTGGGTCGAACGGAAAGCGCTCTCCGCCGAGGAGGCCGCGCGGGAGGGCGCCCAACGGGCCATCCAAGCGTTGGGCACCGCGACCCAGAGGGAGGTCACCCTCTACTTCCCGAGGGGGCGGTACGAGGACGCGAAGGGAACCCTCGCCTCGCTCCGGGAGGAGTCGTTGATTCACCGGGTCACGGTCGAGGGAGGGACCGCTCGCGAGGAGCGGTACGTCCACCACCGCGACCTCGCACTGCTCGAGTCGCTCGAGCACGACCCCGTAGAGCCCCGCCTCTCCCTCGTGCCCCCCTTTGACAACCTGGTCTACAGCACGGAGCGGGGGCAGCGACTGTTCGGGTTCAACTACATCCGGGAACAGTTCCTGCCTAAGGAGAAGCGGCGGTTCGGCACGTACGTACTGCCGATCGTCTGGGGCGAGAGGATCATCGGGCGGGTCGACCCGCGCCTCGACAAGAAGAGCGGGACCCTCCTCATTCAAGCGGTCCACGCAGAGGCGGGAGCCCCTCGCGACCGCAAGGTCGCTGAGGAGATCGGCGAGACCATCTCTCGCCTCGCCCGCTTCGTGGGGGCCGAGAAGGTCGCCTACTCTTCTCGGGTGCCGTCCGAGTGGAGAAGCGCCCTCCACTGACCCGCGACCGGGTCGGGCCGCCTTCGGCTAGACACGTTGGTGGCAAGGCGGGCTGGCTCGGCCGACCCACCCCGGCACCAGACTCCGGAGAGTTCATTCGAAAGGTAGATGCCTCGTCGTCCAGCTCGGGAGCGGCTGAAGAAGGAAGGAGGGACTCATGCCACGGAGCAGAGCGTTTCCGCTACCGCAGCCGCTCTTCGACGAACCGGTCTTCAACGAGGGTCAGCCGATACCCGACCCCACCCGGTTCAAGGTTCCCCACCCGTCCGACGCGAAGCTCTATTCGCAGCTCCAGCAGCTGCTGTACAAGGACGTCGTGGGGTTTCCCCTCTCACGACTGCCTCCCGACGGTCTCTACAGCCTGGCCGACGCCTACGGCCCACACGGGCCGGAGGTCGTCCAGACGATCGAGTCGGCCGGGCACATCGTCTTCCACATGGTCGGCGACATCGGTGCGTCCACGGCGGCCAAGTACCCCGGCGAGGTCCGAGTCTCCGACCAGATCACCGCCGAGTGTCAGAACTCGCCGACCGAGAACCGTCCGTCCTTCCTCTACATCCTGGGGGACGTGATCTACGATTTCGGGGAGGCACAGTACTACTACGACCAGTTCTACGACCCATACCGGAACTATCCGGGACCCATCCTGGCGATTCCCGGGAACCATGACTCGTTCATTGTCCCCGGAACCGCCGCGGCCGCCGAACCGTTGGTGACGTTCCAGCGCAACTTCTGCGCGACCGAGCCGGTGGTGACCCCGGAGGCCGGTTCACTCCACCGCACCGCGATGACCCAACCCGGTGTCTACTTTGCGTTCGATGCCCCGTTCGTGAGGGTCCTCGGCCTGTTCTCGAACGCGCTCGAGGACCCGGGCGTGATCTCGAGCGAGAACGGGAAATGGTCCGCCATCCCCGACCATCAGCTCGATTTCCTGTCGGCGCAACTCGCGCAGGTCAAGAGCGAGAACTACCCGGGTGCCCTCCTCCTCGCCACGCACCATCCCCCGTTCAACTACGCGCCGCCCTCAGAAGGGTCGGGCGCCGGAGGGATCCACGGAGGGAGCCCGGCGATGCTGGCCCAGATCGACGAGGTCTGCAAGGCCGAGGGGGTGTATCCCCACGCCTTCCTCGCCGGCCACGCGCACAACTACCAACGATACACCCGAACGGTCGATCTGGCGAGCGGTCCGTACACGGTCCCATTCATCGTCTGCGGGGACGGCGGCCACGGCGTGGACGCCCTGGTACGGGCCAAGCTCGGGTCGGGTGCTGTGGAGCCGGCCGATGGGGCCGATGTCTCGTACCTCGACTCGTCCGCGGCGATCCCGGTCTCGGGACTGGTCCTCGACCGCCACGACGACCGGGACTACGGCTACCTGCGTGTGTTGGCGGACCCAACGACCCTCACCCTCGAGTTCTATCCGGTCGGTGCCGGCGCGGCGTTGGCGCCCGCCGACACCGTGTCGGTCGACCTGGCGAGCCACTCGGTTACCTCGAGCGTGTCCATCGTAACCCGCAGCAAACGCCAGAGCAGGCGCCCGTCACGGGGGCCGGTGAAGAAAGGAGCGGGCCGAGCGCACTAAAGGTCGGAGGACTCGCAGGGATTGCGTTTCCGAACGAGACTGGCGCGGTGTTTCACGACCCCTATCGTGGGGTTATCCCATGTCCGGGTGTCGAAGCGCCATGGCCCCGAAGTCGAAATCAAAGCCGGCCAAGCCAGCGAAGAGCAAGATCGCTCCCTGGGTCGCGAGCACCGCCGTGGTGGTCAAGGACCGCGCGAGCTCTCTGAAATGGTACACCGAGGTCCTCGGGATTCCCGTCGCGATCCCGGGCGACCATTGGGTGACGGTCGGGCAGGCTCGGAAGGGCGGAGCGATCCACCTGTGCCAAGGTTCCGAGCTCGACCCTCCGGCGCCCCTCGAGCCGGGCAACAGCGGAATCCTGCTCTTGCTCGACGGGGACTTCCAGGCGAACTGCGAGGAATTGAGGTCACGGGGCGTTGAATTCGTGGATGGGCCGACTCAGCGACCCTGGGGCTGGGACGCCACCATTCGAGATCCCGACGGCAACGAGCTGCTCCTGATGCCATCGGAGTAGGCTTCCGTCTACCGCCGAACGCGCGGGGCTTCCGCGACCCTCTGTGGGGCGG
>Ga0335077_10012694_pt1 | contig 10531 bp, 13 predicted proteins | sample Lox_Sample_31_FD_207151 | JGI IMG/M metagenome (GOLD analysis project Ga0335077, IMG submission 207151) | Soil microbial communities from Loxahatchee National Wildlife Refuge, Florida, United States - Lox_Sample_3.1 | ecosystem: Environmental > Terrestrial > Soil > Wetlands | place: USA...
GTCGCGCTCGCCCAAGCCGTGATTGCTCCAGCCCTGTTTGTCTTAGCCGTGCTCGCCGCAGCCCCGCTCGCCGCAGCCCCGCTCGCCGGCCAGCCGGACCATGGCCCGCCGCATCTGCGCCCGCGAGGGCGGCACGGGCAGGGAGGAGGGCCCGGCCGGGGGCCCGAACGCGTCGAGCATCAGCGCCACGAACCGCCGCCCGGCGGACGGCGCGTCCTCGCCGGTGACGTGCACCACCGCGGCGTGGGCGATCATCAGCAGGAGCAGGTCCTCGCCGGCGAACTCCTGGCGCAGCCGGCCGGCCGCCTTGGCCCGCCGGATGAGCTCGGCCATCCGGTCGTTGGCGAGCCGGCGCAGCCGCTCGATGTCCTCGTCGCCGGGCAGCGCCATCGACAGCAGGTCGGACAGGCCGCGGTCGCCGGCCTGCAGGTCGCAGATCCGCTCGACGTAGCTGACGAAGCCGGCCCACGGGTCCGGGATGGCCAGCGCCTGCTGCGCGGCCTCGGCGTACTGGGCGACCTTGTCGACGAGCGCGGCGGCGACCAGCTGGCTGCGGGTGGGGAACCTGCGGTAGAGCGTCGCGATGCCGACCCCGGCGCGCAGCGCGATCTCCTCCAGCGGCGCCTCGAGGCCGTGCTCGGCGAACACCTCCCGGGCGGCGTCGAGCAGCGCGGCCCGGTTGCGCTCGGCGTCCACCCGCAGCCGCCGCGGCGCCCCGCCGACGGGCGCGGTGCCGCCGGGCGCGGTGCCGCCGGCGCCGGCCGGGGCGGCCGGGCTGGCCGGAGCGTCCATGGCCTCATGGTAGATGTGGAGGACGCCCTCCGGAAACTGTTAGGGTGTTCCGGAGATCATCCTCCGGATACCCGCCCCTCCTCGCCGCTGGCGCGCCCGGCAGCGCCCAGAACGGAGAAGCCACGTGGAGAACGATCCCACGCCATTCATCCAGGCCCTGCGGCACTCCCACGACTCGCTCCGCGCGCTCGCCGGGCCGCTGACCGGCGCCCAGCTGGCGCAGCGTTCCTACTGCCCGGACTGGTCGATCGCCCAGGTGTTCTCCCATCTGGGGTCGCAGGCCGAGGTCTTCGGCCTGTGGCTCGACGCCGGCCTGAGCGGGCAGGACCCGCCCGGGCAGGACGCGTTCCTCCCGATCTGGGAGGCGTGGAACGCCAAGGCCCCGCAGGCGCAGGTGGCCGACTCACTGCAGGCCAACGAGGCGATGGTCCAGCGGCTCGAGTCGCTCGGCCCGGGACAGCGGGAGCGGTTCCGGCTGCAGCTGTTCGGGCAGGACACCGACCTGGCCGGCTTGGCCCGGATGCGCCTGTCCGAGCACGCGGTTCACAGCTGGGACATCGCCGTGGCGCTGGACCCGGCGGCAACGGTGGCTCCCGAGGCCACCGGCCTGATCGTCGGCACGCTCGGCCAGCTCGCGGCGTGGACCGGCAAGCCGGACGGGACCAGGCGCCGGGTGCACGTGTCGACGAGCGGCCCGCAGCGGGACTTCACGCTGGAGACCGGCGATGCGGTCACGCTCGAGCCCGCCGCGGCCGGGGAGCGCGAGGGGTCCGGCCCGGAGCTGCGGCTCCCCGCCGAGGCCCTCATCCGGCTGGTCTACGGGCGCCTCGACCCGGCCCACACCCCGCCCGTCGAGACCCGGGGGGTCGATCTCGGCGAGCTCCGCCCGATGTTCCCCGGCTTCTAGCAGCCCGGGCCGAAGCGAAAGGACCCCCCATGCGTCTCACCGCCAGGGCGCGTGACCTCCCCGCCCGCATCGCCACCGGCGGCTACATCCTCCACGCCGGCCTGGAGAAGTGGCAGGGCGACGAGATGCGGGCCAAGGCCCTGCACGGCGTGGCGTCCAACGCCTTCCCGGTGCTCCAGCGGATCCCGCCGGAGCGCTTCCTGCGCATCCTGGCCGCCAGCGAGATCGCCATCGGCACCGCCCTGCTCGTCCCGGTCGTGCCCAACGCCGTGGCCGGGGCGGCGCTGACCGGTTTCTCCGGGAGCCTCCTGGCGATGTATGCGCGCACCCCGGCCATGCGCAAGCCGGGCAGCATCTGGCCGAGCCAGGCCGGCGTCGCGGTCAGCAAGGACGTCTGGATGCTGGGGATCGGCCTCGGCCTGGTCGCCGACGGGCTCACCGGCCCGGCCGGGAACGGAACCGGATGACGGGCCGGACGCCCCCTCGCTGATCCGGCCGGGGAGACGGCGACGTATCACGGAACACAGCTGATCGAAGGGGAGCGACCAGATGAGTTTCGTGCAGATGTTCCAGTTCACCACCTCCGACCTGGACGGCATCCGCCGGGTGGACGAGGAGTGGCGGAAGGCCACGGAGGGCAAGCGCACCGTCCGGCGGGAGGTCATAGCGGCCGACCGCAACCAGCCGGGCCGCTACTTCGCGATCGTGTTCTTCGACTCGTACGAGTCGGCCATGGAGAACTCGAACCTGCCCGAGACGCAGGCCGCCGCCGCGAAGTACATGGAGCTGTCCGACGGGCAGCCGGTCTTCTACGACCTGGACGTCCTCGAGGACCGGACCTGACCGGCCGGAGCAGCTGAGGCGCCCGCCCCGGCCGCCGCTGTCGGCCCCATGCGGCACAGTGGCGGGTATGACCAGAGCAGAGGGCACCTTCGACATCGACCGCTTCGACACCCAGGACCCGCACGACGACCGCGACGGGGTGAAGCTGGCGCGGGCGCACATCACCAAGACGTTCCACGGGGATCTGGCGGGCACCAGCGAGACCGAGATCATCACGGTTCACACCGAGAACCCGGCCGCGTACGTGGGCATCGAGCGGGTCGACGGGACGCTGCACGGCCGCAAGGGCGGCTTCGTGCTGCAGCAGGAGGCGGGCGGCACGGGCGGCGTCCCGTGGATGACCTGGAAGATCGTCGAGACGACGGGGACCGGGGAACTGGCCGGGATCCGGGGCGAGGGCCAGATCATCATCGGCCCCGACGGCGGCCACAGCTACGTCCTCGAGTACGAGCTTTGACCAGCGGCCGGCTGCGCGGCACCAGGACCGTACCGCAACGGTTCGCTCGCTTACGTTTCGTATTACAGAAGCGGTATCATCAGAGCATGACAAGTGCGCTGACGGTCCGGCTGGACGAGGAGACCGCCCGCCAGCTTGCTGAACTTGCTGAGCACTACCGGAGCCGCTCGGCGGCCGTGCAGGAGGCCATCCGCCGTGCCTGGCGCCAGCTGCAGGAGGAGAAGCTCGACGCTGGCTATGCCGCCGCGGCCGCCGAAAACCCGCATTACCCGTACGAGTCCGCGGAGGAGGCGGCCGTGTTGCGCGCACGACGCCGCGCACGGCACTCATCCGGCGGCGCCGCGTGAGCGTGACGCCCCAGCGGGGACAGGTCTACCGATGCGATCTCGGCTACGGCCTCAAGCCGTGGCTGGTGGTGTCCAACAATTCCCGTAACCGGCTGCTCTCCGATGTGATCGCCGTCAGGCTCACCACCACGGCCCGCGATCTGCCGACGTGGGTCAAGCTGGCTCCAGGCGACCCCCTCACCGGCTACGCCAACGCCGACTGCATCGAGCAGCTCGGCCGGGACGAGCTCGGCGAGTATCTCGGAGCCCTCTCGCCGGCCACGATGCGGGCCGTCGGCCAGGCCCTGGCCATCGCGCTCGCCATCGCCTGACGGCCGGGTGGCCCGCCGCCACGGCTCCCGCGTTCAGCGCCCGTCGCGGCGGTCGCGGGCGCCGGCCACCACCGCCTGGCCGAGGCTGATCCCGCCGTCGTTCGGCGGTACCCGCGCGTGCGTCAGCACCCGGAACCCCGCCTCCTCCAGCAGGTCCACGACCTGGCCGAGCAGCAGCAGGTTCTGGAACACGCCGCCGGACAGCGCCACCGTGCCCAGCCCGGACCGCTCCCGCAGGGCCGCGCACACCTCCGCGACGGCGGCCGCCACGCCGCGGTGGAACCGGGCGGCGACGGCCGCGGCCGCGGCCCCGGCCAGCAGGTCCTCCGCCGCCGCCCGCACCAGGTCGGCGCCGCGCACCCGCAGCGGGCCGGCCTCCCCGGCGGGACCGGCCGCGCCCGGCTCCACCGAGGCGCGGTAGGCGCCGCGCTCGGCCGGGTCGGCCCGCTGCTCGAGCTCGATCGCGGCCTGGCCCTCGTAGTTGATGGTGTCCCGCACCCCCAGCAGGCCGGCCACCGCGTCGAACAGCCGCCCGGCGCTGGAGGTGAGCGGGGCGTTGACGCCCCGCCGCGCCATCGCCACCACGTCCGGCCACCGGCCGGAGTTGCGCCCCGCGACCTCCAGCCCGGCCGGCACCTCGCCCGCGTAGGCGGCGTCGAGGTACGCGGCCGCCATCCGCCACGGCTGCCTGATGGCCGCGGCGCCGCCGGGCATGGGCACCGGCTCCAGGTGGCCCGCCCGCTCGAAGCCGGCCAGGTCCGCGAGCAGGAACTCCCCGCCCCAGATCGTGCCGTCGTCCCCGAACCCGGTGCCGTCGAACGCCACCCCGATCACCGGCCCCCCCTCCCCGTTGTCGGCCAGGCAGGAGGCGACGTGCGCGTGGTGGTGCTGGACCCCGGCCAGGTCCACGCCGTCGAGGTCCAGCGCGTACTTGGTGGACAGGTACTCCGGGTGCAGGTCGTACGCGACCACCTCCGGGTCGGTGTCGAACAGCCGCCGGAAATGGGCGATCCCCTCGGTGAAGGACCGCAGCGTCTCGAAGTTCTCCAGGTCGCCGATGTGGTGCGAGACGAACGCCCGGTCCTCCACCGCCAGGCAGAACGTGTTCTTCAGCTCCGCGCCGCAGGCCAGCACCGGCCGGGGCAGGCGGGCGGCGAGGCCCAGCGGCTCCGGCGCGTAGCCACGGGAGCGGCGCAGCAGCGTCTCCCGGCCGCGCAGCGGCCGCACCACCGAGTCGTCGGCCCGGATGTGGATCGCCCGGTCGTGGGTGAGGAAGGCGTCAGCGATGCCCGCCAGCCGGGCCAGCGCGTCGCCGTCGGCGTAGGCGATCGGCTCGTCGGAGACGTTGCCGCTGGTCAGGACGATAGGGCGGCCGAGCTCGGCGAGCAGCAGGTGGTGCAGCGGGGTGTAGGGAAGCATGATCCCCAGCTGGCGGTTGCCCGGCGCGACCGCGCCCGCGACCGGGGCGCCGGGCCGGCGCGGCAGCAGCACGACCGGCCGCCGGGCGCCGGCCAGCAGCGACCCGCCCGTCTCGTCCACCTCGCACAGCTCCCGCGCGGCCGCCACATCGGCGGCCATCAGTGCGAACGGCTTGTCCTCGCGGTGCTTGCGGGCCCGCAGCGCCGACGCGGCGGCCTCGCTGCCCGCGTCCACGGCGAGGTGGTATCCCCCCAGCCCCTTGACCGCGACCACCTGCCCCCCGGCCAGCAGCCGGGCCGCTTCGGCCAGGGGGCTGCCCGCCAATTCGTTTTGCTGCGTATCGAGCAGGCGCAGCCGCGGCCCGCAGGCCGGGCAGCAGACCGGCTGGGCGTGGAACCTGCGGTCCGCCGGATCGTGGTACTCCGCCGCGCACGCCGCGCACATGGTGAACGGCGCCATGGTGGTCAGCGGCCGGTCGTAGGGCACGCCGGTGACGATGGTGAACCGGGGCCCGCAGTTGGTGCAGTTGATGAACGGGTAGCCGAACCGCCGGTCCGCCGGGTCGGCCAGCTCGGCCAGGCAGTCGTCACAGGTCGCACCGTCGGCCGAGACCAGCGCCCGGCGGCGGCCGGTGCGGTCGCTGGCGACGATCGCGAACCCCGCCGCGCCGGTGGGGGCCATCGCCGCCGCCGTCACCCGGTCCACCCGGGCCAGCGGCGGCGGCTGCGTCTCCAGCAACCCCAGAAACTGCTTAACGCATGCTGCCGCGCCCTCGACCTCTGCGAACACGCCATCGACGTCGTTGCCGACCCACCCGGCCAGCCCGAGCCGGGTGGCGAGGGAGTACACGAAGGGGCGGAAGCCCACCCCCTGCACGATGCCTTCCACCCGGACCGATGCCCGGACGATGCTGGCCACCCGGCCAGTCTGCCGGTTCCGGTCCCGGCCGGCCAGCGCCCGCCCGGCCGGGGCGGCAGTCAAAATCGTTATGCCCGGCTACCGTCATGAGGGACGATCTCCGTAGCATGGTAATTCGCCGGCTTCGGGCGGCGATGCCGGGACTGACGGCCTGGGGGGCGGCGTCCCGGCTGTACGGGGGAGGAGAGATCCATGAAGGCTTTGCGCTGGCCGGCCGGGTCAGCGGTGATCCTGGCGGCGCTGCTCGTGGCCGGCTGCGGCGGCGGCGGTTCGGGGACGGCCGGGTCCGGTGGCTCGTCCTCGCCGGGCGTGTCGGCCTCCGCCGGGCCGGCCCCGGACGCGGCCGCGCTGCCCAGCCAGGTGAAGTCGGCGATGAAGAACGCGACGAGCTTTCACATCTCGGCCGTGGTGACGCAGGGCGGGTCCAGGGTCTCGGCGGACATGAGCATGACGCGTTCCGGCGACATGTCCGGGACGATGTCGGTCAGCCGGACGCCCGTCAAGGTGCTGGTGACGCAGGGCCAGGCGTACCTCAAGGTGACGTCCGGCCTGCTGAAGTCGCAGAACCTCCCGACGGCGGCCTGCACGCTCATCTGCGGCAAGTACCTGAAGGTTCCGGCCAGCCAGGCGAAGAGCATGCTGAACGGCATGGACATGTCGTCCTTCCTGGGCCAGGTGTCGCTGCCCCGGCTGAGCTACGTCCGGACGGTGACCGTGAACGGCCAGCCCGCCTGGCAGATGCGGGCCAGCGACGGCAGCACGGTCTACGTGGCGGCCCACGGGCCGCCCTACCCGCTGCGCATGACGAAGGGCTCCAGCCACGCCGACTTCACGCAGTGGAACGCCGTGACCATCCCGCCCCCGCCGCCCGCCAGCCAGGTGGTGGATCTCAGCCAGCTGGAGCCGTGAGCCGGGCCGGCCGGATGACTGGAGCAGCGAGCCCGGGCCGGCCGGATGTCAGTGCTCTCTGGTAGGACCAGACCATGACCGGGCACGGTATGCGGGCCGGCGTGGTGCTGCCCGGCGGGACCGCGAACCAGCAGCTGGACCAGGCCGTCCTGGCCGAGCAGGCCGGGTGGGACGGCGTGTTCGTCTGGGAGGCCGGCTACGGCGTGGACGCGTGGACGCTGCTGGCCGCCATGGCCGCCCGTACCAGCCGCGTCCGCCTCGGCACCATGCTCACCCCCCTGCCGTGGCGGCGCCCGTGGAAGGTCGCCAGCCAGGTGGCGACGCTGGACCAGCTGTCCGCCGGCCGGGCGATCCTTGCGGTGGGCGTCGGCGCCATCGCCACCGACCTGCCCGACACCGGCGAGGTCACCGACATCCGCGGCCGGGCCGAGCGGCTCGACGACGGGATCGGCCTGATGCGCGCCCTGTGGGCCGGGTCGACGAGCTACCACGGGCCGCACTACGACTACGAGTGCGGCCGTGATGATCTCAACCGGGCCTGCCGGCCCGTCCAGGAGCGGATCCCGGTCTGGGTGGTCGGCGCGTGGCCGCGGCCGAAGTCCATGCGCCGGGTGCTGCGCTGCGACGGCATCATCCCGCAGTTCGAGGTGGGGGACCGGGAGGCCGGGCCGGACGATGCCCGGGCCGCGCGGGACTGGCTGACCGCGCACGGGGCCGGGCCGGGCCTGGACATGGTGGCGGAGGGCGAGACCCCGGCCGGTGACCCGGCCGCGGCCGGGGCGCAGGTCGCGCCCTGGGCGGATGCGGGCTGCACCTGGTGGCTGGAGACCCGGTGGGAGATGCCGCACGACTCCCCGCAGCGCATGCGCGAGATCGCCGAACGGATTGCCGCGGGCCCGCCTGCCCGGCCCGCGTGAGGTAGCCCGCCCGCCGTCCCGCTCCGGCAGGCGGGCTACCAGCCCCGGAACTGGCCCTGCGCGCCCCAGAAGGCGGCCAGCACCGCCATGCCCGCCAGCCCGGCCAGGGCGGCCAGCAGGCGGCGGGCGGGATGGCCGGCCGACCAGCGCAGGCCCAGGGCCGTGAGCCGCCGGGCCAGCCCGATCACGATGTAGAGCGACCCGGCCAGCGACAGGGCCAGCAGGGCGATGCCGACCGCATCGACCGCGGCCACCGCGTAGTCGTGGCCGGCGACCGCGGTGGAGGCCAGATGCGCCTGCCGGCCCGCGGAGCGCCACAGCGCCCGGTTGATCTCGGGCAGGTGCAGCAGGAGGTACCCGATGCTGAACGCGAGCAGCGGGATGACGCACAGCACCCAGCCGGTCACCATGATCCGGGCGTGCCGGCGGAGGCCGGTGACGCGCGGGTCCCCGGGCCCCCGGGATACGGCGTTGCGCACGATGGGCACGACGCGGGCGAACAGGTCCGGCACGCCGGCGAGGTCGCTCAGGATGAAGTAGCCGTCGAAGCGCACGAACGGGAGCAGCTGCTCGGCCATCTCCAGGTGCGTGATGGCGATGACGAGGAGCAGGATCTCGGCCGAGGTGACCGAGTAGATGCCGGCCAGCGCCAGCATGAAGATCAGGTTGAAGTACAGGCCGCCCAGGTCGGTGCGCAGCCGGCCGGCCCGGCTGAGCCGGTAGGAGTCGGTGACGTTGGTGAAGAACGACGGCCAGACCAGGTAGATGCCGACGCCGACCACACCGGGCCGCGCGCCGCCGTAGCGGCAGCCGACCGCGTGCCCGCACTCGTGGAACACGGCGGAGACCACCGAGAGGCCCAGCACGATGAGCAGGTCCACCGGGTCGCGCAAGACCTGCTGAAGGCCCCCGCCCAGCCCATGGGCGGCGAACAGCCAGCAGTCCACGGCCAGGACGCCGACCACGACGGCAACGACCAGGGGCACGCGGAACAGCGGCCGCAGGAGCGCGCCCGCGGCGTTCGCCGCGCGCTCGGGCAGCAACGTGCCCCGCGCCCCGAGCGCAAGCAGCGGATTGGCCTTCGGCGGGACGGCCGGAGCGGCCTCGTCGGCGACGATGCCGAGCGGGAGCAGCTTCGACGTGATGAGGTGGCGGACCTGACCGGCGGTCAGCGACCGGCCGAGGTGCTCGCTGACGAACTCGGCGATGGCGGCCGGGTCGCGGGAACCGTCGATGCGGCAGGTCACCTGGTACAGCAGCGGGGACATCTGGATGACCTGGCCGTCGGGCCGCCGCACGAGCGAGGGCGGCTGGCGGTAGCCGGAGCCGGAGTACTCGCCGAGCAGTTCCACCCCGCCGGCCAGCCGGGGCGGCGCACCGGCCCCGGGCCCGCCTGCCGGCATCGTGATGGATGCCGTGCGCCCGGTGCTCGCGTGCCCGGTGCTCGTGCGCCCTGTGCTCGCGTGCCCTGTGCTCGCGTGCCCGGCGGCCAGGGTCATGTCCCGCTCCTCTCGTGTGCGCGCCCTCGGCAACCCCAGGAGCTGCCGGGAGGGCGTGGCCCGGCGCTGGAGGGCAAGCGGGAGGGCCGCCCAAGAGGCCGTGGGCGGCCCTCCCTTCCCCCCATTCGGAAGGCTTGCATTCGGCGCGAGCCGGACAAGTGCTAGCCGATGATGCTGCCGTTGCCGCTTCCGCCGACGCCTGCGCCGAGGATGCCGATGCCGTTGCCGCTGAAGTTGCCGCTGAGGACGTTGAAGTTGTCGCCGCTCAGCACGTTGACCCCGCTGGAATGTGCCCGGGAGCTGCACCACAGGGTTTCGCGGCTCGGAAGCAGCTCGGCGTGCTCGAGCTCGAGGTCCTGCATTGTCACGGCCGGAAGAGTGGACATGAACCCTCCTTCGGGAGTGATCTGCCTTCGGCCGGGCAGATCAGGCTTGCCCGCGTCAGCGGGTGCCCGGGTCTCTGTGACCCGCCCGGCGCCCCTGTGGCGCCGGACCCGAACCTAGTGTACGCTCACTGCCGTACATTCTGTTCGGCTATCACCGTACAGTACTCTTTACCCCGGGGTCAGGCAAGGGCTACGGATTGCGACCGGAGCCCATCACGCGGAGACGGCTGGGCTGGCCATGACGGCGCATGCGGCAGGGGGCAAGCAGGATCCCCCGCTGGGCCAGCCGCTCGGCGCCGCCCCAGCCGCGGACCAGGACATCAACCCGCTCCAGCATCTGATCCACCAGCGGCTGCGCGAGCGGGGCTGGTCGTACGGCGAGGTGGCCCGGCGCGGGGGACTGCCCCGGTCCACCGTCTACACCCTCGCGACGACGCGGAACCTCGCCCGGCCGCCGCGCCCGGCCACCCTCGACGGCCTCGCCAAGGGCCTCGACGTGCCGGTCTCGGCCGTCCGCGCCGCCGCAGCCGAATCCACCGGGCTGCACTACTACGACGAGGTCCCGGCCGGGCGCGGGCCCGCGGGCGACCCCGAGCGGGAGCTGCTGATCGCCAGCATCGACGAGCTGACGCCCGAAGACCGCCGTCACGTGGCCGCGCTCGTCGAGTCGCTGCGGAACAAGGCCGCGCAGGAGCAGGCGGACGGCTAGCCGCCACGCCGGCCCGAGGGCCCGGGGGCGGGCCGGAGGACGTGATGCTCCCCCGGCCCGCTGCCCGCGGGCACCTCAACTCCCCCGGCCCGCTGCCCGCGGGCACCTCAACTCCCC
>Ga0335077_10012695_pt1 | contig 10530 bp, 14 predicted proteins | sample Lox_Sample_31_FD_207151 | JGI IMG/M metagenome (GOLD analysis project Ga0335077, IMG submission 207151) | Soil microbial communities from Loxahatchee National Wildlife Refuge, Florida, United States - Lox_Sample_3.1 | ecosystem: Environmental > Terrestrial > Soil > Wetlands | place: USA...
CAATCCCGACATCGTGGCCGATCATTTCCGCGGCTACGGCGGCACTATCCTCAGCACCACGTTGAGTCGTGATCAGCAGGCGAAGGTGGAGAAGGTTCTGAGTAAGAAGGCAGCCTAAGCTACCTTTCGCCCTATCGACGATCGAAAGGATTGGTTCAAATAAATTAACCATTCCAAAGTAGATTGGGTGATTAGCTCGGCAGGGTAACCTGCAGGGCAACGAGACCCGAAAAAACCGACGGCTCTGCGAGGAGCAAGCTGGGGTTTGGAACCGCAAAAGCGGTGATCGCATCAGGGGCTGCGACGGTGCACGCATCCACGCTGTTGGCTCCTTCGCAAGAGCTGGCAGCTAGAGCGTAACCAATGCCGCAGCCCTTTTACTTCTCCCCTGCCACGAGACTAGGCAAAACTCGAGACCCTCGGCAAAAGCGTACGGTTTGCCCGGTGGGCCAGCTTGCGCCATGTTTTGAGATGAGAAGACATGACCCGGGATCGGTTGTCCTGTGGGCGGACCGCAAAGTAACTCGTGAAGCGCTCGAATACCATGGCTGCAACGTGCGACGAGGAGGAAGGCCCAGTGGGGTAAGTGACCATATTGAGCTGCGACATTAGCATCGGAGAGGTGGATCGTGAACGAACCAGAATCGTCACCCAAAAAGCGCGACCGCGACGATGAAAAGAAGCGGCAGGAGCAAACTCGGCGTCAGTTTCGTTTCGGCATCAGCTACTTGATCGCGAGCCTAACTGCCTTGTGGTTGTTCCAGGTATTCGTCGTGGCTCCTCAGACCCGGGGCACAGAAATTCCTTACAGCGAGTTCAAGAAAAAACTGGCTGATGCCCAAATCGTAAAGGTAACAATCGGCGAAAGAGGCATCGTGGGTGAGATGAAGAACCCATTGCCGAACTCCAGAAGATCATCCAGTTTTTGAAGGTGGCTTCGTCCGCCCCGCCCACATCCTTGTAAGCGACCGTGACATCCTCCGGCTTGACCACGATCGCTTTGCTCTTGCCGACCCCAAAGATGCCGCCCGGCCCTCCGCTGGCGGCCGCTCGCTGATAGGCCATGTACCAGAAACCGCCGAGCAGCACCAGCGGCAGGAGGTTGAGCAAAATGCCACCGACAGGATTCGGCGGGCGTTCGAAGCGGTAAGTTACACTTGCGGTTTGTAACTCTTCAATCAGCTTGGGGTCGCCGCCAGGCGCAGGAATGGCGTTGAATGGAACCATAGGTCGAGATTCGTCCGGTTTAGGTGGACATATTCCAAAGGGAGTGCTGCTCGTCGGCCCGCCAGGCACCGGCAAGACTCTGCTGGCCAAAGCTACAGCTGGCGAGGCCCAGGTCGCGTTCTTCGAGACCAGCGGCTCCGAGTTTGTCGAGATGTTCGTTGGCGTGGGCGCCGCACGCGTGCGAGACCTGTTCGAGCAGGCGCGTAAGGCCGCTCCCGCGATCGTTTTCATTGACGAGATTGATGCCATTGGTCAGAGTCGCGGAGGCGTGATGCGGCTGGGAAGCAATGACGAGCGCGAACAGACTCTCAACCAGTTACTGGCGGCGATTGACGGCTTCAAAACCGACGCCAGCGCCCCAGTGATCATCATGGCTGCCACGAATCGCCCCGAGGTACTCGACCCGGCACTTCTGCGCGCGGGCCGCTTTGATCGCCAGATCGCATCGGCAATCCAGACCTTGTCGGTCGAGTGCAAATCCTGAAGATTCATGGTAAGGATGTAAAGCTCGCGTCAGACTTTGACCTGGAGCGGGCCGCCCGGATCACAGCTGGGTTCAGCGGAGCTGATCTGGCGAATGCCATGAATGAGGCGGCGTTAGGCGCTGCCCGGCGCAAGTCCACGGCAGTCACGTTGAATGATTTCGAGGCCGCCATCGAACGAGTCGTTGCGGGTTCCGAGAAGAAAAGTCGCGTAATGAACGAGCAGGAACGAACTACGGTCGCATATCACGAGTCTGGCCACGCACTGGTGGCTGAACTGGTGCCGCATGCTGAACCGGTCAGCAAGATCAGCATCATTCCGCACAGCCGTGGTGCCCTGGGCTACACGATGCAGATGCCAACGGAAGACCGCTATCTGCTCACGGTCGATGAACTCGACGACCGGATAGCCGTTATGTTGGGTGGGCGGGCTGCCGAAGTGGTGGAATTCGCTACTATCAGCACCGGGGCCAGTGACGACATTATGCGAGCGACTGACTTGGCCCGCCGTATGGTCACCGAGTTTGGCATGAGCGACAAACTCGGCTCGGTGCGCTACGCAGGTCAACAGCTACAATACTCGCGGACATCGGTCGAGGACAACAGCCAGATCAGTCCAGAGACTCGTCAAGTGATCGACGGAGAAGTCCAGCGTCTCGTGACCGAACAATACAAGCGTGCCCAGGAATTGTTGAAAACGCATCACCCGGCCCTGAAGATATTGGCCCAGCAACTGCTGAAGCAAGAGACGGTGAGCGGCAGTGCCGTGAAAGAGGCACTGGAGAATAGTCCGAGCCCTGGACCTGCTGCCGATGGTACCCACGCTGAAGAATCACCTCAAAAGGTGCACGGCTGAGCTTGTGGGAGTGTTTCCAGCCCTTCTTGTCTTTCGTCTCCCAGTCGGAACCGGCTGGGTCAGAATAAAAGACCAAAATGTTCTCGCGCAGTTCCGGAGTTACGCAGGCAAAGATGTTTTCACTTGCATGGGTGGCCGATCGGAGAGGGCAGTTGAGGAGCTCCGAGTCGAGAAACATTCCAGCCACACGATTCGGAGCGCGGCGACTGTCGGTACCGAGAGGTACAAGCCCGCGATGCCTCCCACCTGACCTCCCACCATGAGCGCAAATACGACGGTCAGGGGCTGTAGCTCCAGCTTGTCACCCATGATGCGAGGCGAGTTGACATAATCCTGCACCAGCCTCCACAGCACCAACAATCCCGCCATCCAGATCCAGTGCGCGTGCGTGAGGAAGCCAATTGTCAGAATAGCCACGGTTGAAGCGACCCATCCCACCGCGGGAAGGAATTCCAGAATGCCGCCCAGAACACCCAACGCGATCGCATACGGAAACCTCAGAACCAGCATGGAGACGCTATAAAAGACGAAGGACAGTGCGGCCAGGGCGAACTGTGCGCGAATGTACTTGGCGAGCATCGAGTCGACCTGCCGCACGATTTCCTTGACCACTCTCGGGTCCCCCCGCCGTCCAACCGCATCGAAAATCGCATCCGCCATCCGACGCCCATCTCGCAAAATGAAGATTGCCAGAATAGGGATGGCGAAGAGCCAGACCGCGCTTGCGGCGACATACGCTGCGGACGCCGCCCCGCGCTCGAAAACCCGGGCAATGAAGTCATGGTGACGAGCCAACCAGTCCTGGATCCGCAGTTGCTGCTCGGCGCTCAAGCCATGCCTGCCCCCCAGACCGGCGGCACCCTTTTCGTTTGAAAGATCTTGCAAGATCTGGGGCACAGACGCGTTGAGGTTCTTTATTTGCGCTGCAAGGTGCGGACCGAACTCGTACCCCAGGCCACCTAGCACAAGCGTACCGATCAGATACACCTGTGCAATCGCCCAAGTGCGATTCTTCTGACCCAGCCGAGAGTGCTGTTGTACCAGCGTGACCGCGGGCTCCAGCAAGTAGGCAAACAAAAGAGACAGCAGCAAAATGAAGAAGGCACCACGCGCCCGATAGAGGATAGCCGCCGCGACCAGGAAGAGTGCCACGGTCGTGACCACATTCCCCGCTCGATCGTCAATTGAGAACATGCTCTCCTCCCGAATATCCCCCATCCGCGCTGTTCAGCACCTTGCAACCCTTGTACTCTCAGGGGCGACTAGGCGGCCCAGCGGGAGCCGGGCTGCTAAGCTACGCCGGCCTTTTCCGGTGCTTCTTTCGCAACAACCAGCCGCACGTTGACCAGATGTTGGATTGGTCCTTGGCGCGTAGGACATCACTGACCTCATCAGGCGGCTCTACTCTGCATTTTGGGCAAGCTGTGAATCGCGGCCGCAAAACCTACCAGTGCTGCTCCGTCAAAGATGAGGTCGATGCCGATCACTATGCCAATGAAGTAGATACTCGCTGCAGGCCAAGTGGTCAAAAGGTATATGCCCAGAACGACTGAGACCAGTCCCGAAAACACCGTCCATCCCCACCTGGGAAACTGAATAGCGCTCGCGGCGACTCCGCGGAACAGCCCTCCGACAATAAAGAGGGCAGCAAGCAGCATGGTCACTCCTTGTGCGCCCGCGTCCGGGTGACGAATCAAGAGGTATCCAGTCACTCCCCGGATGGTCGCGTTGAGCACGTACAGCAAGAACCCGTGCCAGCTAAAGGCGTAAAACGAACTCACGAGCCACGCCACTCCGCTGATCAAAAGGACCCAACCTAAAGCTAGGATTGAGAAGGTGGTTGCGGTCTGCGCCTTGCCTACGCAAACCACGCCAAGAATTATCAGCAGAATGCCGGAGACGAGGAACCAGCCCCAGGATTTCCTGACTTGCTCGAGGCCAGCGGCGATAAAATCACTAACATTGGTCATTGTTTTTCTCCTTTAGCACATTGCCATCGTTCGGCTTTTATCGGCCCGGCAGCACCATCAAATCGTCAACTGCCACTTAATAGGAAGGAAAGGTGCAGCGCGACATATCGATCACTCCTCAAGTTGCGTCTTGATCGTAGCAAGCGATTTTTCAAGCGACGATCTCGTTTTGTCGACAGCAACCTTCCTCACCATGCTGCCCTTCGGCCCGGTAAGCCCTGCCTGTTCCGATCCCTTCGCAGTAATCAGGTAGAAGCCTCCGGCCTTGCGCGGTATGCAAAAATACAGGTCAAGTGCCGTCTGAAAGTAGTGACTCGCGTAGAGCTGCTTGATAGCGACCACATCAATCGGGCCATGAGCACCTGTCCTGTGCGCGGTAATCTGGTGATTGATCCGAAGGGTGGGCTTGAGCCCGAACTTTACTTTTTCCCAGTAGAAAACAGAGGAACTATCTGGAAGAGATGCCTTCGGGTAATCAAGAAGATAGGAATGAAACGCTGGCAGTTCCTCCGGTAGGACCGTGGAACGGGATAAGAGAGAGCGAAACTGTTCGCTGACTTGGGCGGGGACCTTCTTGTCCCGGTAGGTGCCTAGGGCCGCGTCTCCGCCTTTTTGGTATGCGAGCAGGGCTTCCAACGCCATTTTCTTGGCCAGCTCGTTGACCTGGTTCACTGGGTCGGCGCTCGACCAGTCAATTCTGTTTCTAAATTCTTCGATGTTCTCTGTCGGCAACTGCACCTCGCAATTCCCGGGCTTGCACTTTTTCAGATCGTCCACGTCATCTGCATCGATTCCAAACCCACGAAGATCGGAAAGTTGGGGCGGGTCAGAGAAGCGTTGGATCGCCAGATAGTTTGGAAGGGACTTGAGCCTGTCGAGATCTCCTGCCAGCTGCACATACGCGCTGGGCTGCGCTTTTATGAAAACCGCTCCGAACACAAAGACCTCGGAAGGCGTCGGCGAATCCAGCACCTTCGCGACGGCTTTGCCGTGCTCGATTCCAGCGATCTCCGAATCATTCAGTCCAATGTTTTGCTTGAAAAACGTGTACAGCCCCGTTTCTTGCGAATGACAGGCGACCGCGCATGCAAGGAGCAAAAGTGCTGAGCGAACGCAATTCGTCACGAAAACCTCATCTAAATCCCGTCCGCGTGGTGGCTATCCCGACTCATGGTTTCCCCCCGGCTGCCGGGGGAAGGAACTGTTCCCGCGCATCCTTCGGCACGCTGAACGGAGTGGCGGACTTTGGGTCGGGGCTGAATTTCGAGAATGTTGCAGGATTGTCACGAAAATGGCTTTCCAGTGTCTTTATGCGGGTTCCGTCGGCGGGATGGTCGGAGAGAAGCTGAGGAAGTTGCTTAATGTCTGCGTTCTGGAAATCTTGAAATAGCCAGACAAGTCCCCACGGGTTGTAACCGGCGGCCGCGCAGATGTCGGATCCAGTGACGTCTGCTTTGGATTCGGCATCGCGCGAGTAGCCGAGCGAGTGCAGTTGCCCGATCAGTGCGATAGCAATAACGTGGGCCCTGGTTGGGCCCAGCAAAATAGCAGCCGCAATCTCGCGCTCCTCGATCTTCTTCTCCTTTTCCATGAGGCTTAGGCTGTCGCGGTGGATCGTGTGGGACACCTCATGGCAAAGGGTCCCGGCCAGCTCCTCGGTGTTCCTTGCGAAATACAGCAACGAATCCACCACGTAGACGTTACCGCCAGGCGTCGCAAACGCGTTGGGCTGGGATTCATGAACCAGGAAGAACTTGAATGGGTGCGGGTACCGAGGCTGGGCCACCCGAGAAATCGCATCCGCCACGGGCTTCAGGCTGTCGTAGAGGGGAGAGGATTCGATGATTTCTCCCTTATCTCTCAGTTGCTGGTACATCGCTAGCCCAAGCTCGGTTTCCTGGTCGGTCACCGGCTCGGGACGTGGCGCCTGAGCCACGCACACGAGCGTGAAGATCAACGACAGTGGGACGATTCCGAATCCCCGTTTCACGAGCCTTGTCGTGAGCATTGTCTCCCTTTCCTTTAACGGCATCTTTCGACGATGCGCAGCCGCAGTCCTGAGTCCTTAGGATATTTTCCCTTCCAGCGGGAGGTCTTTCGACCTCCCGCTGGACATGTGCATGAACCGGGTTGAATTGTGCCGGGTTACGAGGCCTTGGCTTTTGCAGCCTCTGCTTTTGCCTTGAGTACTTGGACCTTGGCCTGCGTCTGACGCTGCATGGCCTCACGTCTGTCTTTTGCCTTTTGCAACTGAGCTTGTATCTTGGAATCGAGTTGATTGATCTTTTCCTGGAGCTTCGCTTTGCGGTCGGCCTGAGCCTTGGCATGCTCTGCCTTCATTTGAGCGAGGTCGGCCTTCATGGCGGCGACTTCCTCGTCATCAACGGTGTCTCTCACCTCCGACAGTGAGCGCCGGAACACTGACCCGCCGATTGCTTCCATACGGGTGTCGACGGGCGTGGTCCAGTCCTCTTCAATTTCAGCAACTACCGCGACTTTGTTCGCCGTTAAGACTTTGGTGACGTCGTCGATGAAATCCTCGCCGATGCGAGCGTTGTTCAGGTCCACCGCCCCGCCGGCTAGAACGCCTGCGCTGGCACCGATGGCTAAGCCAACCGGCCCGCCCAGCAGACCGATGAGACTTCCAAACGACGTGCCGAGCAGAGTGCCGATCGGCCCGGAGTCATCCCCTTGCTTTACCGTTGCGGTGCCATCTGCGTGTTTCGCCAGCACGGCGTAGGCGTAGACGCTGATGCTGCCTTCGCCGTCCAGTTGCAGAAGGGCTTTTTTCCCTTCGTACGCTTTGCTTTCACTGTCAAAAACCACCACCAGCATGCGATCCATAAATCATCTCCTATTCTTGAGTGTGAAATTCTTCCTCCCAACACCTCTCGTGTCGCTTTCTATCTGGCTAGTCTCGTTCGTTCATACCCACCGCCTTCCGGGGTCCTGACTCCGGGTACTGCTGCAGATCGCCGAATTGCTTCGCGCTCCCGTGCGCTTGGTCGTGTCAGCAATTCCTCGAAGATTCGTTCACCGCCCGATCTACGGCTGCCACCAATTCTTCTGGATTAAACGGCTTATGCAGGAAACAAACGGCACCCTGCTCCAAGCCGCAGGCTGCTGCTCTTGCCCGGCGCTGGCAGAGCTACCTCCGGCCCCATCCGTTCTTCACCCGACGGTACACGCACGGTTTCCAGTTGGCGGGCCGCCGGCGATAATTGTGCATTGTCGGCCGCGTGAGGTCTGTCCACAATGGCTCACTTTCTTGGAAATAGGTTCGGAATTCAGACTGCCGCTGTGGAGGTTTTGTTAGGCGCTTTTAAGAGCATGGCCGCAGGTAACCCGATGATGTCGGCGGCAAAGAGCCGAGCCTCTCGATTATCGGTGGGCAAGAATTCGACGATGCAGAGCCAGTCCTTCTCATCTTGCCAGTATGGCTCGAAATCGTCTTTGTGCTTTGTTCCCAAGATCGCCAGATCCTTTTCCCAGAGTTTTGGTTAAAAACTCGCGATACACAGACGATACACAGAGCGTCGGTTCCTTGGTATTCCCTCCTGCTATTTACAGGGCATTAGGGTGCGACCGGTGCCTTGTAATTACTACGTGATCCGACAGGACATCGCCCTTTCACGGCGGTAACACGGGTTCAAATCCCGTCGGGGACGCCAAACATTCTCAACAGGTTACGAGGAAAGTCCCTGGGACTCACGATACACAGAAAATACACTCTGTTTCGGCCGGATCATGCCCACCACTTTGCTCTGGGCGGCTCGCTTGTCCGGACCAAGAGCTTGGGTGTAAGTGTCGAGAGTCATCCGCACCGTTGCATGACGCAGCAGTTCCTGTACAACTTTGACATCTTCACCGTTAGCCTTGAGAAGAGAAGAAAATGTGTGCCTGAACGTATGCCAGGAGATTTTCTTCATGATCCCCAATTTCCAGGCTATCGGCTGTATGTGCTTTTGCATTACGGTGCTGAGCCATACTGGCTGGGTTCCCCGTTGTCAGTTGCGCAATAGCGTGCACAGCATAGCCCACTCACGTCGGGGATGAAGGCAGCGACCAAGGCGTTTGCCGTGGCCGTTCCGCCCGCCTGGATTCCCTAAACTCCAACTTTCCACCGGCGAAGGCCGACGTGATAGCCGGACGTATATCCACAACCAAGAAAACCACGAACAAGCAGCAAGCAAATATCAGAGAGGTGAACCGTGAAAGACCGAGTTGTGTTTGAAGCCAATCTCCCGGTAACGGTCACGTTGGCGTATGCCGATGGATTGAAAGTACAAGGACGCTTCGGCGATCAGGTCATGTACTCGCTTACGGACGGACGAGTCATGTACGTGCCGCCCATTGTTCGGGACAAGCTGCTGGAGCTTGGCATCCGGCAAAATGAGCCATTTGCCATCTGCCGGGCCGAACGCCGTGAAGGCAACCGCCGGTTTGTCGGCTGGCTCGTACAGCCCAACGGTTCGGGCACACCTTCCCAGCTCGAAGCGGTACATAGCGATATGCCCGATCCACCACCCGCGAACGACCGCTGCGTTGCGCGAGCTAAGTCAAGCAGCAACGGGAATGGTAGCGGAAATGGCAACCCAGTCCGCACGCCAACTGCTTCGAGCACTGCGGAAACGGCGTTGCGCTCCGCACTCATGGCGAGCATTGATGCCGCTCTTGCCGCCGAACAGTATGCCTCCGCGCATGGTCTGTCCGTCCGCTTTGGCAGCGAAGACCTGCGCGCCATGGCGCTCAGCCTGTTCATCCAACACGCCCGCGACGGAGGTGTGCGATGCGTCTCGATGCCCCATTGTCCTCATGACCACCGCCAAGTTCCCGGTCCGCATAAGGACTCGAGTGCCGTAGTCATGGCGGGCATAATAAAGGACCAGTTCCTTCGGGAGGCCTGCTTGCTGCCGCGCTTCTCGAAACAGGCGATCGATTGAGCATAGGTGACCCGCAGCAGAACGCTCGGATGGAAACACCCAGCCTTCCTCCCTTGTGCCACACCGTGTACGCAAGAGCTCCCGGACGCGACAGCTCATCGGAACAAGTCGTCGTCCTTCCGGATAAGGACTCGAGTGCCGTAGTCATGGCGGGCATAATAAAGGACCAGTTCCTTCGGGAGGCCTGCTTGCTGCCGCGCTTCTCGAAACAGGTGATCGATTGAGCATAGGTGACCCGCAGCAGAACGCTCGGATGGAAACACCCAGCCTTCCTCCCTTGTGCCACACCATGTACGCAAGAGCTCCCGGACGCGACAGCTCATCGGAACAAGTCGTCGTCCTTCCGGAGTTTTGCTGTCCGGCACGAAGATCACGCGATTTTCCCAATCGAGATTTTCGATGCGCACCCGGTAGAGTTCCCTTTGGTTTCTCATCCCGGTATCCCGCATCAAGATCACGATGTCACGAAAGAATTCACGCGTTCGCTGCTGCCAGTTGCAGGCCGAGGCTCCCGCTAGTAATCTTTTTTCCGCTTCATCGTGAAGCCGAAGATGCCGCCCATGCTGCTTCATCATCTTGATCTTCGGAGCGTGACCGATCATCTTCCACTCCTCCGCTTTGTGGAGCATTCGTCTCAACGTGCACAAATCGGCCATATTCAGTCACCGTGATTCCGGCGAGAATCTATGCGACGGCGGCGGCCGTTCCTGTCCACAACGACCAGTTCGTCCCGGCGCTCGAGAACGTAGTCCCATGCAGCCTCAAGTTGGTCGTAGCGGCGCACGGCCAGCATTAGTGTGTAGTCTGCCCTCATTAGGGCAAGTCCCCCGCCAATGAAACTGTCACCATCGTCGTGATATCGAACTGCGCCCCATTGAGTCATCAAACCTGGCACTACTGACAACCTCATAACATTTGTATGAGGGTTTCAGAATCGGCGGTCGTCATTGGGGCTGTCGAGCGGCTAAGAGAGGCGCAGGGTACAAGATAATGCCTGCAAGTGGTGTTGAGACACCGATGTATTGCTGCGAAGTCCGTTGGAGGGAATTGTC
>Ga0335077_10012696_pt1 | contig 10530 bp, 11 predicted proteins | sample Lox_Sample_31_FD_207151 | JGI IMG/M metagenome (GOLD analysis project Ga0335077, IMG submission 207151) | Soil microbial communities from Loxahatchee National Wildlife Refuge, Florida, United States - Lox_Sample_3.1 | ecosystem: Environmental > Terrestrial > Soil > Wetlands | place: USA...
ACTTTGTCGTGACCAGCACGACTAAGGGTGCCCGTCCTCGCGGTTTTGGAAAATCGGGGACAGACGGGACGAACCCTATTTTTCTCCGGATCTAGGAAGCCCTGCGCCGCACCCGTCAGCCCGGCCGGGTGGCCCGGGCTTCTGACCGTGCGGGGACCACCACGACTAAGGGTGCCCCGTCCTCGCGGTTTTGGCGAGGGCGGGAACGATGCTGCTGACGTTAGGAGATTTTGATCTCAGGCCCACCGATCTCGAAACGAAATCTTACCCCGCGATGAGAGCCACTCCCGCCGCTACCAGCGCCGCCGCGATCCATCGCCGGCGGTCCACTTTTTCCTTCAGGAAAATCTTCGCCGCGACGGCGTTCCCCAAAAACGTCAGCGACGCTGCCGCCGGAGCCACCAGGCTCACATCCGCCCACGACAGCGCGAACAGCATCGCGAAAAATCCGCCGGTCATGGCAACAATGCCAATCACAAAGTTCGCATTCCCCAGCATGCGCCGCACCACGCTCCACAATCCCGCGCGATCCCACAGTTCATGCACGTCGCCCACCTGCTTCATCGCGCGCGACAGAACAATATCTCCCAGCACCGAGAAGAACACCAGAATCGTGATGCTGCTCCACGTCAGCAGATGCTTCATCGCTCCACCTCGCCGACGCCGACTTCCTCGGGCTCTTCCTCCGCTTCCAAATCCTCGAACGTCTCCGGCCTGTCGTGAGTGTGCGTGGTGAGCGTCGGACCTCCGGCGACGAAACCCACTCCCGCCGAGATCAGAATGATCCCCGTCCAGCGCAACGGGCTGATGTGCTCGTGCAGCACAAACCGCGCCATCAGCGCCAGCACGACATATCCCATCGACGTCGCAGGGAGAACATAGGTGAGGTCGGCCCACGAGAGCGCGCTCATGTACGCCGCGAAAAAGGCCAGCAGCAGCAGAATTCCGCCTGCCACCCACGGATTGAGCACCGCGAGCACGACTTCCTGCAAATGATGTATGGAGATGCGGCCGACCTGCTTCATCCCGTGCGCCAGCATCGAGTCCCCCGCCGCCCCGAAGACAGCGACTCCAGCCAGCACGAGATACTTACGCAAAGTCAAAACCAGGTCCCGAGTTTCTCAAAAGATACGTTATAGATGATCTTGCGAAAGGTACGGCTTCATCAGGCTGCAAAAACGGGAAGGGCACGAGTTTACTCGTGCCGCCAAGCCGCTGAAATCTACCGGCGCTTTAGCGCCTGAGGTGCGCTCTCCGCCAGCGAAGCGAGTTCGCCGCTCAATCCGTCATGCTCGGCACGCTTGAGCCCGCCGGAGTGGACGATGGTTTAGATGACGACGCCGCAGCCTGCGCGTGTTCCTTCACCATCTTGTTGCGCGCGGCGCGCAGCTTCAGGAATGTCTTCGCTTCTTTGTAGAGACGCTTGCGTTCACCGCCATCGAACACCGCTTTCTTCAAGATGCGGAACACGGCCCTCGGACGGAAATAATATTCATCGTAGAAGCGATGCACTGCGGAGAGGATTTCGTCTGCCGGCAGGCCGGGATATTGTATGTGCGCCAGTTGATGCCCGCCTTCGTCGACCATCTTGTTGTCGCCGACGATGAATCCATTCTTCACCGCGAAGTCGTAGAGTTCGGTGCCGGGATACGCGTGAGCCACCGATACCTGGATCGTCTCGACATCGAGCTCCTTGGCGAATGCGATCGTATTGTTGATCGTCTCGTGCGTCTCGCCGGGCAGCCCCAGAATGAAGTCGCCATGAATTACGAGCCCCAGCTTGTGGCAATCCTTCGTGAACTGGCGTGCGCGTTCGACCGTCGCACCCTTCTTGATGTTTTTCAGAATCTGCGGATCGCCCGACTCGTAGCCGACGATCAGCAGGCGGCATCCCGCTTCCTTCATCGCCTTCAGCGTTTCGTAATCGGTGGTGACGCGCGAGGTGCACGACCACGTCAGGCCGAGCGGCTTGAGTTTCGAACAGAGTTCGATGGTCCGCGCCTTCTGGATGTTGAACGTGTCGTCGTCGAAGAAGAATTCCTTCACGTTCGGCCAGAATTCTCTCGCCTTTGCCATCTCGCGGGCAACATCGTCGGTCGAGCGCTTGCGCCACGGATGCCCGCTGAGCGTTTGCGGCCACAGGCAGAACGTGCACTGCGCAGGGCATCCGCGCGTCGTGTAAAGCGAAACAAACGGATACAACAGGAACGGAACGTTATATTTCGTGACGTCGAGATCTCGCTTGTAGACCTCGGTGACGTGTGGCAGCGCATCGAGATCCTGAATCTGCGGCGCGTCGGGATTGTGAACCACCTTTCCGTCTTTCAGGAACGACACGCCGGGAATTTCTTCCAGCGGCTTGCCCTTGGCGTAATCCACGATCGAATAGTCGAATTCCTTGCGGCAGATGAAATCGATCTCAGGACAATCGCGCAGCGATTTTTCCGGAAGCACGCTGACGTGCGGCCCCACAAAAGCAATTTTGATCTTGGGATTCGCTTGCTTGATCGCGCGCGAAATGCCCACGTCGCCCGGAAATCCCGGCGTCGAAGTAAACAGAACCAGCAACTCGTAGTCCTTAGCAATCTTGATGGTCTCTTCCGCCGACACGTGATGCGCCGGCGCATCCAGCAGTCGCGCCCCCTCCAGCATCCCCGCCGGATAAGCCAACCAAACCGGATACCAGAAACTTTCTATTTCGCGGGTGGCGGGCCAACGGGAGCCAGCGCCTCCGTCGAAGTTTTCAAAAGAAGGAGGGTTGAGGAAAAGCGTCTTTAAAGGCATAGTTGGTGTTTCCGATATCTTAACATTCGCACAGGGTTGCACTCGGAAGGCACCCCGTGTTCGCGCAGGTTCCCCATGGATTGCAAATTGGCCCTAAATGTTTGATTTAACTGTACTAGGGCGCGATCTGAAAAGGAATGTCGTGGGAGTAAACAGGGCTGGAAATGCAGCGAATGGCGAAACTGGGCGGTGAGTGGGGACTGAATTTTTGCTGATTATTGACCCTGCTCGGCCGACGGGACATGGAATGTGATTCCACGGTTGTCGTTCGCTTTTTCGGTTGCGGGCAGATCGAGTTCCGAGAGAGGAATCTTGTACGTGCGGCCTGCGTCGAATTCCCAGAGCGTCTGGCCGACGATGGCGTAATTTTGAACTTCTTGCTTGTGCTGATCGCGGAAGACGAGCACTGTGGGCGGAATCATTTCGGCTTCTTGTTTCTGATTGGTCGATGGCGCGGGAGTTTGAGCACGACGCGCGTAAATGTCCTGATCGCCGTCGGCCTGCTCCTGGCGTAGCAGTTGCTGGTCCTGCTGATCCAGCATCTGCTGCTGTTCGAGACTCTGCTGGTTCATGTCGTTGGCGATCGCGTACTGGTTGTAGTAGTCGTTGTCGAACTGTGCGTCGTCGGCCGACCAATCCCAAGCGAAGGGATCGTAGTAATAATCTCCCCACCACGGGTAGTAGTTGTAGCCATAGCCATAGCCGTACCCGTACCCGTAGCAACCATAACCCCAGCAGTTGGTGCCGAATCGATCACGACCGCGGAAGCGGTCGCGGTCTCCGAAGCGGCCTCGGTTTCCAAAGCCGCCTCGATTGGCAACTCGATTGGCAAATTGTCCGCCATTGCCGAAGCTTCCACGAAATCCATTGTGCAAGAAAGGTCCGCGGGAAGCGCCCGAGAAGCCGCGATTGCCGCGGAAGCCGTTGGAGAGAGGGCCGCCGCCGAAGTGAGAGCCGCTGAAGCCGCGTCCGGCGAAGCCGCCCATGTGACTGCCGCCGAAGCTAGCGTGTCCACCACCGCTGAATGCATGTCCGCCACTAAAGCCGCCGTGGCCGCCACCGAAACCGCCGTGACCACCGCCGCGTTGCGCGAGCGCGGGGAATGTCAGGAGCAGGACTAGCGCCGCGATAATCGGCAGGCGTCGCATAGGCTTATTTTACGCCTTGTTCGGGTTGGGGATTGTCAAATGTTGTAGGCGTTAGGTTGGGGAAATTCTTTCGCTGTCGGCGTTCGTGAATCCGCCCTTCGCAAAGTGCGCGAAGAGCGGGGCACCCACCTTTTTGATGGTGTCCGTTCTCCTAATTCTGAACACCTTTGTGACTGACCAAGTAACGACGCCTTAGTTCTGGTCGCCGCCACCGTGTTTTTGTTTGCAGATTTTGCAGTAGGTTGGTGGGAGTGTGTTGTCTACGCGGTGCTTGATTGGCTGCAGGGTGCGTAGATAGGCGAATATCGCTTTCAGGTCGTCGTCAGTGAGGTTCTTGAAATCTCCGAAGGGCATGATCGAGTTCAACTGACGGGCTCCGACATAGCCGGTGCGAAGGGCGGTGATGAATGTCGCTTCGGTGTAATAGCTGATACCCGACGGATCGGGCGTAAGGTTAGCACTCGTAACGTCTCCCCACGGTCCCTTGAGATGATCTCCGCCTGCGAACGGTAGATTTTCATTCACGTTGTGGCAGCCGCATCCGAGCGAGACCATATATTTTCCGCGTGAGATCGAATCTGTAGCCGGCGCAGGCACCGGAGCCGTGATGGGCTCTGGCTCGCTGCGGACAAGATACTTGACGGGGAAGGTAATTTTGGATGCGGGCAGGGGATTGTGAATCGGAGTGACAGATCGCAGGTAGACCACAACGGAAGCGACGTCCTCGTCAGAGAGATGCTTGTATTCGCCGTACGGCATGACGGGAAACAGGGTAGTGCCATCGTGCCGGATCCCTTCGCGGATGGCACGGGAGATCTGGTCGTCGGTCCAGGTGCCGCTGCCTGTTTCGAGATCGGGAGTGATGTTGGGGGCGACCAGCGTCCCGGGAAATCCCGGGAATGAAAACACCTGGCCGGCGAGTTCTTCGCCGGGGATCTGCGGGGCGCCGCGTTTGGTCCAGTCTTTTAGAGAATGGCAGTGCGTGCAGCCCAAAAGGTTTTCCGTAAGGTACTCGCCGCGCGCGACACGTTCGGGAGTACGTTCGAATTTGCGATCAGTAGTGGCGCGCTTGTTCGGTCCGAGGATGGGACGCCATCCGACGGTGAGGGTGATGGCGGCGGTTACGAGGAGACAGAGGAAGACGACGATGGCGAGCAGGATTCTGCCAGGTTTTGACATTTATTCTTTGGAAGCCCCAGAGTGCGGTTCATCGTAATGCAGGTGCGGGGAAGATGGCAATGGAGCTTTCGGCTGAGTGCAGTGCTGTGGAGGGGATATCAATCGCAGACCCGATGCGCTCGCAGGGGTAGCGGCTCTAGATGGGAGATTTGCCATGGACTGCACCACAATGGCTAAAGCCGATAGGAGTTGATTTCTGATCGCAGCGCTTAAAGCGCTGCGCCAACCAAACCCTAGCGCTTCTTTTTGGCAGCTGCTTTCTTGGGCGCGGGTTTTAGAAGTGCTTTTTTCGCTGGCTTGGGGGCGGGCTTTGAGGCAGCCTTTGCCTCTGGCTTCGCTGGCTTTACCTGGTCCGATTTTCCTTTTGCGTCCGCTTTGGCTTTTGGATCTGCCGCGGCTGGCGCGGCTGGCGGAGCCGCTGCTGCCACTGCTCCCTTCCCTTTTTTGCCCGGTTTGGCGCCCTTGGCTGCTTGTGCTGCAGCGGCTGCTTCGGCTGCGGCTTTGGCGGCACGTCCGCGGCGCGGCGCTGGCGGTGGTGGCGGAGGCGGCGGCGCGAAGGGCTTCAGGAATTTCAGAGTCTCGGTTCGCGAGCGTAGCTTTCCGTCGAGCAGGAGCATGAAGACATCGTTGGCCAGCTTCGGATAAATCGGAAGTTGCGGCGTGATCAGCAGCTCCGTCATCTCCGGAAGCGGAATCTTCTGCTGCACCTGACGCCACTTGGTCAGATAATTCTTGATCTTTTGCTCGACCGACTGCTGCTTGGCTGTGACGGCGAGGAACAAAACCATCTCCGGACGCGCGGAGCTGAGCAGTTGCCACGTGCGCGAAGGCGTCGCGGCTTCCTTGCCCATCAGGCGCTTGGCGAGTTCCTTGGCATGGTCCTCGATATCCCGCCAGGCTTCGACGAGATCCCTGCGCGGAATCATCTTCTGGATGTCGGCGACATCTTTGTCGGAGAAGTGCGATGTCAGGAAATACATGACGGCCGGGCCGGCGTCGGGCGTGTAGCCGAGATCGACCATCTGCTGGCGCGTCTTCATCAGGTTGGTGAGGCCATTAGCGTCAACCTTGGCGACAGTCCAGTGATCGTGCAGGATCTGAAGCCATCCTTCTTTCTCGAGCATCTTGACGACATTCAGCGGGTCATCTTCATGCGCGAGCGCGGCGATTTCATGGCCGATCGAGCTGCGCAGAATGTACTCGATGTACTTCCCTTCTTTGGCGGCATCGTAGCGGGCCTGCGTGCGCTCTTCGAGCGGCCAGTGGAAGCGAGCGGCAAAACGCGTGGCGCGAATGAGGCGCGAAGGATCTTCGAGGAACGCGTAATTATGCAGAATGCGAATCAGCTTGGCTTCGAGGTCGGCGACACCGTTGAAGGGATCGAGGAGAAGTCCACGAGAGCCTTCGTTCAGCGACAGCGCCATGGCGTTAACAGTGAAGTCGCGGCGGCGGAGATCCTCGTGAATGGTGGCCGGCATGACGATGGGAGGCTTGCCGGTCTTCTCGTATTTCTCGGTGCGCGCCATGCTGACCTCGGCGCGGGCGTTGCCAGGCAGCGCGAGGAAGATAGTGCGTATGTCTTCTTCGACGGCGGTGATTTTGGCGCCGGCCTTTTCGAAGTCCTTTTGCAGCTTGAGGGGGTTGCCCTGGACGGTGAAGTCGAGGTCGCGGATGGAGAACCCGCTGATGATGTCGCGGATGGCGCCGCCGGTAAGGTAAAGATTCATGCCCGCGGCGCGGGTTACTTCTTGCACGAGGCCGACGCCTTTGAGCTGGTCCGGCGTCAACCGGATTTCCATCGTGTAAATGTAATCAGCCATTCGCTTTCAGGCGGCTGTCAGGCCTTGGCCTTGGTCGGTTCGTTGCACAAAAAGCCGACGGGGGATGGCCGGACCTACCGGACTTTCCACAGGATTTCCACAGGCCGGTGCAAGACAGTCGATCAAGGCCTGAGCCACGGTGAGGCAAGTGGCTAAAAATAAGATACTTATACAAATTGGAAACTCTGCGGCAAGTTCAAGAAAATAACACAAGGTTTACATTTTGGCTACTGCCAAGGCGGATTCCGGGAGAAAAGTGCGGAAAAGTGCGAGAATCGATGCGGATGCGAGCCAGACGCGCGGCAACCGCGTGGCTCGCCCAGGTCCTTTCGGCGGGCAAAGCGCGTCCGCCTCAGGATGACTAAGCACCATGCCATCCACCCACAAGAAGGTAATTGTCCGGAAGATGGACCGGGATTCGGTCGCCGGATATGTGTCTCCGACGCAGTTTGTGCAAGAGGGGAAGGTCGAAGTGCTGAATACGGCCGGGACGGTGATCTCGATCGATCTGCGGGAGATCAAGGGCGTGTATTTCGTGCGGGATTTTGGCGATTCCGAGTCGCTGACCCGGAAGACGTTTACGACGCGTCCGAGGACCGAGGGGCTGTGGGTGCGGCTGCGATTTAAAGACAGCGAGGTGCTGGAAGGATTGATGCCGGCCGATCTGCTGCAGAGTTCGGCGGAGGGGTATCTGGTGAATCCTCCGGATCAGCGGTCGAATACGCAGAGAATTTTTGTGCCGCGTACGGCGCTGGAGTCGTTGACCGTGCTGGCGGTGATTGGTGCGGCGCGGCGCTCGCGGCGTCCGGAAGATCAGCGGCAGGTCACGATGTTTGGCAGCGAGTCGTGAGTCCTGAGTCGCGAGTCGCGAGCAGGGCCAGTGGTTAGTGGATAGTGACTGGTGGATAGCGGGCTGCAGGTTTCTGATCTCTAGCCACTAGCTACTATTGTCTTGGCTCAGCGTGAAATGGAGAAGCGCCGTTCTCCGTTAGTGTAGATTCCGCCCCTTCGGGGCGGGGATTTTCAAGGCATGGGGGTCTATCGTCCGATGACTCGTTCTTCGCAGTGCACAGCGCGAGAGGATTGGCTCCCGCGCTGCTGCGCATCGGCTCGATGAGCCCCACCAGGTTATCCCTCAGCATGGTTGCATCCCTGCAGTGCCTGCTTCCGTTTCACCCGGCGAAGTCATTGTAGCTGCGCCTGACGTCAACGATGAAGACACTGCCCGTTGCCGACGAAGTTGGCGCTGGCTACGAGCTTGTTCTAACTTGCGATCGCGGGCCGCGTGGATCTCGGCCTGTCGTCCGGCGATCCTGTCCTGCGGAGTCACATAGCCGATGGCGCTGTGTAGGCGCACCGTGTTGTAGTGGTCCACATAGCTTTGAATCAAGCGGCGCGCATCCTCCAGCGTTAGCGGGGTAAGTGGTCGGATGCACTCCCGCTTGAGCGACTTGTGCCAGCGTTCGATCTTTCCGTTCGACTGAGGGTAGAACGGCGACGTACGCACGTGCGTCATCCCGGAGATGCGAATGAACTCCTTGAAGTCCCGGGCGATGAACTGCGGCCCGTTGTCAGAGATGATCCGAGGCCGGGCTTCCGGGTGCTTCTCTTTGGCTCGTTCCAGAATCATCTCGATGTCAGCTTCCTTCATCGACTCTCGCAGATCCCAATGCACCAGAAGACGACTGCATCCATCCAGCACGCTGCATAGGTAATAGAACGTGCCCGACAGGTTAATGTAGGAAACATCGACGTGCCAGTGCTGGTGCGGCTCCAACGGCTGTTCGAAACCGCTCCCCTTGCGCGACGACTTACCTTTCCAGCGCGACAGCAGTCCCGCTTGTTTCAGTACACGCCATACGCTCGCCGGACTCACCGCTACCACGTCTGCATCCAGCATCATGAACGTTAGCCGACGATAGCCCTCCAACGGGTTCTTCAGGTGGAAGCTGACGATGGCTTCTTTCTCCCACGGCTCTAGCCAGAAATCCCGAGGTACCCAACCGTTGTGCTCATTCACTCGTCCGTAGCGCTGCCGCCAGTTGTAAAACTTGCTCACCGTGACGCCCAGCCACGAAATAAATCGGCCGACGCTGATCTCAGCCTTCTCCGACCAGCGCCGGACGAAATCCACCACCTGATCCCGCGTATCGTGCGGCACCCAGCTCGCCGTCAGAGTTCCCCAAGGCTTTTTTTTAACGCGATATGCTCCGCCATCAGCTCGGCCAGAACCTCGTCCTTGGTCTGCACCTTCTTCTCCAAGAACTCAATCCGTTTCTGTTTCTCCTCCGCCTGGCGGCGAGGACTTTCCGGCGCCTGGAAAGCGGCTGCTCCGTTCTCGAAGAGCTCTTTTTGCCAGCGGTAGAACACCGTCGGCTGCAGGCCCAGTTCTTCACACAGATCGGAAACCGGGACCTTGTCTAAAAGATGGCGCCGTAGAATGGCCACCTTCTCCTCAGCAGTGTAATGCTTGCGCTCTTTTCTCATACGTTCGCTCCGCTATCTTAACGGACGAACGCTTTCTCCATTTCCAACTGAGGCGGGACACTTCTGCTGCTCTATTCCGATGGCGACGATACGGTCAGCAAAACTTCGCCGCGCGACGCGCTCAACGCCATAGTAGCCAGCGATGCCCTGCTTTACGCAATCAACATCGATCGTTCCGAGAACTCTTCGGGCGACACGGTCCTTCAACAGTTCACCCGCGCAACCGGTGGCCGATGCTTTCCGATCAAGAATGGCCCCGCAACCATTCTCGAATCCATATTGCAGGACCTGCGCGCCTCTTACATCGTCACCTATCCACTCCCCAGCCACGCCGCTGGATTTCACTCGCTCCGCATTCTCCCCAAACACAACCTGAACCTGCGCTTCCATTGCCGGAGAGGATACTTCTATGCAGAGAAAGACTGACAACAAAATCATGAAACGTACCCTTTGGCTGCTGTTTGCCGTTTGTAGTGTTTCGTTCGCGTCGGCGGGAATTTATCAACAAGGAACCGTCATTCGCATGCGTATGGGAGACTGCCTGCCCGTGCATCACGGATTCATGGTTGCGTTCGGCGGTCAGCCCGCGCAGATGGCGCCGGAAGTTTGCCCGGAATACACCCTCGTCTCCGACAAGGTCGTCTTCGTGATCGTCGGCTCCTCCTCGGACCAACTGGTTCCTTTGGCAGATGTTGTCGACTTCCGCTTTCACAAAAACGAACTCGCGATGCGCATTGACGACGCGCGTCACGAGACCAAGTTCGCAATAAAAGAAATGATCCTGCGTTCCGAATGGGATCTCGTGCAAAAACACATTACCGACGAACTGAATGCGCCGCATCACACCGCCGACAACGATGTGGCTACGCGCACCCGCGAGTGATTAGCTGATTGGGCCGATCTCGCGAAAATGACCTCGGGTAGGGCACGGCTTAGCCGTGCCGCTGCGGACCAGACAAAACTGGGGCTTCGGCCCCTGAGGGCATCCGCGTCAATGATGAATCGGATTCGCAATCGGCTTCGGCTTGAACTGATTTGAGGTCGCAGTTATCGGCGTCACGGTGCCATCGTAGTTGTGGCTGTACATGTGGCACGTAAGCGTGCAGGTGTTT
>Ga0335077_10012698_pt1 | contig 10530 bp, 7 predicted proteins | sample Lox_Sample_31_FD_207151 | JGI IMG/M metagenome (GOLD analysis project Ga0335077, IMG submission 207151) | Soil microbial communities from Loxahatchee National Wildlife Refuge, Florida, United States - Lox_Sample_3.1 | ecosystem: Environmental > Terrestrial > Soil > Wetlands | place: USA: Florida...
GGGTTGTGTGCTGCATCAGCCTTATGATCTCGAAGTGGGCGCCGGCACATTTCATCCGGCCACCTTCCTCCGGGTGCTCGGGCCGGAGCCATGGAAAACAGCCTATGTCCAACCGACCCGTCGGCCAACGGACGGACGGTACGGCGAAAACCCAAACCGACTGCAGCATTATTACCAGTATCAGGTGCTTCTCAAACCCTCTCCTGAGAATGTCCAGGACCTGTACCTCGACAGCTTGAAGAAACTCGGCATCGACGGCCGGATTCATGACATCCGATTTGTCGAGGACGACTGGGAATCCCCCACCCTCGGCGCCTGGGGACTGGGGTGGGAAGTGCGCCTTAACGGCATGGAGATCACACAGTTCACCTATTTCCAGGAAGTGGGGGGCATCGAACTATCACCCGTCTCGGTTGAACTGACGTACGGACTGGAAAGGCTTGCGATGTACCTGCAGGGTGTCGACAGCGTGTTTGATCTTCGTTGGAACGCCTCTGTAACCTACGGGGATGTGCATCACCAGACCGAGATCCAGTTCTCCAAACACAATTTTGAGTTGACCGACCCGAAGGCCATCCGCGAAATCTTCGGCCAGTGGGAGTCCCAATGCAAGGCGCTGTTGTCGGTGGGATTGCCACTTCCGGCGTATGACTACTGCATCAAGACGTCTCACCTCTTTAATCTCCTCGATGCAAGGGGTGCGGTCAGTGTGACGGAACGCGCCGGGCTGATCGCACGGGTGCGGGACTTGGCCAAACAGTGCGCCGAGGCCTACCGCGATAGCCGGGAGAAACTGGGTCATCCCTTACTGCCCCGTTCGGGTGCCCGGGCTCGGTCATGAAGCGGGCCGCCTCTCAGACCGCAAACCCCGGCGGTGAGTTAATTCTTGAGGTTGGGACGGAGGAGATTCCCTCAAGGGTTCTCCCCCCGGCGCTGATCGAATTGAAGGAGAAGGCTATCCGGATGCTTTCCGATGCCAGAATTCCTGCCGAGCGTGTGGAGACATTTGCCACCCCGCGGCGTCTTGTTGTCCGTGCAACCGGTGTTCCGCCTCGCCAGGTGACGCAGGTTACGGAAGTCACCGGCCCGCCCCGCTCGGCGGCTTATGACGCCGACGGCCGACCGACCGCCGCTGCAATCGGTTTTGCAAAAGCTCAGGGTGTTTCGGTAGAAAATCTGACGATCAAAAAAACCGGAAAAGGGGACTATGTAAGCGTTGTTCAAAAGCAGCCGAGTCTTCCGTCGAGTCGCGTTTTGAAAGGGCTCCTCCCCGATTTGATCTTGTCGCTGGGATTTCCAAAAATGATGCGATGGGACGGACAGGGTGTACGTTTCGCCCGCCCCATACGACGGATCCTGGCCCTGCTCGACGGGCGAGTGGTTCCCTTTCATCTGTCGGGGCTTGTCAGCGGCAAGCGATCCTGGGGCCATCGTTTTATGGCGAATCGATCCTTCCCTGTGAAAAGTTGGGACGGCTATTGCCGGGATCTAAAGCGACATCACGTGATCCTGGATCCCGCCGAACGGGAACTGTTGATCCGGCAGGAGCTTTCGCGGTTCGCACAACACAAGAAGGGGCGTATGGTGGAGGACTCCGATCTGCTTTTACAGGCCGTCTTTCTCACGGAGGAGCCGGTCGTGATGCTCGGAGGATTTGATAAAAAATATCTTGCTCTTCCCTCCGAGGTCCCGATCACGGTTATGAAGGAACACCAGGGGTATTTCCATCTTTTGGGCAAAAACGGTTCGCTGTTGCCCTATTTTCTGTTTGTGAGCAACGTCAAGACTCAAAAACCGGATCTGATCCGGACCGGCAACGAGCGCGTGCTTCGAGCCCGTCTAGAAGACGCCCGGTTCTATTTTGAACGGGATAAAAAGAAAACGCTGATCGAACGCAAGGACCAGCTTAAGGGACTCGTCTTCCATGAAAAGCTCGGCACAGTTTATCAGAAGATGGAACGGCTCAAAGAACTCGCCGCGGGGCTGGCGCGTGCCCTCGGGAGCGATCCCCAAGAAATCAGCCGTATTGAAAAGGCGGCGCTTCTGTGTAAATCGGATCTTTTGACCGGCATGGTGCGTGAATTTCCTAGCCTGCAGGGTGTTGTGGGTCGTGAATATGCACGTCTCCAGGGAGAAGATCCGAAAGTGGCCGAGGCGATTGCGGAGCATTATTTCCCGAGGCAGTCCGATGATACAAACCCGCCCCGGACGGTGACCGGAAAGTTTTTGACCGCGGCTGACCGGCTTGATACGCTGGTGGGTTTTTTCGGGGTGGACCTTGTCCCGAGCGGCTCTATGGATCCCTATGCCCTTCGACGGCAGGGATTGGGCTTGGTTCAAGTCCTTTTGGATGAGGCCTTTGCCGGTATCTCGCTCGGGCAGGCGATTGAAACCTCGGCGGGCCTCTATGCGGATCGGGGCATTTCCCTGAAAAAAGACTCTACGACGCTCCGCGATGAGTTGGAACGCTTCCTGGCCCAAAGGATGGAGACCTATCTTAAACGCCGGTTTGGCCAGGCCCCACGTGAGGACATTGTATTTCGCGCCGATCTAGCCGATGCGGTACTGTGCCGTCCGTTTGACAATCCGCTCGACCTGTATCTGCGGTTCGTCGCTTTGACCGCAATCCACCGGCAGCCGGATTTCGATCCTTTGATCGTGGTTTTCAAACGGGCTTCTCGCATTCTGCCTCCCGGTTTTAATGGGAAGGTTCAGCCCGAAGCGCTTCGGGAATCCGTTGAAAAAAAGTTGTATGATGCTTATTTAAAGGTTGAAAAACAGCTGACGGAATTCATAAAGAAACGGGATTATGCGCAGGCGCTTCAGGCGCTCGCGCAACTCCGTCGGCCGATCGATGATTTTTTTAACGCGGTCATGGTGATGGATAAAGATCCCATGGTCCAGAAGAACCGGCTGGCTCTTTTGCAAGGGATCACAAAGCTATTTTCGCGATTCGGCGATTTTAGTCGGGTCGCCGTGGAAGATAGCACAAAAGTGAGATAGGGCGCTAACAGTGAAGATTGACCCAGCGAGCAGGGCGAGCGAGAAGGGGAGGCTCCGGCCGGCTTCGCCGACGGAGGGGGCGACGCAAGCCCCTACAATAGATGATGAGTACCGTCGACTGGAGTTGAGGATTTACGCCCGTCGCGTGACGTGGGTGCTCGTATTCGTTGGCGGGTTGCTCTTCATCGGAGGGCTTCGGTTCACCGGCGTGGATCTGGATGAAATGGAGGGGCGGGGAAAATATTTTAGGCCGGATCGGTCGATTTGCGTAAAAGCGGATTGGTTGGAAACAACCGTTGGCGAAAGAGATCGCGCCCAATTCTGTGTGGAATGGCTCGACCCGAGCGACACGAGCGGAAATACCCACAAATTGATCCTAACCGACGTCGTGATTATGAAAGATGCGGACGGTAAAATTCGTACACACCATAAGTGGAAGATGAACTTCGTAATGATCGGAACGATCCTTTTTTTGGCTTTACTGATCGTCCTCGGAAAACGGGTGCAGAAAAATTTGATTGAGACACGGCGAGTCCGGCTTGGTCTTACGGGAACGATTAAGGAATAGTCCGAGGGCGACGCAAGCCCCTATTGTCCAGCGAGCAAAGCGAGCGAGAAGGGGAGGCTCCATCCGGCTTGGGCCGTGGAGGGGGCGACGCAAGCCCCTATAAATCGGAGGCGTCTGTGAAACAGAAAAAATACGTTTATTATTTCGGGAGCGGCAAGGCCGAAGGGCGCGGCGATATGAAAGACCTTCTCGGTGGCAAAGGCGCCGGCCTGGCCGAGATGACCCGTTTGGGAATCCCGGTGCCGGCCGGTTTTACGATCACCACACAGGCCTGCGTCGAGTATTTCAAAAGCGGAAAGAGATTTCCAAAGGGGATGTGGGAGCAGTCCCTCTACGATTTAAAAAAGATTGAACAAGGGATGGGAATGACCTTCGGCGATTCCGAGCGGCCGCTGCTGGTGTCGGTGCGGTCGGGCGCCAAGGCTTCGATGCCGGGGATGATGGACACGGTACTCAATCTGGGATTGAACGAGCAGACCCTCAAAGGGATTATCCAGAAGACCGGGAACGAACGGTTTGCCTATGATGCCTATCGACGCTTTATCACGATGTTCGGAAGCATCGTCATGGAAATAAAGCGCGATCGGTTCGAACATCTTCTGGACGAGGTCAAGAAGCGGAGAGGGGCCAAGTTGGACACCGATCTGGGCGCGGAGGAAATGAAATTCCTCGTCGCTCAGTACAAAAAAATGGTCAAGCAGGAGACCGGTCGCGAATTTCCGGACGATCCGTTCGACCAGCTCAAGATGGCGATCAATGCCGTATTCAATTCATGGTTCGGGGCCCGCGCCGTGACCTACCGCCGACTCCAGGGGATTCCGGACAGCTGGGGCACGGCGGTCAATATCGTCGCGATGGTCTTTGGGAACATGGGCGACACCAGCGGAACCGGCGTTGCGTTTACACGGGATCCTTCAAGCGGGGAGAGGCGATTTTTCGGGGAATGCCTGATGAATGCGCAGGGGGAGGATGTCGTCGCCGGTATACGGACGCCGCTGCCGATCGAAGCGCTCGCTAAAACGGTGCCGTCAGCCTATCGCGAGCTGTTGCGCGTCTTCAACAAGTTGGAGCGCCATTACCGGGACATGTTGGACCTGGAATTCACCATTCAGGAAGGTAAACTCTATATGCTTCAGACCCGTGTGGGTAAACGCACGGGGTTGGCGGCCGTCAAGATCGCGGTCGATATGGTCAAGGAAAAGCGAATCACGAAAGAGGAGGCCATTCTTCGTGTCTCGCCGGATCAGATTGCCCAGTATCTTTATCCGATCTTCGATTCCAAATCGGAATCGGCCGCCCGTCCGGTCGGCAAGGGATTGCCGGCGGGCCCGGGCGCCGCGGCTGGAAAAATCGCCCTGACCCCGGACAAGGCGGTGGAGATGCGTGCGAACGGAGAGCGCGTGATCCTGGTCCGGCGCGAGACCAGCCCGGATGACATTCAAGGGATGGATGCGGCGATGGGGTTTCTCACGGCCAAAGGCGGCATGACCTCGCACGCGGCCGTTGTAGCGCGGCAGATGGGAAAGGTCTGCGTGGCGGGCTGTGAAGCGGTCGAGGTCAAAGAGTCGCAACGAACGGTCAAGATCGGCCCGGTTACCTTGAAAGAAGGCGACTATCTTTCGATCAATGGTTTCACCGGTCAGGTCTACGGCCAAGATTTGCCTGTCGTATCCTCTGAAGTGATCCAGGTCATTCAGGGTAAAATGAAGCCGCAACAGTCCCAGAAGTACCGATACTTCGCCACGATTCTGAGTTGGGCCGACCGGGTCCGGCGTCTCCGAATTCGGGCCAATGCCGACATACCGGACCAGGCCAACATCGCCAGGGGATTCGGCGCGGAGGGGATCGGTCTGTGCCGTACGGAGCATATGTTTTTTGCGGAGGACCGCATCCCGATCATGCAGAAGATGATTCTATCCCGGACCCGCGAGGAACGGGAGCAATATTTGAACAAGCTCCTGCCGCTTCAGAAGGCCGATTTCCTTGGTTTGTATCGCGAGATGCAGGGCTATCCGGTGACCATCCGGCTGTTGGACCCCCCGCTGCACGAGTTTCTTCCCAAGCGTGAGGAGTTGATGGTCGAGATCGCCCGGCTGGAAGCTAATAACGGTGATCGCACCCCGTCTGACCAACTGGCCGAACTGTTGGAGGAGAAACGGCGGCTCCTGGCACGGGTCGAGGAGCTGCACGAATTTAATCCCATGTTGGGTCTTAGGGGATGCCGATTGGGAATTACAATGCCCGAGATCACGCGGATGCAGGTCCGCGCCATTTTGGAGGCGGCCTGCGAGATCGCCCGCGATGGGAAAAAGATCGTGCCGGAGATTATGGTGCCGCTGGTCGGGATGGTGACCGAGATGAAGGCCCAGAAGGACCTGGTCCGAAAAACGGCGGATGAGGTCATCAAACAATACGGCGTCCGGCTCAAATATCTCGTCGGTACGATGATCGAACTTCCCCGCGCGGCCGTCACGGCGGGCGAGATCGCGAAAGAGGCCGAGTTTTTCTCGTTCGGAACGAATGACATGACGCAGACGACCTACGGTTTTTCCAGGGACGATGCGGCCAAGTTCATCCAGTTTTACATGACGACGGCCGATCTCTGCCCCAACTGCCACGGCTCGGATGTGGACAAGAAAACGAACACCTGTCGGTCATGCGGATTTGTTATCACGGAGCAACCTGGCAATATCATCGAGTTTGACCCATTCGCCACACTGGATCGAGACGGTGTCGGTTATTTGATGCGCCGTGCGACCTGGGATGGACGGAATACGCGAAAGGACATTAAACTCGGGATCTGTGGCGAGCACGGCGGCGATCCGGCCTCGATCGAATTCTGCCACCAGATCGGCCTGGACTATGTGAGTTGTTCGCCGTACCGCGTTCCGATCGCTCGCCTCGCCGCCGCGCATGCGGTGCTGAACAACCGGAAAAAGAAAAACGAAAAAGACATTTGAATTTGACTTGTTTGTCTGACGCTATCCGCCTGAGCCGCTGGGTTGAGGCGGATTTTTTTGTTTTCTTTGTTAATCCAGGAAAGTCTGATACAATACGTCCCGTTATTCATGGAAAAAGGATGTCGCGTGACGGACGAAGTCTACATGCGGCGGGCCCTGGTGTTGGCCGAAAAGGGATGGGGCCGGACGAGCCCTAATCCGATGGTCGGGGCCGTGGTGGTTAAATCCGGTCGAATACTGGCCGAAGGTTATCATCATCGGGCGGGAGGGCCCCATGCCGAAGCGTTGGCCTTGAAGAAGGCCGGCTCCCGAGCTGAAGGGGCCACACTATACCTTAACCTGGAACCCTGCTCCCATCTCGATAAACGCACCCCGCCCTGTGCGCCTCTCATTATTAATCGTCGGATCCGACGAATCGTTGTCGCCATGCGGGATCCCAATCCACGAGTGAACGGGAAGGGAATTGCGCTGCTGCATCGAGCCGGGGTGCAGGTCGCGGAAGGAGTCTTAAAGCGAGAAGCCCTTCGGCTCAACGAGGTCTATGTCAAGTACGTCACAACCGGCAAACCGTTTGTGATCTCAAAGACAGCGATGAGCCTGGACGGCAAAATCGCAACCGCGAGAGGCTCAACCACCTGGATCACGGGAGAGAAGGCGCGTCGGGAAGCCCACCGTCTCCGAGATCGGTCAGATGCCATACTGGTCGGGATACAAACTGTGTTGACGGATAATCCCAGGCTGACCACCCGTATCCCGGGCATAAAAGGTCGCGACGCACACCGCGTGGTTGTGGACAGCACATTGAAAATCCCGCCGACCGCCCGTTTATTGACCCAGAAATCGATTGCCAAGACGATCATTGCGACGACCCGTCGCGCGCATCCAAACAAGGTGCGCGCGCTCGAGCTGGCGGGGGCGACGGTTTGGGTGGTCAAGGATCAAGACGGCCGGATCAGTCTTCCAGAATTGATGGTCAGGCTTGGCGATATGGGCGTAACGAGCGTGCTGATCGAGGGCGGGGGCGAGTTGAACGCGTCTGCCATTCGGTCCGGTATAGTGGATAAGTTGAATTGGTTCGTTGCACCCAAAATTATCGGTCGAAACGATGCTGTGGCTGTTATGGAAGGAGCTGCGAATCAAGGCCCGAAAGACGAAATCTTGATCCGGGATCTTTCGATCACACCCATCGGTGAGGATTTTATGCTGGAGGGATATCTATGAGGATCTTCGTCACCGGTGGGACGGGATTCGTCGGTCGGGAAGTCGTCCGCCAGCTTCATGGGGTCGGACACAAGGTCTGTTGTCTCGTTCGGGATGCCGAGCGGGCCAAGCGACTTCTACCGGCGGCAATCGAACTGCATTCGGGAGATCTCAATGATCCAAGCAGCCTAAAGGGCGGGCTAAAAGATTGCCAGGCCGTAGTCCATCTCGTCGGGATCATCATCGAGAAGGGGCGAGCGACGTTTGAGCGGATTCATGTACAAGGAACGGAGGACCTTTTGAACGCCGCGGCCGAGGCTGGAGTCCGTCGTTACATTCATATGAGCGCACTGGGCAGTCGTCCGAATGCGCCCAGCCGTTACCATCAAACCAAGTATCGGGCCGAACAGGCCGTGACCCAGAGCGGCCTAGACTGGACGATTTTTCGTCCATCCGCGATTTTCGGACCCGGAGATCAATTTGTCAACCTCCTCGCCCGCATCATCCAGTCCGCTCCCGTCGTTCCGGTCATCGGTCGGGGAGAGTCCCGGATTCAACCGATCAGTGTCCGAAATGTGGCCTCCTGTTTTGCGCTGGCGATCGGGAATCCATTAAGCTATCGCAAGATCTATGAGCTCGGGGGGCCGCGCCGGCTGACCTATAATCAAATCTATCAAATCATCGCTCGAGTTCTTGATAAAAAGAAAGCGTCCGTTCATATACCGGTTCCTTTGGTCAAGCCCGGTGCGCTGATCTCGGAGTGGCTGTTGCCGAATCCCCCGATCACGCGGGAGCAGTTGATCATGATTCAGGAGGATAGCATTTGTGATCCGTCCGAAGCCGTCCATGACTTTGGCTTGGAGCTCCAGGATTTTGAAGAGGGCATACGGGAGTTTGTCAAGCCGTAACCGAGAGGTCGACAAGACGCTCGCGGATCACCATTTCAATATGAACAAGGAGGGTTTGATGCGGAAGTTGATCCCGCTGTTGCTTCTCGTATGCCTTATCGGTTGGATGAACCCGGGGCGGGTTGCTGCGGAGGAAAACAGTTTTGAGATGGTCTTCAAAGATGGATTTTACGGCGGACTGGCCGGGGCCTTGGTGGGTGGTGCGGCTCTGGCTTTTAAAGACCATCCAGGCGATCATCTGAACTATATCAGTTACGGTGCCGCGATCGGCGTGTTCGTCGGTGTAGCCTTCGGTCTTGTTAAGACCGGTCATGACTTGGCCGAGCTCGACGATCATCGGTTGGTTTTCCATCTTCCAATGCCGATGCTGACATCGACCGTACGGGGTCCGTCACCGCACGAGGTAACCACTTCCGTTGGTTTACTGAAAATCCGTTTTTGAAACGCATCGACTTACAATGATCACCACCGCCTCCGGCTCCTCTTTTCGACTGTTTTGCCTCATCGGATTTCTTGCGTTTGTGAGTTACGATTTGATCCGATCACCGTTACTTCCGCTCTTTGCGGAGCGGCTCGGGGCCCGGCCGGAGGGGATCGGTTTGATCGTGGGTGTCTCGACCATAACCGGCATCCTGCTAAAGCTCCCGGCCGGGTCGTTGTCCGATCTCCTCGGTCGTCGTCGGCTGCTCTTCATGGGATTATCGGTGTTCGCACTCGCTCCCTATTTCTATTTTGGGATTCACCAAGTCTGGCAACTCGTCGTCCTGCGGGCATTTCACGGTCTGGCGACCGCTCTTTTCGCACCGGTGGCCATGGCCGTCGTGGTGGATTTGTTTCAGGATGGAAGGGGTGAGGCGTTAAGCTGGTATTCCTCCTTTACTCAAGCGGGCCGACTGTCAGGCCGAATGATCGGCGGATATCTCCTGATCTGGTTTGGATACCAACAGACCTTTGCGGTTTGCGCTGCAATCGGCGTGGTTCTCATTGCCCTGTTTCTGATAATGAAGTTGCCGGAGGACCGATTCAAAACGGCGGAGCCGCACCGGCCGGCAGGAGAACGGCATGAGTCTCTCGCTGCTCTTCTTGAAGGGCTCCGGGAGGTGGGTCGCGACCGTCGGGTGTTGATCACCAGCGGCATGGAGGCGATTTTAATGACGGCCTCAGGGGCCCTGATGGCCTTTCTTCCGTTGTATGGGATTCATGTCGGCCTTCACGCCGGTGAAGTTGGGCTGTTGTTCGGGATGATGGGAATCGCTTCGATCTTGGCCAAGCCGGTCATGGGGCGCTTTTCGGATCGTATCGGCCGTCGGCCGCTGATTATTACCGGCCAGATTATCTGTGCCGCGGTCATGATCCTCCTTCCCCTGACGGGTGGGTTCGAAGGCCTTCTCTTGTTGTCATTGATCTTCGGTTTTGGAGAGGCCGTGATCGGATCGTCCACTTCAGCGATGGTGGCGGATCTGTGTAAGGAGAAGTCGCTGGGCTCCGCGATGGGCGTTTTTGGAACCGTCATGGACATCGGCCACGCCGGGGGGCCGATCCTCACCGGCTTTTTGATCGGACTCTACGGATATACCGGCGCCTTCAGTGGGGTCGCTGTTCTTCTCTTGGCGGTGACCGCTCTATTTGCCGTGACGGTTCGCGAGGTTTGATTATCGGGGCTCACGTCGCCCCCTCCACCGGCACAGCCGGATGGAGCCTCCCCCTCTTGCTCACTTTGTTTGCTGGTTAAATAATTCTTTGCCCTCTCATACGGGCATGGCTCGTGAGCGATTACTTCCCTTCTTTGGTCGACGTGTTTATCCCAAGCCCGTGGTTGATTGGGCAGTAGCCAAGGAATCCGGTTCCGAGGCCGATGATGGCGACGAGTCCAAACAACAGCCTAAGCGCC
>Ga0335077_10012701_pt1 | contig 10529 bp, 7 predicted proteins | sample Lox_Sample_31_FD_207151 | JGI IMG/M metagenome (GOLD analysis project Ga0335077, IMG submission 207151) | Soil microbial communities from Loxahatchee National Wildlife Refuge, Florida, United States - Lox_Sample_3.1 | ecosystem: Environmental > Terrestrial > Soil > Wetlands | place: USA: Florida...
GTCCACGCTGGCGGAGTTCGCCACGATGCTGTGATGGGCTGGATCATAATCCGCCCGCCATTCGAACGACAGCCCCGGTATTGGAGACCCGCGCAGCGCAGATACAATCGGTGAATAAGTGCGAGGTCCATCCAGAAAAGTAAATGGAGTAAGCTCTATCTGGCTGAGCAGCACGTTCCGCTGGCCGGGAATAATGGCGCCGCCGAAAGTCGGATCGAAGTAGCGGGCCTGCGACAGTTCCCAGCTAAAGATCTCGGACACATCATTACCGCGTTTGGCGTAGAGCCGGTTAGTGAGAGACAGCACCAGTTCGTTGGTGTTCGAGAGCAAATCCATCTCATCGAAACGGATGATTTTGTTGAAGTCCTGCCCGATGCCGGAGACGTACTGGTAGGTCGCGCGCGGCTCAATGACGTGCTTCAGTTTGTCGCCGAGCTTGGTTTTGCGATCGAAGATGCGCTCAAAGGATGGCGCGATCAAGTCGAGCTTGAATTCGCGCGCGCTGCGCAGGAAGCTGGCGGCAATCACGCGATAGCGGTCCTCATACGGCGTCTGTGTTTCGGCGTAGAACGTCTCATCGACCGAGAAACTGGGCACGAGGTGGAAGTCTTTCCAGTGAAAGGCGGTGGTGATCTCCGGAGCCACGTTGATGCGGGTGTCGAGCGTCTCGGTCGCGTAGGTGTCGATCAGGACGTCGTTCTGGTCGAAGTACGGCTGGCTGCGCGAAAGGAACCCGGCGCTTGATTGAAACGAATACCACAGCGGCAGGTCCTTGACCTGTTGGTCGCGGCTCGAGAAATCGACTTCCGGCAGCTTCCTTATGATTACGGCGTTGGACTCGGTGGTGGTCTTGCCCGTAACCGGGTTGGTTACAGTATACTCGAGACTCTGAAAGTCCTGTTGGCGTTCGACGACAGTGTAGAATTCGTAACTGGACCAATTCTTGTTCAGGAACGCGACGGAGTTGACGTCGGTAAAGACCGCTTCGTTGAACGAGTCGGAAAACGCCGCGCGGAACGTGAAGGAAGTGAGATAGTTGATGGAGCCGCGGGCGGTCCAGCCGTCGCCCAAGTCAGCCTTGCCGGCCACCGAGACCGTGAATCCGCCTTGTTTCAGCCGCGTGCCGTTAGGTTCCAATAGTCCGCGGTCCTGCACGCCAAACAGGATGGCGTCGAAATCAGCCCGCTCGGTGGGCTTGCCCCGTACCTCCAGATGATGGGCGAAACCGCGCTCCGTATAGTCCTGAATATGGTAAGTGGCGTCGTAACTCCGGTTAATAGCCCAGAAGAACCCACCTCCGAACATATAGCCGCGCGTCGAGCTGTGGCCGATGTTGGGTTCCAGGAGGCCTGTACGGCGGGGCAACTTCTCGAGCGACTTATAGAAGAACGGAGTGTAGAAAAGCGGCAACTTGCGCAACAGGAACAAGGACCGGTAGGCCTTGGCCGACTCACCGGGGACCACCACGAAGCGGGGACCCTTCAGACGCCACCAGGGGTGGGGCACTTTGCAGTTAGTCAGGAACCCATCGTAGATAATGTATTTGCCATCGACACGCTCGGCCCAAACGCCCTGGAAATAATACGGATTCGTGCTGGTGAGCACACCGGGACGGGTGTCGATGCGGGGGGCTGTGGTGCCGCGCACGTCATAAAACTTGCCCTCTTCCGACTCCGTGTTGTATTCGAGATGATCCGCCCAGATCTTCTCGTTACGCTCGAACTGTTCGAAGTAGATGTTGCCGCGCGCCTGGACTTCGCCGGTGTCTTCGTTAAAATCGATTTCGTCAGCGCGGAAGAGCATGACGATGCTTTCCAGTTCGGCGTGGCCGCGCAGGTGGCGCCACGGCCCGTCTGTGGTTTCCGTGACGGCACGCACATTCCATTCGCCAACCGGTGGCGCGTTGGGGCGCGGCTTGTAGATGCGTTGGTTGGGTTGCGCCGCCGACGGCGTATTGGGCCGAGGCACCAGCACCTGGGAGGGCGGCAACTGGGCGGCGGCCGGCGCCGGAGCGATCAAAACGAGGCTCACCAACAAGCTAAGGAAGGAACTGTAGGTAATACTCGAGGAATTTTCGTGACAAACCCGCGCGAATATGATACGTAAAAGATGAGGGTGCGTGCGCGGGAGAGCCTTCAATCGGCAAACGTACCACACAGGTATGCTCCTTTGCACCAGTGACGCACGATCATGAATTGCAGTTATTGCCGTTACTCAAATTCCGGCGAAGATCGCCGCTGCCGGCGCTGTGGCCGTCCCTTGCTGGACGCCTGCGCAGTGGCCACCAAAGGCGCGCTGGCAGCCCTGCCGCAGTCCGCGCCGGATCCAGCAGCGCAAACGGTTGCGCCGCGGCCACCGGCCAAGGCCCCGACGCCACGGCAGGTCCCGCTGTTCCAGGAAAGGGCCACCGGCAAGATCATTCCATTCGTGCCGCCCGGGAGCCCGGCTGCTGCTCCTGTGCCGGAACCGCAACCCAAGAAGCCGCGCGCTCCAGCCCGGCGCACGCCTCCAGTGAACGACGCTCAGCCGTCACTCGATTTCCTGCCGTCCGCCCCTCCGTCAGCGCGCAAGCTCAGCACCACGGTGGAGGCCGTGATTTACTGCGATGCTCCCGTAGCTGCCCCCATGCACCGGGCGCTAGCCGCAGTCCTGGACGGCGGGATGATTGTGATCGGCCTGGGCGTTTTTCTCAGCGTATTTCATTGGATGGGCGGCGCCCTGTCAATCAACAAGCTGTCGCTCATGATGTACGGCGCAGCGGCGCTGATCATAGCACTGTTCTACAGCGCGCTCTGGGCGTGGGCCGGCGGCCTGAGCTTCGGCATGCGCGCCGCCAGCCTCACGCTCATAAGTTTTGACGGCTATCCGCCGGAGAGGGGCGCGCGCTGGCTGCGCTACCTGGGCGGTTGCCTGAGTTACTTCGCGTGCGGCCTCGGCATCCTTTGGGCGCTGGTGGACGAAGAAAGCCTCTCGTGGCAGGACCACATCTCCAAAACATTTCCGACCATCCACGGATCGGAGACGAATTTCGTCCGACAGCGATAGGGCACTTCAACACCGGTTGACTTCGCGGGTTACGAACTCGACAAAGCTAAGCGCATCCTGCTCCAACTGCGGAGTGGTCGAGCCATCATTCATCAGCCGATTGCGTCTTGCCGTCCGAATCACCGGCTGCCACCCTGCCGGGACGTGTTCCATGGCCCAATCGGAAGCCCGGTCTTTCGAGACCAGCTTGCCGTGATGGGCCGAATAAAGGATGCGGCAAGCCGTGAGGACCGCATAGGCATTGTGGACGAACGCCTGGCGGGAGCGATGGCCGGCATTGGCGGCAAGGTCTTCCTTCAAATAGTTCAGCTCCAACAGGAGCGCGTCGTGCATGCATCGTTCCGATACCTGAGGTGCGATGGTCCGGGCGTCCGGGCCCCACAGCGTGATGCCGGATTGCGCGATATTCATCCAGATGATGGGATTTCCGTCCGACGCATGCCGGACCAGTTCTCGGGTGTACGGGTAGTAGCCGCAGCATCGCGATGTCTTGTCGAGGAACTCCTGGTCGATGACGAACCGGACTTCGAGTCTACTGTTCCAGCAATTCTGCTGCGCTTTGTTCTTGAACCAATCATCCACGGCGGAGAACTCCCGGCCGTCAAGGTCGCGGCGTGTCACGACGATACAGTCGACATCGCTGCATTTTTCGTCGAACGCATCGTACGTCAACGAGCCCCAAAGATAGATGCCCACGAGGTTCCCGGCCAGTATGGCGGGGAAGTCGGCTGCCATTTCACCCAAAAAGCTGGAGAGAGGCTGCGGGACATTCATCAGTCCACCGCTTTGGCCGGCGCTGAGTGAAGCCGGGCAGGATTCAGGATAGACAATTCAAGTATAGGCAGCCAAGTGATGTTCGCGGAGAACGGTCCGGCCTTGAGCCTCCCCCTTGACAATCTAGGGCAGATAGCCTCATACTACCCATAGATCGTCATAGGAAGCGTACGAATGGCCAAGTCCGATTCACCCATGCTGCTGCAAGGCACCCTCGACCTGCTCATCCTCCACGCGCTGCAACGCGGCGCGCTGCACGGCTACGCCATCGCCCAGACCATCCACGTACTCTCCGACGAAGCGCTCAAGGTGGAAGAAGGATCGCTGTATCCAGCGCTCTACCGTTTGGAACTTGAAGGCTCCATCGCAGCACGCTGGGGAGTATCGGAAAACAAGCGCAAGGCCAAGTACTACGAAATCACGCGGCGCGGGCGGAAGATGCTCGCCTCCGAGCAGGAAACCTGGAACCGCCTGTCCGGGGCCGTGGAACGCGTGCTCGCGCGGCAACCTTAAGAGACGGAGGGGGGCCACATGCGCAGGTTTTTTCTTAAATTGCGCCGCCGCAGCTGGATGGAACGCGACCTTGCCACAGAACTGGCTTTCCATCGCGAGATGGCTGCCACCCAAGGCAACCCGACGGCCCTCGGTAACACCGCGGTGCTCCAGGAGCAGGCGCGCGACTTGTGGCGCTTTGTGTTCCTCGAGAACCTGTGGCGCGACCTGGTGTACGGCGCGTGCAGCCTGCGGCGCAGTCCCGCTCTGGTCGTCACCGCGCTGCTGTCGCTCGGCCTGGGCATCGGCATCAACACCGGCATCTTTTCCCTGGCAGCCGAGTTCCTTTTCAGCCAGCCCTCGGTGACGGACGCGCAAACGGTGGTCTCGGTGGTGCTGGCGGGCAACAGTCACGCGCGCAAAGCGGTGGTGGATTTTGTGCGCGCCAGCGGACTGTTTCACGAGGTTGTGGGGGAGAACGAGGAGACCTTCATTAACTTCGACGACGGGACCGAAACGCGGCAGATCTTCAGCGTGCAGACCACCAAGAACTTTTTTTCCGTTTTGGGCGGCCCGATGGCATACGGGCGCGGGTTCTCGCCGGGAGATCCGGACGAAGTGGCGGTGGTGGCGCACCAGTTCTGGCGGAATCATTTGCACGGCGATCCGGCGGCCGTGGGGCGGCCGATCCGGTTGGATGGCCGGCCGTACACCGTGGTAGGCATTCTGCCTGCCGATTACCGGACGCTGGTGGGCTTTGGCTTTGCGCCCGATGTGTACCTGCCGCGATACCTGGATGACACCGTGCTGGCCATTTACGCGCGGCTCAAGCCGGGCACCACGATCGGGCAGGCGCGCACGGGAACGCGGGCGGTCGCGCGGCGCCTGGACCAGGAGCTGCCCGAGACTTTCCATTATGCCGATCAATGCGCGGTGACGGCCGTAGGCGGCCTGGATCGCTATCGCGGCCAGCCGCAGATGCAACCCGTGGGGCTGTTTTTTGTGATGCTGCTGGCGGTTGTCGGGCTGGTGCTGCTGGTCGCGTGCCTGAATGTGGCGAGCCTCTTGCTGGCACGCGGCGCGGCGCGGCGGCAGGAGTTGGCCGTCCGGCTCTCGCTAGGCGCGGGCCGCGGGCGGCTGTTTCAACAACTGCTGCTGGAAAGCCTGCTGTTGGCTGGGGCGGGCGCCGCGCTCGGCATCGCGCTGCACCGGACGCTGGCGCTGGCCGTGGAGCAAATGCGCCTGCCTTTGCCGGTTCCCATCCGGCTGCACCTCCAGCTCGACTGGCGGGTGATGGCCTATGGCATGCTGCTCACCGCGTTCGCCACGCTGGCCTGCGGGATGCTGCCGGCGTGGCGCTCCATCAAGCAGTCGATCGCGCCGGATCTGCGCCGCGAGACCCGGCTGCGCGGGCAGCGCATGCTGGTGGGAGTGCAGGTGGCGCTGTCGGTGATCGTGCTGGCGGCCGGCTTCCTCTTCCTGCGGAACTTGGCGCGCGCGCAGGCGATTGATCCGGGCTTCGATGTGCGGCATACGCTTAGAGCTGATGTAAACCTGCCGCCGGCGGCGTATAAGGATGGCCGCCGGCTCAAAGCCTACGTGACCGAAGGGCTGCGGGCCTTGTCCGGGCTGCCGGGCATCGAAGTCGCAGCCGCGGCGCGCATCATCCCGTTTACCGACAGCACACGATTCGACAGCCAACTGACATTCCCCGATACCGGCCGGAAAGTGGGCACGCAGTTCCGATGGAACGCTGTTACGCCGGACTATTTTCGCGCCATGGGCATTCGGGTGCTTGCGGGACACACGTTCGTGGCGGGCGCCGGCGATGCGCTGCCGCGGCCGGTGATTGTGAACCGGACTTTCGCGAAGCGATATCTCGCGGACCGGCAGGCGTTGGGGCGCACGTTCCTTTGGGGCGAGGGCAACAAGACGTGCGTTGTTGCGGGCATCGTAGCGGACACCAAGAACATGACCATCGGCGAGGATGACGAGGCGCAGCTCTACGAAGACCTGTTCCAGATCGACAACGACCGCGCACGCCTCCAGTTCGTGCTGAAGTCGGCCACGCCGCCCGGAATGCAGTTGCGCGCGGTGCACGATGCGTTGCGCCGCGTGGAGCCGAGTGCGGGCCTGGAGGTGGCCACTCTTTTCTCGAGCATCGGGCTCGCGTTTTTGCCCAGCCAGGTGGGAGCGGCCCTGCTGGGTAGCATCGGCGTGGTGGGCCTGATGCTGGCCGTTACCGGAGTGTACGGCGTGATGGTCTACGCGGTGGGACGCCGCACGCGCGAAATCGGAGTGCGGCTGGCGCTGGGCGCGGTCCGGCGCGATATCACGTTTCTGATCCTGGGTAGCGCCGCCCGGCTGGTTGCGATTGGATCGGCCGCGGGCCTGCTGGGGGCTTTCTTTCTGATGAAGCCGCTGGCGCTGTTCCTGGTGCCAGGCTTGCGACCGAGTGACCCGCTCACGTTCATAGGGGTTGCGGCGCTGCTGGCGGGTGCGGGTTTAGCCGCGGCGTGGGGTCCGGCGCTACGGGCCGCCAGGGTGGATCCGGTGGTGTCGCTGCGGTGGGAGTAGCGGTCAAGCAGCCCAACCGGTGCGGCGAGTCAGAGTGAGTCGTATCCCGGTCTTGGTACCAAGAGCTTGCCACGGCAGAGCCCCGCAAGAAATAGATCGAACACCGTTGGTGAACATCGATTTAACACGACGACCGACACAGAATAGGTGTCTAACCGCCGATCTTTCCGTAAGTTGCAGCACTGGCCGTACCCCCGCCATAGATGAGATGCGGACACGGAAGGCCTGCGTCAGAAACTTTGTCTCAGCGCCGCAGAAAATTTATTTTCTCGAATTTGCCGTAAAACAGCGATGTGCGGAGCGGTAAATGATGCCGAGTTGCGGCTACTTGCGATTGGGCTGCTTACGCTGCTTCCTTGAGTTCCTTCTTGGCCTGATCCAAGCGTCAGCCTGCTGGTCTTTGCCACCATCGCGCTATCGCTTCTGATCATGACCGCGGCGGATCCGTTGCGGGCTCTGCGCGAAGAATAGCTGGCTTCCGAAATGGGGGAGCCGTGCGCGGCGAAACCCGGTAAAATAGCGGTGTCGAGACGACGCGGTGTTGGATGCAGGTTCTGCAAGCGGGACAACATAAGCTGATCTTTCTGGAACTGGAGCCGGAACTGGTGGCGAACATCGCCAAGCAGGCCGGCTTCGAGATCAAGCTGAAGGACTCCCAGCGCTGCATTACGCTGGACCTGACAGCGCCCGGACGGCAGGCACCCCTGCTGCTGTTCGATGCCGCGGACCCGGCCAACCTGGGCTGGTTTTCGCGGTGCCAGTTCTACGTGGATGGGCGCAGCGGAGGCGTGATGCAGACACCCATCAGCCTCGCCAACAAGCGCGACCGCGGCGGCAAGCCGCAACCCAATTCCGTCCGGCTGAACATCTCGAAAGAACTCCCGGCCACGTTCCGATTGCCCGGCAAGCAGGCGCTGACCGAACAGGTCCTGTACGCGCTGCTCTTCAATTTCCTGAACGCGCTCATGAAGACCGGCGTGGCGGTGTGCGGCGGCAATGCCGTGCAGGCGCTGGCGGGGCGAACCGAGGGGATCGGGCCTCGCAATTGACGCGGCTGCCCGCAACCCTTCACATGTACATTCCGCCGTTGACGTTCAGCACGTGGCCAGTGATGTAGCCAGCCTCGTCGCTGGCCAGGAAGCGCACGGCGGCGGCCACCTCTTCGGCCCGTCCGAGGCGCCGCAAGGGCACTTGCGCCAGGAGTTTCTCCCGTATTTCGTCGGAGAGCACAGCAGTCATGTCAGTGTCGATGAAACCGGGCGCCACGGCATTGACGGTAATGTCCCGCGCCGCCATCTCCTGCGCCAGCGCCTTGGTCAGGCCGATCAGGCCGGCCTTGGAAGCCACGTAATTGGCCTGTCCCGCGTTGCCGCTTTCGCCAACCACCGACGCGATGTTGATGATGCGGCCATAGCGCTGCTTCATCATCGCGGGCAAGACCTGCTGGGTGGCGAAAAACGCGCCATAGAGATTGATTTGCAGCACGCGGTCCCAATCCTCGCGCTTCATGCGCACGGCCAGCCCGTCGCGTGTGACACCCGCGTTGTTCACCAGCACGTCGATACGTCCGAATTGCTGCAACGCCGTGGCGAAACCCTGGCGGATGGAGTCGTGAGACGACAGGTCGAGATTCACGGTCAGCGCCTGGCCGCTGCACGCGCGGATCCTTTCCGCCACATCTTCGTTTTTCTCGATCTCCGGCGAGGCCACCACGATGTCGTAGCCGGCGCGGCATAACGTCAAGGCGATCTCCCGGCCGATGCCGCGGCTGGCGCCCGTGACGAATGCCACTCGATTGAACATGATTGCTCCTTGATGATTTATCGGTGAACTTCAATCATAGTAGAAAGTGAGACGCCTCCGTTTATGGCTTACGCCGATCTACGTGAATTCATCGCCGCGCTGGAGAAGAACAGGGAACTCCGGCGCATTCCGTTCGAAGTGGACCCGGTGTTGGAGATTACCGAATTCGCCGACCGGGCCGTGAAGAGTGGCGGCCCCGCGCTACTGTTTGAGCGGCCCAAAGGCTGCCAGATCCCGGTGCTCATCAACAGCTTCGCCAGCATGCGCAAGATGGAGATTGCGCTGGAGGTGGATTCGGTCGAGAGCGTGGCGCAGCGCATTGCCGAGTACCTGGAAATGCGTATGCCTCAAGGGTTGATCGGGAAGCTGAAGATGCTGCCGAAGCTCGCAGAGATGGGCGCCTTTTTCCCGAAGGCCGTGTCCAAGGGACCCTGCCAGGAGGTGATTCGTTCAACAGGTTTCTCGCTGCTCGACTATCCGGTGCTTCAATGCTGGCCCGAAGACGCAGGCCGTTTCATCACGCTGCCTTTGGTGTTCTCGTGCAATCCCGACACCGGCAAGCGCAATTGCGGCATGTACCGCATGCAGGTCTTCGACGAACGCACGGCGGGCATGCACTGGCAAACGCACAAACAGGGCGCGGAGCACTACCGGCGCATGGCCCAGACCGGCAAGACGCGCATGGATGTGGCGGTGGCTATCGGCGCTGATCCGGCCACGATGTTCTCGGCAATTTTGCCCTTGCCGCCCGACCTGGACGAGATGTTGATGGCCGGGTTCCTGCGTGGCAGTCCCGTGGAGATGGTGACGTGCCAGACTTCCGATCTGGAAGTGCCGGCGGAAGCAGAGATCGTGCTCGAAGGATACGTGGAGCCCGGCGAGTTGCGCATGGAAGGGCCTTTCGGCGATCACACCGGATTCTACTCGCTGGCCGATCCATATCCGGTCTTCCACGTGACGTGTGTGACGCAGCGCAAGGATCCGATCTATGCCACGACGATTGTAGGTCCGCCACCCATGGAGGACTTTTACATGGGCAAGGCCATCGAGCGCATCTTCCTGCCGCTGATGCGCCTGCAACTGCCAGAGGTGCGCGACATCTGCATGCCAGCCGAGGGCATCTTTCACAACCTGATCCTGGTGTCGATCCGGAAGTCATACCCAGGGCACGCGCGCAAGGTGATGTCGGCGATCTGGGGCTTGGGGCAGGCAATGTTCAGCAAGTGCATCGTGGTGGTGGATGAAGATGTGAACGTGCAGGACGTGCGGGAGGTGGCGTGGAAGGCGCTGAACAACATCGATCCGGAACGCGACATTCAGTTCGTGATGGGGCCCGTGGATTCGCTGGACCATTCGAGTCGCCTACCGAATTACGGCTCGAAGATGGGCGTAGACGCTACCCGCAAGTGGCCTGAAGAAGGCTTTGCGCGACCGTGGCCGGGGGTGATCCAGATGCCGGACGAAGTGAAGCGGCGCGTGGATGAGATGTGGCGCCAGGCGGGGCTATAATCTGTACTTTGCAATTCAAAGTACATTGCAGTATGATATCGGGCATGACGATCTTTGACCTGCTGTTCCTTCTGCTGGCCGTTCTCACCCTGCTGTCGATGATCACTGCCGCCATCATGGCTATCCGTGGGCAACGCGCGCGCGCCCTGGGAATCTTGCGCCGACTGGGCGTGAGCGCGATCGCCTATGTTGCCATTGTGGCCGTGGTCGGGGCGTTGTCGCCGCAACGCATCTTGCGTCTAGGCGATCCCTGGTGCTTTGACGACTGGTGTCTCAGCGTGGAACGCGTCGAACATGTGTCCGCTCCGCCGCAAACGGTCTACACCGTG
>Ga0335077_10012702_pt1 | contig 10529 bp, 8 predicted proteins | sample Lox_Sample_31_FD_207151 | JGI IMG/M metagenome (GOLD analysis project Ga0335077, IMG submission 207151) | Soil microbial communities from Loxahatchee National Wildlife Refuge, Florida, United States - Lox_Sample_3.1 | ecosystem: Environmental > Terrestrial > Soil > Wetlands | place: USA: Florida...
GAGAAGGCGACGAGCTGGCGGGGGAAGCGGACCTTCTTGATCAGCTCGGCGCTGTCGACCATCGAGCGCGCCGCCGTCTGCAGAGAGGTCGCGAAGAAGATCCAGCAGGCGACCCCGGCGAGCAAGTAGAAGGGGTAGTGCGGAATCCCCTTCGTCTTGTTCCAGATCACCCCGACGACGACCAGGTACACGAGGACGAGAGCGGCCGGGTTGACGAGCGACCACAGCACACCCAGCGCCGAGCCGCGGTACTTCGCGTGGAAGTCGCGGCGGAAGAGGTTCGCGAACAGCTCGCGGTAGCGGACGAGGTCGCCGTAGACCGCCATGCCTCCAGTGTAGGGACGCCGCCTCCGTAACGAGATTCCGGCCGGGATGGGCAGTAGCGTCCAAACAACGTGCTAACCGCGTTCGACTACCCTCCGCGCTTGTGAGCACGGCTGTCGCGATCGTCGCGCTGCCGGCGACGGCGGTCGTCATCTGGGCGCTTCTACGCTCGCCGGCCGCGCGCCGCCTGGTCGCACTCCCCTCCCCGGACCGCTGGCATGACGCGGCGACCCCGAGCTTCGGCGGGATCGGCATCTTCGCCGGCTTCAGCGTCGGCCTGTGGACGGCAGCGGCGGTCGGAGCGTACGACCCGAGCCGTGAGCTCGCCGGGATCTACGCGGCGGTCGCGCTCGTCTTCGCTGCGGGTCTCGTCGACGATCTGCACGGGCTCAGCCCGATCATGAAGCTCCTCGCGCAGGGCGCCGCTGCTGCGATCGTACTTGCCACCGGGACGCACATCCAGATCGTCTCCAACCAGGTGATCGGCGACGCGATCGCCGTCGTCTGGCTGATCGGAGTCGCCAACGCCTTCAACCTGCTCGACAACATGGACGGCCTCGCCGCGTCGCTCGCGTCGATCGCCTTCTTCTTCTTCGCCGTCGACGCGGTCACCGTCCACCCTGACGACGCATCACTCGCCTTCGCGCTCGCGGGCGCCTTCGCATGCTTCGGCTTCCTGCCCTTCAACCTCCGCCCGCGCGGACCGGCGCTCGTCTTCATGGGCGACTCGGGCAGCCAGACCCTCGGCTTCGCCCTTGCCGCTCTCGGCCTCGTCTCGAGCTGGCGGGTCGCCGGCACCACCGTCGCCACGCTGATCCTGCCCGTGCTCGTGCTCGCGGTGCCGATCCTCGACACGACGCTCGTCACGATCGCCCGGCTCCTCGACGGCCGCCCGATCCATCAGGGCGGCCGCGACCACTCCTCGCATCGACTCGTGCGCTTCGGGCTCTCCGAGCGCGGAGCGGTCGCGCTGCTGGCCCTGATCGCGCTCTCGATCGGCGGTTCGAGCCTTGCCTACAACGTGCTCGGCAACTGGCGGCTGACCGTCGCCGGCGTCGTCCTCACGTTCGTGCTCCTCGTCCAGTTCGGGAGCTTCCTCGCCGACGCCGACCGCCGGCCCCAGTTCGAGGAGCCGCTCGGCCTCTCCCAGGCCTTCAGCGTCCACTGGCGGAGGCTCGTGGAGGTGATGGTCGACTTCTTCGTCATCACCGCGTCGTTCCTGCTCGCGTACGCGATCGAGTTCGGCTGGCCAGGAACCACCGACCAGCGCTTCATCGCCGGCCTCACTCTCCCGGTGATCCTCGCCGCTCGCTACCTCGCGTTCATCCCGTTCGGCCTGTACCGGTCGGTCTGGCGCTACGCGGGGCTCCGGGACGCGGTCGCCGCGGCCGCCGCGGTGATCGTCTCGGAGTTCGTCGCCGTCTCTTTCATGGTGCTCACCCAGAACATGCGTGACTTCCGCCGCTCGTTCTTCATCGTCGACGCCCTGATCTGCATGGTCGCGATCATCGCCTCGCGGCTCGCCGAGCGCACGCTCGTGATCGGAACCCGCACCGTACGCGAGCGCACCTCGCGCCGCACGCTCATCGTCGGCGCCGGGCGCACCGGCCGCAGCCTGATGAGGGAGCTCCGCGAGACTGCGGGCGAGCGTGTGGTCGGGTTCGTTGACGACAATCCGAAGCTCCGTCGCCGGAGCGTTCACGGCGTCAAGGTCGTCGGCACCTGTGCCGAGATCGAGCGAGTCCTCGCCCGCACCAAGCCGGACATCGTGCTCGTGACGATCCCCGACGCCTCTCGTGCCACGCTCGACGCGGTGGTGGCCGCCTGTGCCGACGCGAACGTGCCGTGCCGGTTCGTGCGCCGCGAGATCGATCTCGACCCGCACGTCCTGTTCGGCGCACCGTCAGAATGATCCATTCGTGACGACGGTCTCGGTCGAGCACACACGGGCAGAGCCACGCCGACGGTCGTTCGTCGACCGACTGCTCGCCGCCTTCCCGCTGGTGGCCGTCGCCCTGGTCGTGCTCGTCTTCTACGCCGTCGAGGCCTGGTACCGAAAGACGCCGTGGGTCTTCGGGGACGAGCTCGAATGGACGCAGCTCTCGCGCTCGATCGCGTCCACGGGCCACGCAGCCCGCCGCGGCCAGCCCATCTATTTCAAGTCGCTGTATTCCTACGCGATCGCACCCTTCTGGTGGATCCACTCGACCGCGTCGGCGTACGCGGCGATCAAGTACGCGAACGCCGTGATCATGTCCCTCGCCGCGGTACCCACCTATCTCCTCGCCAGGATGCTCGTGAGCCGCCGCGGCGCGCTGATCGTCGCCGTCGGCTCGGTCGCCGTGCCGGGGATGGCGTATGCGACATCGATCGTTCCCGACGTCCTCGCGTACCCGTACTTCGCGCTCTGCTCGTGGCTCGCCGTCCGGGCGCTCCGGTCGCAGAAGCGCTGGGACATCGTTCTCGCGCTCGTCTTTCTCGCAGGCGGCTACTTCATCCGGCAGACGCAGTTCACGAGCCTGCCCGTCACGTTCGGGGTCGCGGCAGCCGGGCTCTGGCTCACGGGCCCGCGCTTCCGCGAGGTGCGCAAGAACTGGACCCGCGGCGACATGATCGGCGTGATCGCGCTGACGGTCGGCGCGCTCTTCCTCTTCAACCGCGTCGTCCTCCAGCACATCCACCAGTGGCAGCTGACGAGCCAGTACTACAAGAGCCGGCTCGTCGACCTCGGCCTCCGGGCGGGATCCTCGCTCATGATCGGGCTCGGCGTCCTGCCGGTGATCGGCGGCCTCACCTCGCTGCACCTGCCCGATCGCCGCGGCGACCGCACCTACCGCGCCTACGTCGCCTGGACCTCCGCCGCGATCGGGGTGATCGGTCTCTACACCGCGGTCAAGGCGGCCTACCTCTCGACCATCTTCGCGACGCTCTGGGAAGAGCGCAACCTGATCTACCTGTCGCCGCTCCTCCTGCTCGGCACGGTGATGGTGTTCGAGGCGAAACGGATCGACCGACGCTTCCTCGCCGGCGCCACCGTGCTCGTCGTTGCGCTTGTGCTCTTCAAGGCGATCCAGCTCGGCTGGCCCTACTACGAGGCACCGGGTTCGGCGATCGCGGCCGTCCTCGCCGAGTACCGTCGCTGGACGACCCACAGCCTCCGCCTCGGGCTCCTCGGGATGACCGCGCTCTCCGTCGGGCTGATCGCAGCCCGCCGTCGCCGGGGGGTCGCCGCGGCGACCGCGGTGCTCATGCTCGCGTGGCTCCTCTCCGGCGAGATCGCAGCGTCGGTCGGGATCGACCGCACCGCGGACGCGTTCCGCAAGAACCTTCCGCAACCGCTCAGCTGGGTGGACACCGCGGCCCACGGCAACTCCGTCACCTACCTGGGGCAGGAGATCAAGGATCAGAACGGCGAGAACCTGACCGAGTTCTGGAACCGCTCGATCGATCGCGTGGAGAGCCTGGACGGATCCGCGCCCGGACCCGGCCCGACGGAGGTCGCAAACCTGCTCGAGCCGAACGGCCTGCTGTCGAACCTCGACGGCACCCACTACGTCCTCGCCGACCTCGGCGTCGTGCTCGACGCTCCCGTCGTCGCCCGCTCTTCCGACGGGGCGATGACCCTGTACCGAAGCGACACGGGCTGGCACCTCCTCACCGGCGTGCAGCAGGTCTACGACGACGGCTGGTGCCCCGACTGGTGCTCCTACACGTACTTCAAGGCCGGACAGCGGGGAGTGCTCAAGGTCTCGCTCGGGCGGCTCGCCTACAACGGCTCGGCACCGGCCGCACAGGTGACCGTGGTTGCCGGAGGCGTGCGGATCGACGAACACCAGGAGCCGCAGCTCAACAACGACATCTTCCGGGATGTGCACCGGGTGGTCCCGAACGGCACCACCCAGACCCTGCTGATTCCGGTTCCGACGACGCCCGCCCGCGTGGAGATCAACGTCGCGCCCGCGACCCTCATCCCACCGACCTCCGTCGATCCTCGGAGCCTGGGCGTCCAGGTCGGGCTCGAGTTCGTCCCGGCGAAGCAGAGCTAGCGGTGCCGGGCCCCGTCCGCGTCGAGATCGCGCGGACGCTCGAGGAGCTCGAGCGCCTGCGGCCCGTCTGGGACGGCCTGCCGTGGCGGCGCGAGGAGGCAGCCTTCGAGTACTTCGCCGCGCGCCTCGAGACCCGAGACGAGGTGATCTGCCCGCTCGCCGCGGTCGCCTTCGCCGGGGAACGCCCGCTGGGCGGACTCGCGGCCCGCATCGAGCTTCGTCCTCTCTCGACCACCGTGGGCTACAAGGTCGTGTACGCACCCCACGTCAGGGTGCTCCAGGTCGTCGACGGCGGCATGGCGCTGGTCGAGCCTGCTGCCCTGGAGGCAGTGAGGGGAGTCGTCGCCGACGCGCTGCGCACCGGCCTCGCCGACGTCGCGACGCTGCCTCCGCTCGAGGTCGGCTCGGACGAGCTCGAGGCGTTCTCGTCGCTCGGCGGACCTCTGACACACCAGCCGTTCATCGCCCCCTGGACCCGCCGGCTGCTCTCGCTCCCGCCCACCTTCGACGAGTTCCTGGCCGCGCTCGGCCACAAGACACGCAAGAACGTCCGCCGCGACGCGAGACAGCTCGAGTCGGACTACGGCGACCGTCTCACGGTCGAGATCGTCCGCGGGCCCGGGCGCGCCGAGCGGCTGATCAGTGGAGCCGACCGCGTCGCGCGCTCCACCTACCAGCGAACGCTCGGCGCGGGGCTCGCCGACACCCCCGAGCAGCGGGCACTCGCGACGGTCGGGCTCGAGCACGACTGGGTCCGCGGCTACCTGCTCCACCTCGACTCGTCGCCGATCGCGTACTGGCTCTGCTCTGTGTACGGCGGGACGATGCTGCTCCGCACCGGCGGCTTCGATCCCGCTTACAGCCAGGCGCGGGTGGGGATTCACCTGCTGATGCGCGTGATCGAGGACGCGTGCGCCGACCCGGACCTGCACACGCTCGACTTCGGCCCCGGCGACGCCGCCTACAAGCGCCAGTTCAGCAACGAGAGCCGCCTCGAGCGAAACCTCGTGCTCTTCGCTCCAACCTTGCGCGCACGCCGGATCAACGTCACGCGGACGGCGATCCTCGGCCCGGTGCAACTCGCGCGCGCAGCTCTCGACGCCACCAGGCTGACCGACAGGGTGAGGACGGGCTGGCGGCAGCGCCTCGGCGGTCGATGAAGATCTCCACCGCCATACGCCGTGCTCCGACGATGCTCAGGAGCGCTCTGCGCGACCTGCGGTACGGCCGCCCGCTCGGCGGCACAATCAGGACGAGGTTCGAGCACCTCGGCGCCTTCCACTCGACGAACTCGCCCTACGAGGCGCTCGACGTGCTCTTCGCCGGCGTCGACGTCGGCCCGGACGACGTCGTCATCGACGTCGGCTGCGGCAAGGGCCGGTCGCTGAACTGGCTTCTCGACCGATATCCCCGCAACCGCATCTACGGGATCGAGCTCGACCCCGAGATCTGCGCCGGCACGGCACGGCGTCTCCGGCGCCACGCGAATGTCACGGTCGTGTGCGGCGACGCCACCGAGCTCATCCCGCCCGAGGGCACGGTCTTCTACCTGTTCAACCCGTTCGATGCGACGGTGATGACCCGCTTCGCCGAGGCGCTGCTCCGCCGGCCCCCCGGCGCCCGGAAGACGATCGTCTACTACAACGCCAAGTACCTCGAGCCGTTCCGGAACGACCCCCGCTTCTCCCTCCATGAGCTCGAAGATTCCCGGCTGACGCACCGCTCGGCGGTGGTCACGCTGGACTGAGCCCGGTTCGCCTCAGCCTGAGCAGGATCGCCGCCCAGGCAAGGGCAAACGCGACCGTCGAGATCAGGACTGCGACCCCTGCGCCCGTGACCCCCCACTCGTCGCCCAGCACGACGATCAATGGGAGCATCACCGCCGTCTCGATGCCGTGGGCGATCAGCCGTAACCCGGGGCGCCCGATCGTGACCGGGAAGGTCTTCGTCCAGCTGAGCACGACCTGGATCGCGGCCGCGACCACGATCAGGCGCGCGGCCGGCACCGCGGGCAGGTAGCGCGCGCCGAGCACGCCGCGGATCAGCCACGGCAGCATCCAGAGGACGGGGGCGAGCCCGACCGCGACGAGGACGACGGAGCCCCTGACGTAGCGCCGGATCCCGGCGAGCACGACGTCTGGCCGTCCGCGCTCCCAGTCCCGCGTCTGCTCGGTCAGCAGGATCATCCGCAGCGGCGAGGAGAGCGCTGCGAGCCCGGCCTGCGGCATCTGAGCCGCACGGAAGAGCCCGACCGCGGTCGAGCTGCGCACGATCCCGAGCGTGAGCGGGGCAAGCCACGTCCGGAGGGAGATCAGGCCGGTGTAGGCGGCGCTCTGGACGACGAACCGGAGGATCGGGCCGCGATCGTCCCCGAGCGCGGTCGGGGCCGCCGCCGGGAACGACCGCAGACCCCCGAGGCTGATCGCGAGGATCGAGACGGTCGTCGCAACCTGCGCGACGACGACTCCTGCCACGGCCGCGGTGACGCCGAAACGAGCCCCTACGGCGATCCCGGCGAGCCGGAAGCCCATCGATAGCGTCAACCACGTGCCGCGCAGGTCGTAGCGACCACCGAGGATGAGAGTCGCCGCGGCGATCGACTCGAGCGCCTGCAGCGGCGGGAGAATCGCGGCCAGGAGCAGCGGCTGCTCGAGCCCTGCGCCGTGGGCAAAGATCGACGGCGCGAGCGGTGCGATCGCGACGATCAGCACACTGGCGAGCAGCGAGGCTGCGAACTCGCACCCGAACGCGACCCGGACGAGCCGGTGGAAGCGCCCCCAATCCTCGGTGGCCGAGTAGCGGAAGCCGTACTTCACGAGCGCGTCGTCGCTCGTCAGCCACACGAGCAGCGCCAGGAAGTCGACGGTTCCCACGACGATCGTGAAGCGGCCGGCACCGGCCGGACCGAGCACTCGGAGCACGACGAGCGACGCGGCGAGGCCGAGACCCACCGAGCCGTACACGCCGGCGAACGCCGCCAGCCGGCGGCGGTTCAGGCCGGTGGCCAGCACCGGCGACTCACGTGTACGCGCAGCAGAAGGTGGGCCCGAACCGGCGGGAGAGGAGCGCGGCGAGCGGCCCCGTGCGCTCGAGCGCCGCCAGCAGCGGCAGCGCGGCCCGCGGTGCGGAGCGCCTCTGCGGCACGAAGAACGACCGCAGCTCGACGTGCGCGAAGCCGGCGGCTCGCAGGTCGTCGAGGACCGGGGCCGGCGGGTGGGCGATCCGCCAGAGGTCGAAGACGAACTTCACGGTCGTGTAGCCGGCCACCCTGCGGAAGAACCCGAGCTGGTCGTCGGCGAGGTAGAAGGAGCGAAGGCAGATCGTCACGTCCACCGGCTCCGGCGGCTCGTAGTCCTCCATCCGGGCCTCGACGAACGTGACGCCGGGGTTACGCCGGCGCGCCGCCTCGATCATGTTCGGGCTGAAGTCCACGCCGGTGTAGCGAAGCCCGTGAGCAATCAGCGACGAGGCCATGATCCCGTCGGCGCAGCAGAGGTCGAGGACGCTGGCTCCGGCCGCGAGCGGCGGGCCGAGGTCGAGGATCGTCCGAGCCCGGCGGGCGGAGTAGCCGAGCGGGTCCGCGTATTCCCGCTCCGAGAAGCCCCCGGCGAGCCGGTCGTACTTGTCGCTCGCGCTCACAACGCCCGCAACCTCTCGGGATGCTTCCGCACGAACCGCGCGATGCCGCGCCAGTGCCAGATCGTCCGCTGCGTCAGCCAGCGGCTGTCTGTAACGGCCTTGTGCTCGTGCCTGACGACTGCCTCCGGGACGTACCAGCGCTCCCAGCCGGCGAGCATGGCCCGGTACTGCAGGTCGATGTCCTCGCCGTACAACCTGAAATGCTCGTCGAAGCCGCCGAGCTCCTCGAGCATCGCCCGCCGCAGCAGCAGGAAGCCGCCGAGCATCCAGTCCGCCTGGACCGGCCCGGCGGGGTCCGGCTCGTCGAGGTGGTAGTGGTGCTGCTGGTGGACGACTTTCCGCAGGGGCGTCCGGCGCACGACCGTTCCGCCTACGGTCGGGAAGCGACGGCGGGACGGCTGCGGGCTGCCGTCCGGGAAGAGCATCCGCGGCCCGGCGACGCCGCAGCGCACGTTCTCGGCCATGAAGCCGGCCAGGGCGGCGACGGCGTCCGGTTCGGGCACGGCATCCGGGTTGACCGTCAGCACGGCCTCGCCGCTCGTCCGGGAGAGGCCGAGGTTGATGTTCGCCGCGAAGCCGAGCGGTTCGCGGTTCTCGAGCGCCTCCAGCCCCGGCGGCACCGAGCCGGGGACGTTCGCGATCACGAGCAGTTCGTCCACCTGCGGCCGAAGTGCCGGCAGCGACCGGGAGAGCTCGGCCGCATTCCCGTGCGAGACCACGATCGCGGAGACGTTCACGAGAGAACTCTCCGGTAGACGTCGGCCGTGCGGCGTGCCGTCTCGGCCCAGGAGAACAGCTTCGCGCGCTCGAGCCCCGCCGCCGAGAGGCGGGTTTGGTTTGCCAGCGCCCGTGCCGCCGCCGCGCCGAAGTCGCCGTCCTCGGCGTACACCGCTGCGTCCCCGGCGACCTCCCGGAGCGCGGGCTCGGCCGCCGCGACCACCGGTGTCCCGCTGGCCATCGCCTCGAGCACCGGCAGGCCGAAGCCCTCGAAGCGCGACGGGAGTACGAGCAGGGCTGCACCACGGTACAGCTCCGCGAGCTCACCCTTCGAGACGTACCCACGCAGGTCGGCGCCGCCCTCGCGGAGCTCCCTGACCAGGCCGGAGTCCTTCTCCGGGCCTGCGACGACGAGCGGAAGCTTGACCGCGCGGGCAGCAGCGAGCGCGGCCAGCGGGTCCTTCCTTGCCTGGATGGCCCCGACGAAGAGCACGTAGCGGTCGTGGCCGCCTCCCGGCGAGAAGCTCGGGTCGACGCCGTTGGGAGTCACGGTCACCCTGGACTCGGCAATGCCGTACCTCGCGACGACGTCGCGCTTCGTTCGCTCGGAGACGGCGATCACCTGGTCGGCCCCACGCGCGGCACGCGGGACGACGAACCTGAAGGTGAGGCGGTCGAGCAGCCCCATCGCAGTGTCCTCGGCCTCGAAGGAGAGGTCGTGCAGGGTGACGACCGACCGGCCGCGATATCCGAGCGGCAAGGCGTGCTGGAAGTGGCTCAGTTCCGGCTCGAGTCGCCGCAGGAGCCGGGGGAGCGAGAAGGCCATCCTCGCCTCCTGGAGACGAGTCCGGAGGAGGATCGGCTCGACCCCGGCCGGGACGAGCTCGGGCCGCCGGGTGACGGCCCCGAACCGCAGATCGGGAGCAGCGTCCGGAAGCTCGCGGAGCAGGTTCGCGACGTAGGTCTCGTCTCCGGTGCGCTCTCGTCCGAGGACGTCCGCGTCGATCAGGATCACGCGACCTCCTCGTAGACCTCGCGGGTGGCCCGCGCAACCTCGCCCCACGAGGCGACCCGCCGCGGGACGGGGCGAAACGCGGACGCGATCCCGGCGCTGATCGAGTCGACGTCGGTCGGATCGACATAGACCGCATCTTCTCCGGCGATCTCGGCCATCGGAGTGGCCCGGCTCGTCACGACCGCACAGCCGCAGGCAAGCGCCTCGGCGACCGGGATCCCGAAGCCCTCGTACAGGGATGCGTAGACGAGGCAGCGCGCGCCGCGGTAGAGAGCCGCGAGCTCCTCGTCCCCGACCTCGCCGAGCCAGGTCACGTTCCGGGGCGGCTCGACGCCGCCCCAGCCCTTCGCTCCGACGACGCGCAGCTCACCGTCGACCGCGGCGGCGATCCGCCGGAGGTTCTTGCGCGGCTCGAGCGTCCCGACCGCGAGGACGTAGTCGCCCTCCGCGCGAGGGCCATCCGGCGTGAACACGTCGTCGACCCCGTTCGGCACGACCCGGATCTTCGCGGCCGGAACGGCAAGGAGAGCGAGAAGCTCGCTCCTCGTGAACTCCGACACGGCGATCACGCGGTGGGCAGCGTGGATCACCCGCGGGACGGCGCGAGCCGAGTAAGTGCGCGTCCAGCGGTTGAACCACTCCGGGTGGCGAAGCACGGCCAGGTCGTGGACGGTGACCACGAGCGGCACCGTCGAGGAGTACGGCCCGCGAAAGGTCGGACAGTGGATGACGTCAGCGCCTTCGACAGCGAGACGGGGGTACCACAGCGCGTCGGCGGCGACGCTGCG
>Ga0335077_10012703_pt1 | contig 10529 bp, 7 predicted proteins | sample Lox_Sample_31_FD_207151 | JGI IMG/M metagenome (GOLD analysis project Ga0335077, IMG submission 207151) | Soil microbial communities from Loxahatchee National Wildlife Refuge, Florida, United States - Lox_Sample_3.1 | ecosystem: Environmental > Terrestrial > Soil > Wetlands | place: USA: Florida...
TCGCATGGTTCTTTCCGTAAGGCTTGAGCCAAACGGTAGCTGCTATCGGACGACTGGCAGACATGCTTGGATGCTGCCCGCGACTGGGGTTCATTGTCCGGGTTTCAACCGTGTCGGTGTCGCGTACGACCATCCGGCTTGCGCTGTGCGCGATCGCCTTGGCGGCGCCGATCGCGCCGCGGCAAACTTTGGCCCAGCAAAATCCGGTTCCGCTACCCGAAATCCACGTCATTTCAAGTACGCCATTGCCGACGGCACGGCGGCCCCAGCCTCGGCGTCCCGCCCGCGCAGCGACGCCGGCGGCGCCCGCTGCACCGATTTCATCGGCGCCGTCCAGACCGCAGCCGGCCGAGCCTGGCGCCGTCAGTGCCGACAAGGTCCCGGCTAACGTACAGACACTTTCGGCCGGCGATTTCAGCCATACCGCCTCGCCTGATCTGCTCAGCGCGACCTCGCGCAGCCTTCCAGGCGTTTCTCTCAGCGATCAGACCGGCAACGAGTTCCAGCGCGAACTCAATTATCGTGGCTTCGTCTCTTCGCCGGTGATCGGCACGCCGCAAGGCCTCGCCGTCTACCAAAACGGCGTGCGCATCAACGAAGTGTTCGGCGACATCGTCAATTGGGACTTCATCCCGGAGAACGCGATCGGCCGCATGACGCTGGTGCCGAGCAACCCGGTTTACGGGCTCAACGCGATCGGCGGCGCGCTCTCGTTTGAGATGAAGAACGGCTTTACCTATCAGGGCGCGCAGGGCGAACTGAGCGGCGGCTCCTACGGCCGTATCGGCACTTCGGTGCAGGCCGGCGGCCAAAGAGGCAATCTATCAGGCTACTTCACCGCGGATGCGATCAACGACGCTGGCTGGCGGCAAGATTCACCGTCGCAACTGCGTCGCCTCTATGCCGATGTCGGTGCACGCGGAGACGATACCGAATTCCACCTCACCTTCACCGGCGCGGACAACCACTTTGGCGCAGCCGCCGCAACGCCGATTGAGATGCTCGACCAGGATTGGTCGAGCGTCTACACGATACCGCAGACCACCCATAATCAACTGGCAATGTGGACCGCGAGCGCGAGCTGGCGGCCAAGCGACACGCTGGTCTATCAGGCCGTCGCTTACTTTCGCTCCTACCGGCAAGCCCACATCGACGGCAACGGCACCGATGCGCAAAACGCCGGGTGCCCCGATCCCACGGTCCTCTGCTTCCCGAATCTCGACGGTACCGTATCCAATCTGACCACGACGACTGGATCGACGGCGCCGGTAACCGGCGCGCTGGCAGCACCCTCAGTCTTGGGTGAAATCGACCGCACTTTCACGAACACCCACAGCTTTGGAGGTTCGACGCAGGTGGCTTCCTCGGCCGATCTATTGGGTCACGGCAATAATTTCGTGCTCGGACTGAGCGTCGACCGCGGTCTCGTGCAGTTCGCCACAAACAGCGAACTCGGCGTCATCAGCGGCAACCCGCCCTACGTACAGGGCGCCGGGCTTTTCATCGACCAACCCTCCGGCGACGTGGCGCCGGTCGGGCTTGGAGCGCAGACGCTCTACACCGGCATCTATGCGACCGACACGTTTGATGTTACCAAGCGGCTTTCAATCACGGCCGGTGCCCGCTTCAACATCGCTCAGATCACGTTGACCGATGAATTGGGCACGGATCCGCTGCTCAACGGCAACCACGATTACAGCCATTTCAACCCGATGGCGGGAGCAACGTATAAGCTCACCCCCAACATCGCCCTCTATGGCGATTATGCCATCGCCAACCGGGCGCCCACGCCGCTCGAGCTCGGCTGCTCCGATTCGTTGCGGCCCTGCCTCCTCGACAACTCGCTGGTCGGTGACCCCCCTTTGCAACAGGTTGTCACTTATACGGGCGAGGCCGGGCTGCGTGGTCACTTCGGCATCGGCGGCGGACAGCTAAACTGGACGCTTGGCATCTATCGCGCGCTCAACACCAACGACATCGTCAACGTGGCGAGTCAAATCCCGGGCCATGAATTCTTTCAGAATGCGGGAAACACGCTGCGGCAGGGCGTAGAGGCCAATGCGTCGTACAAATGGGACCGCTGGAACGTCTACGCCAATTTCACCACCGTCGACGCCACATTCCGCAACACCCTGACCTTGTCCTCGCCGTTCAATCCCTATGCGGACGCCAATGGCAACATCTTGGTCTTGCCGGGGGATCACCTACCCGGCATCCCGAACTACCGGTTCAAGGCCGGCGGCGAATATCAGATCACCGATCCGTGGAAATTCGGCGCCGACCTCGATGTCACCGGCAGCCAATATTTGGTCGGCGACGAATCCAATCAGAACCCGCAAGTACCGGCGTACTGGGTCGTGAACCTCCATACCTCCTACAAGATTTCGAACCACGTAGAGTTATTCGGCCTGGTAAGGAATCTGTTCGACCGGCATTTTTATGTTTACGGTACGTTTTTCGACGTCACGACAGTGCCGTACCTGAACCTGACCGACCCGCGCACATTCCTGCCGGGCATGCCGTTCGCTGCTTATGCCGGCGTCCGCGCGACACTTTAGCCGGCACGTATTGAGCGCTTGAGTTGCCTTTCTGCGACACGCTGCTAACGTGACGGTGCCGTCGCGGCTTCGGAAGACAAGCGGTCCCTCAGTCGGGACTTAGAAAATGGCGGCCATCCTAAAAATTTTGCAGGCCAGCGGGAGGAAACATGGCCCAATTGTCCTTGCGTAATGTCGTCAAGCGCTTCGGCGACACCGACGCAGTCCGCGGCATCAACCTGGAAATCGCCGACGAGGAACTCTTGGTTCTCGTCGGCCCATCGGGCTGCGGCAAGAGCACAACGCTCCGGCTGATCGCCGGCCTGGAGGAGCTGAGCGACGGCGAAATCTACATTGGCGGCGATCTGGTCAACGACCTGCCGCCGCGCGACCGCGACATCGCCATGGTGTTCCAGAACTACGCGCTCTATCCGCACATGACCGTGTTCGAAAACATGTCGTTCGGACTGCGGCTCAAGCATTTTCCAAAGGCCGAAATCCGCCGCCGCGTCGAGGATGCCGCCCGCATTCTCGACATCCAGCAGCTGTTAACCCGCCGGCCCAAGCAGCTTTCGGGCGGACAGCGGCAGCGCGTCGCGATGGGCCGCGCGATTGTGCGCAATCCCAAGGTCTTTCTGTTCGACGAGCCGTTGTCCAACCTCGATGCCAAGCTGCGCGTGCAGATGCGCACGGAAATAAAAAAGGTGCATCAGAAGGTGCGCACCACATCGGTCTACGTCACCCACGATCAGATCGAGGCGATGACGCTCGCCGACCGCATCGTGGTGATGAATCACGGACGCATCGAGCAAGTCGGACCGCCCGACGAGCTTTACCACCATCCGCGAACTCGTTTCGTAGCCGGTTTCATCGGCTCGCCGGCGATGAATTTTCTGCCCTGCCGGCTGATCGAGCACGGTGGCGCGCTGGCCATTGAACTGGGCGGCGGCATCACGCTGCCGGTGCCGGCGGCGCGCGCCGGCAGCTACCGATCCTACCTCGGCCGCAGCCTAATCTTCGGGCTGCGCCCGGAACATCTCACCGAACACCGCCACTATGTCGAAGGAAGCGAATTTACCCTGCCGGTCGAAGTGCTTGAGCCGATGGGCACCGAAACCATGGTGCATCTCGAAATCGCCGGCGTCGACGTCAGTGCGCGCTGTTCGCCCGATATCGCGGCTTCGCCCGGCCAGCCAATGGCCTTCATGGCGCAAATGGATCACATGCACCTGATCGACCCGGCAACCGATGAAGTGATCGCGGCCACCCGGAACAAGGCAGCCGCGGCCTGAATTCACTAAGGCGGCAGGTGCGGCACTAAATGCCACCCGGCATATGGATTTTTTTCCATAGGTACGTGGTATGTTTATCCGTGATACATGGTATGATCGTCGCTAAGAGCTTTTGCCACAGCTGCCTAGTTCGGTTGTCCTCATAGCGGGCGTTGCCCGTGTCTTCTAAACGGCCGAGCTGGAACGCGGATGACAACCGCAGTAAGGCAAGACCACGGGAGGAAGACAATGAAGAAGCTAAGTCGGCGTACTGTGATTCGAAGTTCTGTTGGCCTCGCCGCCGCAGCGGCGATTGGGCGGCCCTACGTCGCCAACGCCCAGGCCAAGACGGCGACCGCCTGGTGGAATCAGGGCTTCGTTCCGGAGGAAGATGCCTCCTTCAAGGCCATGGTCGCCGAGTACGAGAAGCAAAGCGGCAACAAGATCGAATACAGCCTGATCCCGACCGGGCCGCTGATGCAGAAGATGGTTTCCGCGCTCACCAGCGGCGACGTTCCCGATATCATGTCGCACGACACCCAGGATGCTACCGTCGTCCCGCAGAACGCCTGGAAAGACAAGCTCGTCGACATGAGCGACATCGTCGATCCGCTGAAATCGCAGTTGCATCCGACCGCCTATCTCGCCTCGCATTACAACAGCGTTACAAAAAAGCGCGGAGCCTATCAGGCGCCGTTCAAGACTGCGACCTTGCCGTTCCATATCTGGAGGCCGCTGGTCGAGAAGGCCGGATTGAAGGTCGAAAATGCTCCCAAGACCTGGGATGCATTCTGGGATTTCTTCAAGCCCACGCAGGAGAAGTTGCGCGGCCAAGGTCTGCGCGGCGTCTATTCGCTAGGACTGCAGGCCACGACAAATGGTCCGGCAGACGGCAATAACATGTTCAACTATTTTCTCGCCGCCTACGGCGGATATGACATCATCACGCCCGACGGTAAGCCGCATCTCGATGACCCGAAGGTCAAGGCGGCGGTGGTCAAAGGCATTACTTACATTACCACCGCTTTCAAGCAGGGCTATGTGCCGCCCGGGGCGCTCGACTGGGGCGACGCCGACGACAATAACGCCTTCCATGCCCAGCAGATCGTGATGGATCTTGACGGAACCATTTCGACCGAATTGGCGATGATCCACGACCCGGAAAAGTACGACGGCTCGGTGGTGATGGGCCTGCCCAAAGACAATTCGGGCAACGAGATCCCCTCCCCGCTGACCGTCGGCGGCGCGATGATGCCGAAAGGCGGAAAGAACGTCGCCGTCGCCAAGGAATTCGTCAGCTACGTGATCCAGCCGAAAACAGCGGCCCAATATCTCAAATCGGGGCTTGCACGCTGGCTGCCGGCGATCCCGAGCATCGTTCATGACGATCCGTGGTGGACCGATCCGAAGGATCCGCACCGGCTCGCCTACGTGCAACAGGGCGTGCTCGGCAAGACGCTACCGCGTCACTACGCTTACAATCCGGGCATGTCGGAGGCGAACGCCGCGCAGATCTGGGGTACGGCGCATGCCAGCGTCATCCGCGACAACGTCCATCCGGAAGCTGCAGCCGACGCCGCTTTGAAGCACATCGGCACCATCCTCGCCAAGTATCCGATCGCTCAGGCATAAAGAGGCCGACGATGAGCAGCACGACTTTTGAAGCCGCCCGGGAGCTCACTGTCCCGTCGCCGTCGCTGCCGCGGCGTCGCCCATGGCGGGGCGGCCTTCAAGGATCGGAATTCGCCTGGGCGATCGCCTTCGTGATCCCCTATGCTGGAGTATTCGTCGCGTTTGTGGCCTATCCGATCGTCTATGGATTATGGATGGGTCACAGTCCGGAGCTTTACTCCGAGCTGTTTTCCGATCCGCTCTACCTGCGCACGGTGGTCAACACGGTTCTCTTTGTCGGCATCGGCGTGAACCTGAAAATGTTCGGCGCGCTCTTGATGTCGGGCTTCTTCATGCGAAAGAGCTGGTGGACCAAGGGCCTCCTGCTTGTCTTCGTGCTGCCGTGGGCGGTTCCGGCGCTGCCGACCTTCATTTCCATCCACTGGATGCTCAACGGCCAGTGGGGCCTGATCAACAACACGCTCTGGGATCTCTTCCACATCGACGGTCCGGGCTGGCTCGATACCTCGCGCTGGCTCGCACTCGGCTCGGTCATTACTACGCACATCTGGAAGTGGATGCCGTTCTGGACCGTTATCCTGCTCGCCGGGCGCATGGCCATCCCGCAGGAACTCTATGATGCAGCGGACGTCGACGGCGCCACCGGCCTCAAACGCTTCGTCCACGTCACCTTCCCGTTGGTCGCCAATCTCTATCTGATCTGCACGCTGCTCTCGACGATCTTCGTCCTCGGTGAATTCAACGAAGTGTACTTCGTGACCGGCGGCGGCCCCGCACTTTCGACCCACGTATTGGCGACGCTGGGCATCCGTGACGCCTTCCAGGTCGCGCGGCCCGATCTCGGCGTCGCCACCGTAATGTCGGCGCTGCCGCTCTTGATCCCGCTCGTCATCATCCTGATGCGCAAGCTCCGCACCACGGAGGTGCAGCTGTGAGCGTCGTTGCGGTCGACGGGCGCGCCGTGGCGCGGCGGCGGCCGAATTACCGGCTGCGGCGCAAGCTCACCGAAGCGGCGGCCATCGCCTTCGCGCTGCTGCTTATGATCTGGACGCTGGCGCCGATCTACAACATGGTATTTGTGTCGCTGGAGAGCCACGGCGACGTGTTCACCACGAACATCTGGCCCGCGCATCCTTCTCTCAAAAGCTTCTGGGTGGTGCTGACCCAAGGCTATTGGTACCTGCAATATTTCTGGCACCAATTCGCCAACAGCATCTACATCGGCGCGGCCACGACTTTCCTCACGTTGCTGATCGGCTCGCTGGCGAGCTTCTCGATCGGCCGGATGCGGCTGAAGAACGGCTGGATCGTGAGCAACGCGGCGCTGCTCACCTACGTGATCCCCGCTTCGTTCCTGGCGATTCCGTTCTACAGCATCATGATCAAATACGGACTGGCCAACAATCTGTGGGCGGTGATCTTCGCCGAGGTCACTTTCGCCACGCCGTACGCGATCTTCATCTTCCAGCAATACGGCGTCAGCATCCCGATCGAACTCGACGAGGCGGCGCGGATCGACGGCGCTTCACCGATCCAGGTCTATTTGCGCATCTATCTGCCGCTGATGGCGCCGGCCTTGGTCGCGGTCGGCACCTACGCCCTGCTCCTCGCCTGGAACGAATATCTCTACCAGTTCATGCTGTTGTCCTCGACGAAGAGCATGACGGTGCCGGTGGCGCTGGCGCAGTTCCTCAACAGCGACGAGGCGCCGTGGAACTACATGATGGCAACCGCGATCATCTACGCGATACCGCCGGTGGCAGTGTATTACGCCTTCCGCCAGCGCATGACCGCGGGCCTGACCATGGGCGGCGTCAAGGGCTGAAGCGGCTAAAACACTTCGGCAGAGGTCATGAGCGTTAGTTCGAAGGCTCTCGTCGCGAGAGCTTTTGGATGGCCGCGACTTCCGCGCCACCGGCGGAGCCGCCTCCACGGTTCCGATCTCGCCTGGTCGGTTGCTTTCCTTGTTCCGTACGCAATCCTGTTCGCTGCATTCGTCATCTATCCGATGGCCTACGGCCTGTGGATGGGAAGCGATCCGGCGCTTTATGCCACGCTAGCAGGGGACCCGCGCTATCTCCGGGCCGCGATCAACACCGTGCTCTTTGTCGGAGTCGCGGTGAACGTCCAGATGGTCCTGGCGCTGTTGCTATCAGGATTCTTCGCTCGCCGCCGCTGGTGGATCAAGGCGCTGCTGGCCGTCTACATCCTGCCGTGGACGCTGCCGGCGGTCCCGGCGTATCTCTCCTTCCATTGGATGCTGGTCGCCTATCCGCGTGGCCTCATCGACAATTTGATCACGGCGTTGTTCGGGATTGAAGGCCCGTTTTGGTTCAATCACGGCTGGCTGGCGCTGCTGTGCGACATCGTCGCCAACATCTGGAAATGGATGCCGTTATGGACCTTGATTTTTCTCGGCGGCCGCATGGCGATTCCGCCGGACATCTACGACGCTGCCGATGTTGACGGGGCTTCGCCCTACCAACGCTTCGTCTATGTGACTGCGCCGCTACTGGGGACCCTCTATGTCGTCAGCACTCTCATTGCCGCGATCTGGGCGTTTGGCGATTACAGCCCCGTGCTCTTTGTCTCCGCCGGTACGCCGTCGTTCGAGTCAGAGGTGATTTCTACGCTCGGATTTCATTACGCGCTCGATTTCGCCAATCCGCCGCTCGGCGTGGCAGCGGGTCTATCCGTGCTGCCGCTGCTGATCCCTGTTGTGATTCTGCTGATACAGCGGCTCAAGGCGATGGAGGTGCAGCTGTGACCGGCACCGTGCCCGGCATTCGGCCGGACCGTCGAGCACGCATCCGCCGGCGGAGAATCTTGATCGAAGCCGCCTCTTTGGCGCTTGGAGCGATCCTCCTGATCTGGTCGCTGATCCCGGTGTACAACATGTTTCTGGTGGCGCTCGATCCCACCGGGCACAACGAATTCACCTACGACATCTGGCCGTCGCATCCGACGCTCGGCGTGTTCGCCGACTTGTGGAACGCGGACGAAGAGGACGTGCGCGACATCTGGCCGGCGTTCGGCAACAGCATTTTTATCGGCGTCATGGTGACGGCGTTCACTGTATTGATCAGCTCGCTTGCCAGTTTCGCGGTCGGACGGATGCGGCTGGCCAGGGATCGGACGCTCTCGGGCGTTGCACTGTTGAGCTATGCGATTCCGGCCTCGACATTGATCATCCCGTTTCTTCGCATCATGCACATCTACGGCCTTACCGATAATCTCTGGGCGGTAATTGCCGCAGAAGTCACCTTCGCGACGCCTTACGCCATCTTGATCCTCCAGTATTACGGCAGGCTTATCCCGAGCGAGTTCGATGATGCTGCGCGCATCGACGGTGCCTCGGCGCTGCAGGTCTACCGGCACATCTACGTGCCGTTGATGGCGCCGGCGCTGGCGGCGGTCGGCACTTACGCGCTGCTGTTCGCCTGGAATGACTACTTCTATCAGTACATGCTGCTGTTTTCGGAACGGCACACGACGGTGGCGATGGCGCTGGAGCAGTTCTTCGACGACGACGATGCGCCGTGGAATTACATGATGGCGATCGCCATTCTTTATTCGCTGCCGCCGATTGCGATCTTCTACGGCCTGCGCCGCTTCATGGCGTCGGGCCTCACCGCCGGCGGGCTCAAGGGCTGAGCGCCGCGGAACCGGCCGTCGCCGCTCGCTTGCGCAAAAAATTCCGGGGCCGCAAGGGCCCCGGACCGGCTTCATTATTTCCAGCGACGGTCAGTCTTCGCTGTAGGCGCTGTCCGAAATATCCTTTCCGGTGAAGTCCGGCATCATCGACGCCGAGATCAAGCTGATGACCGCGCAGGCCGCGATGTACCAGGCCACCGCGAAGCCGGAATGGTAGGCGGCGAACAGCGCGGTGGCGATGATCGGCGCCGGGCCGCCGGCGATGATCGAGGCGAGCTGGTAGCCGAGCGACGAGCCGCTGTAGCGCAGGCGCGGCGTGAACGATTCGGCGATCAGCGCCGCCTGCGGACCGTATTGCAGATCGTGCGGGATGAGCGAGAGCACGATGGCGATGAAGACCAGGAGCGGCGAGGCGGTATCCACCATGGCAAAATAGATGAAGCCGAAGATGCCCATCACCACGACGCCGATCAGGTACATTTTCTTCCGCCCGATTCGGTCGGAGAAATGCCCGGCCAGCGGAATGGTGAAGAACGAGACGCAGGCCGCCACCATCACCGCGGTCAGAATAAGGTTGCGCGACAGGTGCAGCGTGCCGACCGCGTAGGCAAAGATGAATGCGGTAAACACGTAGAACGGCGCCTGCTCGGCCATGCGCAAGAGCGCCGACAGGATGATTTCCTTCGGCTGCTTCCTGATCACCTCGACGATCGGCGCCTTCTCGATCTTGTTGGTGTCGAGCAGCTTCTGAAATACCGGCGTCTCCAGAATACCGAGGCGAATCCACAGCCCGATGCCGACCAGGATGATCGACAGCGCGAAGGGAATGCGCCAGCCCCAGCTCGTGAAGTTGTCGGTCCCCATCGTGCTGAACGCGAGGATGGCGAAATTCGACAGCAGCAGCCCGCAAGGAACGCCGAATTGCGGCCACGAGGCGACGAGTCCACGCTGATTGTGGGTGCGCGACCATTCCATCGCGAGCAACACCGAGCCGCCCCATTCGCCGCCGACACCGATGCCCTGAATGGCGCGCAGCACGGTCAGCAGGATGGCGCCCCAAATACCGATCGACGCGTAGGTCGGCACGAAGGCGATGGCGAACGTTCCCAGTCCCATGCACAACAGCGTGGCGATCAGCGTCGCCTTGCGGCCGATGCGGTCGCCGTAGTGGCCGAAAATCGCGGCGCCGATCGGCCGGCCGATAAAGCCGATAAAATAGGTGCCGAACGCCAGCAGCGTTGCCGACAGCGGGTCCTGGTTGGGAAAGTAGAGCTTGCCGAAAACCAACCCGGCCGCAGTTCCGTAGATGAAAAAGTCGTACCATTCGATCGCCGTGCCGACAGTTGATGCGATAACGGCCTTGCGCAGTTGTGCGCTATGTTCGCTGTCAGATAGTGAGCCGACCGCCGTGGCCATACTCATGGCGTCCCCCCTT
>Ga0335077_10012704_pt1 | contig 10528 bp, 17 predicted proteins | sample Lox_Sample_31_FD_207151 | JGI IMG/M metagenome (GOLD analysis project Ga0335077, IMG submission 207151) | Soil microbial communities from Loxahatchee National Wildlife Refuge, Florida, United States - Lox_Sample_3.1 | ecosystem: Environmental > Terrestrial > Soil > Wetlands | place: USA...
CTTCCCGGCGGCGGGGTCCGTCCAGGTGCCCCGCTGGACGTCCGCTTCCACGGCGATCCTGAACCGCTCCGCGTCGATCTTCCGGTCGAAACTGCGGTTGCGTTCGCGGCCGTCCGGCGCGGCGTAGCGGACACGCCAGCGGCGCCCTGAGGTGCGCCCGTCGCGCTTATGCCTGTCCTCTACATGTGCGACCGGAACTCACCTCTTCCCAGACCGGCGGTTTCGTACTTGCTGTGCACGGGTTGCCCATTGGACGTTGCCGGGTTCGTAGCTGCCGTCATTGTCGATCCGGTCGAGCGAGTACCAGCTACACCCGTTAGATGTGCGCCTGCCGTCATCAGGCCGCGGGCCGAGGTGATTTTCAATCCACGTAATGAAGACCCCGGCGTCGCGCCACTCAGGGCAAACTGTGATGCCGCGCGCGCCGTAGTCCTTGAAGTTCCTGTGTGTCGGATCGCAGCAGCGGCCGACCATGTTCCGCCACGTCATATAGAGCGGGTGCCCGGCCAGCCCGTGCACAGTGAAACGGGCACGGAGTCCGGCTAGACGCTCTGGCGACTGTGCGAGTTCGCCCGAGCACCAGTCTTTGCGCTTGCATCCGCACGACGGAGTACGGCCGCTCACTAGGTGCTCAAGTAGCACGGTCAGTTCCGACCCGCACTCGCACCGGCATAGCGCCGCGCGCTTACCTTGAGGTCTGTTAGCCACGACCTTGCGCGTCTCTTCAATCACTGTGAGACGGCCGAACTGCTGGCCGGTCGTGATGACAATCTTCCGGGTTGAGGCCATCGTGATCAGGGCCTTCCTGTCCTCGACATGGGCCACGTCAGTCCTCCGGGTCCTCACGCAGAGCCGACGCCAGGGCCGCTGGCAGCGGAGGCAGGATCATGCCCCGGCGGCGCAGTTCCGCGCGGGCCAGCCGCAGCGAATCAGGGATCGCGGCTTTGGACTGCTCGGCCAGCTCGTTACCGGTCCAGTGGCGGACCAGTGCGCTGTGCATCTTCAGCAGGGTAAGGGTGCTTTCCTCGCCGGGAGCCGGCCAGCGGAACCCCGCCGGGGAGCCGTCTTCCACAGTCAGGATCAGCTCGCCGGTCAGCCAGCGGCCGGCGGCCTCGACGGGGGCAGTGAACCCGGGGAGAACCTCAGCCCGCTCCCGCTCGCCGAGCGGGAACATCAGGTCCGCTGGCGGGACCTCAAGCGCGGCGGCCAGGACCAGGACCTCAGCTGTGCTGACACTGTCGCGGCGGCCGTTTTCCAGTCTCGCGATGACGATGCGGCTGAGTGCCGGCAGGCCGAGGGCGGCGCACCGGTCGGCCAGCTGCTGGGCGGACAGTCCCTGCCGGGACCGGGCGGCGGCGATACGCCGGCCAGTGTCCACGGCCACGTGCCTGGCCCAGTCCTCGTCCTGGTTCACAGAAGAACAATAACCGCCGGGCGTGTTTCGTAACCGCAAGCAACCACTAGTAGTGTACATTGGTTCACAACAAACCAGTCGAGGCTCAGACAGGGCCGTAACACACCAGCACCAAGGAGAAATGATGACCAGCACGCTCGACGAGACCAGAACCGCGACACCGTACCTGATCGAAGCCGTCTACATGCCCGGCGACCCGCCGGACGTCCGGTTCTTCCCGAACGAAGACGCCCTGACTGCCTGGCTGATCAGAGACCGCGAATACGCCTGGTACTCAGGCGACGGCAACACCAGCCAGGCCGTCTACCGGTACAGCACCGGCGGCCAGCTGACCCCCCTCACCGTCACAGCCGTAAACCAGACACCCGAGCATGACCCGGACGCTGACCGGCTCTGGATCCACCAGCGATACGACGTTCTGCTGCCCGCCGGCGCGCGCCTCTTCTCGTTCACCGTCACCATCGACGGCGACGCCTGACCCGACCCTGCCAGATCACATCACCAGCCGGTAGCAGCCGGCCCCGCCGCAATCCCGGAGGAAACACGATGACCACCCCAGATGTCAACAGCAAGCTCGACACCGTCCGCAAGCTCCTCGCCAAAGCCGAGGCAGAGGGCACCACCACGCACGAGGCCGAAGCCCTGACCGCCAAAGCCGCCGAACTCATGGCCAAGTACGGCATCGACCGCGCGCTCCTCGCCGCTGCCAAACCGGAGACCGACAAGCCCGGAAACCGGATCTTCGCCGTCGACACCCCGTGGGCCACCACGAAAGCCCTCCTCCTCGGCAGCCTCGCCCGGGCGCTCCGCTGCGAGGCCATCCAGCTGACCGGCCGCGCCGAGGGCAGCGTCCGCGTCCACATATTCGGCTACTCCTCCGACCTGGAGCGCCTCGACGTGCTCTACACCTCCCTTCTCCTGCAGATGACCAGCGGCCTGCGCCGCGCTGAGGTACCCCAGTGGGACAGCCCGCGGGCTTACCGGCGCTCGTGGATGCTCGGGTTCACCGGCCGTGTCGTCCAGCGTGTCAAAGCCGCTGAGGCGGCAGCCGTGCAGGAATCAGCCGGCCAGCAGTCGCCGGGCACGCCCGGCGCGGGCCCGGGCACGGATGTTGTTCTCGCTGACCGGGCTCTCGTCGTGAATGCTCAGGTGAAAGCGGAGTACCCGCGGCTCCGGTCTGGCAGGACCACCACTTACAGCGGCAGCGGGTTCGGTGCCGGGTCGGCGGCCGGGGCGCGGGCCAGCCTCGGCGGGACCAGCGTCGGCGCCGGGGCCGGGCGGGCCCTCGGCCGGTAACCCGGTATGGCGAACGGCGGGCCGGGCGGGCGCGCCGTTCGCCATACCCAACCAGCAACCGTATACATTGGTGCACAGCAAACCAGTGGAAAGGCGGACGCGACCATGACACACCACAAGCAGGAGCCCTCATCGCCCCCAGCAGGGGGTAGCAACACAAACAAGGCGTATCTGACGTTGCCCGAGGTCGCCGAGCACTACCGCACGACTGAGGCAACCGTGCGGTACTGGCGCCTCGGCGGGTCCGGTCCTCGCGGCGTGAAGGTCGGTACGCGGGTGCTCTACCCGATATCTGAAATCGAGCGCTACGACCAGGAACTGGCGCGGCAGCTCAGCAGCACGCGGGCGTCATGACCCAAGGTATTCATCGCCCCCACCGGGGGTCAAAACAAACAAACTGATCGCGACATTCATCGCCCCCACAGGGGGTCAAAAGAAAGAAAGCAACAAAGAAAGCAACGAACGAAGAAATGCGGAAGGCCGGGATAGCAGTCCCGGCCTCCGCCACCGTCGCCGAACCCTCGCCAAAGGAAACGACCTTGCCGACACTCGCTCGCCAAGAGGAGGTCAACATTGACTACCGTACAGCTTGCTACCCCCGGTGGGGGCGATGACGCCACCGGGTCATGCCCTCAGTGCGGGCATGACCCGGTAGCCGCGTTCATAGCCCTGTCTGACGAGCGCGGCCGGTGGCTGTGGCGGGGCCGCGCCGAGCGCCGCGCTGCCTTCCAGTGCGGCGCCGACAGCATGGCCGGCGAGTACGACCGCGGGTTCACAGACGGCCTGATCGCATACAAGGCCGCGCAGCACGACATCTACCGGGGCCTGCAAGCCGAGCTCGACCGCTGGGACGGCCCCCGCGAGGACTTCGGCAAACCCCGGCCCGGCGAATACACAGGCGGCCGGGCAACCGGATGGGACACCGCAGTCAAACGGGGGGGCGCATGAGCGAGACACCGGAGGAAACCGAACCGAAAACGCCGAGAACAACGAAACGGGACCGGATCTACGAACTGGCCGTAACCCGCTACGACTGCCGGCGACAGCACAGGGGCGGCTGGCCCTACGTCTTGCACGGGGAACAGCGGTACGGATTCGGTAACCGCGCCGACCTGCGAAGCCTGCGCGCCGACCTGCGGCTCGCCTGGCGGGAGAAGTATCACAGCGATGGGATCCCCGATGACAGCGCACTCAATGCAGCGATCGAGGACCTCAGACTCCGGGCGGCCGCCGCCGAGCCTGACCCGCCGGACGCAAACGGCCACGCCGAGGCATGGCCGCCCGGGCGTGACGACGACGAGACACCAGCAGACCGGGGCCTCAGCCGCGTAACCGCTCTCGACGATCACCCGCTCCCGGACGGCTACGAGATACCGGACGGCTACGAAGTGCGGCCGGACGGCATCTGGTACCTCGAAGGCCGGTGGGGACCCTGCCGTGCCGCGTGGGCGTGGCTGTTCCCCGTCTGCGTCTACATCGACCCGGACGGCAACCAGTGGCTCGAACTGACCTGGCGTGACTGCGGCCGGTGGGTTACCCGGCTCGTCCGCCGGTCCATCACCAAAAGCGGACGCAAACTCATCACCGAGACAGGCGACGCAGGCATGCCAGTCACCGACTCTGAAGCCAGAGATGCCGAAACGTGGCTCGCCGCAGCTGAGGCCGCCAACATTGCGGTGATCACCCGGCACCCCGTTGCCCGGCAGCTGGGCTGGCAGGCCGACCGCAAGACGTTCGTCACCGGGCAGGACACGCCCTGGCGGGTCGAGCCGAAATTCGAGGCCCAGACGGCGGCGATGCAGGCGCACCGGCCAGCAGGAACACTTGCCGGCTGGCAGGAAGCCATGGACCACGCCCGGCCCTACCCAGTCGTGCAGATGGGCGTGTACGCCGGCCTGGCACCTGTCCTCCTTGACGTCCTGGGCGTCGACTCAGGCACGGTCGACGTCGCGGGCAAATCCTCGCGCGGGAAGTCCATCACGGGGATGGCAGCCATCAGCCCGTGGGCCGACCCGTCCGACACAGGCGACGCCATCCTGTCATGGAGCGCGACCATCATCGAAATTGAGAAACGGCTTAACCTCGTCAACGGCCTGCCTGTCGTCCTCGACGAAACACGGCTGGTCAAAGATCCCGGCAACGTCGACACGGTCATCTACCAGGTCCCGAAGAACCGCGGCAAGGCACGCGGCGGCGGGTGGCCGAGCATGCTGCCGTGGCGGACCATCCTGGTCAGCACAGGCGAGCAGCCGGCAACATCGTTCACCACGCACCAGGGCGCCAGCGCCAGAGTGCTCAGCACCCACCAAGCCCCGTTCGGCGCCCGCAGCGAGGCAGGCAGGACCGCCGCCGAGGCGGTGAAACGCGGGCTCGAAGCCAACTACGGGACAGCCGGGCCGCTGTTCGTGACACGCCTGCAAGACCTGCTCGCCAAGGACGACGGCCCCGCCCGGCTGCGCAAACGGCACGCCGCGATCACCGAGAAACTCCGCGGCGGCACCGACATGTCCGGGCGCCGCGCCCCCCTGCTCGCCGTCGTCGTGCTCGCCGCGGAACTGGCTGCCGCATGGAAGATCACACCATTCCCGGTGCCAGGGCCGGCTGACTGGCTGGCCATGTTCGCAGCCGACGACCCGCGCGACAACCGTCCCGAGATGGCCCTCGACATCATCCGCGAATACCTCGCAGCCCACCAGGACAAGATGTACGGCGCCGGCGACGGCGAGCACCCGCCCGCCGCCGGCTGGATCGGCCACGAAGCCAGCGAAGGGCCAGCGCTCCTGCCCGAGCATGTCCGCACCGAGCTCAAGCGCTGCGGCTACGACCTCGACGCGGTCCTCCCCGGCTGGCTGGAGATGGGCGCGCTCGTCACCCTGGACAAACAGCGGCCCGCGCACCTGCTCCCGCGAAGCACCGGGGGCAGGAAGTCCCGCCATCTCGTGTTCCGCCGCGACGTGCTCGACGGCCCGGAAGACACCGCGTCATGACCCGGACACCCCAAAGAAAAAAAAGAAATACAAAAAAAAGGCTCCCCGTTTCCCGGAAACTGCGTTCCCACCCGAAAACCGGGTCTGACCTGCGGAAACATGGGAACGCAACCGCCCCGAAAACTGCGTTCCCGACCAAGATCGGAACGCAGCGGAACGCACCTGCGTTCCCGCCTGCGTTCCCTCAAAAAGTACCTCTGACCTGCATAAACCTTGATCATCTAAGTGAGGGAACGCAGGAACGCGGATTTGAGGGCCTCGCCTGCGCGGAAACTCCAGCGTGTGCACCCACGACCGTCAACCCGGCACCGAGGGAAACAAGATCGACAGGCAGTTGCCTTCGCTTCCCTCGGCGCTTCCTGAACGCCAGCCCGTGCCAGCCCGGCACGTGCCGAACCCACCAGCACCACCACGAAAGGATCATCATGACCGCTACGTACACCGACGCATACGGATACGACCAGCCCCTACAGGCCGCCCTCGACCGGATCCGCTGCGCCGACTGCCCTGCCGAGATACGGCACACGGGCTACCGGTTCCGCGTCGTCCACACCGCCACCTGCCCGAACTGGCAACGCTGGAACGGGCAGGTCATCTGCGGGGCGTACGTCACCCACCGCGGCCCGTACAAACGCCGCCCAGCGGACACCACCGGCGGCTGACGGCCAGCCCGGCCGCCCATCACCATCACCGAAAGGAAAGATCATGAGCGAATGCATTTTCTGTCACACCACGGGTGAGCAGACGAAGATGGCGCAGATGGCCGTCAGAGTCCCGCTAGAAGTCGGCTCGACGGCCAAGTTCCTGGACGTGTGGGCATGTGCCCGCTGCTGCGAGCCGCACGCTGAGACGTTCTACCGGGCGCACTGGTGCGCGCCGACTGCGGCCGAGTACGCCGCCGCCGCCGAGCAAGCTACATGAGCACCAGCCCCGGCGACTGCCCCATTCCCTTCGCCGACATCGTCCGCGCCCACCTATGGCCCCTCGGCGCACCCACCACCGACACCAGCCGATGCACCCAGTGCAACACCACCTGGGCCGAGTACTGGCAATACACCACCGACAAGGAGAAAAGATCATGACCGAGCACCCGCTAGATGCCCTCGACGCCATCGCCGCCGACGTCCTCAGCGACACCGGCGCCGCTGAGCAGTTCACCGCCAACGACTACGCCGCCGTCTTCAACCAGGCATGCCAGCGCGCCGGCAACCCGAAACGCATCACCCCTGCCCAGGTACTCCGCGTCGCCCGCGGCGAAGTGCAGCTCGACCCGGAAACTGCGGCTGCCCTCGCGGAACTGCCCGAGGTGATCGAGATCCCGCCCGACGCCATGCACACCTTCAATGAGGTATTCGGCCCGCCCGACCATGATCCGGACAGTGAGACACCATGAAAATCCCGGCCCCGCTAGATGTCCTGGTCCACATGAACGAAGTCATCGCCCTCATGGACAAGGACGACCCTGCCTACGCCGCCGCGGTACAAGCCAGGCGGGACTACGTCGAAGCCATCCGCCGCGCCTGCCGCCCGGGCGGCAGCAGCGAGTAGCCACGATGGGCGGCCGGGTACACGACCAGCCCGGCCGCCCTCCCCGCCCGCCATCACCGAGGAGAAAAGAATCTTGAGTAACCGTCTCACCCCGGGCGGGCAAGCCAGATTCGACCAGGAAATAGCCCGCCAGAAAACAGAAACCGACGACGTAGACGAATGGATTGACGCTCAACTGGAGCGAACCGGGCTCGGCGCGGCCATCGAGACAGGCACGGTCACTGAGGCAGAGGCCACGGCTGCTATCGAGTCGATGATGTCCGGGCCGGACTTCCCCGTTTCCCTGTCCCGCCGGGAAGCCGAGCGGGCCGCGCGAGCATGGCGGGCCGCTACTGGCCGCTGGCCCGACGAGAGTGACGACACCGCGCGAGCTGTAGCTGCCGCGTGGGCAAGCGCGACGGGAGCCGGCCGGCCGCATCACGGTCCAGGGCAGGCCGGGCCCGGTGAGTGACACGCATCTGCCGGTGCTCGCCGCCCCGGCGTTCGAGCTGTTCACCGCGGCCGAGAAAACCGAGAGGACACAGCAATGACCGGCGGTATGCGCCTGGCTGAGCATGTTTCCGGTATCGGCCCGATCGACGGCGTGGCGATCGACGGCACCCCACAGCCGAAACGCCGCCGTCCGCCTGCGAAACCACGGCAGGTGAAACAGCGGGCCGCAGCCGGGTGGCTGTGCTCGTTCTGCCCGGAGCGGTTCGACGATGCCCGGCAGCTGGCTCTGCATGTCCGCGACGAAGCTGACTGGCTCGTCGCAGCCCGCCAGCGGCGGCTCGCCCGGATGCGGGCGTACCACCGGGAGTACAGCCAGCGCCCGGAGGTGAAACAGCGGGTGCGTGAATACCGCGCACGACCCGAAGTGCTCGACCGGCAGCGCGCCGCAGGCCGTGTCCGGGCCCTGGCGTACAGCAGGCGCCCGGAGGTGAAAGAGCGGGTGCGCGAATACCGTGCGCGACCCGAGGTGAAGGAACGCATCCGGCAGCGTGCCCGGGAACGCCGCCAGCGCCCGGAGGTGAAGGCGCAGGCCAGCGAATACGCCCGCGAGTACGCGCGCCGGGACGGAGCCGTGGAGCGGCGGCGGGAACGGGAGCGCGCGTGGAACCAGCGCCCGGAGGTGAAAGAACGTAAACGGCAGCGTGACCGTGAGTACAACCAGCGGCCGGAAGTGCTGGAGCGCAAACGCGAGCTGAAGCGTGAGTACAACCGCCGGCCGGAGGTGAAGGAACGCCTTCGCGCCGAGCGGGCTGAACAGACAGCGCGGAGGCGGCGTGCGGAGGGGGTGAGTGATGCCGATCCGGGCTGAGAACCGGGACCGCTACCCGGCGGACTGGCCGCAGATCTCCAAGCGGATCCGCGCCGGCAGAGCCGCGGGCCGGTGTGAATGCGAAGGCGAATGCCAGCGCGGTCACCTCGGCCGCTGCACGGCAGTGAACGGGCAGCCCCACCCGGTCACCGGGTCGAAGGTGGTTCTCACCGTCGCGCACCTGAACCATCAACCCGAAGACTGCGCCGACGCCAATTTGCGAGCAATGTGCCAGAAATGTCATCTGGGTTACGACCAGGACCATCACCGGGAAACCCGCATCCGGGCGAAGGCTGCCCGCAATGCGGCATCGGGCCAGGACCCGCTGTTCACCGAGGATGAATGTGCTGTGACATTCCGTGCAGTTGCGGCATACGTTACAGCCTGCGATGATCTGACCGCACTAGGTAACACCGGGGCAGGCTGATAACACTCAGGAGGCCATCCATGGCGGCTGGCATATACCGGGACCGGCCAGCCGCCGCCAGGTGCGCCCGCGCGGAACGCTGCTCCGCCGCCACCACCAGCGACACCGGCGAACCCGCTGCCGCCTGGGCGGACACGCCCAGCCCGTTCTGCAGAAAAGACACGGCGCGGGTCTGCCGGTCCCTCGCCGACATGCCGAGACGGTATGTCTCCCTCCGGATCCAGATCGGCCAGAAACCCCGCCTCGGCGAGGACTCAAAGGTCACCGGCTCCCGCGACGCCCCCATCCCCGTCCGCCTCGACATCGACGCCCTGATCCGCGACATGCTCCTCATCCTCGTGTCCTGGGAGGAGCGGGTCGCCGAGATCGCCGGCCTGGCCCGCCCGGCCGCTGCCCTGTCCCGCCGCCGCCGTGACGAGGTAGCCGTCACCACGGCGGTCAAAACGCTGGCACCGCGGGTCGACATCCTCTTCGCACTGACCCCGCAGCCCATGATGCGCGTCAAGCCCATACCGGCCCGCGACAAGGTCACAGACTGGGCCGCCGCCCTCACCGCCACGGCCGCTGCCGGGTTCGTCCACCCCGGCGGCGGTTACGTCACTGCGGATATTTCCCTCGCCGGCGCCGACGCTGGCCTGGAGATCCTCCACCTCTCCGACCGGTGCCGCCGGGCCCTGCGGGAAACCACCCCGCCTCCGCTGCTCCTCGACGGGATACCGTGCCGCAAATGCGAGCACCTCGCCCTGACCGCGGCACCGGAACCGGAATGGAAATCCGAATGCAGCCAGTGCGGGGACCTGCTGTCACAGGCCGAGTACAGCGAGCATGCGAAACGGTATGCGATCTGGGCGAAAACAGCTGTGGTGGAGGGCAGGATCGAGCCGACCCGGCCCGCTGAATACGCGAAGCTGGCTGCCGCGTGAAAACCCCCGACGGTAGCCGTCTCGACTACCCGCCCGCCCGGTGGGAAGCCCTCGGCACTGCGCTCATCCGCCGCAGGTGCACGATGACCCGCGACGACGGCACCCCCGGCGGCTACCACATCCGCGCGGAGTTCTGCCGCCGCCCCGGAGCCCTGTCCTCCCAGCTTGTCCTCGCCCTCGAACGCGGCAAGCGCACCAACTATGAGCCGTCCACGCTCACCCGCGCCGAAGCGTGCTACCAACTCCAGGACGGCGCCATCGCGAACTACCTGTCCGGCGTCACCCGGGTCCTCCACCCCGGTGAACCCGGCCGCACCGCAACCGCCCGGCGGCTGCGCACACTGGAAAACCAGCTCGCCGACCGCGGCCGGGAATACGCCCTCACCGCCGAATGGGCAGCCGCCGAGCTCACCGGGGTCGTCGGCCGGCTCCGCGACCTGTCCGCCCGGCTCCGCGACCTGTCCGCCCTCGCACCCGGCCCGCCGCCCCCCGGCGAGCTCCACGCGGCCGGGAGGCCGCAGCCAGGAACACCGCCACCTAAGGAGACAAAACGATGACAGAAATCGTCGTCGAATCCGACGCCTATGACATGAGCGCCTACGGTTACGCCACATTCCGCGACGGCACCGTCCG
>Ga0335077_10012705_pt1 | contig 10528 bp, 7 predicted proteins | sample Lox_Sample_31_FD_207151 | JGI IMG/M metagenome (GOLD analysis project Ga0335077, IMG submission 207151) | Soil microbial communities from Loxahatchee National Wildlife Refuge, Florida, United States - Lox_Sample_3.1 | ecosystem: Environmental > Terrestrial > Soil > Wetlands | place: USA: Florida...
CGCCGCCATTCACCGCACAGGAGATGATGACCGTGGAGGCCGCGCGGCTGCTGCGCAATGACGACGTATGCTTCGTGGGTATCGGGTTGCCCTCCGCTGCGGCCAACCTGGCGCGGCTAACGCACGCGCCGAACGTGGTGCTGATTTATGAATCCGGTCCGATCGGCGCCAAGCCGGACGTGCTTCCGCTCTCCATCGGCGACGGGAGCCTGGCGGAAACCGCGGACACGGTGGTGTCCACTGCCGAGATCTTCCGGTACTGGCTGCAAGGCGGACGGGTGACGGTGGGATTCCTGGGCGCGGCGCAGATCGACCGCTACGCGAACATCAATACGACCGTCATCGGCGACTACGCGCATCCGAAGACGCGCCTGCCAGGCGCCGGGGGAGCGCCGGAAATCGCAGCGTGTGCGGAACGAGTCATCCTGGTGTTGCGGCAAACGGCGCGCGCGTTCGTGGAACGCCTGGATTTCATCACTTCCGTGGGCCATCTGGACGGCGGCGATGCGCGAAAGCGCCTGGGCCTGCCGGGAAAGGGCCCGGTGGCCGTGGTGACGGACCTGTGCCGGATGGCGCCCGACCCGGTGACCAAAGAGATGATCGTGACGCACCTGCATCCCGGGGTGACCGCCGACAAAGTAAGCGCCGCCACCGGATGGAAGGTCCGTTTCGCGGGTTCCGTCGAGGAGGCGCTCCCACCTAGCGCCGTGGAACTTCACACGCTGCGGGACCTGCAACGGCGGACGGCAGTGGCGCACGGACTTCCGGCGAAATCGGAGTGACGGTACAGGGCGCCGGCCGGTTCCCCGGCGGCGGGGTCAGTGCAATTGCGATTCTCTGGCCGGCAGCTCCGCGTGCAACTCCGGTTCGTAGAGGTGCGCGCGCGTCCAGGGATGGTCGCGCCAGCCGGCACTGGCGAAGAGAACCTGGAACAATTGCAGGTTGCCGGTGCGGAAACCGGCGATTGCGCTGGCGAGATAGAGCCGCCAGGTTCTGACGAACTCCTCGCCGAATTCCCGGGCGACCAGCCCGGCTGACCGTTCAAACCGATCCAGCCAGTGTTCGAGCGTCCGTGCATAGTGCGGGCGAAGGTTATCCACGTCGAGAATGGAGAAATCTCCGGGCTCGAGCGAGGCGAGCACTTCGCGCACAGTGGGCAGGTAGGTGCCCGGAAAGATGCGTTTGCGGATCCAGGGGCTCATCGGTTGCCTGTGATTTCGCCCGATGAAATGCAGCAGGCCACGGCCGGATTTGTCCACGATGCGGCGGATCACGCGTCCCATATCCGCCAGGTAGCGCCGCCCCACGTGTTCCAGCATGCCCACGGAGACGAATGCGTCGAACGGGCCGGAGATGTCGCGGTAATCCGACTCGATGAATTCCACGCGGCCGCTGAGGCCCATCTCGCCGGCGCGCTGCCGCGCCGCGGCAATCTGCTGGCGCGAAATGTTGAACCCGCGAACGTGCACGCCGTAGCGCGAAGCCATGTAGAGCGCCAGCGTTCCCCAGCCGCTTCCGATGTCCGCCACGCGTTCGCCGGGGCGCAGGCGCAGCTTGCGGCAGATATGCTCCATCTTCGCTTCCTGCGCCTCGTCCAGGGTGGCGTCCGGCGAACGGAAGTAGGCGCAGCTATAGCTCATCTGCGGATCGAGCCACAGGCGGTAGAAGTCGTTGCCCAGGTCGTAATGCCGGTGGATGTTGCGGCGGGCACCTGTGATCGTGTCGGCCTGGGCCCAGCCCATCCAGCGCGAGACGAACTGCGCCCACCCGTTCTGCCGCTCGATGGGCGGCATCACCATGGAGAGCGCCTCCAGCATGGAGACGAGATCGCCCTGCACCTCGATGCGTCCCGCGGTGTATGCGTCGCCAAAGGCGATTTCAGGATCGAGGATCAGCCTTGCCAGCGTGGTGCGGTCCGCAATCCGGATCTCGCCCAGGGGCGGTGCGTCCGCGGGCGAGACTTCCGCGCCGCTCGCCGCGCGCAGGCGGATGGGAGGCCGGCCGGTGGCCTCGTGGAGTTTTTGCAGAATCCATCGGTCGAGAGAAAGAGCGCCGGTTCGCGTGGACATCGCTGGGTCCTCCTTTCTATCCACCCGGTAGCGCGGAACATGTGGCGCGGCGGCGTACGATTCGCCGCGCACTCCCGGACGAACTGCAAGGAACAGCTTATTGCGGTGCAGGCTGGCTGCTTTCGAGTCCGCCCAGCGCTCGCATGCCGGGCCCGGGGTAGTCTTCCGTCCCGGCGTGAAGGACGAGGCGCGACCGCGACCCCTGGTGGGGGAGCGCCTCGAGCTTCCTCTATTTTAGATAGCGCAAAGCGATGATGGGAAACAGTGATTCCCGTCACATTCGGGGAGCGCGGGTCCCGCCCGGTGCAGAGGGACGCGGCAGTGCGCTTCCCGTCCTGGCCGGCTACTTCCCGGCCGGTGCGCGAACAATCTCCACCGAGCAGGGAGCGTTCCGCGCTACAAATTCGGCCCTGCTGCCCAGGAGCAGGCGCGGGATTCCGCTGTGGCCGTGAGAACCCACCACGATCAAATCCGCCTTCCAATCCGCGGCTGTTTCGATGATGCGCATGCGGATGTCGCCCTGTTCGACTGCTGTGTCGGTCTGGAATCCGGCGGCTGCGAGCTTCTTCGCTGCGCGCTCCACGAGTTCCCGCCCCTTCTTTCCTTCCTGCTCGAGTTCGGGGGCATATAGGGCGGACATCTGCGGAGGCGGGGCCACGGTGAGAGGCTGAAGCACGTGCAGGACGCGCACCTGGGTGCTTTGCGGCCGGAATTGTGACGCGACGGCTTCGATTGCCGCCTCCGAATGTTTCGATTCGTCCACGCAAAGCAGAATTTTCATCGACGTTCTCCCTTCTAACGCGACTCGAGACGCCGCAGCGGCTCGAAGCGGGCCCGCGGCCGCTCCGCGGCGTACTTCCCGCACTCCATTTATATCTCCCTCGGCACCGGAATCGAGATGACAGGAGGCACCCCCGGCTGTGACCGGTATCACGGTGCGAGATTACGGATCCGGCTAGCATGCAGGCTGGAGCATTGGAATTTCGGCTCACCGGGAGGCTGACCATGCCTGCCGTCGACTCCACCGTTGGATCCATCCCTCTGCGAGCAGAGGCTCTGTGCACAGCTTGTAATCCGGCCAGCCTCCCTTTCGAGACCACAGCCGAACTTCCGGATCTGACCGAACCTGTGGGCCAGGAACGGGCACTGGAGGCTATTCGTTTTGGTGTGGGCATCCAGATGCCGGGGTTCAATCTGTTCCTGCTGGGCCCGTCGGGAACCGGCAAGTTCGGCGCCATCCGTGAGTTTCTGACCAAGCGTGCCGCCGCGGAAGCCACGCCCGACGAATGGTGTTACGTGAACGACTTCAAGAATCCGAAGGCGCCGCGCATTTTGAGGGTGCCGCCCGGCCGGGGGATTCCGCTGCGGGAGGAGATGAACCGGCTGCAAGGCGATGTGCGTTCGGCCATCCGCTCCGCGTTCGAGAGCGAAACGTATGCCGCACGCAAGCGCGCCATCGAGCAGACCGTTAAGGAGAATGAACAGAAAACGCTGGAGGAATTTCAACGGGAAGCCGCAAAGCGCAGCATCGCCATGGTTCAGACGCCCACGGGGGTGGTGCTGGCCCCGGTGAGGAACGGCGAAATCCTGAGCCCGGAGGAGTTCGCGCGATTGCCTGAGGAGGAGCACCAGCAAGTGGAACGGACGATCATCGAGCTGCAGGAGCAACTCCAGGAAACCCTCCGCCAGGTGCCTCGGTACGAGCAGGAGGGCCGGGAAAAGCTGCGCAGTCTGAATCACGAGGTGGCCGTCTTTGCGGTGGGTCATCTGATCGAAGAGCTGAGCAAGAAGTACGTGGATTTGCCCGGAGTGGTGGCGTTTCTGCACGACGTACAGGAAGACATCACGGGAAACGTGGACGAATTCCTGGCCCCGCCGGAGCACCCCCTGATGGCGCTGATGGGCGGAATGCCGCCAGCCGAGCCCAGGGGCGCGGCGCTCCTGCGGCGCTATCAGGTGAATGTGCTTGTGGATCACAGCGGCAGGCAGGGAGCGCCCGTAGTTGTGGAAGACCATCCCACGTATCAGAACCTGGTCGGGCAGGTGGAATACATGTCGCACTTGGGCGCCCTTTCCACCGACTTCACGCTCATCCGTCCCGGGGCTCTGCATCGGGCTAACGGCGGCTATCTCCTGTTGGACGCGCACAGGCTGCTGATGCAGCCGTATGCCTGGGAAGCGCTGAAGCGGAGCCTGCAATCGTCGCAAATCCGGATCGAATCGCTGGGCCAGATGCTGAGCCTGGTGAGCACGGTATCGCTGGAGCCGCAGCCGGTGGCGCTGAGCGTGAAAGTGGTTCTGGTGGGAGAACGGCTCCTCTATTACCTGTTGTGCGCTTACGATCCCGACTTCGGCGAACTGTTCAAGGTAGCCGCGGACTTTGAAGAGCAGATCGAGCGTAATCCGGAGAATGATCTGCTCTACGCGAGGATGCTCGGCACGCTGGCGCGGAAGGAGGGACTCCTTCCCTTTGAACGTGGAGCGGTGGCGCGCATGATTGAGCAGTGTTCGCGCCTGGCCGGGGATGCACACAAAGTGATGACCCGGCGCCGGGCGCTGGCGGATCTGGCGCGCGAAGCCGGCTACCTGGCGCGCCAGGCGGCGCGGACGGCGGTGTGCGCGGACGACGTCCAGCGGGCCATCGATGCGCAAATTCGCAGGTCGGATCGTATACGCCGGCGCATCGAGGAGGAAACCCTCGAGGGAACCATCCTGATTGACACGGATGGCGAGAAGATCGGGCAAGTCAACGGAATCGCGGTGATGGAGCTGGGACAATTTGCATTCGGGCACCCCAGCCGCATCACCGCGCGCGTGAGGCTGGGAAAAGGAGAAGTGGTGGACATCGAGCGCGAGGTGGAGCTGGGCGGCCCGGTGCATTCGAAAGGCGTCCTCATTCTCTCCAGCTTCCTCGCCGCGCGGTACGCTGCGGACCAGCCGCTATCGCTTTCGGCAAGCCTGGTTTTCGAGCAGTCCTATGGAGCGGTGGAGGGCGACAGTGCCTCGTCGGCCGAGCTGTACGCGCTTCTCTCCGGGCTATCGGAGCTGCCGTTGCGGCAATCGCTCGGCGTCACCGGCTCCGTCAATCAGCATGGGCAGATTCAGGCCATCGGCGGAGTGAACGAAAAGATTGAAGGATTCTTCGATCTCTGCCAGGCGCGAGGGCTCACCGGCTCGCAGGGAGTGATTATTCCCGCGTCGAACGTCAGGCATTTGATGCTGCGGCACGACGTGGTGGAGGCCGTGCGCAATGGGCGCTTCCAAATCTTCGCCGTGGAGACAATCGACCAGGGAATGGAAATACTCACCGGCGTGCCCGCAGGCGAACGCGGGAACTCAGGGAAATTCCCGGAGGGCAGCGTGAATGCCCGCGTGGAAGCGCGGCTGATTGACTTTGCGCGGAAACGGCAGGCGGCAGTCCAGCCCGCTGCACCAGTCCACGATTCCTGAGCGGGCGCGGGCTTCGGTTCCGGACTAGGCCGACTTGCCGAGCCCTTCGAGCGTGCTCTCCAGATTCTTCAGCGTTGCCGCGGCCACGTTTTCTTCCAGGTGCTCGATGCTCGACGTGCCCGGAATCGGCAGCATCACCGGCGAGCGCCACAGCAGCCAGGCGAGCGCGAGTTGCGACGGCGTGATGTTTAATTTGCCGGCTGCTTTCCCCGCCGCGCCCGCCGCACCGGAGAGTCTTCCGGCCGCGAGCGGGAACCACGGGATAAAGCCGATGCCCGAGCGCTCGCAGAACTTCAGCACGTCTTCCGAACCGCGGTCCGCCAGGCTGTAGCGGTTCTGCACGGACAGAATCGGCACGATCTTCTGAGCGGACTCGATCTGCCGCACGCTGACCTCCGAGAGGCCGATGTGGCGGATTTTTCCCTGGGCCTGCAACTGCTTCAGCGCGCCGAGCTGATCTTCCGCGGGGACCTTGGAATCGATGCGGTGGAGCTGATAGAGGTCGATGCGCTCCAGCCGCAGGCGGCGCAGGCTGCCTTCGCAGGCCTTCCTCAGATGCTCGGGCCGGCCGTTTTCCACCCAGCGATCGGGACCCGGCCGTTCGTATCCACCCTTCGTGGCGATCACCAGGCCGGAAGGGTAGGGATGGAGCGCCTCGGCGATGAGCTCCTCGCTCACATGCGGCCCGTACGAATCCGCGGTATCGATGAAATTGATGCCGAGATCGACGACCCGGCGGAGCAGGCGAATGGCATCCTTGCGGTCCTTCGGCTCGCCCCAGATTCCTTTGCCGGTGACGCGCATGGCGCCGAATCCGAGCCGATAGACGCGAAGATCCTTGCCGATGTGAAACTCGCCCGAGGCGGCTGCCGGGCGCGCGATTGGCGCTGGTTGTGCGGATGTGGTCTGCATTCTTCCTCCCTTTATCCCCCGGGAGATTGGATGATCGGCAGGCGACCTCGGTTCGGCGTTCGCGATCATCCCGCCGCGGCGACGGCTGGAATTGCGGGGAATCGGGGCAATTGGTAGCGGTACCGGGAATCGAACCCGGGTTTCCAGATTGAGAATCTGGCGTCCTAACCCCTAGACGATACCGCCAGAGCGGGGAACGAATAGTATAGCAGGCTCGTGTGGTGGCGCCATCCGCGCGCGCGGGCGCCGCGGCAGTCAGCCGATGTATTCGACGCCGAGCGCGGCCAGCTTGGCGCGCAGGCCGTACATGTCCAGGCCCAGCTCGCCGGAGCGCAGGCGCTCGCGCGAGCGTTCCTCTTTGGCGCGGCGCTGCTCTCCGAGTCTGGCGGTTTCGGGGGCGTGCGCGCGGGGCACCACCACCACGCCGTCCGCGTCTCCGACGATCACGTCGCCTGGATGGACGATGGCGCCGCCGCACACCACATCCACGTTTACCGAGCCCGCCGTCTCCTTTACGGTGCCCTGCGCAGAGATGGCGCGCGACCAAACGGGAAAATTCATGGCCGTGATGTCTTCCACGTCTCGCGTGCCGGCGTCAATCACCAGTCCGGCCACGCCGTGCGCGCGCAGCGAGGTGGCCAGCAGCTCGCCGAACATGCCGTCGGTCGATTCCGCCACGAGCGCCACCACCATCACGTCGCCGGGACGGCACACCTCCACCGCGGCGTGGATCATCAGGTTGTCGCCGGGATGGCAAAGCACGGTGACGGCAGGGCCGGCCGCCTTCGCAGCAGCATATATGGGGCGCAGATACGGTTTCATCAGCCCGCGGCGGCCCTGTGCTTCGTGAACCGTGGCCACGCCCAGCTCGCCGAGCAGCTTTACGGCTGCCGCGTCCGGCCGTTCGATATTGCGTACGATGGTTGGCTTCATGAGAGATCGTCCGTTACCTGCGGGTAGAACCGCTGGTAGGCCTCCGCGTATTTGATTCCCGATTTTCCCGAATTCCGCACGGCCTGGACGCCGCGGCGGCGGGCCAGATCCGTGTAGTACTCCCAGAGATGTTCCTGAGCCTCCATGGTCTCCATGGCCTGGCGCTTGCGGTCGAAGACCGGGGTGATGTCGAGCAGCACCTCCGGTTTGAAGCCGCATTGCTCCGGCTGGTGCGGCTCAAAGGCGAAGACGGGCGGTGCGCCGAGTTTTTTTCCATCCGCGGGATAACCGGCCGCCTGCGCGTAGACGCGCGTGCGCAGTGTGATTTCGCAGGCTTGCCCGTGATCGGGGTTATAGGGATCCGCGGAAGAATGCGTGAGCACGATCTGCGGCTGGCAACTGCGAAATTCCGCCACCATCTCATCGGTTAGATAATCGGTCAGCCGCAGGGGGTAATCGCCGGAATCGAAGAAGCGGATCTCCGCGCCCAGGATGGCAGCGGCCTTCTCCGATTCGTCCTGGCGCATCTGCTTGACGCGTTCGAGCGTCATGCCGGGCATCTTCCACAGCCGCTCGGATTCGCCGCGCTCACCGTAGGAGAGACACAGGATGCGCACGCGGCAGCCGCGGCCGGAGTAGAGGGCGATGGCGCCCCCGGCGCGCCATACGAAATCCGCGGCGTGCGCGCTGATCACCAGAATCGATTTCGTCGGAGTGTCCATGGGCGGCTCCCTGGGCGACGCGTTACCCCACCAGCGCGGCGGGATTCTCCACCGCCATACGCCGGATTTCGACGGATGTGAATCCGGCGCCCAGCAGGCGCTGGGCAAACATGGCGAATCCCTCGGCGACAGGCGGGTTGATGGTCTGGCCGAGATCGGTCGAAAGCAGACAGCGCTCCGGGCCTGCGCAACGAATGGCCTCGAACACCCGGTCCCACGGCGCTTTGCCCGTGTGCATGGTGGTGAAGCAGTGCTCGATGACGGCGCCCATGCCGGCGAGTTCGCGCTGCTCGTCCGCGGTGAGATTCTGCGAGGGAAATTCAGCGTGAGTCACCACGATTTTCCGGACCTTCATCGGGCCGGCCGCGCGCACGAGCGCGTAAATTTCCGCGCGGCCCAGATGGCCGGTGGCCAGAATCATGCCGTGCTTCGCAATCAGCTCCATACACGTGCGCGTGGCCGCGGAGAGCTGGCCCGTGGCGTCCAGCACGGAAAGCGGCGGCGGGGCGATTCCCGTGGCGGCGAGTTCGCGCTGAATTTTTGCCCAGAAGGGAAGCTTCACGTTCGGGCCGTCCACGTGGCCGGCGGTTTCGTTGGCCGCGTCCACCGTCGGCATCCACACGATTTTCGCGCCGGAGCGCCCGGCGAGTTCGACGGCAACGGGGTTCAGCCCGCCGACGGAATGATTCAGCGTGAGCGCGCCGTACGCGGCAATTCCCGGCACCGCCTTCGTCACCACTTTCGCGCGCTCGGCCGTCGGAAAGTAGTGGGATTTCAGCGCGAAGCCGCGAAGCCCGTGGGCCAGAAATTCGCGGGCCAGGTCGAGGTCGTCGATGCGGCGTTCGATCACGTCCGGCGCGACGTGCACCTGGAGGTCGTACGCGCCTTCGAGCGCCTTCCAGGCGGCATCAGTGACGGCGGCGGGCGCGGAGCCCGGTGCGTGTGCAGTCATATCCGTTCACTCCGAATCGAGCCGCAGGACTTCCGGGCCGGGCTCGCTGCTGTACATTGATTCGACGAGCGCGGCGCGGCGGTCCAGCACGATGCGCTGGTTGATGGAGCCTTTGTCGGTGATCTCGCCCGCGTCGATCGAGGGCGGTTCCTCCAGCAGCAGCGCGCGCACCACGCGGTTGGAGCTGCCCGTGGCGGTGAGCGCAAATCCGCGCAGCAGCGAGCGGAAACGGCCGCGTACCTCCGCGTGCCGCAGCACCTCCTCCGGCGGGCAGGCGGCCCCGAGCGAAGGGCACAGCGCGCGGCAACGGTCCAGGTTGGCGAAAATCATCATCACAATCTCATCGCGGTCGTGACCGGCAATCACCACGTCGCGGACCAGTGGCGCAAAATGGGCCATGATGCGCGCGCGCAGCGGGCCCACGCTCACCCACGTGCCGCTGGACATCTTGAAGTCTTCCGCAAACCGCCCATCGAACAGAAAACCCTTGTTCACGTCCGCGGGATCCACAAATTTGACGGCGTCGCCGAATTTGTAGAAGCCTTCCGCATCGAACGCGCGCGCCGTCAGTTCCGGTTGCCGCCAGTAGCCGGGCGTGATGCTGGGCCCGCGGACGCAGGCTTCCAATTTGTTTTCGCGCGGCGCGAGCTTCAGCTCCACGCCGGGCACGGGAATACCGATGATGCCGGCATGGTCCGTCTCCCAGGTGCATTGCACGGCCATCGGTGCGGTTTCCGTGGCGCCAAGCCCGGTGGCCATGACGATTCGCTCGCCGCAGGCTTCCTCCGCCAATTCGCGATACGCGTTCCACAGGGGCTGCGACATTCCCGCGGCGGCATAGAAGAGCAGCTTCAGCCGGGCGAAGAACGTCTCGCGCAGCTGTTCGTCCGTGCGCAGCGGGATGAGCAGGTCTTCATACGCACGCGGAACGCCGAAATACACGGTCGTGGAAATCTCGCGAAGGTTGCGAATGGATTCGGCGAACAAGGGCGTGCCGGCCTTGCCATCGTCGATGTAAAACGTTCCGCCGTTGTAGAGCGTCACGCCGATATCGTGGTTGCCGCCGAAGGTATGGTTCCACGGCATCCAGTCGACCAGCACCGGCGGCTCGTCCTCGAGGAAGCGGAACACCTGGCGGATCATTTGCTGGTTGCTGCACAGCATGCGGTGCGTGTTGATCACCGCTTTGGGCTTGTCGGTCGATCCGGAAGTGAACAGGAATTTCGCGGGGCTGTCCGGATCGATGCGCGCGTGCGCCTCGTCCACGGCGCCCGTCGGTTTTGTGGCCAGCAGTTCTGCCAGCGCCGTCGGGCACCGGCCTTCCACGGGGGAGTGCGTGACCACGACTTCCATGTCCGCAGGTACCACGGTCTCAATGGCGCGCGCAAACCGTTCGCCGCTGGCCGCAAACACCAGCCCCGGAGTGAGCAGCGCCAGCGAATGCCGCAGCTTTGCCAGATCCGCCGAGACCAGCGAGTACACCGGTGAAA
>Ga0335077_10012708_pt1 | contig 10526 bp, 7 predicted proteins | sample Lox_Sample_31_FD_207151 | JGI IMG/M metagenome (GOLD analysis project Ga0335077, IMG submission 207151) | Soil microbial communities from Loxahatchee National Wildlife Refuge, Florida, United States - Lox_Sample_3.1 | ecosystem: Environmental > Terrestrial > Soil > Wetlands | place: USA: Florida...
AGCAGCAGGCGGAACGGGGCGGCGTCGGCGAGCGAGTCCCCCGGCCCGAGCGGGCGCTGCGCCGCGAGGGTTATGTGCTCGCCGCGCCGGCCGATCCGGATCCGCACGCCCTCGATCACCCGGGTCGCGCCCGTGGCGGCACCGCAGCCTTCTGCGGCGAAGGCGGGCGCCGGGCCATCGTGGTCCTCGGCGGTGAGCAGCACGGGGTACGGATAGGTAGCCCCCGGGACGGTGGCCTCCGGGTCTACCTGGCCCGTGCTGCCGACGTCGTCCTCGAACTGCGTGGGCGCGAGCGGGGTGTCCGCCGCGAGCACGGCCTGCGTGCCGTTGCCGTCGTCGGCTACCCCGGCAGTCACGGTGATCCGCTTGGTCACCACCGTGCTGCTGTTGAACGACATCGGCAGGTCCTCGGTGGCCAGCTGCAGCCCGAGGGCGATCCCCGGGGTGTGCAGCGCCCGGTCGTGACGCGCGTCACGATCGCGTTCCTGGTCGACGACAAGCTCGAGATCGGCCGCGGCCAGCGGCTGGCCGTCGCGGAAGCGCGGCCGCTGTGGCTGCTCAGCCATGCTGCTGCTCCTCAGCCATGCTGCTGCTCCTCAGCCATGTGCGCCCTCCGCGCTAGCTGCGCGCTCCTGCCCGGCCCGCTCCAGCTTGCGCACCTTGGCCTGCATGCTCTGTACCTGCGAGTTCAGCATCTTCAGCAACTGGTGCTGCCCGGGACTCAGCGGCTCCTCCGGTTCCTCCCGCACAGTCCGCTCGCCGGCGGGTGCCTGGCCGGCGTAGGCAGCGGACCCCAGGCCCCGCCCCGTGTACCGGCCCTGTCCTCCCAGGGCGCGGAGCACGTTTGAGATGTCGGCCAGCGCCCTGTCCGGGTCCGTCCCTGCGCAGCAGGCGCGCTCGGCCTCGCAGAGCAGCCGGTCGACCGGCAGCCAGTAGCGCAGCGCGGTTCCAGTCAGCGGGTAGCGCCGCGTCAGGCTGCAGATGTCCACCACCTCGCAGCCGTCGATCTTCACCTCCGCCAGCACCACGGCCACGTCGTCGCAGGCGGCACACGGTGGGTTGATCGCGGCGCAGACGCAGTCGAGCAGGATCTGGCGGACCACGGCGGTGACCTTTTCCGCGGCCTCGTACAGCTCCTTGTCCTGGCCATCGGCTGGCACGCTGAGCTGGTCGAGCCGTACCGCCGGGCGGCAGTGGGTCGTCGGCCGCTGCTCCAGCCAGCACAGCGCCCAGTCCCTGGCCTCGGTGACCAGCGAGCTCAGGGTGTCACCCACCTGCTTGCCATACACAATGCCCTCGGCGAGCAGCCTGTCTGCCCTGGTCTGCACCGGCTCTGCCAGCCGGCCGGTGAGGCTCCCGGTCTCCTGGTCCAGCGCGTCCACCTGCGCCGAGGTCAGGGGGTCGCCGGCCGTCTCGCGGATGTGCTCGAGCACGTCGCGGACGACCTCGAGGGCACCGCCCGCCGGTGGGACCTGGCCGGCGGCGGCCAGCCGGACGGCCATCGAGGCCAGCCGCACCGCACGGGGCAGATCGGGAGTGGTGCGCAGTGCCTTCGTCGCCTCGTCCAGCTCTTCGCTGCTGGGCGGCTCGGCGATCGGCTCGCCGCCGCCGGCCAGCTTTTGTGCCGCAGCGGTGGCTTTCTCCAGCGGCTCAAGGTAGCCCTGTGCCTTCGCGCAGCAGGCGAGGGCCTGGGCCAGGCCCGGCTCGTCGCGGCGCCCATTGGGGCAGCGCAGGGCGAAGCGGTAGCCCTCGTGGCACCGGGTCGGCTCGCAGGCCCTGCTGCTCTCGTCCCCGCTCGCGTACGGTGCCACCAGGTCGCCGACCGTCTCCGCATACTCGACCACCAGCTCATAGCACCGGGGGACGGGCTTGGCCGGGGGCTGGGGGGCGGGTTTGCCCGGCGGCCGGACGCCGGCCTCGCCCTGCTGTCCGGCCGCGGGCTCTTCCTGCTGCCCGGCGTCGGGCTTGCCCTGCCCGGCGTCAGGCTTGCCCTGCCCGGCGTCAGTGGTGGGTGACGGGCATGGGTCGGTGCAGCCGTCCCCGGTCAGCCCGGCCACGAGCTCCATCAGGTCGACCTGCTGGTCGCAGGCGACCACGATGTCGTTGCCGCAGCAGTCCAGGGCGTAGCCCGAGCGCACCACCACGCTGCCCGGGGCGGCCCGCGAGCACACAACCTCGAGGCCGCAGACCACCCCGGAGCCGACCAGGTAGCGGTTGTGCAGCCGGTCCTTGCCGCGGGTGTAAGCGACCAGGGCCTGCAGGTCGTCAGAGGTGAGCAGCTGGCCGTCGAAGAAGACCGGGCGGGCGAAGGCCCCGTCGCGGGCCACACCGGCCGCGGCCGCGCGCCCGCAGCCGCACCCCAGCTGCTGACCGCCCTGCCCGCAGCCGCAGCCGCCCGCCGGGTCGCCGCTCATGACGTGGTCCCCTCACCTTCGCCGTAGCCCCCGGCGCCGGCGTCGACCTTGATCCAGGACTCGAAGACGCCGCCCTCAACGCCGTTGCCTGACCGCCACGGGCCCTCGCGGTCGGGCGGATGCGGGCACGGCAGCGCCGCCTGCGCCGGGTGCCTGATGTAGCTGTCGGCGAGCGCCGGGTCGAAGGGGACCCCGCCGCCCAGGTGGGCGCCGGAGACCGCGCGGCAGCACTCGTCAAGGATGAAATCGCAGCGCACCCGCAGCAGGATGCGGTCGCCGCTCTGAAAGCCCTCCGGCTGCGCGACCCGCACGCCGACCTCGTCAACCAGCCCGTGGTCCTCCGGCCCCGCGTCCAGCTCGACCGCCTTGAAGTACCACGTGTCGCGGCGGCCACCGCCTCCCTCGTAGACGACCACGTCAGCGACCCCCTCCTGCAGCGTCGCGAGCCGCACCGGCCGCGAGAAGCGCAGCTTGACTCCGGCGGTGAGCAGCGCCTCCGCCGAACGGCGGTCATAGGTGCCGCCGTGCACCCAGCCAAGCCCGGTGATGGCGGCCAGTTCATGCCGCGCGAGCAGGCGGCGCAGCTCTGGCTGGATCGCCGCCTGGGCCGATGTGCCCGGCTCGGTCAGCCGGATCGACGCCAGCAGCACGCCCGCGTCGGGGCACGGATCCAGGCAACGGTCGCAGGTGTGCTGTTCCGGGCACTCGAGCGAGACCACTATCCGCAACCCGTCCCTGATGCGGCCGTACTGCACGCTTGCGAGCGGGTCGCAGCCCTCCCCGAGGCCTCTCGTCGGCCGCACCGGCTGCTCGGCGTGCTCGATGGTCACATACAGCGGCTGGCCGGCCAGCAGGGCCTTGCGTTCGGTTGGGCTGAGCAGGTCCCACAGCCGCTGGCTGCAGGGCTTGCGAACGACGATCAGCCGGCCGCAGCAGTCCATCGCGACACCCGGCGTGACCTTCAGGACCAGCCGTTCGTGCTCGGGCTGGCCGTCGCAGTGGTCCGGCGGCCCGGTCTCCAGGCAGACGTCGAGGCCGCAGGCGACCCCCCAGCCGGCGCCGAAGCGGCCGAGCAGCGCAAGCAGCGTCATGAAGTAGCCCTGTTCGGCCCGGAAGTCAGCCGGCTCGAGCATCTGGCCGAAGAAGTAGCAGATCCGCTCCAGCTCGGGGACGGTGCCGCAGGCCGAATCGGGCCGCTCGTCGTGGCCGCAGTGCATGGCGCTGGTGCCCATCTGCCGATCACCTCACGTGGTGATTCCAGCAATGGAACGTCGTCCGACCGTCACCGGCGCGCCACCGCCCTGGCCGGGCCCGAGCGGGCCGCGCCGCCCCAGAACGATGGCCCGGCCCCCACCGCCCGCAAGCACGCTCAGCTCCAGCCGCCCCAGCTGGGTGGCCACCCCGACGGCGAGCGGGGGGCCCACGCGCATCGCGGGAGCGGCGTAGCGCACCTGGGAGCTGACATGGGCGGGCAGGAAGGTACGGACCAGCGCCTCCAGCGACGGCCGCTGCGACGCCGGCAGGCTGGCTGGCACGTGGACGACGCAGCGGTAGGCACCGCTCCCGTAGGCCGGCGCCAGCGGATCGGCGTCCGGCTCCAGCAGCGCTTCGCCAAGGCGGCCGACCCCGAGCCGGAGCGAGGCGCGCGACAGCCCGAACAGGCGGACCTGACCGAGGCGGGCACCCCCGGTCCCGCCCCAGGGCCGCGCCCGGCCTGGCTCCTCCACCGCCACGTCGATGCCGTAAACGACCGCGACCATGCGGCGCAGGCCCTGCGGTGTGCCGAGCAGCGGAGCGAGCCGCGGCCATGCCGTCAGCAACCGCCGGAGCCGGTCCGGCGGCCATGCCGGGTCGGCGCGGACGCCGACCCTGGCCGCCAGCGCGGGCAAGAGGTGGTCGGGGACGCCGTGGGGATCCAGCAGCAGCGGGGCGAGCCCGATGGCCTCGTCGAGCTCGCCGAAGGAGGCATCGAACAGCGAAAGGAAACGCCTGGTGAAGTCGGCGGCCGCACCGGTCCGGTAGACCGCTGGCAGACGGTCGAGGCTGGTGGCGACGTCGAAGTCGGCCCGGATGGAGCGTACGACCGGCGTCGTGCGCCCATCCCCGGACAGCTCCACCTTCACGTGCAGGTACCGGCCGGGAGGCCGGCGGACGAGCGCATCGGCCGGGCCGGCCGGCAGCGCCTGCCAGTCTTCATCGCCCGGCCGCTGGTCCGGCCCTGCGGTGGTGGCGATCCGGACGGTGATGACGGTGCCGGGCGGCTGTTCGGCGTCCACCCTGACCCGGTGCCACCGGCAGCCGTCGACGCCGCTGTCGAGCGCGGCCGTGCGGAGCCAGCCGCCAGCGGCGTAGCGCTGCACGGCCGGGACCGGCGGGTCGTCGCTGGGCTCGACCCTGAAGCTGCCGTCGTCGCCGGCCTGGATGGCGGCGCTGGCCAGCGGCTGGCAATGTACTGCTGACGCCGCCACTGGACTGGCGGCGAGGCTCTGGCGGTCGATCAGGATCAGGCGGCGCCAGCCCGGCTCAAGGCTGACTGCGACCAGCAGTTCTGGCCGGTCGCCCCCTTCCCCGCGGACGCAGGCCACGCCCAGCTCGGCGGCGCCCGCCACCGGCAGGGCGCGTCTGTGCCGCACCAGTCCGTCGAGGCCGATAAGCACGATCGCCGCTGGGTCCTCGGTGATCACTGCCACCAGCGACCACGGGGTCAGCGCGACCAGCCGCGGCCGGCCGTCGACCCGGCCGGCGAAGGGTATCTGTAGCACCTGCCGGAGAGGAGTGCCACGCAGCAAGTCGATCCGGCACGCGCCGGAGTCCGCCACGGCCAGCAGGCCCCATCCCCAGCTGAGCGCCGAGATCGACACCGGCTCGTCCGGCAGGGCCGCCTCGCTCCAGCGGCGCGAGCTGAGGTCAAGCACCTGCAGGCGGGTGCGCTCGGCCCGGAACAGGCGCCCCGCTGGGTCGACGGCCACCCCCGCCGGGTGCAGGCACTGGTAGCTGTCGGCGGCATGGATCGCCCCGGCGACGGAGAGCCGCTGCGCCAGGCGCAACCCGGTGGAGTCCTCGAAGCCGGCGAGGCCAGCGCTGCCCTCAGCCTCCCAGCCGGTCAGGGCGTCGAGCAGCCGGAAGGAATCGTCGTGCTGGGCGCAACTCATTGCCGGCCTCCCGCCAGCTCATCGGTGGGCACGATCAGGTGGTGGCCCGGCCAGGGGAAGGTGTGGGGCGGCAGCGGGGCATCACGGCAGGGAGGGCTGGGGCGGCCGGCGACGGTGACGGCGATCCGCCCGATGGAGGCGACGCCGGCCACGCCCGCGACCACCGGGACCAGCCGCTGGTAGCGGAGCGCCGCGCCCGGCGGCCATCCGCTCCCGTCCCAGCCGGTGAACGGGTCGAGGTACGCGTTGATCGCGCTGGCGACGGCGAGGGCCAGCGCCGGCCGGTCGGTGTCGGCGTCGGGCCGGAAGACAACCTCCAGCTCCACGGGAACGAACCGGGCCGCCCGGACGACCACCCTCGCGCCTAGCGGCGCCAACGGCGCGGGCGTGTCCGCGAGCGTGCGGGCAACCGCTGCGAGGGTCGCCTCAGCCGGGACCGGCGGGCCGGCGCCGTCGCGGCGTGTGCCGAGCGCGAGCACGGTTAGCTGGCCCGGCCGCCTGGTGCCGTCGATATCCGTGCCAGCCAGCGCCACGGCGCGGCCCAGGTCGGCGGAGGCCTCCAGCGTGAGCGCCTCGACGTCGGCGGGGGTGATCGCCCTGCGCCTGGCCCTGATCAGCGCCGGGCCCCTGGCCACCAGGCCCTCGACCGGCTCGGGGTCGGCGGCGCCGGTAGCGGGGACGGGGTTGTCGATGCTGGCGAGGAACGGGATGGTCTGGCGGGGCACGAACCCGGCGGAGGCGGGGACGGCCGTGGCGCTGCCGCCGCTGGTGCGGTAGCGGGTGGCCCGGACGTGCCGGAACCCGGCGGGGACCGCGGCGCCGCGCACGCCGTCGCCGAAGGTGACCACGCCGGTGGCCTCGTCGACCACGAAGTGCTGATCGTATGGGCGGCTGCGCGCCAGCGTCTCGACCTCGGCCCAGCCGCGCTGCTCCGCCGGCCCGGCCGGCGCCAGGTCGAACAGATCGGCCGGGTCGGGTGCATCCACCATCAGTTCGACCGTGCCGGCCAGCACCGGGGTGCGCGCCAGCTGGAAGCGGCGGGTGGCGGACGAGCCGAGCTCGGGTACCGGCTCGAGCACCTCGTCCCTGATCGTCTCGGCTCCCTCCGCCAGCACGGCGTTCAGCGTGATCGCCGTCAGCTGCGGGGGGATGTCGTAGCGGCCGAACAGCAGGCCGATCCGCAGCCAGCGCAGGAGCGACTCCTGCGGGCTGCCCGGCAGCCCGGGGTGGAGCAGCGGCGGCCAGGCCCGCGAGGTGCCGAGCTCGACGATGCCGCTCTGCCGCAGCGCGAGGGTACCGTCGCCGTGCAGGTCGGCGGGCACGAGCCCGTCGGCGGTCAGCAGTTCCCAGGCGAGGGTCGGCTCGCCCGCCGGGCGGGGACCGGCGGCACCACCCGCGGTCGCTGATGCCTGGCCTCCGGTGCTGACCAGGTCAAATGCCAGCGTAAGGCGTGGGTAAGGGACCGGGCCGCCGAACCCGAGCCACAGCGCGCTGCCGGGCTGCGGCTGGGCGCCGAGGGGCAGCACGGGGGTGCTGGGGGCCAGCTCGGCCGGCTCCAGCCGGGCGGCCCGGGTGCCGGCCTGCAGCGCCAGCATCCGCAGCCGCGACGGCGTGGCGTCCAGGTCGCGGGCCGTCTCGAAGACCACCTGGCCGGCGCCGCCGGCGGGGGCGGCGGTGAGCTGGGTGCCCGCGGGGACCGGCACCGTGCCGGGGGCGGCGTCCAGCAGCGTGACGACCACCATCACGGTGCCCGGCCGCGGGCCGAGGCCACGCACCCCGGCTATGCGCAGCTGCTCGCGCGCATGCTTTTCGCGCAGCCGGTTGACCCGCTGGGCAACCGGCACGATCTGCTCGCCGAACACCTTGACCAGGGCCACGCCGGCGTCCGCCGCGGCGCTGCCGGGCCTCCATTCGGGGGTGAAGGCCGCCAGGCGCGCGGCGACCGCGGCCCGGGCGGCGCGGCTGTCGGCGGCGATCAGCTCGGGGAAGTCGTCGACCGGCTGGGCGCCGGGGTCGCTGCGCCGGTCTGGGAGGGGCCGCCACCAGGGCATGGTCATCTCCTCGCCGGGCTGGAACGGGTGATCTTCAGGGACCTGAGCCGTGGCAGCTCGTAGGGGCGCAGCGGCAGGGGGTCACAGTCGGTCCAGTTGGCGGCGCCGGCGTCGGCCACCGACACCGAGACCACCTCGCCCTGGCGGCCGAGCACGCGCTGCAGCGCCGCCGAGAGGTCGGCCGGCTCGACCGGGGCGCCGAAGTCCCAGCCCCCGGCCTGGGGCCCGCCGACCAGCGGGTCCAGGAAGTGCCGCAGCGTGCGCTCGGCCAGGCCCGCCACGGCGGCGGCGGCCGTGGTGTGGACGGTCAGCTCGACCGCGAGGTCGACCGCCCGCCAGGCCGGCCCGCGCAGCGCCAGCAGCGAGGCGGCCAGCCGGGCCGGGCCGAGCGCCGCGGTCAGGGCGGCGCGCGCCCCGTCGTCGAGGTCTGGCGCCGGGACCGCCGCCAGGTCGTCGTCGTTGCGGCGCTGGGCGGCCGGGACACAGAAGACGGTCAGCGCGTCGGGAACCACCGCGCCGGGATGGCCGGGATCCAGCCCCGGCTGGACGTGGACGCGGGCGAGATGCACGCCGGGCACCGCCCGCAGCAGCTCCTCGATGTCGGCGGCCGTGGCCGCGCGGGTGCTGCGCAGCAGTTCCTGGGCCGCCCGGGCCCGGGCGGCGTCGGCCGGCTCGGGGTCCTGGCCGAAGGCGAGCGGGGTCACGGTGGCGGCGGTCACGCCCGGGCCGCCGAAGTCGACGCCGGGGCCGGCCTTCGCGGCGGCACCGCCGCCGAGCCAGTACGTCCGCCGCACGCTCGCGCCCCGCTCCCAGCGCAGGATCCGCCCGGCACTGCCGTCCCCGAACCGGAGCACACCGAGATCCCGGTCGACCCGCAGGTGGCGCTGCGCGGGGGCGGAGAAGGCCAGGTCCGCAACGGCCGACCAGGTCTCCTGCGTGCCGTCGGCGTGACCGATCACCAGCGACGCGAACCCGGGACCGTCCAGTACCTGGTCCAGCGGCGAGGCGGCGTTCGGGGCGGCGTCCTCGAGCCCGATCTCGCGGCCGGGCAGGGGCAGCAGCGGCTCATCGGCCGTCTTCTCGTGGGACACCAGCCGCCGGTGACGCGCCACTACCGCGTTGGGCGCAACCGCCGAGACCCACGGGTGGAGGGGGGTATCCGGCGCGGGCTTGCGGATCCGTACCCGGACGGTGGCGGGGAAGGCCCGGTCCGGCGGCGGGCGCAGCCGGACGACGCCGGGCAGCCGTAGCCCGGCGGTGCCGTCGTCGACCCGCAACGGCCATGGCTCGGCGCCGGTCAGCGCCTCCCAGACGGGCGCCTGGCTCGCCGGGAGCGCCAGCGCAGCGAGCCTGCCCGCGGCGATCGGCTGCCCGTCGCGGTCGATGGCGGCGGCGTGCCCGCTTTCGGTCACCCAGCCGAGGCCCGGCGGCGGCGTGGTGGCGACATGTGGCCCCGGCGGCGGCGGGCCGGCTCCGGGCTGCCAGCCGGCCGCCACCACCGGCTCCTCCACGGCCAGGTACAACCGGTGCTCGGCGGCCGGCGCGCCGGCGGTGAGTTCCAGTACCGCGGCGTCGCGGCCATCGGGGCCGAACAGCGGGAGAATCTCGCCGGCCAGCAGCCGTGCCCACACGTCGGTGCCGCCCACCTCGAAGCGGGTCACGGCGGCGCCGGGGGCCACGGCCGCGGCGTGCTCGGTGGTCAGCACCAGGCCGCCGCCGACCTGCCGGAGCTCGCTGCCGGCCGGCAGGGTGGCCGGGCCGGCCCGCGGCCTGAGCTGGAGGACCGCGAGCGCCGCGGCCGCCGGCCGGGGCCCGGCCCCGGTGCCGAGCAGCAGCCGCATCACGGCGCTGACCAGCGTGTCCGGCACCTGGTCGAGCATGAACACCCGCTGCTCCAGCTCGGCGGCGAACAGCTCGAGCAGGGTGATGCCCGGGTCGACGGGGGCGTGCAGTGTCCAGCTGCCCTCGGAGGCAGCCGGAACCGACCGCCTGGCCAGATCGACCAGGTCGGCCCAGGTCAGGTCGTCGAGACGTAGCTCGGGAACGCTCATTCCTCCACCGCCACGCCGCTCAGCAGGTAGTACGGGAACACCAGGTTGCGCACGGTGTTGGTGCGCAGTACCCGGTAGGTGACGGTGACCGTGACGCGGCCGTCGCGCGCCGGGTCGGGCTCGGCATGCACCTGGTCGACCTCGACGCGCGGCTCCCAGCGCTGCACCGCGTCGGACAGCGCCTGCTCGAGCCGGAACAGGTTCTGCTCGCTGCCGGCGTCGAAGACCATGCCCGGCGCGGTGGTGCCGAACTCCGGACGCATGAGCCGCTCACCCGCCGCGGTGCGCAGCAGCAGCTCGACCGACTGGGCGACGTTGTCGTCCAGGGTGAGGTAGCCGAGGCTGCCGTCGGCGCCCGGCTGAATCGGGAACCGCCAGCCGCTGCCGCGGAAGTCTCCCTCGCTCACTGCTGCACCTCAGCCAATCTGGACATCGGGGGACCCGCCGGTGATGGTGCCGACCGGCAGGTCCACCGGGTCGTTGCAGGTCCGGACCGGGTCGCCGAGCCTGGCGGCCGGCTGCCCGTTGATCTGCACTGTTGCCGAGCCGACCTGGACGGTGCCGCGGTTGCTCGGCGGCCGCAGGAACGACACCCCCGGCGGGGTCGGCACGTGCGGCGGCTGGTTGACCGCCACGCTGCCGACCGTCGCCGCGCCGAGCCCGTTGATGAGCACGTCGGTGGACACGCTGGTCTGCAGGGTGCCCGAGAAGGGATGCGGCAGCGGCGTCGGCACGGAGCCGGTCGGCGCGGGCACCGCCACCACGTGGGTGTCGGTGGCGAGCACGGGGTCGGTCTGGCGGGCGGCGGGCGGCATGGCTAGTTCAGCTTGATGAGCGTGCCGCTGGCGGTCAGCGTGC
>Ga0335077_10012710_pt1 | contig 10525 bp, 7 predicted proteins | sample Lox_Sample_31_FD_207151 | JGI IMG/M metagenome (GOLD analysis project Ga0335077, IMG submission 207151) | Soil microbial communities from Loxahatchee National Wildlife Refuge, Florida, United States - Lox_Sample_3.1 | ecosystem: Environmental > Terrestrial > Soil > Wetlands | place: USA: Florida...
TCCTGGCCGGGGTTCGACACGAGCGGGCAGTTGTCGGCGGCGTCGGGGACGCCGTCGCCGTCGGTGTCGACGCCGGTGCGGATGTCCTCCAAGGCCGCGCGCGCGCCGGGCCGGCGCCACGCGCTGTGGAACGGGTTGGTCGGGAGCGGCCCGGTGGCGTCCGCGTAGAGCAGGCGCGCCCGCCAGTGGTAGAGCGTGTTCGCGGCGAGGCCCGTGAAGGTGGTCGCGAGCACCGCACTCGGCGTGCCGTCACCAACGAGTGTATAGGACGTCGTCGTCGAGCTGCAGCTCGAGGCGCCGAATGCGGCTCCCTTCGGGCAGGCCTCGAAGCTGGCGGCGACGCGCCCGCGGCCGTCGGGATGGCCGGCGAGGATCTCGGCACTGAAGCCGTTCGGAGTCACCGAACGGCCGAGCGGCGCGACGGCGGCGCTCGCAGCGTCGGTGCGCCGCTGGCGCAGCCGCACGGCGCGGCCGCGGCCGAAGTGGTTGCCGTAGAACGGGAACAGCACGCCCTCGCCGGACTGCGGGTCCGAGTACGACGGCGCGCCGACGAACAGGTCGGCGTAGCCGTCGCCGTTCACGTCGGCTCCTGCGACCGCGGACCCGAAGCCGGACCCGCTCTGATCCGACGTGAGCGTCCCGCTCGGCAGGAAGACGGGCGAGGCGCCGCCGCTAACGACGTATACGGCGCCATATCCCAAGGCGTCGTTCTTGGCGCCGAAGGCGACTTCCGGGAAGCCGTCGCCGTTGATGTCGCCGACCCCCGCCACCGCGGAGCCCAGCTCGAAGCTCGGCGACCCGATCGAGAAAGCCCCGCTCGCGGTCGCAGCCGAGCCGCTCGGGATCCCGCTCGGACCGCCGAGGAACAGCAGGGCCGGCGTCGCGGTGAGCAGCGAGTCACCGATCACGAGGTCGTCGTAGCCGTCGCCGTTGAAGTCGCCCGCGCTCGCGACCCCGGCCGTGGCGATCGCGCCGTCGCCGAGGAAGGCGTTCGCCTGGCCGCCCTCGAGCTTCGTGTTCGCGTTCGCGAGCGTGCCGCTGGCGATTCCGTTCGCCGACCCGTGATAGACGAGCACGGCCCCTTCGTCCGTGTGCGTATCGGTGTAGTCCTGCGCTCCGACGACGAGATCGCCGTAGCCGTCGCCGTTCGCGTCGCCGGCGGCGGCGACCACGGAGCCGAATTCGATGGAGGGCTGGCCGCCGACGAGCTTCGCGCTCGCAGCCGCGTTCGAGCCGCTGCCGATCCCCGCGAGGCTGCCGTCGAACACGAAGACGGCGCCGCCGTTGGTCGCGTTGTCGTAGCTCGGCGCCGAGACGGCGATGTCCGCGAAGCCGTCGCCGTTCACGTCGCCGATCCCCGCGACCGCCGCGCCGAACCTCGCGCCCGGCTGATCGGACGTGAGTACGGCGGACGCGTTCGCGGGCGAGGCGGACGCGGGAATGCCCGTCGGCCCGCCGAGGTAGAGCAGCGCAGTCCCGCCGCTGCCCAGGCTGGCGGCGCCGAGCAGCAGGTCGCCGTACCCGTCGCCGTTCACGTCGCCCGCCGCGGCGAGCGCGGTGCCTAGATTGAGACCGGTCTGGTTGCCCTGGACGACGGCGTTCGCGTTCGCCGGGTTCAACGTGGCGGGCAGTCCGTTCGCCGAGCCGTTGAAGACCAGCACGATGCCTTCGTCGGTCTGGCCCAGGTCGAAGAGCGGCGCCGCAACGGCGATGTCCTCGAAGCCGTCGCCGTTCAGGTCGCCGGCGTCGACGACGAAGTCGCCCAGCGCGGCGCCTGCCTGGTTCGACTCGATCGACGCGCCCGCAAGGCTCGACGTGCCCGTGCCGAGCCCGTTGGCGGAGCCCAGGAAGACGAACGCCGCGCCTTCCGTTGGGTTCGTGCCGTTGGGGCCGTTGAAGCCCACGGCGCCGACGAGCAGGTCGTCGTAGCCATCGCCGTTCAGGTCGCCCGTCGCGAGCGAGGACGCGAAGTTGTCGGCACTCTGAGTGCCCTGGACCTCCGCGAATGCGGCCCCGAGCGTCGTGGTCGACGCGACTCCGGAGGGGCTGCCGACATACACGTACGCTGAGCCCTGCGCGGGCGCTGGATAGAAGTAGGTGCCGACGACGACGTCGGAGTAGCCGTCGCCGTTCAGGTCGCCCGCGGTGACCGAGATCCCCAAGCGGGCGCTGGAGACGCCGGAGAGCAGCGAGCTCGACGCAGTGCTGATGCCTCCGTTCGCGATTCCCGACGGTCCGCCGAGGAACACGAACGCGCCGCCGAATCCGCTCTGGTAGCCGCTCGCGCCCACGACTAGGTCGGCGTAGCCGTCGCCGTTCACGTCGCCGGCGCCGGAGACGCTCGAGCCGAAGAGTGAGCTCGCCGTGCCGAGGAGCGTCGTGGCAGCGCTGCTCGCCGTGCCGCTCGCGATTCCGCTGGCGCTCCCGAGGAAGAGGTACGCGGCCCCCGCATTGGAGCCGCTGTTCGGGTCCCCGATGACGACGTCGGAGTAGCCGTCGCCGTTCACGTCGCCCGCCCCTGCGACGGTCTCCCCGAAGCCGGAGTCCGGGCCGGTGAGAGTCGCGGAAGCACTCGCGGTCGTGCCGCTCGCGATCCCCGCCGACCGGCCGAGGAACACGTAGACGAGGCCGTCCGGGGCCACCCCGATCGACGGCGCGAGCAGGTCGTCGTAGCCGTCGCCGTTCACGTCGCCCGCGCACGCTACGGCAAACCCGATCGGCGCCGCGGCCGTGCCCACGAGCGAGGTCTCTGCGCTCCCGGGGTTGCCATCCTGGACGCCGAAGGGGCCGCCCGGAAAGATGAACACCGCGCCCAGCCGAGTCCCGGAAGGCACCCAGCTGGCAGCGCCGACCGCGACGTCGTCGTAGCCGTCGCCGTTGAAGTCTCCGGTCGCGATGGAGCCGCCGAAGGACGAGAACGACTGGGTGCCTCGGAGCACGCCGTCGGCCTCCGCGACCGTGCCGCTCGCGATTCCGGAAGGGCCGCCGTTGAAGACGAACACGGCGCCCTCGTTCGCCTGCCCGGCGTCGTAGGCCAGGGCACCGACGGCTGCGTCGGCATAGCCGTCGCCGTTGAAGTCGGCGATGGCGGCGCTCTCGCCGAGCTCGGCTCCAGACTGAGCGGACGTGATGCTCGTGTCCGGCGTGTCGCCGAGCACCGGGTCGACGGTGACCGGGTAGGTCGCGTTCGCGTCGGCGACGACTAGGCGCAGGCGCTCGGCGCCGGGGAGGGCGAACCGTGCCTCGAGCGCACGGCCCCGCGCGTCCTCGGCGTGGAGCTCGCCGAAGCGCAGCGAGCGGCCGTTCGCGGCGTGGAAGCGCAGCTCGCCTGCGCCGATCGCGGTTGCGGTCGCGTTCGCAAAGCGGAGCTCGAGCACGAGCGCGCCGTCGCCCTCGGGCCGCTTCTCGACGGTGAAGCCCTGCTCGAGGCCGGCGGGCGAGTTGACGTACCACTCGGTCAAGCCGGGCCGATGGATCTCGACGCGTGCGCCTTCGTGAGTCAGTGCGCCGGGAGTGACTTTCGCGAGCCGATCGCCTCGGCTTACACCATTGACTCGGCCTACACCATCAAGTGACAGGTCGAGGAGCTGTGGCGCGTCGAGGCCCCCGCGCACCCGCACGGAGACTCCGTCGGGCTGGAAGTACGTGCGAATGCCGTTGGCCCGGTTGGGTGCCTGCAAGCCGCGCGGGTTCGGCCGCGCTTCGTATTCGCTCCGCGCGATCGCCTCGCGGGCGCGCTCTACGAGGCCCGGATCGGCGTGTCCGTGTGCTGTCTGCCCCGGGGGCGAGGGGCGCGCGAGCTGCGGCGCGCCGGGCAGGAGCAGGCACGGCAGGATGAGCGCGAGCCAACCGCACGAGGCGCGCATCGCCCGGCCACGCTATCACGCGCGCCCGCGACGCCGAGACTCACGACTTCACAGGTGGGTGACGTTTAATCTGCAGCTTTTCTGCAGCGGATATCTCGACTCGGTCGCCGTGTGTCTCGCCCGCGAGACGAATCATCGGTTGAAGTAAACGCCCGAGTATCTTCACGTCGTCGAGCGCGTCGTGGCGGCGCAGCCCGACGGTGTCGACCGCGAAGCGCGCCAGCAGGCGGGACGTGCTCCAGCGCTCCTCGGGTGGACCGAGCAGCCAGGTTGCCAGCACGACCGAGTCGAGCGTCGCCGGCAGCTCCTGCGGCAACCGGTGGCGCGCGAACTCCGCTTCGAGCAGTGGCACGTCGAACTCGAACACGCTCTGGCCGAGCCAGAAGTCGGCGCCGCGCGCCGCGGCCAGGTGACTGCGCCACGCTTCGGGGAAGGCGGGCGCGCCCTGCAGCTTGTCGAGCGTGATGCCCGTGAGCTCCTGCACGACCTTCGGGATCTCGATGCCTTCGCCGGGCCAGACGAAGCTGGTGAACGCCGTGTCCTCGCGGATCTGGCCGTTCTCGAACATGCAGCCCGCGATCTGGGTGACACGCTCGCGTGTCGTGTCGAGGCCCGTCGCTTCCAGGTCGAACAGCCAGATGCGCTGCTTCGAGAGCGCGTCGATGTGCAGGTCCGACACGGCGTAGAGCTCGTCGGACACGGGGGCGATGCGGAGCATCGGGTGCCTCAGGCCGGGCACGCGCGCCTCTGGAACTCGCGCACCAGCTCCGCCGGCCCTGCGGCGAGCAGCGGCTGGAGCAGCACGTCGCTCTGGTTGTAGACGCGCTCGCCGCGCGCGAGCTCGACGAACGTGCCGCCCGCCTCGCGCACGAGCAGGTCGCCCGCGCACACGTCCCACTCGCTCTTCGGCGCGGCCGAGATCCACAGGTCGGCGCGCCCTGCCGCGATCCACGCGAGCTTCAGCGCGACCGAGCCCACGGGCTCGATGCGCGCCACGAGCGCGCGGAACGGCTCCACCTGGCCGCGCTTCATCTCGGTGCGGCTCGACAGCACGACGCACTTCGCGAGCGACGTCTCGCGCGAGACCGCGAGACGCGTCTCGCCCAGGCGCGCGCCTGCGCCCGCCGCGCCCCAGAAGCTCTCGCCCGTCGACGGGTCGAACACGCAGCCCGCCACGGGGCGCCCGTGCACGGCCAGCGCCACCGATACACAGAACTGTGGCACGCCCTCGACGAACTCCTTGGTGCCGTCGAGCGGGTCGACGATCCACACCCGCGCGGCGGCGAGCCGCTCGGGGCGGTCCGCGGTCTCCTCCGACAGCACGGCGTCGCCGGGGAACTCTTCGCGCAGTCGCGCGCAGATCGCCGCGTTCGCCTCGAGGTCGGCCGCGGTCACCGGGTGGTCGTGCGACTTGTCGCGCGACTCGCGCCGGTTCGCGGCGGCGTGCCGCGCGACCACCTCGCCGCCGGCCTCGGCGGCCAGACGCGCGACCCGCGCCTCGGCGAGGAAGCTCACTCCTCGTCGTCTCGCTCGGGGCCGCCGCCGTTGCGCCGGCCCTTCGAGCGGCGGCGCCGGCGGCGCAGCTTGGGCTCGCACACGTCGCAGTGGCCGCAGGGCGTCGGCTCGCCGTCTTCGAAGTAGCGGCGGATGTGCATCATCCGACACTCTTCGGTGTTGTTCGCGTAGTGGATGATGCTCTCGAGGCGGCGCCGGTCCGTGGTCTTGCGCTCCTCGTTGCGGCGCGAGAGCAGCTTGACGGCCTCGTTCACGTCGATCTCGCGCGAGAGCGAGAACTGGCCGTCGGTCTCGGCGACGAGGTCTGCGTCGCGCAGGCCCTCGAGGATCGCCTTGGTGCGCGTCACGCCGACTTCCGTCGCCATCGCGAGCGTGGACGCGTCGACCCCGCGGCCGTCCTTCGTCCACGCCGAGAGGCCTTCGACGACCTTCTTGATCTGCGAGCGCGTGGCGGGGCCTTCCGACAGGAAGTGGCGCTGCACGTCGATGTCGCGCGGGTCCCACAGCAGGATGCAGCGCGCGGGCAGGCCGTCGCGGCCCGCGCGGCCGGCCTCCTGCACGTACGCTTCGAGCGAGCCGGGCACCTGGTAGTGCAGCACGTAGCGGATGTCGGGCTTGTCGACGCCGAGACCGAACGCGCTCGTCGCGATCATGACGATGCGCTTGCCCGACGACATGAAGCGCTTGTGCGCGTGGTCGCGCTCGGCCTTGGTGAGCCGCCCGTGGTAGATCTCGGCGGGGATGCGCGCGATCTTGCAGAGCGCGCCCAGCTCCTCGACGTCCTTGACCGTCGAGCAGTACACGATGCCGGGGCGGCGCAGGCGGCGCAGGTACTGCACGAGCTCGCGCCGCTTCACGTCCTCGGTCATGCACTGCTTCACTTCGAAGCGCAGGTTCGGGCGCGCGACCGGCCGCACCACGATCGCGGGATCGCGCAGGCCGAGCCGCTTCACGATCTCCTCGCGCACGAGCGGCGGCGCGGTCGCGGTCAGCGCGAGCACCGTCGGGCGGCCGAGGTCCTCGGCCAGGGCGCCGAGCGCCAGGTACGAGGGCCGGAAGTCGTGGCCCCACTCCGACACGCAGTGCGCCTCGTCGATGACGAGCAGCGACACCTTCTGGTCCGCGATGCGCTTCTTGAAGGCCGCCCCCGTCGCGCCTTCCGGCGTGATGAGCACGATCTTCTGGCTGCCTTCTTCCAGCAGCGTGAGCGCCTCTTCCTTCTCGGTGCCCGTGAGCGAGCTGTCGACGCGCACGGTCTCGATGCCCTGCGCGCGCAGCTTCTCGAACTGGTCGCGGATCAGCGCGATGAGCGGCGACACCACGACGGTGAGGCCGGGCAGCACGAGGCTCGGCAGCTGGTAGGTGAGCGACTTGCCGCCGCCCGTCGGCAACACGGTGAGTGTGTCGCGGCCGTCGAGCACGGCGCGGATCGTCTCTTCCTGGCCGGGCCGGAAGTGGCGCAAGCCGAACTCGCGGCGCAACAGGTCGAGCATCTGGCGCAGGCGTTCGTCGGGCACCGGCCCGCCGCCTCCGCGGCGCCGGCGGCGGCGCCGCCGCGGCCGGTCGCGCCAGGGCTCCTGGAAGGAGCCTTCGCCCGCGGGACTCGCGGCTTGCGGCAGCTCGGGGCTCATGGCGGCGTCGTCCTCCGCGAGCGGCTCGGCCGGCTCGCGGTCGTCGAAATCGTCGAAGTCGCCGACGTCGTCGGCGTGCGTGTGGTCGTGGTCGTGATCTTCCTCGTGCGCGGGCGCGGAGAAGCGCGCGGCGTCGCTGCCGTCGTTGGGAGGCCCGTGGCCGCGGCGCCGCCGCCGTCGCCTGCGCGAGCGGCCGAAGGCTGCGACGTCCCCCGAGTCCGCCTGGCCGCCTTCCGCGGCGGGCGCGCTCACGGCGTCACCCGCGGGTGCGGGCCCGTTGTGCGGCGGGAGCGCCGGCCGAAGCTCACCGCCGGCTTCGGCGAAGTGCCGTCCACCGCGGCGGCGCCTGCGGCGCCGCCGAGAGCGTCGGGGTTGGCCCGGGGATTCGCCGGGCTGCTCGCTGTCCGATTCCAGGATAGGCCTCCGGCAGATGGGAATCGCGCCGGCAAAGTATATGGCGGATTCCGCGACCCGCCCGTGTGTTGCGCGTGTGCCGTGAGAATTTCCTGCGAGGTGCTTGACGCCGGCTCGCGCGTACAGCACTTTGCTGCACAAGGGTATGAGCAGCCGCGGGTTTGGCAAGCGGGACAAGCAGCGGGTCACGTTCCGGATCGATCCGGAGCTCGGCGCCGCGCTGCGCCAGCTGCCGAACCAGACGCGCTTCGTCGAGCAGGTGCTCCGCGAGGCGCTGGCGCGAATCTGCCCGCTCTGCGCGGGCACCGGCGAGGTACGCGACGTCCACCTCGCGGTCTCCAACCTCAAGAAGCTCGCCGATCGCCGCCTCGACCGGCTCGGCGCCGCGCAGCTCAAGAGCCTGGTTCGCCTGGGGCGGCAGCTCCTCGCGACGAACCTGGAGCTCGAGCCCTCCGGCGACGACGGCGAGCTCGAGTTCCGCCTGGCGCGGGCCAACGAGCTCTTGCTCACCGGCCGCATCCCGCGCGGCCAACTCACGCACTGATCGCGCTAGCGCGAAGGAGTCCCTCCCATGTCGACCATGATCACCGAGGAATGCATCAACTGCGGCGTCTGCGAGCCCGAGTGCCCGAACGAGGCCATCAGCGAGGGCGAGGAGACGTTCGTCATCAACCCGCGCCTGTGCACCGAGTGCGTCGGCTTCCACGCCAAGGAGCAGTGCGCCGAGGTGTGCCCGGTCGACTGCTGCGTGCCCGATCCGAACAACACGGAGACCGAGGACGCGCTCTTCGCGCGCGCGAAGACGATTCATCCCGACCAGGCCGCATCGCTCGCGCTCGGCCCCGAGACTTCGCGCTTCAGGGCCGCGTAGCACCCCCTGGCGTCGACCGCGCACGCTCGCTCCGTTTCAGCGTAGCCTGCCGAGGGAGAACATCGTGAGAGCGAGAGCACTCTTCGCTGCCTGCGTGGCTCTGCTCGCGCTGCCGACGACGGCTCGGGCCGGACAGAAAGAATGCGAGCCGCGCGCGGAGTACGTGCAGTACTGCGCCTCCTGCCACGGCGAGGAGGCGGACGGGAAGGGTCCCGTCGCAGCCACCTTGAACCCCCGCCCGCCGGCGCTGACTTCGCTGCACGCGAAGTTCGGGAACCCGCTCTCGACCGACCTCGTGGTGTACCTGGTCGGAACCACGATGCCGCGTGCGCACGGGACCAGCGCGATGCCCGTATGGGGCCGCGTGTTCGGCAGCTACTCGTCGAACCCCGCCGCGGGCGACCAGATCCTCTGGCGCATCGTGAAGCACCTGGATTGCATTCAGAGCGACCCGTAGCGGCTACGCGTGGAGCGGCAGCTCGCCCGCGCCCAAGCGCGAGTCGAGCGCCATGCCGCGCTCCTGCCACAGCGCGTCGGTGCGCTCGGTGATGAGCCCGAGGCGCCGCAGGTTCGGCACGACCGTGTGCATGAAGGGCTGGCTGTTGAAGTCCTTCCACTCGGGCAGCGACATCGCCATGCCGACGACGGCGTCCGGGTCGATGCCGTACTTCGGGCCGAGCACGCGCAGCATGTCCATCTGCTGGTTGGCATTGAGCGCCTCCAGCACCGCGTAGGCCCAGTCCTCCATGCGCTCCATCTCGGCCCGGCTCGCGCGCTTCACCACGCGGCGCATGGTCAGGACGCCGAATGCGGCGTGGCGCGACTCGTCCTGCTCGACGCGGCGGATCACGTCGGTGATCAGTGCGTTCTTCGAGTTGGCGCGGAACTGGTCCATGATGCCCACCGCGGTGCCCTCGAACAGGGTCTGCATGCCCAGACACTTCATGGTGTAGCCCTCGACGGAGAGCAGCTCGTCGAGCAGCACCTTCAGGTTCGGGCTGATCGGGTAGATCGTGCCCATCTTCTCGGCGAGCAGGCGTGCGAACACTTCCGTGTGTCGGGCCTCGTCGTACACCTGGTTCGCGGCGTAGAACTTCTCGTCGGTGGTGGGGCACAGGTTCGTGAGCTGGCCGCAGATCTGCAGCGCGGCCTGCTCGCCGTGCAGGAGCTGCGAGAGCACCCAGTTGATCTCGTCGAACATCGCGGCCTTCTGCGTGGCCTCGTCCTTGCCCATGAGCTTGGTCACGTTGCCGAGCAGCGAGAGCTCGGGGCCGGCGATGAACTCGTCGTTGCTGAGCGGGATCGACCAGTCGATGTCGTGCGAGGCGTTCCACTGGTTGTCCTTGCCCTTCTCGTAGAGCGCGCGCAGCTCGGTCACCTCGCTGCCGTACTCCCAGTCGTTCCAGCGCACGGCCATGGGCGTGGGCACGTCGATCTTCTCGCGGATCTTCGCGACGGCCGACTCGTCGGGGAAGTCGACGAGCTCGAAGTTCCCCAGATTGCGCCGGTACTCCTGCATGAACTTTTCCACGGGTGCCTCCTACTCGGGGGTGGCGCGCAGCGCGCGCTCCATGAACGAGATCACGTGCTCCTTCCGCCGCCGGATCTCGGCCGCGGAGTAGACCGGCGCGCCGAGGAGGTCGTCCCCGAAATCGCCGCTCGCGAAATGAAAGACGGTCATGCCGATCAAGCTCTGCAGCGTGTGCGGCACCGAGACCGGCCGCAGCTCGCCCGAGGCGATTCCCGCTTCGAGCCCCGCGGCGACGCGGCCCAGCACGCGCTCGAGCACGGCGCGCGCCGCGGCGTCGACGGGCTCCTCGTCTTCGACCTCGAAGAGCGAGCGGAGCAGGAGCTTCGCGCGCGCGGGGCTCTCGACGAGCGAGTCGATCACGGCTTCGATCCACAGCTGCATGCGCTCGAGCGCCGAGCCCGCGCGGCCGCCCGCGGCCTGAATGCGCGCGTCGAACTCGAGCATGCTGCGCTCGAGCACGGCGGCCCACAGCGCGCGCTTGGTCGGGAAGTGGTGGAAGAGGGCGGACTTCGAGACGCCGACGCTGTCGGCGACCGCGCGCATGCCTACGCCCGCGAAGCCGAACCGCGCGAACAGCCCCTCCGCGGTCTCGACGATCTTCGCGCGCGTCGAGGGCGAGGCTTCGGGCTCGGGCGCGTCGAGCTCTCGGTCGTCCATGGGCTTCTCGCCCCTCCGCATTGAGACCGACCGACCGGTC
>Ga0335077_10012711_pt1 | contig 10525 bp, 8 predicted proteins | sample Lox_Sample_31_FD_207151 | JGI IMG/M metagenome (GOLD analysis project Ga0335077, IMG submission 207151) | Soil microbial communities from Loxahatchee National Wildlife Refuge, Florida, United States - Lox_Sample_3.1 | ecosystem: Environmental > Terrestrial > Soil > Wetlands | place: USA: Florida...
GCGGAGAGCGCGATTTTAGAATGGGGCACCCTCGAGACTCGTGAAAAGTAGGGATCCTTCGACTTGCGATCTCGTTCGAGATCGCTTCGCTCAGGACGACAAATGAAAATTAAGACAATCGTGTCGATCATTGCGTTGTGGATGATTTCGAGTGCGCTGCTCATGTCAGCACAGAAAGATGAGGGCATCGCGCCCATCAGGCTTCACCCGGAGAATCCGCATTACTTTTTGTTTCATGGGCGCGCCGTTTCGCTGATTGGCAGCGGTGAGCATTATGGAGCAGTGCTCAATGCGGAATTCGATTATCACAAGTATCTCGCTACGCTTGCAGCCGAAGGGATGAACTACACGCGGCTATTTGGCGGATCGTACGTAGAGGTTCCGGGGAAATCCTTTGGCATTCAGAGGAATGATCTGGCTCCGGCCGCCGGGAAGTTCGTGGCTCCGTGGGCCCGGAGCGCCGAATCCGGATATGCAGGTGGCGGAAACAAGTTTGATCTCGATCAATGGAATCCCGAATATTTTTCGCGGCTGCATGACTTTCTGAGCGAGTCGGACCGGCGCGGAATTGTGGTCGAGATCACGCTTTTCTCCTCGCAGTATGGCGAGGCGCAATGGGCAATGAGTCCATTCAGGGCCGAGAATAATGTGAATGGAACGGCCGCGATCGACTGGAAGAAGCTGAATACTCTCGAGAATGGGAACGTCCTGGGATATCAGGAGAAATATGTACGCAAGCTTGTGCGCGAGGCGAACGCACATCCGAATGTGATTTTCGAGATTGCGAATGAACCGTGGTCGGACCGGCCGGTGCTGGCGGATGTGATCAATCCTTATTTGGTTACCGGGCGCGATCAGTATCCGAATTCAGTGGATTTGCCCGATGAGGCGACGATGGCGTGGCAGCAGCGGGTTGTGGAATGGATTTGGAACGAAGAGGAGAAGTTGCCGAACAAACAGCTGATCGCGCAGGACTGCTGCAACTTCCGTTACGCGATGCGCTCAACTCTACCGCACGTGAATGTGGTGAATTTTCATTACGCATATGCCGAGGCGGCGACGCTCAACTACGGATTGGGAACGGCGCTGTCGTATGACGAGACGGGATTTCTCGGGCGCGAAGACGAGAAGTACGCGCGGCAGGCGTGGAACTTCATGTTGTCGGGCGGAGGCGTGTTCGACCATCTGGATTACTCGTTCAGCGTTGGGCACGAGGATGGCACCGATACCGAGGCAAACGGTCCGGGCGGAGGCAGCCCGGAGTTGCGGCGCCGGCTGCGGATTCTGAGCGAGTTTTTGCGCGGACTGCCGCTGCTGGAAATGGCTCCGGACTCAACGACTGTGAAGCATGCGGGCGGCGTCGCCGTTCATATGCTGTCGTCTGCGAAGGCAGAGTATGCGATGTATATCGATGGAAATGGGCCAGCGGAGGTCGTCATGAATATTCCTACGGGCGATTACGAATTCTCGTGGATCGATGTTGCCACTGGATCGCCCAAGGCGGTGGGGCACTTCCATCACCTGGGCGGCAGATGGATGGTGCGCAGTCCGGAGTTCCGGGGAGGGATGGCGATGCGGTTGAAGAGGAAGCAGTAGGACTCAAGAGAGTAAGAGGTGGGAGAACGCGCAGGTTCCTTCGTCGCGAAAGGGTGCAAACGCGAGGCTACTGAAGGCTAAGAATGACGCGAGTGGGTTTTCTACGATCACTTGTTATCGAGCTTGGTTCAACTGCACAGATCCTTCGGCGCCAAAAGCTGCGCCTCAGGATGACAAGGGCTATTGGTTTGGAGACGCGGTAGGGATTCTTCGACTCGCGAGCTCATTCGAGCTCGCTTCGCTCAGGATGACAATCTCATTCATACAGAATCCCACCCCTTCGGCTCGCTGCGCTCGCTCAAGGCAGGCTCTGTCGCACAAAACGCGGACGCCGCCGCTACTTATTTCTGACGTGGATGCGGGGTTTGGAATTGGGCAGGATTTCGCCGATTTTGGCGGCTGGGACTTGAGCCTCATTCAGGGCTCGGAGCAACGATTCGCCATCTGGGGTCGAAATGAGCAGGCCGCCGGCAGTTTGCGGGTCGTACAGAATCGTACGTAGGTCATCTGGGATATCTGCATCGTATTCGACCAGGCATTCGGCGAAGTCGCGGTTGTTTTTGAGACCTCCGGGAATGTAGCCGGCGTGAATGCAGTCGAGAGCCCCGGGCAGGAGCGGAATCTGGTGTGCCTGGATTTCGGCGGAGACATTTGAGGCGAGAAGCATTTCGCGGAGATGCCCGATCAGGCCGAAGCCGGTGATGTCGGTAAGGGCATGGATGGCGAATTCGGCGTCCGGCTTTGGGCGCTCAGCTTGCGCCTGCTTGCTTTGCACGGGAGGAGCGTTCGAGAAAGACACAGCAGGTTCATCACCGCCGCTTTGCGGCGATTCGGAATGACATAGTGTTGAGGACAGAGTAGCGGTAATTACCTCGGCGGCTTTCTTGTTCAGCGTCGTCATGGAAGCGATGGCGGCGCCGATCCATTCTTGTTCCGCTTTTTCCTTCTTGATCGCGGTTGAGATCACGCCGGTGCCGAGGGCTTTGGTGAGAATAAGCGAATCACCAGGCTGCGCGCCCTGATTCGCGAAAACTCTTTTGGGATGAATGAGGCCGGTAACGGAATATCCGAACTTCGTCTCCTCGTCGCGAATGCTGTGTCCGCCGATGACGGTGCAGTTGGCCTCCATCATTTTCGAAAGGCCGCCGGCGAGAATCCGCTCGAGAATCTCGAGATCGGCTTTTTCTGGAAAACACACGAGAGCGAGCGCGGTGAGCGGTCGGCCTCCCATCGCATACACGTCGCTGAGCGAGTTCGTCGCGGCAATCTGCCCAAAAATGTAGGGATCGTCAACAATCGGGGTGAAAAAGTCGACGGTCTGGACCAGCGCCTGCTCGGGCGAAAGTTGATACACTCCCGCGTCGTCGGCTTGATCGAAGCCGATCAGAACGTTGGGGTCGTGTTGCCGGGCTAATTTCCCAAGCACCTTGTCCAGCGCCGCTGGACTCAGCTTGGAAGCTCAACCCGCGGCTTTGACCGACTCCGTCAGGCGGAATGGTTTGGTTTCGGGCACGGGATCATTCTACGGGATTTTCGATTGACGATTTGCGATTGAAACACAGGGTCCTTCGACTTGCGAGCTCGTTCGAGCTCGTTTCGCTCAGGATGACATGGGCGGACTACTTCACTTGCACGTCCATGATGGTGATGGGCGGGTATTGGTGATTCCATTGGGCAGAGACGGAATCGAAGGTGAGGCGGAAGGGCGCAGTCTGGCCCGGTCCGAGTGGCGCGACGTTCAGATCAACCGGTTCCAGATAAGCGCCGTTTGTGCGCACGACGCGCATCGGAAGTTCTTCACGTTGGGCGAGTTGTCCCATGGAATCCTCGAAGTTGACCTGGACCATCACGCGCGTGACGGTTTTGTCGCCGGTATTGGTGATATCTCCGTCGATATAGGTGACGGTGGCTCCGATGAAATTTTCGGCGGCGGACATTTTGAAATTCGAGAGCTTGATGTTGGCGATATAAAGCGAGGGCTGCCTGACGGCCTTTGGCGGCTCGCGCAGCAGGAAGGCAAGGCCCAACGCGCCTCCGATCACCACGGTGACTGCGATCATAATGATCAGCCGGCTCGTATCGCGATCGCGTTCAGTGACGGGGGTTTGCTGGTCCAGGGTGTCCATGAGGAAATTGTAGAAGGAAGGAAATGGGTTGTCGATTTGCTCCAACCCACCCTGTCTGCGAAAAACGCGCAGACAAGGGTGGGGCAACCAGATCTTACGAAGTTCGCGCGGCGAGGATCTTTGTGGCATTGTCGTGGTAGACGCGCTTCAGAACGCATCGGGCAGACCCAGCCCATACAGCGGCCAGTGATAGTTGAACTGCTCGATCTCATAGAAATGTTCGTCGGCTGATTCGAGGATGCGGAAGGTGATCTGGTACATCTTCGTGTCGATTCCCATGTCGGTGCCATAGACGAGGCGGTCGGCGTACTTCGCGTAAAAGGCAGCAGCGAAGCGCGGGATCGGTGCGGTTTCGGCATAGCGCGCGGAAATGTCGGCGTAGAGATTTGTATTGCGATCGAAGGCTTCGCCGAGACGCGAGAGATCGTAATCACAATTTGCGAAATGGCAGGCGATGAAAGTCGTGTTGCGATGGCGGGCCGCCGTGCGTTCGAGAATGTCGACCATGCCGGGCAGGTCGACGATGTTGGGTTGATTGTCGAGGCGCCACTCGACGGCATTCATCAGGCCGTCGTTGTGCTTGTCCATAGGCTGGTACATCCAGATGGGATCGGCGACGTGCAGGCTGACCGGCATGCGGAGCTCGGCCGCCTTTTCCCAGATCGCATCCACGCGCGGGTCGTCGGGATGCAAATTGTGGGTTGCGGATTTGCCCGAGCGCAGTCCCATACCTTTATCGTGGATTTCACCGATGCCCTTGGCGCCGGCGTCGTGGCAGCGGATGAGCTCCTTTACGGCGGGGCCGGGGAAGCTGGGCTGGTCGTATGCAGTGAAGTCGAGGCCACACCAGACTTCGAAGCGATCGGGGTGTTTCGAGTATTTCGCCTTGATCGCGTCGAATTCCCTGCCGGTGGCCATGGTGAGAACCAGAGTTTTCTCGACGTTGACCGCGTCCATGTTCTTAATCCAGGTGGTGATTTCGGCATCGGACTTTGGATAAGGATGCGAGTGGATGTCGATGATGGGATACCTCGCGCGCTCGATATGAGTGACTGGAACTTTGTAGATGGAGCGCGGGCGATAGTCTTTGAGAAGGAGTGTTTCGGCGGGAGTCTTGGGGATAGTGGCGGTCTTGGCTTTAGCAGCGGCCTTTTGTTGCGCAACGGTCGACGACGGAAGAGCGGCGGCGAGTCCGGCGAGATTGGCGTACTGAAGGAATGAGCGGCGGTTCATGAAACACTCCGAATGACAGCGATGAATGCAACGACAAGAGTTTACCGCCGAGAGCGCAAAGACCGCCGAGACGAAAAAACTTTCTCTTCGAGAAATTCGCGCGATCACCGCGTGGCCGGCGGTGAATTGGAATGAGGCTCACGGCAGACGGCGCCGAAGGCGCGGAGAAGAATCCCGCGCTTTTAGTTCGAGGCGCCGGGCGATGCTTTTTGGGCCGAAGTTCGGAAGAAGGCAAGCAAGAATAACAGGCCAAGGAGCACGTCGGTTCCGCCAAGGGCCAGATCCGAACCATGCTGGCGATGCTGCAGGTAGAGCACCGCCTGCGAGGCGGCGAAACTGAACTTCTCCAGCACCGACGGGACCATCATCAAGCGGAAGCGGACTGGATCGCGCGCGATCACGATGAAAGCGAACTGCCAGGCGAGGGCTGCGCCGGCGAACCCGTAGTAGAAGCCCGGGTGCGTGATCGGAGGAGGATCCTGACGGCCGATCGTGTCGTACAAGAAATAGAGCGGCGTGATGACGAGAATTCCCCAGACAGCGGCGATCCAAAAGACGACCTTGGCGAATTTCATGGAGGGACTCCGTCGCGGTCGATGCAAGACGCACAATTGTACGGCATGACGTGGCGGATGGATTCTTGCGGGAGCCACGCTGATGAATTCAACGACAAGAGTTTACCGCCGAGAACGCAAAGAACGCAGAGAGAAAAACGAGATCACTTAAAGCTCGGCGACCTCGGCGTGCTCGGCGGTAAAAATTGATGGGCGACGAAGAGTCAAAATCCCCACCCTGTCGCAGAAGGCGCGACAAGGGTGGGGCACCCACTTTCCTATTTATTTCTTATCCTATTCGCCGCCGACGGTGAGGCCGTCGATGCGGATCGTCGGCGCGGCGACGGCGCCGCGGAATTCCAAATCGCTGGCGATTTCTGAGATGTTGAAGAAGAGGTCTTTCAAATTTCCGGCGACGGTGATTTCTTCCACCGGGAAAGTCAGTTCGCCGTTCTGAATCCAGAGACCGGAGGCGCCGCGGGAATAATCTCCGGTGACGAGATTTACGCCTTGACCGAGGAATTCGGTGAGGTACAAACCTTCCTTGATTCCGCCAATCAGTTCTTTCGGTGACTTCGCGCCGGGCTGCAGAAAATAATTTCCGGGCCCGATGCCGGGAGTTCCGGCGAGTCCGCGCGCAGCGTTCGCGGTAGTCTGCAGGCCAAGTTTCTTTGCTGTGTAGGTGTTCAGCAAATACGACATCAACTCGCCATTTTCGATCACGACGGTGCGGCGCGTGGGAATGCCTTCGCCATCGAAGGGACTGGTGCCGAATCCGCCAGGAATGGTGCCGTCATCGATAACGGTGACGTTGTCGCCGGCAATTTTCTGTCCCAGTTTGCCGGCGAGGAACGAAGCGCCCCGATAGACGGAATCTCCGTTGATGCCTTCGAAGATGTGCTCAAGAATCGACGTCGAGACCATGGGATCGAAGACCACTGGGACTTTCGCGGTCTTCACTTTGCGCGCGCCGAGGCGACGTAGCGTGCGCTCGGCGGCAATGCGTCCGACTTTTTCGGGACTGTCGAGCTTGCTGAGAGTGCGCGCGACCGAGAACCAATAGTCGCGCTGCATAGCGCCGTTCTCGCTCTGCGCGATCGGAACCGCGGCGACCGAGCAGTACGAGCGGGAGTATTCGCCGACGAAGCCGTGCGAGTTGGCAAAGACCTTGTGTCCGGTGGCGGCATCGAAGGAACCACCTTCGGAGTTCTTGATGCGCGAGTCGGTGTCGAGAGCGGCCTTCTCGGCGCGGCGCGCGTAGTCGATGCGATCGGCACCGGGGAGAGAGTAGACGTCTTCGTGGTAGAGGTCGAGATCGCCTGAGAGCTGGCCCAGTTGATTCGCGGGGGGAATTCCGGAGAAAGGATCCTCGGAGGTGATCTTCGCTAGATCGAGCGCGGACTTCAGCAGGCGATCGAGGCCGGCTTTCGAGAAGTCGGACGAGTAGGTCGAAGCGGCGCGCTGTCCGAAGAAGACGCGAACACCGATGGATTTTGACCCGGACTCTTTCAGCGTCTCAACCTGGCCGAGGCGGACCAGCGTGGAAAATTCATCGCCTTCGCGGACGACGCATTCGGCGGCCGAGGCTCCGCCTTTCATCGCGCGGGAGACGATGTCGGTGGCGATTTCTTTCAGGTCAGTTGCGAGTTTCGGGTTTCGAGTTTCGAGTTCAGTTGGGCTCATGATTGGAAATCATTTCACCACAGAGGCACGGAGACACGGAGAAAGGCAAACTTCAATCAACATCAGTATGCACCTTTCTTCGGCACTCGGCCTTGGTCATCGGGGCACTTTCCCGAGGCGAGCACATTATTTGGTGTACACACTTCCGCAAAGCTCCACACGTGGATCTTGTCTCCTGCCCTTGGCTCAGTGTTCAGATATTTCTCGAAATCGTCGAAGTCATCAAAGACAACGCGGTCCGCCGCGCTCGAACGTCGATAAAACCAATGCTCTACGATGATCGGTCCGATGTCTTCAAGTATCTTGCGAATCGCTCGTAACTTTTCAGGGGTGTTGATCCTCTCTCCGTCAACGCTCCACTGATCCGCTTCGCTGAAGAATCCCATCTTCATGACGGTTCTCTCTGTGTCTCTGTGGTGGAAAGAGCTTACTGCATAAATCCGCCGGGATCTTTACGCGCGGTGCCGCCGACGGTGAGGCGATCGACTTTCAACGTCGGGATGCCTACACCTACTGGCACCGCCTGGCCATCCTTGCCGCAGGTGCCGACGCCTTCATCGAGCTTGAGATCGTTGCCGACCATGGAAACTCGCGTGAGAACATCCGGACCGTTGCCGATCAGCGTCGCGCCTTTGATCGGAGCGGTGATCTGGCCGTCTTCGATCATGTAGGCTTCGCTCGCCGAGAAAACGAATTTTCCATTCGTGATGTCGACCTGGCCTCCGCCGAAATTCACTGCATAGACGCCGTGCTTCACCGAGCGAATGATGTCTTCTGGATTATCTTCCCCTGCGAGCATGTATGTGTTGGTCATGCGCGGCATAGGGATGTGCTCGTACGATTCGCGGCGTCCGTTACCGGTATCGTGAATGCCCATGAGCCGCGCGGAAAGTTTGTCGCTGAGATAACCCTTCAGAATTCCCTTTTCGATCAAAACCGTTTCCTGCGTGGGCTCGCCTTCGTCGTCAACGTTGAGCGATCCACGGCGCCACGGCATGGTGCCGTTATCGACAACAGTGCACTTCTCGCTCGCGACGCGCTTGCCGATCAGGCCTGCGAAGGCTGACGTCTTTTTTCGATTGAAGTCGGCTTCGAGGCCGTGACCGACAGCTTCATGGAGCAGAACCCCCGGCCATCCGGGACCGAGAACGACTTCCATTTCTCCGGCAGGAGCTTCGCGCGCATCGAGTTGCAGCAGAGCCTGGCGCGCAGCTTCCTTGGCGAAGAATTCGGGATTCTTGTCTCCGAAGAAGAAGTCAAGGGCGACGCGGCCTCCGCCACCGGCACCGCCGCGGGCGGAGTTGCTATCCGTCTTCGCAATGCAGCTCACGTTCATGCGAGCAAGCGGCTGGGAATCCTCGGCGAAAGTGCCATCGGAAGCGACGACGAGAATGTTGCGGAGCTCATCGGCGTAGCTGGCGCGGACTTCTTTAATACGCGGATCGTAGGCGCGGGCGGTTTTGTCAGCGCGCATCAGGAGCTCGACTTTCGCGCTGATTTCGGCATCGACACTGGGCAGAGCGACGGGATACAGGCTGCGCGCCTGCGCTTTCTGAAATCCCTGGACTGTGGCTTTGGCCGGAGCGCTGGCGATCAACGCGGCAGTGCGGGCGGCGTGCAGAATGCGGTCGGAAGAAAGATCGTCAGTATAGGCGTATCCAGTACGCTCGCCGGAGACGACGCGGACACCGCATCCGGCGGAAATTCCCTGGCTGGCCGACTTGATCATCGACTCGTCCATCGAGAACGCGGTGGACGAGAGGTATTCGAAATAAAGGTCGGCGTAATCGCCCCCGGCAGAAAGGGCGGCGGCGAGATAGCGTTCGAGATCGCGCTCGGCCAGACCATAATGATCGAAGAAAAAGCGGGCTTTATCTTTAATGTTTTCCACGTGAATTAGATGCCGGCGAGTGTCTGGCGGACTCGGCGGTCGTCTGAGGACATTATCCCATAGGTTCTTTGTGTGTCGTCCCGATGGGACTCCTGTTCCCAGCTCTTGGCAACCCGGCACTGCCGTGCCGGGCTTTCGCCTGCCGCCGCTTCGCGGCTGCTCGGCGGTTTTCCACATGTACTCGCCGAGCGATTGGTTATTCGTCACAGACACGGGCGCTGTCGCTGGCGAACAATTCCGGCATGACGCCGGAGATGCTCACGCGGACGCTGCAGGATTTTCTCGGCGAGGCCTCCGGGGCCGTCGTGCTCGAAAATGGGGCGGTGGCGTTCGATCTGGCGCGGTCGAAATATTCGATCTCGGGCGAACACAACAAGTGCCTGCTGCATCTCTGGTCGGCAGAACGGAACACAGTGCGGCGCGTGCTCGATGCCGAACTGAAGAACGGCATGCTGCGATTGGCGGTGCAGCGGCTGGGGCAGGCGCATCCGACGAAGCTGGAGATTTGCCGGGAGCGGGACCGGCGATCACCGACGGCGAAGAAGGCGGCGCGAGTGGCGTATGAGCACAAGCTGCGACGGGCCATCGAAAGGCATTTCCCGGGATTCACGATTGCGCGGCTGACCTCCAGCGTAGACCTGGAGAAATCATTTGGCCCAATTTACGCGCGCGGGCTAATCCGCCAGGGACAGAGTGCGTTCGCGTTTCTGGGAGTGAACGCATCGGAGACGCAAGGGTCGATCGATGCAGCGTTGACGTTTGGGATTTTGTGGATGGATGCGTGCAGAGAGAGTTCCCAGGTCTCGCAAAACCGGCGAGACCTGGGGCACCCCAGTTCCTTGGTCCAAGGCCTCATTTTGTTTGTGCCGGCGGGATGCTCTGCGGTCGTTCGGGAACGGATGGCGAATCTGAATCAGGCGGCGGCAAAATGGAAGCTGCTTGAGTTCGACGAGCGCCACGATGCGACGGTCGAGATCGATTGCACAGATCGCGGCAACATTGCAACGCGTCTGGTACATGCGACCAATGAGACTTTCGCGCTTGAGAGATTTGCGGAGTCGATCGCCAGAGTGAAGGCGGTCCTGCCGAATTGTGAAGTCGCGGTCATCGATCCGGCTGAGATCGCATTCCGCTGGCGCGGCCTAGAGTTTGCCCGGGCGCGCATGGGCGCGGAGACAGTCACTTTCCGCAGCAAACAAGAAATTGTGTTTGGACTGGGCGCGGAAGAGCGGATTTTGGAAGATCGCAATTTCGCGATCTTCTTGCAGTTGCTGAGCATGCTGAGGGATGCGCGGCATCCGTATGGGCCGCGGCGGGAGCGATTATTCCGTATGCATCCGGAGCGATGGCTGGAGTCGCTGATCTCGAAAGATGTGAGCGTGATCGATGAGCGGCTGGAGACAGAGTCGGTGTATTCGCAAGTGCCAGCGTTCTCGGCGGCG
>Ga0335077_10012712_pt1 | contig 10524 bp, 8 predicted proteins | sample Lox_Sample_31_FD_207151 | JGI IMG/M metagenome (GOLD analysis project Ga0335077, IMG submission 207151) | Soil microbial communities from Loxahatchee National Wildlife Refuge, Florida, United States - Lox_Sample_3.1 | ecosystem: Environmental > Terrestrial > Soil > Wetlands | place: USA: Florida...
TCGAGGTGGTTGGTCGGCTCGTCGAGCAGCAGCAGGTCGGGCTCGGCGAAAAGCGCCGCCGCCAGCGCCACCCGCATGCGCCAGCCGCCCGAGAAGGACGCCATGGCGCGCTGCTGGTCGCGGTGATCGAAGCCGAGACCGGCGAGGATGCCGGCGGCGCGCGCCGGCGCGGAATGCGCCTCGATCGCCAGCAGCCGGTCATGGATCTCGGCGGCGCGGGCGCCGTCGGCATTCCCATCGGCTTCGGCGAGGAGGCGAGCGCGCTCTTCGGCCGAGGCCAGCACGATCTCGAGCGGCGTCGCGTCGCCGCCCGGCGCTTCCTGCGCGACGAAGCCGAGGCGCACGCCGTTCTGCAGCCGGATTTCGCCGCCATCGGGCTGGAGCATGCCGCGGATGAGGTCGAGCAAGGTCGATTTGCCGGCGCCGTTCCGGCCGATCAGCCCGACCTTCCAGCCGGCATTGATCTGCGCCGCAGCGCCTTCGAGCAGAGTCCGTCCGCCGATGCGATAGGTGAGGTCGATGAGCGTGAGCATGGCGGCGGGGTCATAGCACAGGCCTGCGTGCCGAGGCAGCGCCCGGGAGAATGCGGCGCTACTGATCTGGACCGAGCGTCCAACCCGGAATAGCCTGGATGATCATCCTTGCCGGGGACCAGCCATGTCATCATCGATCGCGCGCCGGCGCGAAGCCAAGGCCAAGCGGCGCAAGCAGCAGCTCGCAGAGCGGCGGCGGCAAGCCCATGCCGAGTCCGGAGGTTCGCTCGCGAGTCGCGTCGGGCGGCTGGCGCTCGCCCCGATCGAACGGTGCCTATTGCAAGGGGATTTGTTCGAGTTGGGGATTGGGGCGATGGTGTTCGCCCGCGGGGCGCCTGCCACGGGGCTGACCATGGCAAGCTTCCTGCTCGATGTCTTCTGTCTCGGCGTCAAAGACGTGACGCTTCGCCAGATCGAGGCTTCGGAGCTCGACGAGTACCTCGAGGTTATGGCAATAGAGTCCCCCTTAACGGATGTAGACCCGGCTTATGCGCGAAAGCTGCTGCGCGATGCGGTCGCCTATGGGCGCTCGCTCGGCTTCGAGCCGCCCCGCGACTTCAAGGCAGCGGAGCTGCTGTTCGGCGATGTCTCGGCCGATGCTTGCGAGGCTCGCTTCGAGTTCGGCTGCGACGGCAGGCCGTACTACGCCCCTGGGCCCACCGACACGGCGGCAGAGATAAGCCGCCGGCTCGAACAGTTGCGCCGCTCGGTCGGCGAAGATGGCTTCGATTTCGCCGCAGACGAGGATGAAGACGAGGACGATTCCGACCTACTCGAGGATGACGGGGTGTTCGGAGGCTACGATCCGGACGTCGCGCCCGACCCCGGCGAATGGCTGGAGCTGGACGAGGATGAGCGAAATCTTCGCGTCGAATACTATCATCAGCGCGAGGGCACCGATCTTGAGGACGCGCGGCTGCGTGTGCACGCCGTTTTTCACAACGTCGTCGAGACACAAATCGCGCAAAATGATCCACCGATCGTGGGGTCGACACTGAAGCGCCTGATGGCGGAGGGCCTCGATCGTCATGACGCCATCCATGCCATCGGCTCGGTCCTCGCCGAACTGATCAATGAAGCGGTCCGACGTCCCGAACCGTTTTCGAACAACGACTATTGCGCCGCCGTCGAGCGTCTCACGGCGGAGAGCTGGCGCGCCTCGGCAGAAGAGGAAGAGAGCGTCAAGGAATCGTAGGCCGGTTCGATCCGCGATACCCCCACCTCACCCCAACCCTCTCCGCCCCGAGGGGCGGAGAGGGGGGACCCGCGCAGCGGAGGGTGAGGTGGGCCTGTTGCGGGTGTTTCTGCCGCCGCCAGCTACCCCGTCGGCAGCGCGACCTCGGCGAAGCGGTCGAGGTGGTGGTCGGCGTCGCCGAAGGTCTGGTCGATCATGGTGAGGCGCTTGAAGTAATGGCCGGCGGCGTATTCGTCGGTCATGCCGATGCCGCCATGGAGCTGGATCGCCTGCTGGCCGACGAAGCGGCCGGACTTGCCGATCTGCACCTTGGCGGCGGAGATGACGCGGCGGCGCTCGGCGGCATCGTCGAGATCGGCCGAGAGCGCGGCGAGCACGGCCATGGATTTCGATTGCTCATGCTCGATGACCATGTCGGCCATCCGATGCTGCAGCGCCTGGAACGAGCCGATCGGGACGCCGAACTGCTTGCGCGTCTTGAGATAATCGAGGGTGACGGCGTTGAGCGTCTCCATGATGCCGACCGCTTCGGCGGCGAGCGCAGCGATGGCGCGGTCGACGATGCGCTCGATCACGGGATAGGCCGCGCCGGGGGTGCCGAGCACGGCATCGCCCGCCACAGGGACGCGGTCGAGCGTGATTTCGGCGGCGCGGAGCCCGTCCACCGTCGGATAGCCGCGGATGGCGACGCCCTTCGCCTTGGCGTCGACGAGGAAGAGCGCAAGGCCCTGGCGCTCGCGGCTGCTGCCGCCGGTGCGCGCCGAGACGATGAGCGTGCCGGCGCTGTCGCCGTTCAGCACGACGCCCTTGCGCCCTTCGAGCACCCAGCCCGCCCCGTCCTTCTTGGCGGTGGTCTCGACATCGCTGAGGCCATAGCGCGCCTGCCGCTCGCCATGGGCGAAGGCGAGGAGCAGCTTCCCTGCCGCCACCCGCGGCAGGATCGCCCGGCGCTGGGCGTCGCTGCCGCCGAGCGCGACAAGCCCGCCGCCAAGCACGATGCTGGCGAGATAGGGCTCGACGACGAGGCCGCGGCCGAAGCTCTCCATGACGATCATGGTCTCGACCGCCGAGCCGCCGAAGCCGCCCTCGCTTTCGGCAAAGGGGAGGCCGAGCAGGCCGAGTTCGCCATAGCGCTCCCAAAGCGCGCGGCTGAAGCCCTCGGGCGCGGCCATGTAGCTGCGGCGCTTGGGAATGTCGTACTCGTCCTTGACCAGCCGCCGCACCGTCTCGTCGAGAAGACGCTGCTCCTCCGTGAAGTCGAAATCCATGATCGGCCTTCCTCAGAGCCCGAGCATCATCTTGGCGATGACGTTGCGCTGGATCTCGTTCGAGCCGCCATAGATCGAGACCTTGCGATAGTTGAAGTAGTGCGGCGCGATCGGCGCGGCGTAATCGGGGCCGATCGGCTCGCCGTTCCAGCCGGCTTCGAGCGCTTCGCGCTGGAACGGCATGGCGTAGGGGCCGAGGGCTTCGCAGGCGAGCTCGGTGAGCTTCTGCTGGATGTCCGAGCCCTTGATCTTGAGGATCGAGCTTTCGGGGCCCGGCCCCTTGCCGCCGCGCATCGCCGCGATCATGCGCAGATTGGTGATCTCGAGCGCCATCAGCTCGACCTCGAGCGCGGCGATCTTGTCGCGGAAGCGCGGCTTCGCGGCGAGCGGCTCGCCATCCTCGCGCTCGCTCCCGACGATCTCCTTGAGGCGCTTCAGCTCGCGCTTCGAGGCGCCGACCCGGGCGATGCCGGTGCGCTCATTGCCGAGCAGGAACTTCGCATAGGTCCAGCCCTTGTTCTCCTCGCCGACGAGGTTCTTGGCCGGCACCTTGACGTTGTCGAAGAAGACCTCGTTGACCTCGGCGCCGCCATCCATGGTGACGATCGGCTTCACCGTGATGCCGGGCGATTTCATGTCGATCAGCAGGAAGGAGATGCCTTCCTGCTTCTTGGCGCCGGGATCGGTGCGCACGAGGTTGAAGATCCAATCGGCGAAATGCGCCGAGGTGGTCCAGATCTTCTGGCCGTCGACGAGGTAGTGATCGCCTTCGCGCACCGCCTTGGTACGCAGCGACGCAAGGTCGGAGCCCGAGCCCGGCTCGGAGAAGCCTTGGCACCAGACATGCTCGCCCGACAGGATCTTCGGCAGGAAGAACTGTTTCTGCCAGTCATCGCCGAAGCGGATGATGACCGGGCCGCACATGGTGACGCCGAAGGGGATGACCGGCGGCGCGCCGGCCTCGGCGATCTCGTCCTCGAAGATGTGGCGCTGCACCGGCGTCCAGCCCGTGCCGCCCTGCTCGACCGGCCAGTTGGGCGCAACCCAGCCGCGCTTGTAGAGCAGCCGGTGCCAGCGCAGGAAATCCTCGCGCCCCATCTTCTTGCCGTTCAGCATCTTGTCCTGGATGTCGGCCGGCAGGTTGTCGCGGATGAAGCCGCGCACCTCGGCGCGGAAGGCCTGCTCCTCGGGGGTGAAAGCGAGTTCCATGGCGTTTCCTCCTCGGTACCGCTTATTAGCTTAGCCCTTGCCCGGGTTGAGATCGGCAAAGCGCTTGCCCTCGCGCGCGAGCCGCTCGAGCAGCGGCGCCGGGCGCCAGAAATAGCCATGCGTCTCATGGAAGCGCCGGACATCGGCATAGACCTGGTCGAGCCCGATCGTGTCGGCGTAGAACATCGGCCCGCCGCGCCAGGCCGGGAAGCCGTAGCCGGCGAGATAGATGACGTCTATATCCGAGGGGCGGAGCGCGATGCCTTCCTCGAGCAGCTTGGCGCCTTCATTGACGAGGGCGTAGAGCGTGCGCTTGACGATCTCCTCGTCCGCGACGGGCTTGCGGTCGCGGCCGAGGCGCTTTGATTCCGCCAGGATGAGGCGCTCGATCTCAGGGTCGGGAAGCGGCGTGCGGCTGCCTTTCTCGTAGCGATACCAGCCGCCGCTGGTCTTCTGGCCGTAGCGTCCCATCTCGCAGATCTGATCGGCGAGATGGGAATAGCGCCGGTCGTTGGGCCGCGTCGGCGCCTGCTGCTTGCGGATGCGCCAGCTGACATCGTTGCCAGCCATGTCGCTCATGGCGAAGGGGCCCATGGCGAGCCCCCACTCCTGCAGCGCCTTGTCGACCTGCCAGGGCAGCGCGCCTTCCTCGAGCAGGAACTCGGCCTCGCGCGCGTATTGGAAGAGCATGCGGTTGCCGACGAAGCCGTCGCAGACGCCGACCAGCGCCGGCACCTTTCCCAGGCTTTTGCCGAGCTTCATCGCCGTCGCCACGACATCCTTGGCCGTCTTCGCGCCGCGGACCACCTCGACGAGGCGCATGACATTGGCGGGGCTGAAGAAATGCGTGCCGACGACGTCCTGCGGCCGCGCCGTCTGGGCGGCGATGACGTTGACGTCGAGGCTCGAGGTGTTGGTGGCGAGCACGGCGCCACGCTTCGCCAGCTTGTCGAGCTTGGCGAACAGCTCTTTCTTGATCGCCATCTCCTCGAAGACGGCTTCGACGACGATGTCGGCGTCCTTCACCGCCGCGGCGAGGTCGAGCGTGCCGGTGATGAGGCCCATGCGCTTGTCCATCGCGGCCTGGTCGAGCCGGCCCTTCGAGACCGTCGCCGCGTAATTGTTGCGGACGATGCCGAGGCCGCGCTCCAGCGCCTCGGGCGCCGTCTCGACCACCGCGACGGGAATGCCGGCATTGGCGAAATTCATGGCGATGCCGCCACCCATGGTCCCGGCACCGATGACGGCGGCGCGCTTCACCGGCCGCACCGGCGTATCGGCGGGGATGTCGGGGATGTTCATCGCCTCGCGCTCGGCGAAGAAAGCGTGGATCAGGGCGCGCGACTGCGTCGAGGTGACGAGCTCCTCGAAGATCTCGCGCTCGCGCTTCAGCCCTTGATCGAAAGGCAGGTTGACCGCCGCCTCGACGGCATCGATCGAGCGCAGGGGGGATTCCTGGCCGCGGGCGCGCTTTTTGACGGCGGTGCGGTATTCGGCGAAGAACGCCGCGTTGCCGCGCAGCTCGGCGAGCTTGTCGTCGCGCTCGCGCAGGCGGCGGCCGGATGTACCGCTTCTGACCGCTTCCTCGGCAAAGCGCAGCGCGCCGTCGAGCAGGTCGCCCTCGACGATCGCATCGACGATGCCGAGCTCCTTGGCCTTGGGCGCGCGCACAAAATCGCCGGTGGTGATCATGTCGAGCGCGGCCTTGGCGCCGATGAGGCGCGGCAGCCGCTGCGTGCCGCCGGCACCGGGCAAAATCCCGAGTTTCACTTCGGGAAGCCCGACCTGTGCTGCGGCAAGGGCGATGCGGTAGTGACAGCCCAGCGCGACTTCGAGGCCGCCGCCGAGCGCCGTGCCGTGGATGGCGGCGATGGTCGGCTTGGCCGCGCTTTCGAGCCCGGCGATGACCCGGTTGAGGTCCGGCGGCTCCAGCGGCTTGCCGAATTCCTTGATGTCGGCGCCGGCGATGAAGGTGCGGCCCGCGCCGATGACGACCAGCGCCTTCGCCGCTTCATCGCCGAGCCCTTGCATCAGGCCGTCGATCAGCCCTTGGCGCACCGCGCGGCTCAGCGCATTGACCGGCGGGTTGTCGACGGTGATGACGCCCACCGCGCCGCGCCGCTCGTAGCGGACCCCTGGCGACATTGCTCCTCCTGTTGCTCTTGCTTCGTTCCTGTCGCAGCCGCCGACAATAGCGAAGCCGCCGGGCGAGGCAAGGGTGATCCCCCTAGACGCAACTTTCTTGCGGGACATAGGCGGGGCGACCGGCCTGCGCTAACATCGCCCGAGAGCTCGGCGCGATGCCGGCAAGGACGAGGGAGGAGAAGATGGCGGGAGCAAGCAAGGCCGCAATCGTCACCGGCGCGGGCAGCGGCATCGGCCGGGCGGTCGCGCTGGCGCTGATGAAGGACGGCTATGCGACGGCGCTCGCCGGGCGGCGCAAGGACGCGCTGGAGCAGACGGCGGCGATGGGCAAGGCGACCGGCGCCAAAAGCCTCGTCGTTCCCACCGATGTCGGCGATATCGCGCAGGTAAAGGCGCTCTTCGCGGCGGCCAAGGAGGCGTTCGGCCGCCTCGACGTGCTCTTCAACAATGCCGGCACCGGTGCGCCGGCAGTGCCGCTCGAAGATCTGCCCTTCGAGCAATGGAAGAAGGTGGTCGACGCCAACCTGACGGGCTCTTTCCTCTGCGCCCAGGAGGCGATCAAGATCATGAAGGCGCAGACGCCGCGCGGCGGCCGGATCATCAACAACGGCTCGATCTCGGCACATGCGCCGCGGCCGATGTCGGTCGCCTATACCGCGACCAAGCACGCCATCACCGGCCTCACCAAGTCGATCTCGCTCGACTGCCGCAAATACGACATCGCCTGCGGCCAGATCGATATCGGCAATGCCGCCACCGAGATGACCGATCGCATGACGAAAGGCGTGATGCAGGCCAATGGCGAGATGGCGGTCGAGCCGCGCATGGATGTGCAGCACGTGGCGAGCGCGGTCGCTTACATGGCGAGCCTGCCGCTCGACAGCAACGTGCAGTTCATGACCATCATGGCGACGAAGATGCCGTTCGTCGGGCGCGGCTGAGGCGGAGCGCTCCGAACGACGTAGACGAAAATTCGATCGACGCGCGGGCGAGACGATAGCTCAGTCGACTGGCCGAGAGAGCTCTGGCGCAGCCATGTGCCGGCGCCAGGCGAGCGGCAGGGAGAGCAGGAGATGGCCGACATCGAGAGCCTCAAATCGTCCGTCAAAGCGTGCATGTTCGATCAGTACGGTACTGTCGTCGACATGCAGTCGGGATTGACGGAGGTCGCAACGCCCTTCCTCAGGCGCAAGGGCTGGGCGGGTGAGCCAAATTCCTTCGTCACCTGGTGGCGCCGAACGCATTTCGAAAACTCGATGATCGACGCTCTGCTGCACCGGGAGCACACCTCCTATCGCGAGATCGGCGAGCGATCGGTCGCTTTCGTTCTCGAGCGGGCCGGCATCGCCTACACGATGGAGGAGGTTCGCCATCTCGTGGCCGAGATCGAAAAGCTGCGGCCGTTTCCGGAAGTCCCGGCGGCGCTGGCGCGGTTGCAGACGCGCTATAAGCTGGTCGTTCTCTCGAACGGCGATCCCGACATGCTGGAAACGGCAAAGCAATATCACCGGATTCCCTTCGACCGGGTGATTTCCGTGGCCGAAGCCGGCTCGTTCAAGCCGCATCGGGCGACCTACACGAAGGCGGCGGAGCTGCTGGAACTGGGCATGGACCAGGTCCTGTTCGTGGCGAACCACGCCTTCGATTGCATCGGCGCCAAATCGGCCGGCATGCACACCGCCTTCATCGACCGGCGGCGACGCCCCTTCGGCATGACGCCGCATCAGCCCGACATCCTGGTGCGGACGATGACGGAGCTCGCCGAGGTCATGGTGTGAGGCACATGCGCACTCAAGTTGGCATCGTCGGTGCCGGTCCCGCCGGTCTCGTTCTGGCCCACCTTCTTCACCTTGCCGGCATCGACTCCGTCATCATCGAGAACCGGAGCCGCTCCTATATCGAGCAGCGGCTGCGAGCCGGGCTCCTTGAGCAGGGGAGCGCGGATCTGCTCATCGAGACCGGGCTGGGTGAGCGTCTCCAGCGCGAGCGCATGCTCCATGACGGCGTCTTCATCAAGTTCAAGGGCGAGCTGCATCGGCTCGATTTTCGCGCGCTCGTCGGCAAATCGGTGATGATCTACGGACAGCAGGAGATCGTGAAGGATCTCGTCGCGGCCCGGCTCGGCTATGGCGCGCCCATGCTCTTCGACGTCGGCGACGTCGCGCTGCGGGATCTCGAAGGACCCCATCCGCGCATCCTCTTCACCCAGGATGGCCAGCGCCAGGAGATCCAGTGCGACTTCATCGCCGGCTGCGACGGTTTCCATGGCATCAGCCGGCCGAGCATACCGTCCGACCGGATCACCCTCTTCGAGCGCGTCTATCCCTTCGCCTGGCTCGGCGTTCTCGTCGAGGCGCCGCCGACGCGCGATGAGCTGGTCTACACCCATCACGAGCGCGGCTTCGCGCTCCTCACGATGCGCACGCCAAGGCTGAGCCGGCTTTATCTCCAATGCGCACCGAACGAGACCGAAACGGACTGGCCCGACGGCAGGATCTGGGAGGAATTGCGTCTCCGGACGGCAGGAGGCGAGGATTGGCAGCTCTCCGAAGGCCCCATCGTGCAAAAAGGCGTCACGGAGATGCGCAGCTTCGCCGTGGAGCCGATGCAATATGGCCGCCTCTTTCTTGCCGGAGATGCGGCACACATCGTACCGCCGACCGGCGCCAAAGGCATGAACCTGGCGATCGCCGATGTCCGCGTGCTCGCACGCGCTTTGACGGCCTTCTACAAGGACGGCCGCGAGGACGCGCTCGCGAACTATTCGCGCGTCTGCTTGCGCCGGGTCTGGAAGGTACAGCGGTTCTCATGGTGGATGACGCAGCTTCTGCACCGGTTCGAAAACGACAACGCGTTCGACCGCCGGCGGCAGCTTGCGGAGATCGATTACATCACCAGCTCGCGGGCCGGCGCAATGACCTGGGCGGAAAACTATGTCGGCTTGCCGATGGAGTGGGAATAATCATGCCCTTCATCGGGCGCGGCTGAGCCTCGACGGGCGCTCTCAGCCCTCACGGCGGCGTTCGCTACGGGCAGGCGAGGTGGTAAGCTGATGCTGCGGCTCTACGCGGCGGGAGCGGGTCGTGGCCAGAAAGCAAAAGCCGGCGACGGCGCGGTGGGTCGAGACCTTCAAAGGCGCGGTCCTCGCCTCGGAATACGATGCCGAGGCGTATATGAACTCGCAGATGTATGTCTCGCGCTTCGATCAGGCGACCTGGTTTCTGCTTCAATCCGTCGGAGTTACGCCCGACCGCATCAAGAAGCAAAAGCTCCGCGTCGCCATCGTCCGGGAGAACTACCAGTTCCTGGCGGAGCTGCGGGGCGGCGAGCTGCTGACGATCAAGAGCGGCTTCTTTGCCGTCGGCGGCAAGTATATCCGCTTCATCCATCAGATGTTCAACAGCGTGACGGCGCGGATGGTCGCGACCAGCGACTGCACCGCGGTCTTGGCGAGCGTCACCTCGGGCAAGAGCGTTCCTCTGCCCGGCAGCCTGAAGAAGGCGGCGGAGGCGCATCTTGTGAGCAAGCCGGGAAGGGCGGCGTAATCTCTCGCGGCAATATTTCAAATCTATTTCGATCGCGCTGATTGAAGTACACCGATACGCAAATGAAATGCTTCTACATTGTGGAGAAACGCGTTTCGTCGGCACGCTGGGAAAATAATTCCGGAACAAAGGCCTGAAATGCCGAGCGCGCTTCTTGTCGCGCCTCGGCTTTCCAGCGGTTCCGCCGATTTTTCGCTGGCACGCAACTTGCCAGCCTCGCCGGTGCACGCTTTCGCACGAGGCTAAAGCGTGAAACGGAGGAGCAAGCGAATGACTTCCATCTCGGCATTGAATGGCGGCATGGCCGCCTATTACGCCAATCTCTCACAGACGCTCTTCAACAAGATCGATGCCAGCGGCGACGGATCGATCACGAAGTCCGAGCTCGAAAACGCCGTCACCGCCGCCGGGGGCACGACTGCGTCGGCGGATGCGCTTTATTCCGAGCTCGATCCGAACGGCACCGGCAGCGTCAGCGAGTCGCAGTTTGCCAACACGGTTCAATCGCTGTTCAGTCCCGAGATGGGCGCGCAGCTCATTTCGGCCCAAGAACAGGTGCAGAGCGCCACTCCGCTGGGCGGCGGATTTGCCCAACAGCTGTTCTCGCAGATCGCCGGCAATGGCGATGG
>Ga0335077_10012713_pt1 | contig 10524 bp, 8 predicted proteins | sample Lox_Sample_31_FD_207151 | JGI IMG/M metagenome (GOLD analysis project Ga0335077, IMG submission 207151) | Soil microbial communities from Loxahatchee National Wildlife Refuge, Florida, United States - Lox_Sample_3.1 | ecosystem: Environmental > Terrestrial > Soil > Wetlands | place: USA: Florida...
CCTCGGGCTGCATCGGTCTTTCGAGTTTTCTCGCATGGTTCTGGCCGGGGCTTGAGAATGCGCCGATATCGGCACTGCCAGCATTGCGCTATGCGAACTTCACAGCAGCCGCGGCTTGCTTGCTCGTGACATGGTTGCTTTACCGAAGATTGAGCATCATTACAGGGACAGCATGGGTGCTATTTGTTGGCGTCATGGCTGCGCTGGCCGGTGTCATTGCTTCGGGCTTTGCGCATGCCGCCGCCAATGGGGGATGGCACATGCCCCCAACTCCGGCGCTGGCCTTTCCAATCGCACTGGGCGGCCTTGCGCAGGCAACACTTATTGCCACCTACGATTACTGGGGCTACTACAACATCACTTTCCTTGGCAGCGAGGTGCGCCAGCCTGAGCGGACGATTCCGCGCGCGATCCTGCTTTCGGTGGTGTTTGTCGCCGCGTTCTACGTGACGATGAACTTCGCCGCATTGCCAGCCGTTCACGACGCGGCAGCACATGCTGCAGCGGGCGCATCGGTCCACCTGCAACTGGCAGCCGATATTGCGCAGTCTGCGTTTGGCCAATGGGCCGGTCGGCTGATGGCGGGTTTGATTGTATGGACGGCGTTTTCGTCGGTATTCTCGCTACTGCTCGGCTACTCGCGCGTGCCTTACGCGGCGGCGCGTGACGGAAACTATTTTCGCGTGCTGGCCGCTGTGCATCCCAGGCACGGAATCCCGCATCGCTCGCTGGTTGCTCTTGGGCTTGTCGCCTGTGTGTTCTGTTTCTTCTCGCTGCAGCAGGTGATCACGATGCTCGTCATTACGCGCATCCTGCTCCAGTTCTTTCCGCAACAGATCGGAGTAATGGTGCTAAGGGCTCAGCAGCCCGAATTGAAGCGGCCCTTCCGGATCCCGCTTTATCCGCTGCCGCCGCTCGCGGCAATGGCGGGATTTACGTTCCTTCTCATCAACCGCGTGAACGCTGCCTGGGGCCTGACACTCGCAGCCTGCATCGCATGCAGCGGAACTCTCATTTATCTCGGTCGAGCCCAGAGGCTTGGTCAGTGGCCGTTCAACGCGCAAGCCTGATCCGGCGATGTGCCTTCCCATCCTTCTTGCAAATCATATGCGAGAAGGATGGGAAGCCGGCAATCTACTGCTGATGAAGATCGCTTTCAGATAGAGTGAGCTTCTTGCGTGCTGGCGGCTGTGCAGTTGGATTTGCGGCCTGGTCGTTGCCGGAATCGGACGCTGCAGCCAGCTCCGACGGCATGTACTTCGGCGCGCTCACGTACCCGTGGATGTGGTCCTTGGTGATGCTGTTGATCACCACCTGGACGGGCTGCTGGCTATCCGGCTTATAGAACATGGCCGGCTGGTAGAGATTCACGTGCTTCTGGGTCAGGCTGCGATCCTCAACCATTAGCTGCAGGTCGGCATACTGGTGCTTCTCGTTAGCCTTTTTCAGAATGATGCCCATGGGACCGACGCGCTTGAACTCTTTCGATTTCTGGATGTCGAACTCATAGTAGCTTCGCTCGCCCTTCTTTTCGAGGACGACGAGCTCGTCATGAGTCTTTGCAATCGACCCGGTCAGCTCTGTGCGCGTGCTCGCAAGATTGTTGCGCGCGTCTTCGATCGCCGTGCCTTGCGCGTCGAGCTGCGACTGCATCTTCTTGAAGCGCGCTTCCTGGGCGGCGCCTGCACGATGCGTCCCGGCCTTGGGTTTGGTTGCGACCGGCGTGGAAGGAGCCGGCGCGGCAGCCTTGGCCTCGTTGCTCGCTGCGAGTTCGTTAACCTTGGCAGCGATAGCGTCGAGCTGGGTATGCGTTGCCGCGAGCTGGGCCGACATCTGCTCATTTTGCGACGCCAGCGTTCGTGCGTCGTGGTGCTCATGCACCGCGTATCCAATGCCGGCTCCACCGATTACGACAGCGACGATATAGGGGGCAACTCGCCTGAGCACCGGCGCGCCTGTGGGGACCACAGAATCTTCGATCATGGAAACCTCCAGACACTACTCCGCCTTGAGTACATGCACGTTTCGTTCCAGATCTGCAGAAAGTTGCAAGTTATTGGACTGCAGCCGGTTGCCGGCATAGGCTTCGATGGGGATAGTGCAGAAAATGCACGGCCACAGGAAATTCTTGCTTCCTTGCGGTCTGGCAGGTGGGGTCTGGGCGACCAAGTCCCGGATTGGATGAACGTATTCCTTTTTCTCAATGTGCAATGCGGTCGGCGCAGCGCCTGAAGGCACTCGCTGTTCAGGGCTGTCTCTTCAAAGCCTTCCAGATGCCGTAGGCGACATTTCTCACAGAGTCGAATTGCGTTGCCGTCAACAGAGTGCACAAGTAGAGGGTTGGATAGAAGGTGGCCGGCGAACTTGCGCGCCATCGAAAGCCAGGATTGGCGATTGCTTCGCGCACGCGATCGATCGACGCAAGACTCGCAACTCCGATTCCGATGAGGGCCCCCGCAATGAGATCCGTCGGATAGTGTATCCCCCGATACAGGATCGGAAGGCAGATAACGATCAACGCGTGGCAATAAGCAAAAAGGCCGATCTTGCGAGAAGCTAAGAAGAGAATTGTGGCAAGCGAGAAATACATGACCGCGTGGTCGCTCGGAAACGAACTCCAGTGAATCAGAGGAAAGCTTTGCCCTCCCACAGGTACTCTGAAACCCAGTGACGCTGATGCAATCGGTCGCTCACGAAACGGGAGGAGCAATGCCAATGTTCTTGCGATTGCCAGGGACAGAGTTGTCAATGCCACACCTGCGAGAACGAATGACCGATTTCTTTCTCGATCTGGAGTCTCGCGTACCCACACCAACCAAAACAGCGCGGTGATCAGACCGCCCGTGAGCAGGAGGTTGTCCTGGACTGCGCATACGGCCCTGTCAAAGGCCCAAGATCGCTGCGCAAACTGATTGACGAAGTGGATGATCGAGGCGTCAAAAGGATTGACTGTCGTGCCCATAAGTAACTCATTGTCCAATGGGTAAACTGACGGGTCAATCAGATGTGAAAGGGATGCAACCTTCTAGTAACGCATGCTGTTACCAAGAGGTGAGCGAAAAGAGACCGCTTGACGCCTCCCCCAGGCGGTTTGGGTGTCGCCGACTGCGTGTTGAGACCAGCCATGCACTCTGCTTCTTGTTCAGCGGAGACTCTGTTCGGTGGTCTGCCAGTGTTCCGGCGACAGGGTGACCGTGGCGCAGCCCATCGAGTAGTTGAACCAGGCGTGCTCCGTGGTCGGCAGGGCAAAGAAGCCCTCCAGGTCGAGCATTGCGGCGACGTCAGTCACAAAGGCGCGAGAGCCATAGAAGAGCGTGAAGAAGCTGTCCCAGTCCACGGTGAAGAGGAACGAGGCGTCGGGAGCGAGCAAGGTGCCGCCCGAGGGGAAGGGAACCGCCCAGCTGCGCAGCCGCGCGAGGGGCAGCGTCTCCACCGGGTCGGATTGCGGCAATTCGGGAACGTGGATCAGCTCACTCACTCCCGCAGCTGCAAATGCCCGCAGAATATCGGGCTGCAGCAGCGGCGCGAAGCATCCTTCCACCGGCATCCACACGGGCTGAGTTTGCAGATAAGCCTGTAGTGCGTCCCGGCCGCAGGGATCGGCGAGATGGCTGTCCAGAGACCCGATGGCAGTGAGCAGAGCCTGGTTTAACCGCGCGCAGTTTTTGAGATCTGTGCGCTCGGCAACCTCGGTCCATTTGCACTTTGTTCCGCAATCGGCAATCTGGGCGTCGCCGGGGTAGCTCCGCGTGACCGACCATGCCAGCCTCTGCGGTACGCGAACGAAGGGATGAAGAAGGACAAACACGGATTCAAAGCGTCCACCGTAGGCTTGCATCAGCGGGACGTCGTGAGGCGGATAGACGAAGCTCTCCAATTGCACGCGAAAGGATAACAGGGACGCGGCGCAAGGAGCGGTGACGGGCGAACGCAAGAGTTCCTTGGCACGGCTCCCGTGGTCGTGCTTGCGGCTCTAGTGATCAGAGGGCTGCTCCAGGTGATCGATCACGATCGTATCCAGGACCATCCGCCGCGTGGCAAGCTTCAATCCCAACTGATCCTCAAGGGCACTGAAGATGGCCCTGTTCACGGCATCGGGAGAGTTTTCGTCCGGAATCTCGACCCGCAGATGGATGTTGTAATTCCTCGACAGGCCTGTGTTATCGAGCACAGTGCGTCCGAAGTGCGCCGATAGAAAACTGGCAAGCGCGGTCAACGGAACGTCATCCCGCTCCATAGCCATGAGGAGCGGTCCTTCCTGGACAGGCTCCGGCATCGGCGTACCAGCAACGTGGAGCTTCGCACCGCTTTTGCAAGCGACAAGGGAAAAAACGAGAAGATCCTTCGGCTCGTGAGTGACCGCGAGCTGGAAACGTCGAATCAGGAGCGACTGGAGCATGTGCCGGACGATCTGGTCGCGATCGCTATCGGGCTTGTTGAGATCCTGCCATAGTGCGTCGGAGATCTTCGCGGTCACATCGAAGCGCTGGAAGCCGACCCACTGCGGTCCTCCCGATACGCGATCTGACGCGACATTGAATGCCATCTGGACAAGTATCTTCGCTGTGATATTCTTCGCTTCAAATCTGCTCGGAGGCCCGCCCACGGAGGATACGAATTCTCCTTCCGGATGGGGATTGATTGTTGCCGCCTCAAACTCTGGAGATTCAACAGCATTGTTGAAGCCGGTGTCTGTACTCTGGCCAAAAACGGAGCCGCTCAACACAAGACAGGCAACCAATGCTTGGCAGGCGACGCGAGAATGCCTGCGCAAGCCGGTCATCAGAACGCTCGCGCTCACGGGACCGGGCCTTAGTTGAGGAACATGGTGCGATACAGCGTATCGCGCTGAACGGGCTTGAATCCGGCGTCGCGGATGATGCGGCGGAGTTCCTCTTCCGTGGTGCAGTTGCTGGTTCCCGCAGCCTTGACCACGTTCTCTTCCAGCATCACAGAGCCCACATCATTGCCGCCGAAGTGGAGGCCGAGCTCGAGAACCTTGAGCCCCTGGGTGACCCAGCTGGCCTGCACATTCTCGATGTTGTCGAGATAGAGGCGCGAGATGGCGAGCACCTTGAGGTATTCGACGCTTGTTGCCTCATCCCAGCCACGGCCTCCAAGAGCCGTGTACTTCGGCTGGAAACTCCAAGGGATGAAGGCGGTGAAGCCGCCGGTTTCTTCCTGCAGGTTGCGGACGACATCGAAGTGATTGATCCGCTGGTCCATCGTCTCGCCTACACCGAACATCATGGTGGCGGTGGTGCGCATGCCAAGCTGGTGCGCGGTGCGATGAACGCTCACCCAGTCCTGCGTGCGGCACTTGAGGCGCGCGATGCGCTTGCGTACGTCGTCATCGAGGATCTCAGCGCCGCCGCCGGGGATGGAGTCAAGGCCAGCGTCGCGCAGCCGGGCGATGGTGTCGCGCAGGCTCAGGTTGCTGTACTCGGCGATCGCCAGCACTTCGGACGCGGAGAGGCAATGGAGCCAGATCTTCGGAAAGCGCTCCTTGATTCCCCTGAAGAGCCTCTCAAACCAGTCGATCTTCAGATCGGGATGGATGCCGCCCTGCATCAGCACGCCTGTACCACCCATTTCCTGCGTCTCAGCAATCTTCTCGTAGATCTTTTCGAAGTCGAGGATGTAGCCCTCGTCGGAGCGGGGTCCTTTCAATGGACGGTAGAAGGCGCAGAATGTGCAGTATTCGGTGCAGAAGTTGGTGTAGTTGATATTGCGATCGATGATGTATGTGACCACGCCTTCAGGATGGAGGCTGCGTCGGACGGCATCGGCCTCGAATCCCAGACCGATCAGGTCAGGAGAGTTGAAGTAGTCACGAGCCTGCTCGCGGGTGATGCTCATCGATTCGATTCTACCAAGCTGAAATTAGGGGACCCCGGCAAAGCTCATTGTCGTTTTGGCTTGCGGAACAGAAAGAGGCCCCGGCTCTGCACGGGCTCACGCCGCGTGCGCGAGAGATTCGACTTCGTAGAGATTCCGCTGAAGAGGACAAAGAAGTCCCAGAACGCGCGCAGAAAGCCCTTCCTGCCTTCTTGATCTGGGTTTATGGGTAGGTTTCTCTTGGGCTCGGGGTCGCTCATTCAAGCAGTTAGACAATCTCAGGACGCAAGTGGGTGCACAAAATCGCCGGGCCGACTATTTGCTGCCGTCCGGCTTCGATCCGGGGCGCGGCGCAGGAGCTGGCTTCTTCGCAGGACTCGATATGCCGAAACTCATGAGAAAGAAACGAAGTCCCTTACGCAGAGAATCGAGAAGTTTCATCGTAGTAACCCTTTCGGTCGGGGCCGGCGGCGCTTTGGTGAGTCAGTGATTGGCGAGATTGCCAACTTGATCATTGTTCCTGGTTATCCTTTTGTTGCGACGTCTCCGGGAAGGGCACAGACTTGATAGGCGGCTGCTCTGGCGGCGCGGGCTGTGTATATTTTCCCGTCGGGGGGGCCGGCGCGGTACGCAGAATCTGCAAGACGGATGGAGGCAGCGGCTTGTCGGCGTAAGCCAGGAAGAGGCTTACCTGCCACATTTCGTTCTCGTCAAGCTGGTCTTTGAACGACGGCATGCCCGTGAGCCGGATGCCGTTGTAGACCTTCCAGTAAGTTTCTCCGACCGGGTCGTCACTCACGCCAACGACGTTGTTTTTGCCATGCATCTCCAATAGCTGAGGGGCAATGGGATACATGTCCGCGCCGAGGGCGGATGGCTTGCCATGAAGGCCGTGGCAGATTGAGCAGCGCTCCGTGTAGATCTTGGCCCCCGCTACAAAGTTCGCCTCTTCCGGCTCAATAGGAGATGCACCTGCGGCCTCGCGCTGCAGGCGCAAGTGAAGGACCTTTGAAACGATCTCCCTCTCGTGCGGCAGCGGAGCGTCGGCCACCGCCACGGGGATCTTGCCGTACCAGGACAAGGCATAGAAGGCGAGAGACAGGAGCACCACTCCGGCAATCATGCCGAAGATAAAACGGACCATAGGAACTGGCCTCCGATGGTCTCCATCCTAGTGCATTGCTCGGAGGACCGGGGTATTCCTTTGAGAACCCTCCGGCACCAAAGTGTGGGGAGGGGGCGCACTCAACACCGCCGCCCGCAGATGTTTTAATAACAGAGGGGGATCTCTGCCAAAGCGGTGCGCCTCCGTAAAGTCGTGGAGGTAAGTCAAGACCGATGCATTCATTCCGCCGTTCTGCTGTTTTGCTGGCACTTCTTTTGCCAGCCTCAATTGCCTCACTGGCACAAAATCAAGGCACCAGCCCCGAGTCCACCTCCCAGGCGCCAGTCCCGGCGACCCCGGGCCAGGCAACGGCCGCACAGAATGGCCAGGCGAGTGTTGAAGCACGCATTCGTGCGCGGCGCGAACAGCGCCGCGCCCAGGCGATCCACGACACCTATGCGCAGCTTTACGAAGTCTTTATCGGAAGCAACTACCAGCGCTTTGAGCCCGGGCCGAACCTTCAGCACGCCACCATGTACTCTTGGGATGCCGCGGTGACCCGCTACCTGAATGAGAGGCTCGGCATCGTGTTCGATGGGCGGGGCCAATATGGGACCGCCTATGTCGGCCTGAATTCGACCTCGGTGACGCGGCCCGCAATCAGCCACTACGACGCCCTTGTCGGCCCGACCTACCGTCTCATCCTGCGGCCGCGGTACTCGATTGCCGGCCGCGCCTCGGCGGGGGTGGCGATCGGCAACTTCTCCGGCGACACAAACGGATTCGGAACAGCGATTCTTGGCCTGCATCCCGACGGGGCAACCTATGCCTTTGCCGTTGGCCCTGTCGGAGAGGTGAATCTGAGCCCGAGCCTATCACTGCGGCTCGCTCCGGAGTACTTTGCCACCGGCTTTGGAGGCGGAATCCAGAACGATTGGGGCGCGACCTACGGGCTTGTCTGCCGGTTCGGAAAAGGCAGATAGGGAGTTCAGGAAGAGGGAGCAGGGAGAGACGAACATCTTATTCGACTCCCGCCTTTGCCTTATTGCAGTATCGGAATCCCGCCAATCCGTTGCTTCCACTCGGCAGGTCCCGTCTCGTGGACGCTTGTTCCCTTGGTGTCTACGGCGACGGTTACGGGCATTTCCTTCACTTCGAATTCGTAGATTCCCTCCATGCCGAGGTCTTCGAAGGCCAGTTGCCGCGCTCCAGTGATTGCTTTTGACACGAGATAAGCCGCGCCTCCGACGGCCATCAGGTAGACGGCTTTGAACTCCCGGATCGCATCGATGGCGACGGGACCGCGTTCGGCCTTTCCAACCATGCCAAGCAATCCGGTTTCTGCGAGCATCTGTCGGGTGAACTTGTCCATGCGCGTAGCGGTGGTAGGGCCTGCGGGTCCGATGACCTCCTCGCGGACCGGGTCGACCGGGCCAACGTAGTAGATGAAGCGGTCGCGGAAGTCAACGGGCAGCTTCTCGCCGCGGCTGAGCATGTCGGTCATGCGCTTGTGGGCCGCGTCGCGCCCGGTGAGCAGCTTGCCGGTCAGCAGTAGTACCTCGCCAGGTTTCCAGGTCGCAGCATCTTCGCGGGTCACTGTGTCGAGATTCACACGACGCGCGCCCGACGGGTCATAGGTCAGCTTTGGCCAGTCTTCAAGATTCGGCGGATCGAGAAATACGGGACCCGATCCATCGAGCACGATGTGCGCGTGACGCGTTGCCGCGCAGTTCGGAATCATTGCGACCGGCAGATTTGCCGCATGCGCAGGCGTGTCGAGCACCTTGACGTCGAGCACGGTGGTCAGGCCGCCCAGGCCCTGCGCGCCAATGCCGAGACGGTTGACCTTGTTGTAGAGCTCAACGCGCAGTTTTTCGGCTGTCGTTTTGGGTCCGCGTGCGATCAGATCCTGGATGTCGATGGGATCCATGAGCGATTGCTTGGCCAGCAGCATCGCCTTCTCCGCTGTGCCCCCGATCCCAATGCCCAGCATGCCGGGAGGACACCAGCCCGCACCCATCGTCGGTACCGTCTTCAGCACCCATTCGACAACGGAGTCTGAGGGGTTGAGCATTGCGAACTTGCTTTTGGCTTCGGAGCCTCCGCCTTTAGCTGCGACGGTGACTTCAACGGTGTTGCCGCGAACCAGTTCCACAGTCACGCATGCGGGCGTGTTGTCCTTGGTGTTCTTGCGAGCGCCTGCAGGGTCAGCCAGAAGAGAGGCACGTAGTTTGTTGTCAGGGTCGAGATAAGCGCGGCGTACGCCCTCGTCCACCATCTCCTGAAGGTCGAGGGTCTTCTCGCCGGGTGCGGCCTCGAAGCGAACGTCCATGCCGACTTTCACGAAGGCGTTCACGATGCCGGTATCCTGGCAGATGGGTCGGTGGCCTTCGGCGCACATGCGGCTGTTGATGAGGATTTGCGCGATGGCGTCTTTCGCCGCGTGAGATTGCTCGCGTTCATAGGCCCGGGTGAGGCTCGTAATGTAGTCCACCGGATGGTAGTAGCTGATGTACTGCAACGCGCCTGCAACGCTCGCGATGAGATCTTCCTGGCGAATGACGGTCATGTAAACTCGCTCCCCCGAACCTTCTAGGGTAACGGATGCGGCTTGATGCCGGCTCGATCCTTCCGCACCGCCCGTGTCCCTTCAATGCCCTAATCTAGAGTCATGAACGAACTGGCGACGGCAGACCTGGGGGGCCCCATCGGGAGTGTGGGCCATGAAGGTCCATTCGATGTGCTGGTGATTGGCGCTGGGCCAACCGGTCTTGCCTGTGCAATCGATGCGCAAAAGGCCGGCTTCCGCGTGGTGCTGGTCGACAAAGGATGCATCTGCAACTCGCTATTCCACTACCCGTCGCACATGACCTTCTTTACCACTCCGGAACTGCTTGAGATCGGAGGAATCCCATTCCCCAGCCCAAATCCCAAGCCTTCGCGCAACGAGGCGCTGCAGTATTACAGACTGGTTGCGGCGTATTACAAACTGGACGTGCGCCAGTATCAACGCGTTGAAAGGGTCACAGGTTCTAACGGCGACTTCACGGTCCACATCGAGGACCGCTTCGGCCGGCCCGCCATGCTGTATGCCCGGAAACTGATTATCGCCACGGGCTACTACGATCTTCCCAATTTCATGTCGATCCCCGGGGAGAATCTGAGCAAGGTCCATCACTACTACAATGATCCACACCCCTACTTCAACACGGATGTCCTCGTCATCGGCGGCAAGAACTCGGCGGCCATCGCAGCGCTCGAACTCTGGCGGAGCGGGGCGCGCGTGACGCTTGTGCATCGTCACGAAGGCATGCACCGGCACGTCAAATACTGGATCAAGCCCGACATCGAGAATCGCATCAAGAACGGCGAGATCAGGGCGTGCTTCAACAGCCAAGTCACCGAGATCACGCCGGACTATGTTGTCATAGAAACACACGAAGGGCGCGAGACGCTGAAAAACGACTTTGTGTTTGCGATGATCGGCTATCACTCGGACTTCGAATTTCTCGAGAATATTGGCGTGCGTTTTGAAGGGCCAGACAGGCGTTCCATTTGTGATCCCGAGACGCTGGAGAGCA
>Ga0335077_10012714_pt1 | contig 10523 bp, 11 predicted proteins | sample Lox_Sample_31_FD_207151 | JGI IMG/M metagenome (GOLD analysis project Ga0335077, IMG submission 207151) | Soil microbial communities from Loxahatchee National Wildlife Refuge, Florida, United States - Lox_Sample_3.1 | ecosystem: Environmental > Terrestrial > Soil > Wetlands | place: USA...
TACGATCGTCGAGTGCCCCAGCGAGAACCAGAATCCGACGCTCAGCGGCCGCTTGCCCTCGCTCATCAGCTTGCGTGTCGTGTTGTCGATCGCCGAGATGTGATCGGCGTCGAACGCGTGCCGCAACCCCAGCGTATACGCCGTCACCCCGATCCCGACCGTGAACGCGCCGGCCGTCCCCAGCCGGTAGTGCCGAGGCGCCACCAGCGAGACCAGCGTCACGAACCCCAGCACGTGCAGGCCGGCCACAACAGCCACCATCATCAACAAAGTCCGCTTCTGACCCCCGGTGAGCGACGCCCAGAACGCCCGGACACCGCGGCGCTGCCTCACTCCAACCGTCGCTGCTTCCATCGTGGGCCTCCTTCGTCGATCACGAGCTCAGACGAGCGCTGACCGCGTATACGGGGACCGTGCGGATATGGATCAACGTACTCCTGGCAGCCGCCCTATTGCAAGCGGCTGGTAATTACGATCACCCCGCTGTCCGGCACTCCGCGCACACGCCCACCATCGGGAAGTGCGCGAAGCGCGCGGAGAATCCGAATTGCTGCTCGATCCGGCTGCGCACCGGGTCGAGTTGGGCCGGCGTGACCGTCCTGACCTTCTGACAGCGCTCGCAGTAGAGGTATTCGACCTCGTCCTCGCTGACCAGCGCGTAGAGCCCCGCTGAATGCCCGAGGTGGACGTGGCGGACCAGGCCGTGATGTTCGAGAACCTCGAGGTTGCGGTAGACCGACGACTCGTCGATCGACAGCTCGCGGGCCAGATCGCCCGCGGCGACCGGCCCGTCAGCAGCGAACAGCGCCTCGAGCACCAGTCGTCGCGGCGTCGAGAGCCGAAGACCGGAGTCGCGGAGCGCCTGAGCCGCCTGGCCGACGTTGTCGACCGCGAGCGGCGGGACATCCGGCGAAACCGTCACGGCCCCTTCATCCCCCGGGCGCGCCGAACGTCGACCGCAACGCCCGGGCGAGCACTCGCGCCCGGTCGGTGCCCCGCCTGCCCGCCCACGGGTGCGGCCCTCGAGCCCACGGGTGCCAGCCGAGGGTCCCGTAGTGCTCTCGCACCTTCGCCTTGAGCTCGCCGCGATGAGCGCCGCAGGCGTAGCGCTGTGGCCCGTATATGCCGCGTCCGTGCCAGGTCAGCCAACGACCGGGCTCGGCGTCGACGTACTCGCCGTGACGCAGATCGAGCAGCTGTCTTTCGAGCGAGATCTGAGTCTCGGGGTCGGGCCGCGCCCCGCATATCTCGCACTCGAATATCACCGAGACGGGCATCTCAGACTCTCACCACCGCGGCTCGTAGCCACTCGTGAGCTTATCGGCCGGTGCCCGCCAGCTCGGCTCGCGTTCGTAGCGGCGCTTGATCGCCTGCGCGCGCAGACGACGGAGCACCGGCCCGTACGTGAAACGCGCCGTGCGGGCTCCGAGCAGGCCAAGCGGGTTGGCTTCCATGAACGGCATGAACTTGTCCGGAAACCCCGGCATCGTGCACGCGGTGCAGATCCCCCCCACGTTCGGGCACCCACCGACGCCGCCGACCCAGCCACGGAGGGGAACGTTGCAGCTCGCCACCGGCCCCTTGCAGCCGAGCTTGACCAGGCATCCGCGGTGATCGGCCGGGGTCCGTGCGTACTCGCCCTCCTCGGCGAAGCCCGCGCGGCCGCAGCCCTGCTGCACGGTCCGACCGAACAGCCAACGAGGGCGCCCGTGCGCGTCGACATCAAGCGCGGGTACGGCTCCGACGACATACAGCGCCAGGTGCAGAAGCGTCTCGGTGATGTTGTCGGGCTGGGCTGGACAACCGGGCACGTTGATGATGGGCGCGTCGAGACGAGAGGTCCAATTCCAGCCGAGGTAGTCGCGGAGCCCCATGGCGCCGGTGGGGTTGCCCCGCATCGCGGGGATCCCGCCGAAGGCCGCGCAGGTGCCGAGCGCGAGCACAGCCGCGGCGCGCGGCGCAAGCCGGTCGATCCACGTACAGGTGGAGATCGGCTCCCCCGTGTCCCGATCGACGCCCAGCGTCGCCCAGTACCCCTCGCCGCTGATCTCCTCGTTCGGGACCGAGCCCTCGAGCACGAGGATGAACGGCTCGAGCTTGCCGGCGGCGGCATCGAACCAGGCACGCATGAACTCGTCGCCGGTCTCGTACGCAAGCAGCGGGTTGTAGATGACCAGCGGCGGCGCCCCCGGGAAGCAACCCCGGATGAGATCCTCGAAGCTGGGGTTGCGCGCCGCGGTCATCGCGACCGAGTCCCCGTCGCAGCCGAGCCCGCTGGTCAGCCAAAGCACGTTCACGGGGTGGCGGGCCGCGGCGACCATTCGACTAGGCGATCGGTCGTCGAGCCCTTCTTGGACGCGCGGCCGCTCGCTCGCTCACGGCTGGCTCACGCTCGGTAAGCGCCTCGAGTTGATGTTCGAGGCTCCCATGCAGATGCAGATCGTCAGTCGGGCCGGTCACGAGGCCGGCTTGGGCCAGGCGCTTGAGCGCGTGGGAGATCGACGGCCGCTCGGCCGCCACTAGCTGGCCGAGCAACCGGTGGGTGAGCGGGAGCGACAGCCGGACACCCGTCGGGTCAACCCGTCCCCAGCGCGCCGACAGGTGCCACAGCAGGAGGACGAGGCGGACCTCGAGCCTGGGCTGGGATGTGATCGCCCGGAGCACGTCGAGCTCGAGCGGTCGGCGGCAGGCGCGACGCGCCAGGATGCGCACGACCTGCGGGAACGGCCTGATCCGTTCGGCGAAGTCGGCGTCGAGAACGGCGAGCCTGGACGGGCGCAGCGCGCGCCAGCCGCACGTCCGAGCGACCAGCTGGTCGGCCGCCGGGCCGAGCGGCTGCAAGAGGTCTCCGGGGCCGACCAGTTCGGCCGCGGTACGGCCGCTGACCCGAATCTCGAGCGCGAGCAGACCGTCGAGGAGCAAGAGCCCGAGGCCGCGCGCGGCGGCGTCGAACCACGGCGCCAGATCGCACGCTCCCACCCCGACCTGGAGGACCTTCGCGGTGGCAAGTTGACGCGCGGCGATGCGTGCACGGACGTCGAACTCGTCGGCGAGCTCGCCGTCGGCGTCGAGCAGGTAGGTGAAGAGGGCGATCGACTCCGGCCGGTCTCCCGCCAGCTGCGGATGGCGGGGCCACCGCAGGGGTCCTGACTGGACTACCCGTGGGTCTTCGACGGACACAGCACGGCCTCTCTGGTCTCTAGACCTCCCTACGTCAAGAACCAGTCTATGCCCCACGGATCGTGCCGCGCACCACGTCCAATGTTGGTTGGTAACCCCGGTTACAGCGCTTCACAAATGCTGTCCATCCGGTGATAGAACACGCGTCGTGTGCCTGGCGATCCCTGGTCAGGTAATCGAGATCGTCGATGACCTGAATAGGCTGGCGAAAGTCGACGTCGCGGGAGTACGCCGCAACGTCAACGTGGGGTTACTCGACGGCGAGGACGGGGGCGTCGGCCCGGGGGACTGGGTGCTGATCCACGTCGGCTTCGCGATCTCGAAGGTCGACGAGGAGGAGGCACGCGCAACCCGCGATCTGCTCGTCCGCATGGGCGCCGACTACGAGCAGGAGCTCGAGGAGCTTAAGGCCAGCGTGATCGAGTGACCGGCGCCGGCACCTGCGGCTCGCAGCACTGCGTCACTTGCGGCGACGACGGCGTGCCGATGCAGGTGGTGCGGATCGACGAGGTCCGCGGGCTCGCGCTGTGCGCTGACGAGAACGGGACCAAGGAGACGGTGGAGACGGCGCTTGTCGAACCGGTGGCGCCGGGTGACGTGCTGCTCGTACACGCTGGTACGGCGCTGGCGCGGCTGGAGCACGCCGCATGAAGTTCGTCGACGAGTTCCGCGACGCCGACATCGGCCGGGCCGTTGCGATGGAGATCCTCTCGATGGTCGAGCCGGGCCGCCACTACAAGCTGATGGAGGTATGCGGCGGGCATACGCACTCGATCTACAAGTACGGCATCGACGACCTGCTGCCGGCCAACGTCGAGCTCGTGCACGGCCCCGGCTGTCCGGTGTGCGTGATCCCGATGGGACGCGTCGACGACGGGATCGCGATCGCCCACAACGACGGCGTGATCTTCACGTGCTTCGGCGACATGATGCGCATCCCGGGCTCGAACGGGAGCCTGCTCGACGCCAAGGCGGCCGGCGCCGACGTCCGGATGGTCTACTCCCCGCTCGACGCGTTGCGGATCGCCAAGCAGAACCCGGACCGCGAGGTCGTGTTTTTCGCGATCGGCTTCGAGACCACCGCCCCGTCGACCGCTCTCACGCTCAAGCGAGCGCGTGCCGAGAACGTCACCAACTTCAGCGTGATGTGCTCGCACGTGACGATCGTGCCGCCGCTCAGGGCACTGCTCGAGTCGCCGGATCTTCGCCTCGACGGATTCATCGGACCAGGCCACGTCTCGACGGTCGTCGGCGGGCGACCGTTCCAGTTCATCCCGGCCGACTACGGCAAGCCGGTCGTGATCGCCGGCTTCGAGCCGCTCGACATCCTCCAGGCGATCGCGATGATCCTGCGTCAGCTCTCCGACGGACGCTGCGAGGTCGAGAACCAGTACAAGCGAGTGGTCCCGTACGAGGGCAATCTACGCGCGCTCGAGGTCATGGCCGAGGTGTTCGAGCTTCGCCCCCACTTCGAGTGGCGTGGCCTCGGGTTCATCTCCCACAGCGGGCTGAAACTGTCGGACGCGTACGCCGACCTCGACGCCGAGATCCGCTTCAGCGTGCCGGGAGTCCGCGTTGCGGACCCCAAGGCCTGCCAGTGCGGCGAAGTGCTGAAGGGGGTCATCAAGCCGTGGGAGTGCAAGGTGTTCGGGACCGCGTGCACCCCGGAGCGGCCGATCGGCACCTGCATGGTCTCCTCGGAGGGCGCGTGCGCGGCGTACTACAACTTCGGCCGCTTTGCCCGCGAGAGAGAGGTTGTTTGATGGCGCTTATAGGGCAAAGCGCGGCTTTAGCCCGCGAACGGGAGGTCGTGTGACCCCCGATCCCGCCGTTATCTCCGAACGCGAGCAGAAGATCCTCGGGATCATCGAGACCGCGCGTGGCAAGCGCGCCAAGTTCCGGGACGAGCGGATCAACATGGCCCACGGCGCCGGCGGAAAGGCGACGCAGACTCTGATCGAAGGGTTGCTCGCGCCGGCGTTCGCATCGCAAGCGCTTGACGAGATGGCCGACGCGGCCACGATCGCCGTCGACGACGTGGAGCTTGCGATCACGACCGATTCCTATGTCGTCAAGCCGATGCGCTTCCCGGGCGGGTCGATCGGGGAGCTCGCGGTCAACGGCACGGTAAACGACCTGGCCGTCTCCGGCGCGCGACCGCTCGCGCTCAGCCTGTCGCTGATCCTCGAGGAGGGCCTCACAGCGGAGGACCTGAAAGCCGAGGTCGACGCGATCGCACGGGCCGCGCGTGAAGCCGGCGTTGAGATCGTCGCCGGCGACACCAAGGTCGTCGAGCGCGGTCATGCCGACGGGATGTACGTGTGTACGACCGGGATCGGGAGCCGGGACCCACGCGCGCGCCTGTCGCCGTCAGCGCTCCGCCCCGGGGACCGGATCCTGCTGTCGGGAAGCATCGGCGAGCACGGCACGGCGATCATGCTGGCCCGCGGCGAATTCGAGCTCGACGCGGAGATCGAGTCCGACACGCGATCCCTGTGGCCCGTGGTCGATTCGCTGCTCGAGGCGGTCGGCCCCGAGCTCAGATGCCTGCGCGACGCCACCCGGGGTGGGGTCGCTTCCGTCCTAAACGAGCTGGCGCGCGCGTCGTCGGTGGCGATGATCGTGCGCGAGCGTCAGGTCCCGGTGCGGCCCGATGTCGCCGGCGCGGCCGAGATCCTCGGGATCGATCCCATGTACGTGGCCAACGAGGGGAAGCTGGTCGCGTTCGTGGCCCCGGAGGCGTCCGCGCGGGCGCTCGAGGCGTTGCAATCCGTTCCCGGCTGCGAGGCGGCCGCGGAGATCGGCGAAGTGCGGACGGAGCCGCCCGGGATGGTGCTGGTGGAGACGAGCTTTGGCGGCAAGCGGGTGATGGATCAGCTGGTAGGGGACCCGCTGCCGAGGATCTGTTGAGTTAGCGAGAGGAGACGGAATGTCGGCGTTGGCGAATCCGTACGCGAAGCAGAAGGAGACCGAGGCCGTCACCGCGCACGTCCTGTGGATGACAACCGGGTTGAGCTGCGAGGGCGATTCCGTCGCGATGACCTCCGCCACCAACCCGAGCCTCGAGGACATCATCCTCCAAGCGATCCCCGGCATGCCGAAGGTGGTGGTCCACAACCAGGTCGTCGACTACGCCGTCGGTCAGGAGTACGCACAGGCGTGGTTCGACGCCGAGAAGGGCGAGCTCGACCCGTTCGTGCTCGTGATCGAGGGCTCGCTCGGCAACGAGGAGATCAACGGCGACGGTCACTGGACCGGGTTCGCGGTGAACCCCGAGAACGGACAGCCGATCACGATGAACGAGTGGATGGACCGGCTCGCGCCCAAGGCCGCGGCGGTGGTCGCCGTCGGCACCTGCGCCACCTACGGCGGCATCCCGGCGATGAAGAACAACCCGACCGGAGCGATGGGCGTGCCCGACTACCTGGGCTGGAGCTGGAAGTCGAAGGCCGGCCTCCCGATTGTCTGCATCCCCGGCTGCCCGGCGCAGCCCGACAACATGACCGAGACGCTCCTCTACCTCGCGCTCCATCTCGCGGGTCTCGCGCCCGCGCCCGAGCTAGACGAGGCGCTTCGCCCGAAGTGGCTGTTCGGGCGCACCGTCCGCGAGAGCTGCAACCGCGCCGGCTTCAGCGAGCAGGGCGAGTTCGCCACCGAGTACGGGTCGGATCACCGTTGCCTGGTCAAGCTCGGCTGCAAGGGGCCGGTGGTCAAGTGCAATGTCCCGGTCCGCGGCTGGGTGAACGGCGTCGGCGGCTGCCCGAATGTCGGTGGGATCTGCATGGCGTGCACGATGCCCGGCTTCCCGGACAAGTACATGCCGTTCATGGACGAGGACCCATGGGGCAGCGCGGCCCAACGGATCATCCAGTACAGCTACGGGCCGATCGTGAAGTTCATGCGCCACCGCCACATCAAGACCAAGTACGACAAGGAACCCGAGTGGCGCCGACGCGGGCCCAACCTCACCACCGGCTACGTCAAGCGCTGGTAGACGCGCACATCACCCTCCAAATCGAGATCTTGAGGAGAAACACACATGGCGACTGAGACGCCCCCGCAGCAAAGGGTGATGGTCAAGGAAATGTCCTGGGACCCCATCACCAGGATCGTGGGAAGCCTCGGAATTCACACCGAGATTGACTTCACCAACCAGCAGGTCCTGAAGTGCTACAGCACGTCGATGATCTTCCGCGGGTTCGACATCTTCATGAAGGGCATCGACCCGCGGGACGCTCATTTCATCACGAGCCGGATCTGCGGCATCTGCGGCGATAACCATTGCACGTGCTCGTGCTTGAACCAGAACATGGCCTACGGGGTGAAGCCGCCCGCGCTTGGTGATCTGGCGTTCAACCTGGCCGAGACCGCGGACTACATCTTCGACCACGCGATCTTCAACGATTGCATGGCAAACGTCGACTTCTGCGAGCAGATGGTCAAGGAGACCAACCCGACGCTGCTCGCGAAGGCCGAGAACACTCCGGCCCCGGGGCAGGACATTCACGGCTACAAGACGATCGCCGACATCATGCGCGCGCTCAACCCGTTCACGGGCGAGTTTTACCTGGAGACACTGCACGTCGCCAGGTACACGCGTGAGATGTACTGCCTGTTCGGCGGACGTCACACTCACCCCTCGACGATCATGCCGGGTGGCTGCAGTGCTGACATAACCCATCAGACATGCACCGACTACTACGTGCGTCTGATGCGCTACTTCGACTACGTCAAGCGCAGCGTGCCGATGCACGACGATCTTTACGACTTCTTCCTTCAGGAGCTGCCGGGTTACGACATGGTCGGCTTCCGGGAGACCAACCTCGTGAACTGGGGGTCGTTCGACGATCCCGACTACGTCGACTACGACTACCGGAACATGACGAACTGGGGTCGCAAGCGCTACATCACTCCTGGGGTGGCGATCGGCGGCGAGCTGATCTCCACGGATCTAGTCGAGATCAACCTGATGATCCGCATCCTGCTCGGCAGTTCGTACTTCGACGGCTGGGAGAACGAGCCGACGTTCGTCACCCACGACCCGCTCGGCAACCCGGTCGACAAGAACCATCCGTGGAACAAGGTCACGCTGCCGCGACCGCAGAAGCGCGACTTCACCGACAAGTACACCTGGGTGGTGTCCCCGCGCATCTACGACAAGCGGACCGATACCCACGTGTGCTGCGACACCGGCGGCGGCCCGTTCGCGCGCCAGTGGTGCACCGCCAAAGCGGGGCTTGTCGATTTTGGCTATGCCAAGGCGACCGGACACTCGATCCAGATGGTCCTTCCGCGCTCCCCGAACATGCCGGAGATGGAGCTCGAGTGGAACGTGCCCGAGAAGTCCAACGCGGTCGAGCGCGACCGCGCCCGGACCTACCACCAGGCGTACAGCGCGCTGATCGCGCTGCACAACCTCGAGCGCGCGATGAAGGAGGTGCAGGCGGGCCGGACCAAGAGCTGGAACAGCTTCAAGGTCCCCGACAGCGCCGTGAGCTGCGGCTTCCATGAGGCCGCGCGCGGCGTGCTCTCGCACCACATGGTCATCCAGGAAGGCAAGATCGCCAACTACCAGCCGTACCCGCCGACGCCATGGAACGCGAGCCCACGCGATGTCTACGGCACGCCCGGACCCTACGAGGATGCCGTCCAGAACACGCCGATCTTCGAGGAGAACGGACCCGAGAACTTCAAGGGGATCGACATCATGCGGGCGGTGCGGTCGTTTGACCCGTGCCTGCCGTGCGGCGTGCACATGTACACCGGTAAGGGCAAGGTGAAGAAGGTGATGCACACCCCGACGGCGCTGGCGTAGCCGGATGGAGACTGTCGCCAGCGGCGAGCAACTCGTCGAACGCGTCCAGCAACTCCAGGCAGCGCTCGAATCGAGCTCTGGCTCGGCCGCGCGCGAGTTGTCCGAGGAGCTCACCTCAGCTGTCGTTCAGATGTACGGCGCCGGCCTCGAGCGGATCCTCGAGATGCTGGTCGCGTCCGGCGCTGACGGCGAGCGGGTCGCGGCCTCGCTCGCCGACGACCCGTTGGTGGCGACGCTGCTGCTGATCCACGATCTCCACCCGATTTCGCTCGAGGAACGGGTCCAGGCGGCGCTCGACTCGGTCCGTCCGTACATGGAGTCCCACGGCGGCAATGTCGAGCTGCTGTCGCTCGAGGACGGCGTCGCCCGGATCCACCTGCGTGGGAGTTGCTCGGACTGCTCGGCGTCGTCGGTCACGCTCGAGCTGGCGATAAAGCAGGCGCTCGAGGAGATGGCCCCGGATCTCGAGGGGCTGGAGGTCGAGGGAGTCGCCTCGCAGTCCGTGCCCGGCGGCATGGAGCTCCCGGTCGTGATGTCGGGACCGGCGCCGGCGCCGCTGTGGTTCGACGTCGATTCGGTGGGCGGACTCGCGGACGGATCCCTGGCCTCGGTCAGCGTGGCGGGTTCCGATCTCGTCGTCGCCAACGTCGACGGCAGCCTGCTCGCCTACCGAGACCGTTGCGCGAGCTGCGGGGCAGGCCTGCGCGACGGGCTGCTGCTGGCCGGCGCGCTCTCCTGCCCCGAGTGCGGACGTTCGTTCTTCCTTCCCCTCGCCGGCCGGTCCATGGATGACGAGCGCCTCCAACTCGATCCGGTGCCACTGCTGCGCGAGGACGGCCGAGTGAAGGTGGCGCTGACGCAATGAGCGATGGCCGCCGGCTGCTCGACGACGCGGTCGCGGCGCGCCGGCGGGCCGGTGCCGTAGCAGGTCTCCGTGGTCTGGCCCGGACGACCCAGCGGTCACCGCCGACACAGTCCGCCGGCGCTGACGAGGTCTGCGATCTGTGCGGCATCGGCATACCCTCCGATCATCGGCATTTGCTCGCGCTGTCCGAACGACGGATCGTGTGTGCGTGCGAGGCGTGCTGGGCGATGCGCTCGGGCGAGGGCGACTTTCGGCCGACCGGGAATCGGACGGTTTGGCTCCCGGAACTCGACGTCCCCGACGATCTCTGGGCGAGTTTCCAGATCCCGATCGGGCTGGCGTTCTTCATGGATTCCACCGTGACCTCCTGCGTGGTCGCGATGTATCCGAGCCCGGGCGGAGCCACCGAGAGCGAGCTGCACTTTGATAGCTGGAGCCGGATGCGCGAGCTCAACCCGGCGCTCGCCGAGCTCGAGCCGGACATCGAGGGGCTGATCGTCAACCGGCTCGTCGATCCGCCGCTCTACGTGATCGCGCCGATCGATCGCTGCTACGAGCTCACGGGCACGATCAAGGCCCACTGGGAGGGGATCTCGGGCGGCAGCGGCGTCGAGGCCGCGGTGACCGAGTTCTTCGCGGGGCTCCGCGCGCGGGGGGTGCCGG
>Ga0335077_10012715_pt1 | contig 10523 bp, 4 predicted proteins | sample Lox_Sample_31_FD_207151 | JGI IMG/M metagenome (GOLD analysis project Ga0335077, IMG submission 207151) | Soil microbial communities from Loxahatchee National Wildlife Refuge, Florida, United States - Lox_Sample_3.1 | ecosystem: Environmental > Terrestrial > Soil > Wetlands | place: USA: Florida...
GCCCCGCCGGCAATCATGCTCTGTACAAACAAGCGTCGATCCATAACGCACGATTATATCCGGACCCATGCGGCAGTCAAGCCTGCGGCTGTTCGCTACCGCAGCAGCGCCGTCAGAATCTGGTTCGCCGCGAATGCCGAAACGAAGGCGATTCCGGTCATATAGACAAACTGGATGGCCGGCCACTTCCAGCTATTCGTCTCGCGGCGGACCGTGGCCAGTGTGGAGGTGCACTGCATGGCGAAAGCAAAGAACACCAGCAGCGCCACCGCTCCGGGTAAACTCAGGTCCCGGTGCAGCGCGTTCTGCAAGGACATCGCGTGTGTCGCCGGGTCCGCCCCGTAGAGCGTGCCCAGCGTTCCGACTATGACTTCACGCGCGACTACCGAGGTTAGCAGGCCGACGCCAATCTTCCAGTTAAAACCCAGCAGGCCGATTACCGGCTCGATCGCATGTCCGGCGCGCGCAAGCACGCTCTGCTCCAGCGCCGGAAGCCGGCCTTCGTGGAGGGGCAGACTCGTCAATATCCATACCAGCACGGAAACGCAAAGGATCACCGTCCCGGCTTGCTCCAGAAAGACGCGCGCCCGGTCGATCAGCCGCAGCGCGATCGAGTGGACAGTCGGCCACCGGTATTCCGGAAGCTCCAGAACGAAAGGCGCGGCGGTGGACTTGAGAATCGACGACTTCAGTATTTTCGCCGTGCCCATCGCCGCGAGAAATCCCAGGACATAAAGGGAGAGCATCGCGCACGCGCGGGATCCGAGCAAGACACCGACGACCGGCCGCTCCGGGACAAACGCGGCAATCAGCAGCGTATAAATGGGCAGGCGCGCCGAACAGGTCATGAAGGGCGCGATCAATACCGTAGCCAAACGGTCGCGTTTGTTCTCGATCGTGCGCGTGGCCATGATCGCGGGAACCGCACACGCATACGCGGAGAGCAGCGGAATGAAAGCCTTGCCGCTGAGCCCGACACTCCGCATTGTGCGATCCGAAATCAGCGCGGCCCGCGCCAGATATCCGGAGTCCTCCAGCAGGCCGATGAACAAAAAGAGCAGCAGGATCTGCGGCAGAAAGACCAGCACCGCGCTCACACCTTTCCAGATCCCATTCAGCAGGAGCGACCGGAAAAAGCCTTCCGGCAGGAGCACGGCAGCCCACTGGCCCAGGCCGGCAAGAAAATCCTGGAAGAGCGCGCTCATCGGCTGGCCGAGTCCGAATACGGATTGGAAGACGGCCCCCACGATCAGGAGGAAGATCAGGGGCCCCCATACCTGGTGGAGAAAGAGATCGTCGAGACGGCGCGTCCAGCGCGAAGGAGCGGGCGGATGGTAGCCGGCTTGGCTTGCGACACGCGCCGCCCACTTCCGGCACTGCGGGATGTCCTGCAGCACTGGCAACCGCGTGGCGGAGGCTTGCGCGTTGCCCTCTCGCAGATAATTCTCCACCGCCTTCAGCCCTGTGCCGTCGGTCGCTGTCACGAGCGTCACGGGAGCGCCCAGTTCCGCCGCAAGCTTGGCCGTGTCGACTGTTCCGCCGCGCTTGCCGAGCAGATCGGCCATATTCAGCAAGACCAGGGTCGGAAGGCCTAACGCGATCACGGACGCTGCCAGGGTGAGGTGCCGCGCGAGGTTGGTGGCGTCCAGCACAAGGAACACGGCGTCGGGATGCGGCACGCCAGGCATGCGCCCGGTGAGCACCTCTATCGCCACGCGCTCATCTTCAGAATACGGTGTGATGCCGTGAACGCCCGGCAGGTCGACGAGCGTGAACTCCTGGCCCGCACACGAGAGCACGCCACTGTGTTGTTCGACCGTGATGCCCGGATAGTTGCCCACTTTCTGACGGAGGCGCGTCAGCCGGTTGAAAAGCGTCGTCTTGCCCGAATTGGGTGGACCGATCAGAGCGATCGTTCGAATCTGGCTCCTGACCCTGGAAATGGCTGGTGCGGTGAGCGGGGGCTGCGTCACGGCAAGTCACGCTCCGGCCGGTCTGAAACAGGTGAAACCAGGATATGGCGCGCGGTTTCGGCTCGTAGCGCAACCTCGGATCCATCCACGGAATAGACATTCGGATCTCCGAGAGGAGCGCGCCGCCTGAGGGTAACTTCGGCGTCAGGAATGAAGCCGAAGCGCATCAGGGCCTGTTGCACCTCGACGGGCAGGGACATCTGCCTGATGACGCCCGTCTCACCTGGCCTAAGCTCAGTCAGGGCTACCCGCACAAAGCACCTGGTGCGCGGAAGGGCTGGGGCGTCGCCAGCGGTGATTTCGCTCTCATGGTCGATCTATCGTTTGGCTTCTATCACGAGATTACCGCGACCGGAGCCGTTCACGCCATGATCCCTCAACCGGCCGATCCACGGCCACGGCGCAACGGAGCCCCCTTTTTCCCTGTCCCCTCGCGCGCCGCGCCGCGCTACAGTAATACATGGCCTGCACTCCCCGGCCCGACATTCCACTACGCACATGACGAACAGGCTCGCATGACCCCAGAAGAAATCGAAGCCATAGTCGGCGGATACCATGGCGATCCCTTCCGCATCCTCGGCCCGCACGCCGTCCGGAAACGCGGGGGGCAGCCTCGCTGGGAAGTCCGCGCCTTCCTGCCGCAAGCCGAATCCGCCACGCTGCGCATCGGCGACCAGGTGCACCCCATGGAAAGGACCCACGATGGCGGCTTCTTTTGCACAACCCTCACCGGCACGCCCGCCAAATATCTGATCCAGGCCAAGCTCTATGACGGCCCCACGATCGAGTTCGAAGACCCCTACCGTTTCGGCCCGCTGATCACGGATTTCGAGCTGCACCTGCACACGGAAGGCACGCACTACGAAGCCTATCACACGCTGGGCGCGCACCTGGCCGAGGCCGACGGCGTGAAAGGCGTACGCTTCGCCGTTTGGGCTCCCAACGCCGAGAGCGTTACGGTGGCCGGCGAGTTCAACCAATGGGACACGCGCCGCCACCCCATGCGCCGCCGCAATGGGGGCGTTTGGGAAATCTTCATCCCCGAGCTGGGCGCCGGCACCACTTACAAATACAACGTGCGCTCGCGCTTCGCCGCCTATCAGCAGCTCAAGGCCGATCCCTACGCCTTCGAGGCCGAGACTCCGCCCAAGTCCGCCTCGGTCGTCTGGGACATCGACCAATATCAATGGCAGGACGCCGCCTGGATGGAACAGCGCGGCCGCACCGACCTGCTGAAAGCGCCGGTCTCCATCTACGAGCTGCACATCGAGTCCTGGATGCGCGGCCCGCAGGGCCAGTTCCTCAGCTATCGCGAGCTGGCCGTCAACCTCGTCGAATACGCGAAAAAGATGGGCTACACGCATATCGAGCTGCTGCCCATCATGGAGCATCCGTTTTCCGGCTCGTGGGGCTACCAGGTGATCGGCTACTTCGCGCCTACCTCCCGCTTCGGCACGCCCGAAGACTTCATGTACTTCGTGGACCGCTGCCACCAGGAGGGCATAGGCGTCATCGTAGACTGGGTGCCCGCGCACTTCCCCCGCGACGCGCACGGCCTGGTGTACTTCGATGGCACGGCGCTTTACGAACACGCCGACCCGCGCAAGGGCGAACACCGCGACTGGGGCACGCTGATCTTCAACTATGGCCGCAACGAGGTGCGCTCGTTCCTGATTTCCAACGCCCTGTTCTGGCTGAAGAAATATCACATCGACGGCCTGCGCGTGGATGCAGTAGCCTCCATGCTATATCTCGACTACTCCCGCAAAGCCGGCGAATGGCTGCCCAATCAATACGGGGGCAACGAGAACCTGGAAGCCATCGATTTCATCCGCCGGTTCAACGAGCTGGCGCACAGCGTGCCGGGCGCCATCACCCTCGCCGAGGAATCCACCGCGTTTCCCGGCGTGTCGAAGCCGGTCTATCTCAACGGCCTGGGCTTCACCATGAAGTGGAACATGGGCTGGATGCACGACATGCTCCACTACTTCAGCGAAGACCCGGTTTACCGCAAGTATCACCACAACAACATCACGTTCAGCATGCTCTACGCCTTTACCGAAAACTTTGTGCTGCCCATATCGCACGATGAGGTGGTCCACGGCAAGGGCTCGCTGATCAACAAAATGCCAGGCGATGAGTGGCAGCAATTCGCCAACGCGCGGGCATTTCTGGCCTACATGTACGCCCACCCGGGCAAGAAGCTGCTGTTCATGGGGCAGGAAATCGGCCAGCGCGAGGAGTGGAACCACAACGACGGCCGTCGTTGGGACTTGTTGACTTTCGATTTTCACCGCAAGCTGCAGTTGATGGCGCAGGAGCTGAATCGCTTCTACCGCGCCAATCCGGCTCTCTATCAGGTGGACTTCCACTATACGGGCTTCGAGTGGGTGGACTTCCACGACGTCGAACATTCGGTCATCTGCTTCCTGCGGCGCGCCGAGGATCCCAAGGACTTCCTTCTGTTCTGCTGCAACTTCACGCCCGTGGTCCACGAGCGCTACCTGGTCGGCGTGCCGGAGGAAGGCGTCTACGAAGAGGTATTCAACACGGACTCGCACCTGTTCGGTGGCAGCAACCTGGGCAACGCGGGATGGGTGTCATCGCGGCCCGTTCCGCAGCATTCGCGCCCGCAGAGCATCAGCATCACGCTGCCGCCTCTGGCGGTTATCGCATTTCGCAAAAGGTAGGACAGGCCCCGCTGGCCCTGTTGACCACACACATGCCACAACGATTCGACGCCATCATCGTCGGCGGCGGCCACAATGGCCTGGTCACCGCCGCATACCTGGGACGCGCCGGGCGTAAGACCATCGTCCTGGAGCGCCGCGAATTGGTGGGCGGCTGCGCCGTCACCGAGGAAATCTGGCCGGGATTTCACGTCTCCACCGCTTCGTACCTCACGAGCCTTCTCCAGGAGCGCATCATCCGCGACCTGGACCTGCCGCGGTTCGGATACCAGGTGGACGCCAAGGACCCGGCATTCTTCTCGCCGTTCCCGGACGGCCGCTGCTTCTTCATGTGGCAGGACGGCCGCCGCACGCTCGAAGAAATCGCCAAATTCTCCAGGCGCGACGCGGAAGTTTATCCCGCCTTTGAGGCGCAGCTCGAGCGCCTGGCGCAGGTGGTCGAATCGCTGCTGCTCGCCACGCCGCCGCAATTCCCGCCGCGCGGCGTGGGCGATTTGATCGAAAATCTGAAGCTGGCCGCCCGCTTCCGCAAGCTGGCGCCTGCCGACATCGTCGCGCTGATCAAGATCTTCACGCAAAGCGCCGCCGAGTTGCTCGACGAATGGTTCGAGTCGCCGGAGCTGAAAGTCACGCTGGCCACCGATGGCGTCATCGGCGCCAATGGCGGGCCGCGTTCGCCCGGCACGGCCTACATCCTGATGCACCACGTAATGGGCAGCGTGGCCGGACATCGCGGGCTGTGGGGCTTCGTGCGCGGCGGGATGGGGGCGGTCTCCGAGGCCATCGCCGCCTCGGCGCGCAGCCGCGGCGCCGTGATTCGCACCAACGCGGCGGTCGAAAAAATCCTGGTGCGCGACGGCCGCGCCTGCGGTGTCGTACTGCAGGGCGGGGAAGAGATCGAAGGCGCCATGGTGGCTTCCAACCTCGACCCGCGCGTGACCTTCCTGCGGCTGGTTGCGGAGCGCGACCTGCCGCCGGACTTCGTGGCCGCCATCCGGCGTTTCCGTTCCGAAGGCACCTCGTGCAAAATCAACTTCGCGCTTTCCGGGCTGCCCGAGTTCAGCGCCCTGCCGGGAGCGCCCGGACCGCAACACCGGGCGACGATGCATATCTGTCCGTCGATTGACTACATCGAGCGCGCCTGGGACGACGCGAAATACGGCCGTCCCTCCGATCGCCCCATGCTGGAGATGACCATCCCGACGATGTACGATCCGTCGCTCGCGCCGCCAGGCAGGCACATCATGGGTGTCTTTCTGCAATACGCGCCGTACACTTTGCGCGAAGGCACCTGGGATGAGCGCCGTGAGCCCTTCTACAATCGCGTGGTGGAGCTGATCGAAGAGTATTGCCCCAACATCCGCTCGATCATCGTGGACAGGCAGGTCCTCACTCCGCTCGACCTGGAGCGCCTCTACGGCATCACCGGCGGCAACATCTTCCATGGCGAGATGGCGCTCGATCAGATGTTCGTCATGCGCCCCGTGGCCGGCCACGCACGCTACCGCACGCCGGTCCGGGGCCTCTATTTATGCGGGTCCGGCGCGCATCCCGGCGGCGGCGTGATGGGCGCGCCCGGCTACAATGCCGCGCGGGAAATGCTCAGGGACGGGCGCTGAAGGGGGCGGCGGACGCCCGCTCCAGGGCGCCCGTCTCGAAGACCTCGCTCAGCACCGCGTGAAGAAGGCAAGCCCGCTCCCAGTTCCGCCGGACGATGCGAAACCCAACCGGCAGCATCCATTGGTTCGGCAGTTTGTTTGAGAATTCATTCGCCCCGCCGCTACCAACGTCCAGACATGAAATTCCATCCTGCCCGGTGCATGACGCTGGTGGCGTTGTGCGTACCCTTCCTGGCCGCTCAACGCCCGGATTCCACGACACTCAAGCAGGTCATTATCTTCGGCCGCCATGCCGTGCGCACTCCCGTGGCCACGGTCTCCCAGATGAACAGTTTCTCGGCGCTTCCCTTTCCGGCCTTCCCCGCTGCGGGCCAGGCCGTGATCACTCCAAACGGTCAGACGAACGAAACGCTTCTCGGCAGCTACTTCCGGCTGTGGCTTACTCAGGAGAATCTGCTGACCGGCAACGACAAGTCCGACACTGCGTTCGTTTACGTCCGCGCGAATAATGCTCCGCTCATTGTGGACACTGCCCGGGCCTTCGACGCAGGACTGCTCCCCGCGGCGCCACCCGCCGTCAACACAGTGCCCGTTCCCGACCCGCTTTTCGACCCCATCGATGCCGGTATCGCGAAGCTGGACACAAACCTGGCGGTCGCCGCCGTCAACGGGCGTCTCGGCGGCAACCCGCAATCGCTGGCCACCGCCTACGCCGCCGAGTTCGCCCTGGCGCGTGCGGTCCTGTTCAACTATCCCGTGGGTACGTCCCCAGCACCCGACGCTCCCGCGGGTAAGATCGACATTACCGCCGTTCCGATCACGATGACGGCGGGGGATTCGACGGCGCCCGTCAATCCTGGCGGCCTCGGATCCTTTTACATGGCGATCGACCCTTTCATGATGGAATACGCCGACGGCATGCCCGCTTCCGACGTGGGTTGGGGTCACCTGGACGCCGCCGGGATCAGCCAGATCTTCCGCGTGTACGACGCGCTGCTCGATCTCGAATACCGCACCCCGTATCTGGCCGCTGTGCAGAGCTCCAATCTGGGGTCGCACATCGTTCGCACGATGCTTCAGGCGGCCACCGGCAATGCTACCAGCGGCGCGGTGGGAGCTCCGTCGGACAAAATCGTCGTGCTCACAGCTTCCAATACCAATCTTTCCGGACTCGCCGGCCTCTTCCAACTCGATTGGCTGGTGGATGGCTACCAGCGCGATGTGGCCTCTCTCGGCGGCGCGATCGTGTTCCAGCTTCGCCAGTCGCAGCGGACCGGCGAGTTCATCGTCCGCACCATTTATGTCGCTCAGACGATGGATCAGCTTCGCAACCGCGCTCAGCTGACACTTGCCGCACCGCCGGCCAGCGTGCCCGTATTCGTCCCCGGCTGCAGCGTCCGAAATGCCGACTTCGATTGCAAGCTGGCGGACTTTGTGCGCATGAGCGGGCAACACATCAATTTACATTACGCCGACCTCAACAACTAGGTTTGAGCGCGAAGAGACACAGACACGAGTCATCAAGAAAAGGCCAACTGTAATGAGAAATTCCTATCATGGCATCACGGTTGTCATCACCGTCGTTATGGCTTCGGGTTTCCTGGCCACCGCGCAGAGCACCCCGGCCGAATCCAACCCGCCTCAATATTTCACTTATAACCTGCCGGCGGGCGCCAGTCTCATCTCATCGCCCCTGGATACCGGAACGGGGTTGGCGTTTAATACTTTTCTCGGGCTGCCGGCCGGCTGGCCGTTATTCTATGGATGGAGCTCGAACACCCAGAGCTTTGTGCCCGCAGATCAGGCGCCCGCGGGACTCGGCCACGGTTTCTGGACGTACTTACCGGAACCCACTACCCTGGCGGTGGCTGGTCAGCCGTTCAACTTCCTTACATCGGTGACCATGCATGCCCCTCCCGGATGGCACCTCTTCGGCGTGCCCTACGTGTCGGGCATTAACTGGAGCGACTTCAAGGTGTACTTCGCGGGGAATCCGATTGGTCTGGATACGGCCATCGCGAATGGCTGGATCGACTCCGGCGTCCAGACCATGCAGGGTGACCAGGCGACCAGTCTTTTGTCCGGCCAGCAGTTTCAGCCGGGGACGGCTTACTGGGTACACACCACCATGCCATTGGATGTGCGGGCCGACGCAGCTCCAACGACAACCGGGAACACCGCCTCGACCACCGGTACGACTGGCGAAACAACGGCTTCCGCAACAGTCGCCGGAACAACCACCACCGCGGGCACGACATCACAGTCCGCGGCGGGCTGGATGGCGACCATATCCTCGTCACTCGGAGATGCGGGCGAAGCCGCTGCGGCTTTTGCCGAGGGAAATGTGTTCTCGGGGACCTTTGACCTCCTGGCGGGCGGGTTCGACCTGCTCGAACATGCCCTTGACCCGAACACCACCACCCCTGACCCTACCAGCCAGCTTACGCAGATTGACACCAAGCTCGACACGTTGCTTGACGACGTGGGTGCTGTATCCCAGCAGCTCACTGGGTTAGAACAAGCCGTGAGCGGTCTTGGACAGCAAATCACGAGCGACACGGCCCTTGGTGAGCCGATGACCAATGCCGCGACCTGGCTGCAAAATAACTACAACTCTCCATTCAGTACTTCTTCCCGCCAGTGGGCCCGCTGGCAGCTCGCCGGTTGTCAAGTTACGGCGACGGCGTGTCCGGAGGCTAACAACCCGGTAACTTCAGCCAATCTAACGGCCTTCGAATCCCAGTACCTGACTCAAAAAGGCAATCCGACGCAGACAGCCGACTATCCGCTGTGGTGGTCTGAATCGGTGATTGGCGGGTGGAGTCCGGCAGCCTTTCAAGACGGTGGTCAGACGGCCAAGTCTTATGTGACCCAAATCTGGCAAGGACTGACCGCCGGGATTACCAGCCCGGCAACGGCCAATGGCAACGGGTTGATGGCGTACATGCAATACAACATGTCGTCAAGCGGATGCGCCGCCGACCCTTCGTATTCGGACGTGGGTGGATCCTGCGATCTTTACAAGAATGTGTACCAGCGGGTAGAGGATTACTTCTCGCAAGCCATCTCGGAGCAAACCCAACTCGCGGCCGCGATTGTGGAGTCTTACGGCGTCCTGACCGAGGAGAAGGTGTTTCCCGCGGGCGCGGCGCAGACCTTCATGACGGGATTCACTCAACAGGTTAACCAGGAAGCCGAGGCATTTCTCCAGGTGGCGGAGCAGATCGCCTTGTACCGCGCCGCCGACGGCGTGCATGACTGGAATACCTTTCCCTCCACAGACGCCGGCCAGCTTTTGGCGCGCGCTGACTTCGTCGTCATGCAGTTGGCGGGGAACAACTTCCAGTACATCCCGCAGGCCGGCTGGTTTAACCCACCGTGGCCCCTGCTCGGCGGATTAATCGTCGGACGTGTCTTCTACGCGCACGGTGAAACCCCGCTTTCCGCCAACGCGACTCGAGACGCTTGCCCGCAAACGGATGGCGCTTTCTGCGGGGCGCCGGCTTTCCAAATCTCGGAAAACGTCGCGACGCAGCGTGTGGTAAAGGGGCCGCCGTATTTTCTATGGACCCCATCGTCCGGCAATATCGCGCAAGGCACCGCTTATACGGATTGGACCATCCAGCGGATAGTACCCTCATGGCAGCAACCGGGCCTGTTTCTGGTCAACAGCACGCAGCCCGGCAACGGCACGCAGAAGTCACGGGGAGGCGCCCCGCTGGACGTCCGTCTGTATAACCAGAACTACAGCGACGAATACCCGCCGTCAGTCACCACCGAGTTTGCCAGCCTCAACTCAGTGGAGGGCGCGGTTGGCCCCTACGGACTCTTTCTTCCGGCGCCTTACTGGGCGTGGAGTGGGGGCGGCAATAACAAGGCCCATCAATCTGCTTCTCCAACTTATGGAACCCAAACCTGTGGTCTGACGGTGAACTACATTAACGACGCACTTGATTCCAACGGCACTGTCGGCTTCAATTGGTCGGAATCGCAGAAGATCCAGTTCACTATGCCCAGTGGCTACACGCATGTGAAAGTGACCTGGCCGGCGCAGGCGACGATCGCCGTCGGCGCCGCGCCGCTCCCGAACTCCGGCTCGTACGCTTCGCAAGCGTACCCGTACTGGCAATCTATGACCTTCAGCCAACAGGTCCTCGGCAGTAACGGCAGCGTCGCGACACCCAACGGGAGCTATAGCACCAGCCCCTGCCCAGCACCGTATGGCGGCGGCAACTTCAATA
>Ga0335077_10012716_pt1 | contig 10523 bp, 12 predicted proteins | sample Lox_Sample_31_FD_207151 | JGI IMG/M metagenome (GOLD analysis project Ga0335077, IMG submission 207151) | Soil microbial communities from Loxahatchee National Wildlife Refuge, Florida, United States - Lox_Sample_3.1 | ecosystem: Environmental > Terrestrial > Soil > Wetlands | place: USA...
ACAGAAATAAAAACTGGTGGCTTTCTACCGAGTGTGGGATCGTCGAGTTGTCTGATTCCGAGTTTCAAAGGTGGTGGGCCAACCCGGAGACGATCGTCCAAGTACGATTTTATGACACATCAGACGGAGCCCGCCCCTCGCCCCCGTCTTTTAACTCGGCGGCTTACTCTTCGGATGGGCGTGTGTGGTTTGCCACTGGAGTAGTGGTGCAGATGGTGGACCCGTCTCGTCTTAAGCAAGAACTGCCACCGGCACAGGCCTATATCGAGTCCGTCATCGTTGACCGAAAAGAACTCACGGCAATTCACAACCTCGAAATCCCCCCGCGCCCGCGCGATCTGCAGATCGATTACACCTCGCCAACATCTGCGGCCCCACAGAGAGTGAAATTCCGCTATCGGTTGGAAAACTACGACCGCGATTGGCACGATGCCGGTACGCGTCGGCAGGCTTTCTACACGGATCTACCGCCCGGCAAGTACACCTTTCGAGTGATCGCCAGCAACAGTGACGGCAACTGGAACGAGAGCGCCGCCAAGCTGGATTTCACCATCCTCCCCGCTTACTACCAGACAAACTGGTTCCGTGCTCTTTGTGCGGCTGTGCTTTTGGCGTTGGTGTGGGCGCTGTATCAGCTTCGGCTGCGGCAATTGGCGAAGCAGTTTAACCTGCGTTTGGAAGAGCGTGTCGGCGAGCGGACCCGTATCGCCCGCGATCTGCATGACACACTCCTTCAGAGCTTCCACGGAGTCATGCTTCATTTTCAGACTGGCATTAACCTACTGCCGGAACAGGCCGCCGAGCCGCGGACCGCGGAAGCCAAGAAGACACTTGAGAAAGCGATGCATCAGGCGAAACACGCAATTATCGAGGGGCGGGAGGCAGTACAGGGCTTGCGCTCGTCAGTGCTAGAAAAAAACGACCTTGCCTTGGCTATACGGACGCTCGGGGAAGAGCTTGCAGTCAACTCGAATTCCACCGCCTTTCAAGTTAATGTAGAAGGCACTGCTCGTGATTTGCATCCGATTGTTCGCGACGAAATTTACCGGATCACTGGTGAAGCCATGCGCAATGCGTTCCGTCACGCGCAGGCCACCCAGATCGAGGTGGAAATCTACTATGACGAGCGGCGGTTACGGGTACGGGTGCGCGATGACGGCAAGGGCGTCGACGAAAAGCTGCTCGGGGATAGTGGACGCGAAGGACACTTTGGTTTGCGTGGCATGCGGGAAAGGGCCACGCTGATAGGTGGGAAGCTGACCGTTTGGAGCGAGCTGTCTGCCGGCACGGAAGTGGAGCTAAGCGTTCCTGCGGCCGGTGCGTACACGTCAGCTGTTGACGGACAGCCAATGTCCGTAACCAAGAAAGTCCTAGCGAGGATATCCGGCCGAGGCACAATGAAAGAATCATGACCGACGAACCGAGCCCAATTCGAATTCTAATCGTAGACGACCACCCCGTCGTCCGTGAAGGAGTCTCAACTCTCGTCGGCGGTCAATCGGACATGCGCATTGTTGGCGAGGCTTCGAATGGACGTGAGGCGATGCAGCAGTTCCGCGCCCACCGGCCTGACATTATTTTGATGGACATCCAGATGCCAGTGATGGGCGGCCTGGACGCGTTGATCGCGATTCGTGACGAAGCACCCGAAGCACGGATCATCATGCTGACTACTTATGCCGGGGACGCCCAGGTGCAGCGGGCCATCAAAGCTGGTGCTCGAGGATACCTGCTGAAAAGTTCCTTACATGAGGAACTCTTGCAGACCATACGAGCTGTTTATGCAGGCAGAAAGGCCATTTCCGCCGAGGCCTCCTATGAACTCGCTGAACACGCCACCGACGAGGCCCTCACACCGGCGGAAGTCCGTGTGCTGCGGCTGATTGCTCAAGGGAATGCAAATAAAGAGATCGCTGAGCAATTATCCGTAAGCGAGGAAACTGTGAAAGGGCAAGTCCGAAATATCCTCTCCAAATTGGGCGCCAAGGATCGCACGCAGGCCGCCATGACCGGGGTAAAACGCGGCATCATCGAATTGTAAACCTTCGAACAAGTCCCCTCGCTACAGGCCTTCTAGGCATTACAAACCCCGTTTAGATCATTCGCCCAAAAGAGTAATCCTCACCCCCCTTTCGAGCACCTATCGCGCTAAAAAGGGGGCCAACACAGGTCGGCCTAGTGCTCACCGAAAACCGATGTAGTGTCCGGGAAACCCCGCAATAGGGTTGCCGGTGAATGGGAGTGCGAGCACACTCCGGTGCAAAGAACGGAACGGTCCGGCAAGACCCGGCCGAAGTTCAACAGGCAGCTGAATGGAGTCAGCCAAGGGCAGGCTTGTTATGGATTACGAAATGATGAAAGCGTTGATGGAAACGAACCGCGACCAGTCAGCGGAGCAACGCAAGCCGGAACTGAAAGAGTTTCCCAAGCCGGATTCTCGGCCAGATTGGAAATACCTGGATTATGTACGAAAAGAACGGATGGCAGCTTAGTTGGAGGTGATAGTCATGCAAACGCCGACGATATTTCAATGGTTTCAGATTTTGCGCAAGAACCATGGATTTACGCTATTTCAGGCATTGCGGGGCGCACTTTGGCTGGCGCGTTAGCGACGCGCCATCCGCAAGGAAAATGGGCCAATTTCGGGGCTTCAGATTTTTGCTGGTAATTGTGAGGGGGTAACGATGACCGCAGCATCTAGTTTCATGGCTTACTCGAATGAATATCCTGCCGCTCCGTCGATGCGTGGCGACGGATTTTCACTGAGTGATAAATCACCGATGCATGAGTCTAGAGAGGCTCAATGCTCGATCCTCGATACCATCGTGGGTCGATACGGCGGCTTGCGCGCGGTCCTCTCACAAGTGGACATCGTGGCTCCCACCAACGCCAGCGTGTTGATTTCAGGCGAGACCGGGACCGGGAAGGAAGTGATTGCGCGGGCCATTCACGAACTCAGTCCGCGCCGGAACCGGAACCTCGTGAAGGTGAATTGCGCAGCGATTCCGGCGGGTCTGCTGGAGAGCGAACTGTTCGGACACGAGAAGGGCGCGTTCACCGGCGCGCTGATGCAAAAAAAGGGCCGATTCGAACTGGCCGATGGGGGCACGCTTTTTCTGGATGAGATCGGAGACATTCCGCTCGAACTGCAGGCGAAATTGTTGCGGGTGCTGCAGGAGCACGAATTCGAGCGCCTGGGAAGTACCAAGACCATTCGTGTCAATGTGCGGATCGTTGCCGCGACACACCGCAACCTTTCCGAGATGATTCGCGAGGGAACATTTCGCGAGGACCTATTTTATCGGCTGAATGTTTTCCCGGTTGCCATACCGGCCCTTCGGGAACGTCGCGAAGACATACCGCTCCTAGTGAACTATTTTGTTTCGAAGCTATCCCGACAGATGGGAAAGCAGATCACAACCATTGTTCCGCGCACGATGGAGCTGTTGACAAATCACCCTTGGAAAGGGAATGTTCGGGAACTAGCCAACTTCATTGAACGCGCTGTCGTCTTGTCACCCGGTGAAGAACTAAGAATACCAAACGGAGAATTCACTTCGCCCTGCTCAGCAGAGATCACTCAACCGCCAAGGTTCGAACAAGCCGCACGCGATGTGATCCTGGATGCACTGAAGGCCGCTTCGGGAAGGGTCGCGGGCAAGGGCGGAGCCGCAGAGCGTTTGGGGCTCAAACGCACTACCCTACAGAACAAGATGCGAAAGCTGGGGATCACCCGGAAGTGTTCTTAAGGGCAAAGGACGTCAGAAAAATTCCAGCTCAAGCAAATAATGCGCGTCCTACTCCTAAATCTCAGTGCTGCCTCTCTTGACGCGACCCAACGCGCCCTCGCTGGTCAAGGCTATCAGATATAACCGAACCAACACCTTCACACCTCAGCCGTGGTCGGTACCTTACGAGCTGTTTCTCCCTAAGACCGGTTGATCGCAACAGAAGATGTAGCTTCATTGCACCTCAGCTGGCCTGTCCTGGCTCTGCATCAGAGGCAGCTGCGAAGTAAGTTGCAAATCGATCATCGCGTTGACGCGGTGCTCCACTTGGAAAAAGGTCGCCGTTACCTTTCCGGGCAACACGTTCCGAAAGATAGGCAGATACTTCCTACGGAGTTCGAAGGCGGCGATATCCGAATCCAGCCAGCGGCGAATGAGACTGTCCGCCTGCTCGTCGGTCAACGATCCGTACTCCTCGGCATACTCTTTGATCAGCGCGTTTTTTGCGTCCGTGATTTTCTTGAGTTCTGCGGAATATCGCTCGTACACCGGCCAGAACTTGGTGGCTTCGGTGTCCGTGAGTGTCACATTCGATGCGATGAGCTGTTTTTTCAGGGAATCGATTTGTCTGTGCATCAGCGCCATCTGCTGGTCGCCGGAATTATCGGCGTTTCTCACAACCATGCCGGTCGAAGGCGCAGGCTTATCTTGGGCAAGAGTCGGGGTGCTTGAATTGCCGCACACATGGATGCCCGTCAGTACGGCTACCGCTAAGATCAAGTTTTTCACGATGTCCATCTCCTCGTCGTTAGATGTCAGGTGCTTAGGTTCAGATCTTTTGTGCAAAGGAAAACGTCGTTGTCTTGCCGCGGACTTGCCGGCGTATATTCTGGTCGAACGACATCTCCTTGTCTCCGCGCTCTTTCTTCGCTCGCGTCCTTTGGTCCTAATGGTTCACAATTGGCCGTTCTGTGCCAAAGCAGAGCTCGAGGGCGCCGGCAAAGCCGATTGCTTGATTGTCTTGGCCACATTGCGAGCCAGATTATGGGTGGCTCGCAAGTTGCTTCCCATAAAGAGGACTTCGCCATGGACCGTGCGCTCGAAAACAATCTGCCCATCGTGCGTACAGAGTTGGCTGCGTACCGTTAATTTTGTTGCCCCGCTTACGGTAGTCACCGCGCGTTGCGTCTCACTACCAGCCGCATACTTCTCAACGATCGTTCTCAGAATCAGCAGGTCGGGAACGTCGCTTGAGGCGCGCTCTCCATCGCGGAACACCTGCTTAAATCTCTTCGTTTTGCTTAACTCGTCCAGCAGGCTCTCGTAGATCGCAATCTGGAACGAAGCTGAGATATTCGCGTCTCCCGGATCGACCATCTTCACCTGCACGCTCCACTTCGAGTCTTTACCTGCGGTCGACAATTGCGTCGCCGCGGGTTCGGCAAACACTCGAGGCGAATGTGCAAATGCAGTCGTCATGATTGCCGCTGCAAGCAGGAAAGTTGAGACTTGTCTATTTGCTTTCATTAGGGATCGCCACATTGCTTTGTTTGACCTCATTGTTGCGGCTAACGTCTGCACCCATGGCCGCCAGCTGGTCCCGGAAACGCTTGCCCTGCCCCATACTGAGCTCGAAGATGGCTCCGTGAATGCCTCCATCGTTGGCAACATATTGCAGAGTAATAGTGTCGTACTTCTTGTGGGCGAAAAGGCTGACGACTCGGCCTCCACCGAACGGAACTGCGGCCTTACCCACAGTCATCGGAGGACCGCCAACCTGCTTACTTTCGTCGCCAAGAAAAACATCCTGGACGGAGGCTATCGGCACTTGCACAACTCGCTCGCTTCCCTTTTGAAATCGCACAACACCTTTCTGAATGGACAGCGTACCGGTCGAATTGTTCCCGACACCTTCGAACCCCAGAAGATGAGTGGCGTGAACGCTAAACGTGACGGTTGAATTGGCGGGTTCACTGACCTTCTGACCAAATGACGCGGTCGCAGATGTAAGCAGTAGAAGCAGGACTATCACTGCCGACCGCGGCATCCGAAAGTTCCTGTCCCGCGCAATGCCCTCTGAACCAGCTTCAGCATTCATTTTCTCTCTCCATGCAATTCCATCCAGACGTCCTTCGTTATGACTCGTTCAAGTCAAGGTCTGGAGAGATTCTGAAGCATTAAAGGTTCCACACTCGGACATTGACCTCGAAGGCCCCAACTCGAACCTACGGCTGAAGTTATTCGGGCTGTCTGTCTGTGAAGACGGGGACAGAATCGATAAGTGCCGCCCGGCGGGTTTGTCTTGACCGTTCGCGGGCACTACCGGATTCGCGACCTTTGATAAAAAGCGCGGCCCTCACTCTATCGGAAATCCGCCGTGACGGATAAAGGATAGTGATCGGAGCCTGATACCGAACTGTGGACCTGCGGCGTATCGGAGCGCAGAGAGCCTCGCAGAAGAATCCAGTCGATCACTCTGCCATCTGCGAAAAATGAGTTGGGTGTCGTCGGAGTATGTTGATTCGTAAAGGCGTCTTGGAAATCGGCACGCCTGATCACCTGCGCCATCTCTCCGGCAGATACATCCATATTGAAATCGCCGGCGAGAACCACCGCCGTGTCTGCTGCATACCGTTGTGCGTCCTGAAGAGCCTCGCTCATTTGAGCAACCCGGAGCCGGTCGTCACCTCGGCTCTCGAGATGTAGGTTATAGGTAACAATGATCTTGTCCCCCACATTCGCATCGGCAACGAGTGCCAACCGACCGCCAAGCCTCTCCTGGAATGGTTCGATCTCCGGTAGAAACCAACGCGGCTGCCAGAAGCTAGATTGCTGCCGGAACCGGAGAATACGCGCGCTCGACAATGGCCAACGGGACAGCGTCGCCTGGCCATGGTAAGCGGGGGATTGGCGTGTGCCCTGTGTCAATTCCTGAAACTCACGCCCAAACACGTAGTTGAGTTGCAGCTTTTTCGCGATCTCCCGCGCAATATTGACGTGGTGCGTGCGCCGAGCATTTAGATCCGTCTCTTGCAACAGCAGAATGTCCGCTTGGAGGCGACTCAGAAACTCGATGATCCGCGGCAGGTGAAGTCCGCGATTGATGTTCCAGCACACGATCTTGACCGAACTCGGTGGGCAAAGAAGCCATCGCAGACTGGCGAAGCTGCCTGTTTCGATCTCCGCTCCTGAAGCCACCCGATCTCCCTATCGAAGCATACGTTTTCCCAAAGTCATAACCGTGGTCGAGCGCAGCCTAAGCCATGCACATTTCCATTCGGGTAATCCAATTGTACGGCTCTCTGTGGGCTGAAAGTAGCGCTTCTTCAACGTGGACGCAAAAAAGCTCGCGTTGCGTGGGCCGCAGTGAATAGTTTGTTCAAGCTTCAATCGCTGAAGCGCCATAGTCACTGCAGTTGGTAATCTCGATTCTGCCGTGCGCCGCCTTTTCTCAACCTTTGCCCTCGGTGCCCCGGGGGTGGGACTTCTTTTGCTACGAGTCGTTGCGGGCATCGCCTTAGTATTTCATGCAGCGGTGGCACTTCGCGGCGATTCCCCGGTTGGATCAGCCATGCTCTACTACGTGATCACTGGGGCCGCGGGAATACTCCTGTTAGTGGGTCTATGGATCCCCGTCGCGGGAGGCCTTTTGGCGATTCTTGCGTTATGGAGCGCCTTCCTGCACCCCGCAGATCCTTTGAGCTGAGTCCTGTTAGGAGTTCTCGGTGCCGCCTTGGCTCTGCTCGGACCCGGCCGATGGTCGGTCGATGCGCGGCTGTTTGGATGGAAACGCGTCAAGCTTCCAGACCGAAAGAGTTAATCCTTCCCCTTTTCGAGGGCGTTCCTTTACTAACAAGCGGGTCCATACACCCCAGTGTGGTGCAAAGCACAAACCGAATTAGTGTCGCCGAAGTACCATTGTGGGGTTGTCTCTAAATACGACTGGATTAACAATGCGCTCGTCACTGGCCGTCAGCTCCGAATTCAGTTTTGCAAGATGCTGCAAATGGAGCGATTGGGGGGCGAGTATGGGGTACACGAATTTCGCTGTCACAGACCTCGGAGATCTCGCTGGAACAACCATTCCCAATGTGGGGATGAGAGAAGAACCCTTCTATTGTGAGTCGGAGACTTGCCCGGAGCACAACTTCGAGGACATCGTAGGCAAAAGTGCCGCGCTGCGCAAAGTGCTGGATCAGGTCGCGATTGTCGCACCAACAGGGTCAACCGTGCTCCTGCACGGCGAGACCGGCACCGGTAAGGAACTGCTGGCCCGGGCGATCCACAACCTCAGTCCGCGTCGTGAACGCACTTTTGCGCGGCTGAACTGCGCAGCCATACCTTCCGGGCTCGTGGAAAGCGAACTGTTCGGGCATGAAAAGGGTGCTTTCACCGGCGCACTGATGCAGAAGCAAGGCCGTTTCGAGTTGGCCGATCGCGGCAGTCTGTTTCTAGATGAGATCGGCGATATCAGCCTTGAGCTGCAACCAAAGCTACTACGCGCCCTACAGGAACAAGAATTTGAACGCCTCGGGAGCACAAAGACGATTCGTGTGGATGTCCGCCTGATTGCCGCAACGCACCGCAATCTGCAGGACATGATCCGCAAAAACCAGTTTCGCGAAGACCTTTTCTACCGACTGAATGTTTTTCCGATCGAGATTCCTCCCCTTCGCGAAAGGCGCGAGGATATCCCGCTCCTGGTGCACTATTTTGTCTTGCACCACTCCCGCCAAATGCAAAAGTGCATTAAGACCGTTCCGAAGCAGGCGATGGAGGCGCTGGTGAATGCCGATTGGCCTGGCAATATCCGCGAGTTGGAAAACTTCATCGAGCGCTGCGTGATTCTCACCCAAGGGCACGAGTTGAATGTCTCACGTGCGGAGCTGCGATGCTCAACTACCCCAGCCGCATCAACTTTCGAAGAGGCCGAGCGGCAGGTCATCATCCAAGCGTTGAAAGCCGCGTCGGGGAGAATAGCCGGCCAAGGTGGAGCCGCACAGCGCCTGGGACTGAAACGAACGACACTCCAAAACAAGATGCACAAGCTGAACATCAGTCGCGCTTGCTATGCGGAGTAAGTGTCGAAGGCTCGTGCGCTACGCGAGGTATCTATCGACGAATTGATCGGTGATGAGGGTAAGGCAATGAGCACACAAAACAGGACAGCAATTGGGCAATCGACACCGATGCCTCCGCCTCCCGACAGCGGCGTGGACGTGCGTTACGAAACCAATGTTTTCTCGCATTGGGATCGCCAGGCGTTGGCCGAAGTAGATGCCGCTTTCACGTATGAAATTGCCTGGATACCGGAACGGCAGTGCTGGCGGAGTTTCCTGCGCTTCGTCAGCAAGCCCGCCTGAAAAGCTTTGGCAGCCATACAGGTCGTTTCGATTTACGACGGTGAAGGAGAAGTTATGGCAACAGCAACGCAATCGGCCCTTATACAACAATTAGACACCAAAAAGCGGAGTTCCGCGTCTCGACATTTTGAAGATGCACTGCGACAAAAGATCGTCGGGCAGGACGAAGCCGTGCAAGCGTTGGTCGAGTTGTATCAGGTATTCTGCGCTGGGTTGCACTCCCCCGGTCGTCCTATCGGAAACCTGCTATTTCTGGGACCGACCGGCTCCGGCAAGACGCGCATTGTCGAAGCTGCAGCAGAAATTCTGTTTGGAGATAGCCGAGCGCTAATCAAGGTGGATTGTGCGGAGTTCCAGCACTCCCATGAGATCGCCAAACTGATTGGCTCGCCCCCAGGGTACCTGGGCCATAGGGAGACCCATCCGCTGATTACGCAAGAGGAACTGGCAAAGAGCCACCGAGATGAGTTGAAACTCAGCTTCCTGCTGTTTGACGAGATTGAGAAAGCGAGCGACGCGCTTTGGCAACTGCTGCTTGGGATCCTGGACAAAGCGACCTTAACGTTAGGGGACAACCGCAGAGTCGATCTGTCGCAGACTGTGATCTTTTTGACCTCGAACCTAGGAGGGGGAGAAATCACGGAATTGATGCAAGGTGGCATGGGTTTCATCCGGCCGAAGGACATGCCAGCCAAGGGATTAAACGAGAAGGTGGAGAGGACGGCGGTAGAAGCGGCACGGCGGAAGTTTTCGCCCGAGTTTATGAACCGCTTAGACAAAGTGGTGGTGTTCCATCCGTTGAAGCGCGAAGAACTTGGCGAAGTGCTGGAGATTGAACTGGGGCAAGTGCAGAAGCGATTGGATTGTGCGACCAGTCCTTTCCAGTTTCGGATAACGGCCGAAGCAAGGCAATTCCTGTTGCAAGAGGGCACCGACCGGAGATATGGAGCACGCCACTTAAAGCGCGCCATCGAGCGCTATGTAGTCTGCCCGATTGCCAGGCTGCTGGCCACCGCGCAAGTGTGCTCGGGGGATGTGCTTCTGATTGATCGGCATCCCGGCGAAGAGGAGTTGACCTTTATAAGGGACGCGGAACAGTGCTCTTCATATGCACAGATGCCCTTCACCATGTCGAATTCAAGACACGTTATGACTGCGGAGGCTCGGGGATGAGCGCACGCGATGGGCAAGGAACTCGACGGATCAGGATATCGATAACGGAAGGGACAGATTAATGCTGTGTTGCTCCAAATTCCTCACGCTGTCACGGCACGCCGACGGTCTGTTGATATTCCCTGAGACGCTCTAGTGTGCTGTCCCGTAAATACGTGTGCATAGTCGTTCGACTTTAGCGAAGATCGAATCGGCTGTAGCGGTCCACGTGAAAGGCTGCGCTTTGCGGTTGGAATTCTGGACGTAGTGATCAATTTTG